>OOCQ01000298.1_pt1 | contig 43788 bp, 41 predicted proteins | sample 1671121 | NCBI WGS metagenome assembly OOCQ01 (sample SAMN06348124, study PRJEB24527) | human gut metagenome | biome: human gut; feature: ankylosing spondylitis patient; material: feces | host: Homo sapiens | place: China | collected 2015-10 | reverse complement strand
ACAGTTTTGGATTAGCGTCCGTACACCCTCCCCACAGGGTTTGTCGGTTGCGCCCCAACTTGCCTAAGACATAACACTCAAATATGGTCATCAAGAACCACAGATGACTGATGCCGTTCAGCATTTGTGAAATATCTCTATCTTGTAATAAGCAAAGGAACAATCCTACTATAGCATAAGGAACTAGTACTCTCAGTGTCTTATCCTTCACAAATTTCACATTGTCGCTGTACCCCCCCCTAGATTTCGTTTATAACCATATAGGTATCCACTTATCAAGAAGAAAATGGGCAAGTGAATCTGTAACAGCATTCCATCCACTACATCCCAAATTGGAACATGGAAGCCTATATAAAAATCTGTTCCATCCCATATAGAATATGGACAAAGGCAATGATAGAACACTACCATTAACATCGCAGATACTCGTAGGATGCTGATGTCGTTGAAACGTACTGTGGGTTGCATTGTAGATATTGAGGAGTTGTTGTAATATTGTATTTGAAAGATATCTAATTCTAATCTATTCATAATACTCATCAGTATCAACTTCAAAATGAATGTCGCCATCCAAATGAAATTTCTTTAGGGATGTTTTGATTTCAGCAGAAACATCTGCCGTAAAAGGAAAGCTCATATTAGTAACATACCCGTCGTCTCTCCTTTGATCTCCATATGAACCGTATTGCAATCTAACATCAACTGTGCCATTAATTGTGAAAGAAACATCCTGTGACGTTATATCATCGACAAGTATGCTATCTATATAATAATTTTCTATAGAAGAATGCGTGGACAGTATATCTATCTCACTGTATGTTTCATACAAAGTCGCTATAAGAATCTCATGATTAATTTCGTTTTCCAAATGGGATATTACTTTTCTGCGAATATTTGTCATAACATCCACGAACCCATTAAATGAGCCTATGACCTTATCTACCAAAGTCTCTACTTCTGATTCTGGGACATCAAATGTATTTTCGTTTACATGTGTATATTTATTCAAATCATCTATTGAATCCAACATTGTTTTCCGAGCTTGTTCTATACTGCTTTTTAATCCCATTGCTGCCAAAACATTATTGTCAAAACCTCCATGGATGGCGTAATTGATTCTGTCAGCTCGTGAAATAACGAAGTCACCATTTTTATTTTTACTAGGTTTATACCAAGTACAAAGCTTTATATCTTTATCCGGAGCTAAGCGATATAGAATATGCCTTGATAATTCTCGAATGGAATAGGCGAAATTGTTGAAACGCAACTTATTCACAACCTTTAGATTATCAAAAGCCGCTATACACAATTCTTTTTCAAACGATGTGTTCAATAAAGTCTCATTTAATGAAATCATGTCAAATATATATTAAAATTTAACTATATTTGGTGACTGTGAACATTGCCACCACACCACCTACAATATTATATATTCCATAGTCCTCCACTCCTAATGCAGACAATACGACACGTGAGGTGAATAACGTCACAGCCATAATGAAGAACATGCGGAAGTAAAGTAAAAGGGTGTTCTTCGCTATGCGTTTGTTATTTTGTGATGAATCTGTTGACATTATATAATTGATTTCTTATTACTGATTGCTGATGACAGTACAAGCATCACGCTTTTGCTTTATATTCTTTCATTGTCCTATACGAAGTTGATGCTATGCCCAAGTATGGGCGACACCTCTGACCTTCGGTATTCCTCCTCCTTGTAAGGCAAAGTTCAAATTATTATTTCCATAAAATATCTTTTTTGCTTCACCGACTCATATACATATTCTCATAGTATTTTTGATAATCGCCGCTCGTCACGTTGTCGAGCCATTCCTGATTCTCGAGATACCACTTAACGGTCTTCTCTATACCCTCCTCAAACTGCAGGCTTGGCTCCCAACCGAGTTCTCTCTGCAACTTTGTTGAATCGATGGCATAGCGGGCGTCATGTCCAAGTCGGTCGGTGACGTAGGTGATGAGATCCATATCCTCGCCTTCCTTGCGTCCGAGCAGACGATCGACAGTGTTGATAACCACCTTGATTATGTCGATGTTCTTCCACTCGTTGAATCCTCCGATATTGTATGTCTCAGCCACCTTGCCCTCATGGAAGATAAGGTCGATGGCGCGGGCATGATCCACTACATATAACCAGTCGCGCACGTTCTCACCCTTGCCATACACCGGCAGAGGTTTGCGGTGGCGGATGTTGTTGATGAACAGTGGGATGAGCTTCTCGGGGAACTGATAGGGTCCGTAGTTATTCGAACAGTTGGTTACGATAGTCGGCATTCCGTATGTGTCGTGGAAGGCACGCACGAAGTGGTCTGAACCAGCCTTTGATGCCGAATATGGAGAATGAGGATTATACTTAGTTGTCTCCAAGAAGAAGTCCTCACCGTAAGCCTCGTGATGCTGTGATGAAGAAGCCTTGGTGGTGAAGGGCGGTTCGATACCCTCGGGATGAGTCATCGACAGAGCTCCATACACCTCGTCGGTAGAGATATGATAGAAACGCTTGCCTTCGTATTTCTCGGGCAGCGACTCCCAATAGAGCTTTGCTGCCTGCAGCAGAGAGAGTGTACCCATCACGTTGGTGCGTGCAAATGTAAATGGATCCTTGATTGAGCGGTCCACATGGCTCTCGGCAGCGAGATGGATGACACCGTCAATCTGCTCGTCCTGCATCAGCTGATAGAAAGCATCGAAGTCGCAGATGTCCATCTTAACAAACTTATAATTGGGTTTGTCCTCGATGTCCTTGAGGTTGGCAAGATTACCGGCGTATGTAAGCTTGTCCAAATTGATGATGTTATACTCTGGGTATTTGTTCACAAAGAGGCGAACGACATGAGAGCCAATAAAGCCTGCACCGCCAGTAATAACTATATTTCTTTTCACAATTGTCTTGCTTTTCTATTTCTTTTTAATGTTGTTGATGCACTTCTTTAATGATTCCGTCCAATACGGCACTTCTATTCCGAAAGTTTCCTTAATTTTTGTCTTGTCAAGCACAGAATAACTTGGACGTGTAACGGGGCTTGGGAACTCATCGGAATGACATGGCTGAATATCACAGTTCGTATGACCGCTGTACTCTGCTATCATCTTCGTAAAGTCAAACCAAGAGCATACTCCCTCATTGCTATAGTGATATACTCCTTCTACAGGGTTCTTGATAGCTGCAATAATGGCAGTTGCCAAGTCCCAAGCGTATGTAGGAGTGCCACATTGGTCAAACACTACTTTTAACTGCGGTTTAGTTGCAGTAAGGTTGAGCATGGTCTTGCAGAAATTCTTGCCAAACTCTGAATATAACCAAGCAGTACGGATGATTATGTACTTGCAACCTGTGGCAATAATCTTCTGTTCGCCAAGGAGCTTTGTAGCGCCATACACTCCTGTTGGTGTTCCTTTCTGATCTTCTTTGCAAGGTGTATTATAGGGTTCCTTGCCAAACACATAATCTGTGGAAATCTGCACAAGCCATCCGTCAACCTCCTTCATAGCCTTGGCAAGATTCTCGGGTGCAGTAGCATTAAGTTTCTCAACCAACGCATATTTCTCTGGATCTTCTGCTCCATCCACGTTAGTCCATGCAGCACAATTGACGATAGCGTTCACATCATTTTCAGCTACCATCTTGCGCACAGCATCCAAGTCAGTAATATCAAGGTAAGTGGTCTCAAGTCCCTCCACCTGATTTACGTCCGTGAAGATGTACTTATCTTCGCTTTGCTTGCTAATGATTCTCATCTCGTTTCCGAGCTGACCATTAGCGCCTGTCACTAATATATTCATCGTCCTTAAAGATTAGCTTTTCCTGTCCTTTCCACTTCTTCCACGACCTGCAATAGATATTGACCGTATTGATTCTTCAACATCGGCTTTGCGAGTTCTCGCATCTTGTCGGCTGTAATCCATCCTTTGCGGAAGGCGATGCCTTCAAGGCATGCCACCTTCAAGCCTTGGCGTTTCTCCAACACCTCTATGTATGTAGATGCCTCGGATAGTGAATCATGTGTGCCTGTATCAAGCCATGCGAAGCCACGGCCTAAGGTCTGCACCTTCAGCTCTCCGTCTTCAAGGAATCTCTGATTAACGGTAGTTATCTCATATTCTCCTCGTGCAGAGGGTTTGATGGTTTTGGCTACATCTACCACCTTATTTGGATAGAAGTACAATCCGACAACAGCATAGTTACTCTTAGGATGCTCAGGCTTTTCCTCAATGCTCACGCAATTGCCATCTGCATCAAACTCTGCAACGCCATATCTCTCAGGATCACTTACCCAATATCCAAAGACTGTAGCTTTCTTGTCTTCTTCGGCAGTACGAACTGCTTCAACAAGCATATTTGTCAAGCCAGCTCCTTGGAAGATATTATCTCCAAGTACAAGGCACGCTGCATCGTCGCCAATAAAATCGGCACCTATTGTGAATGCCTGTGCGAGACCATCTGGTGATGGTTGCTCGGCATACTCGAACCTCACCCCAAAGTCACTGCCATCGCCAAGCAGTCGCTTGAAGCCTGGCAAATCGTATGGTGTACTGATTATCAATATCTCACGGATGCCGGCAAGCATCAACACGGAGATAGGATAATAAATCATCGGTTTGTCGAAAATGGGAATCAGCTGCTTGCTGATGCCCTTGGTGATGGGATACAACCTGGTACCCGAGCCACCGGCTAATACGATTCCTTTCATTATCTTAATGTTATTTCCTCATTAACTTTGCTGCAAATTCCAAGAAATCTGCAACATTTTTGAAATTATCAAACTGCTGGCAATAAATACCGGCATAAGGTTCGGGGCTTTATTTATCCTTTTGTCCATTTTCATTTAGATGAACAAACGTTCGTGACACAGCATTGATGCGATTTATAACCTCACTAAACTCTGCATCACAATCGTGCCTGTTTTGTATCTCAGCCTCTTTTAACCCTAATGCCGCAAAATGACTCGCCTCATTGAAAAATCTCATAGCGTAATAGGTTTGGGCTAAGTTTGAAAGATTCTGCACATTGTGGGGCTGGTAAAGTAGAACCGTGTTAAAATCATTCAATGCTTGTGGCATTTTACCAACAATCCGATAGGCAATTCCCCGTTGAAGAACCGCCATGATAAACTCTGGGCGGAATGTTGCCTCTATTACTTTAGTTAGGACTTCTGCGGCTTCCTCATTTTTGTTGTCTTCACGGAGTAATGAAGCCTTGTTAATGTTAGATTCATAAAAGTAAGGCATGATCTTAATGCAATGATTAAGATATGTCATACTCTTCTCTTTCCACAAATCATCTTTCTTTTCAATGGCAAGTTTTGCTTTATTATAGTAAGCCATAGCCAAGTCTGGATTGAATGTCAATGCCTTGTCATAATATTCATCAGCCTTGGCATATTCGCCCATTGCTGAATAGGAATTGGCTATGTTCATCAGTAAATTGTCATCTTGTGGGTCTATTTTCAATCCCTCTTCATAAATTTCAATGCTTTTCTTGAAGTCTTCTTGGGTAACATAATAATGTCCTAAAGCAAGGAATGGGGCAACGGTCTTAGTGTCTAACTTTGCTGCAGTCTCATAATCTGACAGGGCTTTGTCTGCTCTTGAAAGCATAAGGTATGCATCTCCACGACAAATATACACGTAGGCATAATTCACTCCTTCCACATCGCCACTGGTTCTCAGAAAATGGGTGTATTCTTGAACTTGCCTTCCAAAATCTGGAATATTGGCAATTCTTGTAAGCGTATCATAGAAGTTCTGTCTATATGTGCTTTTGTCCAAGATACGTTTTATTTGTTCTTCTGCTTTCTTGACAATTTCTCGTTGTGCCTTGTCTGCCTCTAGCATCACTTCACGATTCGTGGTCTCTATATTATTGAATTTCTCGCCGATGCTTCGTTTAATTTCATTGAGTTCCTGTATCTTTTGGTCTATATTCCAAAGGGCAAGGACAGAGAAAACCAAGAATACAATAGTTGTAACTGTTCCCCAAAGGGATATTGCATCACTTGGCGCAAGTTCTTCTATATGCCATATTCCATTGGTGTGAACCCATATCACCAATTCTACTATGGCAAATTGCAAAATAATGAGCAGAAAATATTTTAGATACTTCATTATCCTTATATTTTGTCTTATATCACCTCGCTCACGCTCACCTTATCCATAATCTTGCGCCACAAGTCCTTGGTCATGGCGATAGTAGGTGACACGCTGAATTTATATTGCTTGCCAATAGAACGTAAGTTGTACACCACATTATGGCGACTTCGTTTTATTTGTTCTGTTTTATCTGCATTTCCTTCCTTGGTGATGATTGGGAATATATACTCTGTGTCTGAGGTATATTTGTCAGCTATTTGCTGCATTGCCTTGTCCCATTTAATCGTGACAGCAGGATTGTTGTCTGATGTATTGGAAATGTAAGTGAGCATTCCGTCTTTAACGTTGGATTTCTTCAGATAAGCCATATCCACATAGTTCATGCCTCTTGCATAAAGTGAGAACAGGAACATGTCTCGTGCGAAATCTTGCGACTTGTTAAGATTGAGAGTTTGCAAATAGCGCAACTCGGCTCTCGAAAGAAACTGTTGGACGGCAGGTTTTGGCGATGGTGTCTTATTTACCAGGCGAAAAATGTCTTGCTCTTGTATTTTGCCTCTTTTTACAGCTTGCTTATAGAATGCACACAATTGTGACAGGTAATAAGCGATTGTAGATGCCGACAGCCCCTGTGCTTTAAGCCATGTCTCGTAGTCTTGGACAAACAATTCGTCCCATTTGTCCATAGGTGTGGGCTTGTCGGCCATAAACATCAATAGGCGATTGGCTGAATACTTGCGTGTCTCAGCGGTATGCTTTCTACCTTCTTTCGCAAACTCGTCGATAATCTTTTGTGCAAAAACTGCGAAATCGGTCATGGTATGATGTATGAATCGTTAGAAAAGATAATCATATTGCGACAAGATTCTTTGATAATCATTCTCATATCTGATCTTCTCGTTAGGACTGACATGAGGACTTTTGATAATCTGTTCCATGTCTTGGAGTACCTTGCCTCCTTCACGCATGATGGGGTCGAGGTGTTCCTTGAACTGTTCTATGAATGGTGAATAATAGTAGCCTATCTCCTCAATGATGAAGGAATAGATGTTCCATGTGTCATTGAAGGTAATGCGATTGTGAGCCACCTCATCCAAGGCGTACTTTCTCAGATAGTCGATGTTTTCTGCCTGCAACGCCACTTCCTTGTCGTCTTTCACAGGATGGAAATAGCGGTCTATCAGCACTTGCCGCTCCTGCAGGTTGCGCTGATAGAAGATATTCTCATGGGTGATTGAGGTTTTGCTTTGTTCCACTTCCTCAAAGTGCTCGGCATGAACACCGCTGATTGCTACACTCATTCCACCGATGTCCATCACCAGACGGCGATCTCGGTCAATACGGATGATGTAACCTTCCAATCCTGCCATCTCACCCGTGGTGATACGGAGGAGTATGCGATTGCGAGCATAATAATGATAAGGGTGGAGAAGGAAACGGATGCGCTCAGGTGAAGTCTCTACGACACGCATGAATGGTTGCATCTGTGAATCTTTGATTTCTGCCACTTTGCCTGTGCTGCAGTTCTTGCACAAATAAGTGCGAGGGAAATTCTCGTCAAGGTAGGTTTGTATTTCTTCTGGGAAACCTTGGAAGAAGACCAGACCGCTGACGGTCGGCACTTCCTGGTGCTGCACCTTTTGCTTGCCCAATTTCTTGAAATAACGCACGGTCTTATGCACAAAATAAGTTATCTTGTCCTTCTCCAACTGTTCTTCCATCTTCTTCACTTTGCTGTTGTGAACAAAGACGTAAGACCATGTTGTTCCGTCCGATTGACGACACTTCTTTATCGCAGAACCAGTCTTTGCGTCTGGCTCAGTAACGTGGTTGCCCTTTGGAGAAACAAGTTTCTCGTCGGCTGTAGAAAAAGAACTCGTACCATCCGGTTTCATAAATCCTGCTCTACTTTATGTCCTCAGCTGCAACCATACATGATGGTTGTGGAAGCCTTGTCCATTTGTTAATGTTGTGCATAATCTTAATCGTATATAATGAGTATTAGCCATATAGCCTCTACGTGTAACTTTATTTTACACCCTTTGCACTTTCTTCTTAGAAGAGAGTAATCTAGTTGCAAAAGTACGAAAATTAGTTGGATTACTTGTCAAATTTTATCATTTTCTGTAATCCATCCCCCAAATTTAACACAAATGTTTAGCAAATCTGCCTCGGACGATTTCTGTAAATGGCAGATTTGCACTTATTTCGGCTGTTGTTGCCCTTTTCTAAGAAGAAAGGGTGAAATTTGCTAAACATTTTACCCCATCATTCCGAAGTGGGATAAACATACCGATTTGTTTACAACTCTTTCAATATCTTTCTTATAATTCGCTCGTTGGCTTCATTGATAGTTGCTACGTCTAATGACTGTAAGTAAATCTGTGTAGTCTTGTATGAGTTGTGTCCCATGCCCTCGCTGATGGTAGCTATCGGGATGTTCATGTGCAAGGCTACACTTGCCCAGGTGTGGCGTGTCACGTAGGTGGTCAGCGGTATCTTCAAGCCTATCATCTCACCGATTTTCTTCAGGTTGTAGTTGGTGTTGTGCTCCACCTTGCGGTATGCGGTGTATGGAGCGGATTCCTTGCCTGTCAGGATGGGTAGCAGATAAGGAGACTCTTTGGTCTGTTCGGCATACTTGTCGATAATGGCTTGCATGGGCTTCATCCACTCAATGTTGAGGTTTTGGTGGGTCTTGCGACGGTTGTAGCTCACCATGCTACATTTCAAATCGGTCTTCTTCAGGAAGGCCATATCCACGAATGCCATGCCACGCAGATAGAAGCTGAGCAGGAAAAGGTCTCGTGCCTTGTCAAGGGATGAACCTGTTGGCAGTTCCAGATTTTCTATCTTGCGAATATCCTTTACATTAATGGCTCGTTTGGCAGTTCGCACGTTGTTAGTCTGTACGTGAGCAAAGATTTCATTGGGTGGAGCTTGTCCTGCTTCCACCGCCTTGTTGTAGAGGGTGCGGAGGGTTCGCAGATAGAATGCCACGGTATTTTGCCCTACACCTCTGTTCCATAGCCATGCCTGGTACATTTCCATCATCTCTCTGGTCATCTGAGAGAAGGCAAGGTCTTCATTGTTACGAAACTCCATGAAGCGGTTGGCGGCACTGGTGTAGTTGTTCCTGGTGCCGATGCACTGCATCTGCTCCTTCTTGGCTATTTGCTGGTGGAAGAAAGCAAAAACACTCTGGCTAGGTGGCAGCAGCTGTATCTCCTTGGCTATGTCGTCAATGGTATAAGGGATGCTATCCATCTCCTTATCACGGATGATACGCTGCATCTGCTTCATCTCCCAATCTATCTTTGACTGGATGAGCTGCAGATGTGCCTGTCTATTGTTGCAGGTAGAAACAATGATAGCCGACTTCTTGTCGTTCCACTCTTCTGGAAAGACATAATAGTCGGTACTGATCCAGCGCAAGTTGCGCTGGTGGATGAGGTGATAATACAATGTGCCTTCCTTTCCTGGCACCGAGGATGCTCTGAATTTTACTTTTACTGTTGCCATAAAACTTACTTTTTTATTTGTGACTCATGTTGCTTTTTGGGGTTATTTACACCTTATTATATATGTAAGCAACGGTATGGCAAGAATGTAGTTGTATATCAATAGCTATTTGGTGTCACTTCGTCGTTGTTGCTTCTATGGCTTGTATAGCAATAGCAGCTCTGTCTGTCTTCTCCTATGGATAGAGGCTATCTTACGTCTTTGGTATCTACAGAAATCAAGATACTCCCTACGTATGTTTCTTTCGCCTTGCTCTATTTTCTGCAGGAGTCGGCTCTTGGGGAATTTTCCATTCCCTAATATCTTATAGGGACCGACATTATAGGCAAGTACTGCAAGGAGCAATGTGTCTCTGCCGTACTTTCTGAATAGGGTACAGAGTTTTCTGAGGTCAGAACGCAATAGCGAATCTGCCTGTTGAAAGGTGAGGTTCTTCCTGAACTTCTCATGCGGCAATATCCGGTGTCCCCACCCGATATAGGGATAGTTGCGCTTGATGTCGTGCCACCCTTCATAATACTTGATGCACCGCACGGCTCGCTCAAAGGGTGGTAATGCAAAGATGCCCAAGTCGCTTTGGCTTGGGCTATCTGTTGTGGGTGTCTTGTTCTGTGCCATGATATTCTGGCATAGCAGCAAGAGTGCTATAATGATGTATGTCCGTATCTTTCCTGTCATGAATCTCGTTTTGTTTTACTTTGATATATTGTCACTTGGCATTCTTCTTATTGAATATCTCTGCTATCATGGCTTTCACATCCTCACCAACTTGCACGAAGTTCTTATAGAGGATGCGCTCACGCTCGTCACGGCTCTTAAAAGTGTAGAACTTGGGCAGTGGCATATACTCGCTTTCCTCTTTCTTGATGTCTGCCATATTGAAGTCGGTCTTGCAATAGAACTTACTGGTCTTGAACTCGTCGCTTTCCTGTATGTTCATACTGCCATTCATGCCAGTCTTGGTTGCCACAAAGTCCCTTGCGGTCTGACCGCAGATCCATCCGGTCGGCATGTCCGAGATTTTACTGGCTGGTACAAGACTGTCCATATTCTCATTCAGGTTGATGCTCGTCTTGTCTCTATCGATGGTCACGCCTTTCTTCAGTTGCACCACCTTGCCGAAGATGTCGGAGGATAGCCATTCCAGAGTTTCCTTGCTTCGTGCCGAACCGCTCACCACATTGCCTACGGTGGTGATGATCTTCTGCATACCCACCTTGCCGTAGTCGGCTTCCAACTGGGGCAGTTCCTGGAAACCCAAAGCTACGCTCACCTTGTTGCTTCGGGCTGTACCTATCAGTCGGTCTATCTTATGGAAGTAAAGTGTAGGCAACTCGTCCACGATGATGCTCACTGGGATGTTCTTGCCTTGCCCTGTGTTCACTCGTGTCACCAGTCGGTTGAGGATGAGGGCGTTCAAAGCTCCGATGATGCTCTCCATCTCTGGGTCGTTGGCTATCAGCAGATAGCTTGGATTCTTCGGGTCACTGACCTTCAGGTCGAAGTCATCGCCGTCCTTGTGGAATATCCAATAGCTTTCCTTGGTGGCAAGACGTGAGGTATAGACACGCAGGGTACCAATCATACCTTCCAACTGCTCCATCGCCTTGTTCTTCAGGGCGGTCTGGAATGGTCCCAGCAATGGTGCTACCTCATTGTCGGTCTCCAGCACATTGAAGATAGTCTGGTAACTCTCATTCAGGAAACTCAGAATATGGGGCATATCGCTATACTTGCCCAACCAATAGGCTGGCTCCACTTCTTCTCCTGCATGGTTAAACACCTTTCCGGTCGGTTTCATCTGCATGGTCTTCGGGTCTAGTACTTTCTCTGCTATCAGCATCTTGCCGTTTTTGTCGTATGGCTCCTTACCATAGTTGATGAAGAAGTAGATACAGGCGGCGAGGAAGTTGACGGCTGATGTCTGGAAGAACTGGTCGCTGCCGCCACCGCCTTCTTTCTTGCCTTTTTGCAGTGATTCTAACAGGGTCTCTGCGGTCTCACTCGCTGCTGCCAAGTTATTGATGTACTTCTGCTGTATCGGGTTCACTCGTTTAGAGTATTCCACATCCACGAAGTTGATGATGTTGAACTTGCAGCCTTCTGGCAGTTTGCCCAACTGTTGATTCTTCTTGTAGTGGTAGTACAGTTTGGTTGCCAAGGTCGGAAACTTGTAGTCGTAAACGACCATGGCAAAGCCTTTTGCACTGTGCTGACGGATGAACGGCTCGATAATAGAAAAAGTCTTACCGCTTCCAGGCGTACCAACAACCCAAGTACCTCTAAATGGGTTTACGATGTTTACCCATCCCTTGCGGAATTTGCCCTTATAGTAGTAGCGCATAGGGATATTCACGCTGTATTTGTTATATTCTTCCTTCTGGCACTGTTCGAAACTCTCATTCTCAAAGTTAAAGCGGTCTTTCATCAGTCCTTCCTTCAGGAACTTCGAGATGTTATCCAAGGCGATATGCACCAGTACTGTTCCGATGATGGTTGCCACCATATATAGGATGACGTTCAATCTTAGGGCATAGATACGAGTGTCCATCGCATAGCCGAAGAGCCACACGGACACTACCAGCAGTCCCACGCCACTCACCAGTGGGTACAGCACCAGCTTTCGGGCATCAAACTCCAGATGCTTCTTGTTTCTCGTGCCAACACAGGTGATGCACACCAACAGGAATGTCACCACCTTGCTATACACCAAATTGCCGTCATGGTAGATAAACCACTGCTTGATGCGGTCGTGCAGGTCACACACCACACCGCCAAAGCCGTCTATCGCCCTTGGGTCTATGGCATACTCAAAGAACTCCATCAACACGGATATGTAGATGACCGCCCTGAATATCTTGTAAAATCCTTGTAACTCCTTGCTTTCTTCCATAAATATTCTTAAATAATCAACCTATAAGTTGTATTTCTCATTTATTTGTTGTATCTTCGCACTATAAAAACAATAAGATTATGACATTCGACCTGATTACAGAAAACGAGCACCTTTGGGCTGTCAGATATGATGATTGCCTCGACAACGTTCTTGACTCCATCCTTGGACAATGGAACGATGTTACATGGTTGCGTAGCTTCTTCAAGCATAATATTGATGATTTGGCATCCTACTTCAAAATCACTGATGTCAATCAAGCCATCTATGATACGATTGAAGATAGCGAACGCTTGCAATGTCTCATCATGGATATTTCTCCTGATGCTGACCTTGACAAGATTTTCCGTCCATTGGAGAATAGTCGTACTTCGGAAATGTTGTTGGGCAAAGAGAAGGCACGCTTGCGTAATACGCCACGTCATGCTTCTTGGCTCCGCATCTATGCTATCAAACTCGAACCGGGTATTTACATTATCACTGGCGGTGCAATCAAGTTGACTCGTACCATGCAGGAACGTGAACATACTTTGGTGGAACTCGCCAGAATGGAAAAGGTGAGACGTTTCTTACTTGACAACGATATTGCCGACAAGGATTCCTTTATGGACTTCTTGAATGAAATCATATAGAAAGGAGGTTATTATGAGAACTACAAACGAAATTGTTTCCAAACTGAGAGAACATCAGTCTTCAACTCCATCCAAATGGCGTGAGAATGCAGAGTGGCGCATGGCTAACAAGTCATGGCTTCGCTATTCTCAGCACATCGCCATGATGATGCTCGACAAGATGGAGGAATTGGGTATGACCCAAAAACGATTGTCTGAACTCATGGGCTGTAGCCAGCAATATGTTTCCAAGGTGCTCAAAGGACAGGAGAACCTGTCCCTCGAAACCTTGGCTAAGATAGAGCGTTGTCTTCAACTGCCTATTCTGAATCACTTAGCGTAGCTCTTTTCAGAAATATGGGATTGAATGAGTCAGCAGACAATACATCGCTATAGTTCACTTTCAATGAGATTGTACGACCGCTGATTTGATTCTCCGTCATTTCTATCGTCAAATTCTTGTCATTCGGGAATGTCATTTTCCGAATGACTATCACATTGCGGTAGCCATAGCGGAATCGCTTGGTCTGCTCCAACGTGAAAACTGGACGCAACTCCACCATTTGCGAATTGGTAGCCTTGGCGGTCTTCTTATCCGTCAGCTTCAATCGTATTTGGTCTATATCAAATGGTATATGCGTCTTGTTCTCTACCGAGAAGTCCAGGAAGAAATAGTCACCAGACGAATAGATATTATTCAGTCTCATCACCATTTTATGGGCTTTGGTCTTCACATTGTTCACATGGGCTTCAGAACTCCAAATCTGACGAGCATAACGAGCCATATCAGTAGAGGACAATGTGACCGCAGGATTGTTATAGGCATTCTTCTCTATCTGTTGTATCTCCTTATCCGTCACTGCCTCTTGTAGTCTCGTGGTATAGAGTAGCGCATATTGTGTGCGGTATCGTTCCGTCACAATGGTCACGATGGCAAGCACTTCACCGTCCTCATGCATTCCTTCCTTGGGCTTCAGTCGCACAGTATTATTGATGGGCTGGTCTCCTGCTATCTTGTCGGTGGATATATCCACAAAGCGGATAGGTTCGCTTGCCGTAATGACGGTAGTCACTTGCTCGTTCACCGTCAGCTGCTCCATCTCCTGGTAGGTGCAGGGCTGATAGCTCTCCGCACAGGTTTGTTGTGCCATCATCGGAGTGGCACTTATTGCACACATCATCAGTGTGCCAATGGTCTTCTTAATATTCATATGGGTGTAATGTTTACTTTGTAGTGTTAAATGTTTACTTGCTCTTGGTGTCTTTGCTGTTTATCAAGTACACAAAGGTTCCGTATTTCAGTTTCACCTTGTTCTTCTTGATAGCCTTGCCTATGGCATTACTTGTTTTCTGATAGGCATTCTGCATGGTCTGCATGCCCCACTGCGAAAAGCTGCTGCCTGTATTGGTGGTGTTCATATCCACATTCCCGGTCACGGCTCCGCTTGCCACATCCTTGGTGGTCTCTCGGAACTGGCTGCTTGGCACATACAGGCCTTCCATGCCGTCGGTGTCATAGAGTGACAGGTTGATTTTCACTATCTCGTCATCCACCAGCACGCTTTTCACCGTTCCTTTCACTCGTTGCGAACTGAAACCGCTCATGGTGGCATACAGGTATGCGCCTTTCTTCACCACCATTTCACCGATTTCCACATCATCAAGCAGTCGCAAGCGCACACGGCTTCCATCCACAGCCTTGATGTTCTCGTCAATGATGGCCTTTATCAGTGTCGGCTCTTTCTCATTCACTGCCAAGGTATTGAAGTAATCCGATGATGTCTTCACCTTTTTCACCACTTCGCTTGGCTTGTCGTTCTCGTCAGCTTCCTTTCTGGCATTCTCATTCACCTTGATTTTGCCTTCAATGTTGATACCGCCCTTGGCTGAGCCTTGCGAGTCGGTAGGAGAGGTAGCTGCAGAAGAAGTCGAGCTGTTCGCTTGTGTGACTTGCTGTCCTTTCAGTCTTGCTTCGGCAAGTGCCTTGTTCAGTTCTGCCAACGCCTCATTCTCTCTTTGTCGCTCATGGGCTTCTTGTGCTTCTCTCTGTTTTTCCATTTCTGCTTGCCTCTTGGCTTCGGCATCCAACTGTTGCAGTTCGGCATCCGAATACTTGCTTTGGTATTCTTCCTTTTCTTGTTCATTGTCTCTGTCTATATTCTCCACGGCACTATGGTCTTCTATCTTGCCGTAGGCGTTCAACATGTTCTCATACTTACCACCGATACCGTCACCGCCCTTGATATGGGCTTGTGGCAGGTTCGGATTCAGATATTCCGTGGTCTGCATATTGGCATCCTGCTTCTCCGCCACCTTGGTATCAAAGAGGTCGAAGATAAAGTAGGAGGCACCGAGCAGTGGAAGATAGACAATCGCAGGTAGCATGTACTTGGGTTGTCTGAAATTGATTTTTTCTGTCAGCTTCATCGTTATTTGTCTTTATGAGGATGGCGTGCATCCTCATTGGTTCTTACTATGTTCTTTGCATTCCCCATATTCTGATGGCGAGCCTTTATCAGCGAGTCCTGCCGTTCCGTGGCGGTGCGTCGCTCTCCCTGATAGTGATAAGCTCTTGCCATGCGATAGATGTTGAAACTGAAACTCACACCTACAAAACCGAACACGATGACCAGGAACAGTGTCTTATGCAGGTCGGCAAACCTCTGTACCTTAGCTGCGGCCTTGTCGATTCTGCACATACTGGCAAACTTTCTTCCGGCTCTCACGTCTCGCTCATAGCGTTCCTTGTATTTGGGATCGTCCTTGTCAGGCATCTTCTCCCCAATGAGCATCTGCTTAAATCCTTTTGTGTTCATCGTTATTTTTTTACCTTTTTACTTTTTTACCCTTTTACCTTTAATAGTTCGACTTTGTCTTCTGGTCAATATCCTTGTTGAGCAAGGTTCTCCAGTTCACTATCAGCAATCCATGTGGGTTGTTGTCAGTCCTTGGTACTCGTTTCAACTGTCCTGCCGTCACCAGTTCACGGGTCAGCACATTGGTTCTGCGCTCGATGCGCTGTCTGCCGTAGTAGGTGAACTCCATCTTCTCCTTGTCAAACTTAATGCTGTCACAGAAGATGCTGAACACGGCACTTGTTCCCATAATGTTGGAGTAGAAGCCCTTCTCCTTGAGGTTTCTATTGAAAGAAACGAAAAGTAGCGATAGGAAAAGAAAGTAAATATTGAGAATGTAAAACACTGATATTTAGCACATACCAAAGCATAAACCAATTTTTCCTATCTTTGCCAACCTGATTCATAAAAACTCTTAAAAATGGTATTTTTGTTGCGTATTTGTTGCACGAACCAAGAAAAAACACTATCTTTGCACCCGAAATCCTTCCTATCCGAAGGGTTCTAAAAACCATTTCCAACAATAAGAAAAAATCATGGGCAGACAGAAAAAGGAAATCAAGGCTAAAGAGCCTATCCGCATCCGTGAGCGCAAACTCGCTAACGGCAATATCAGCTTGTATTTGGACGTATATCAGAAAGGTGTTCGCAAATACGAGTCACTTGGACTGTATCTTGTACCTGAGACAAGCCCTCGCGCGCGTCAATTAAATAAGGAAGCACGACAGACTGCCGAGAAAATAAAGTCTGACCGCATTCTCGCTCTGCAACATGCCAGCGTGAAGCAGTGGGACAAGGTGCGTAAGTCAAGCACATTGCTCCTTGATTACCTAAAAGACTATGAGAATGCCCAAACAGGTGTTTCTGAGAAGACTTTGAAGAATCGCCATGATATGCGCCTGAAGGTAGAACAATTTGTAACCGAAAGCAATCAGCAGTTGGTTTCGGTTGCAAATCTCGATGTTGAGTTCTGCCGTGGTTTCATTCGTTTTCTGCGAACTGCAAAGAATACTCGCAAGAAGAAGGAAGAATCAACTATCAGCGTTGGTTATGCTGCTACCATCCAGACCTCTTTCAATGGTGCTTTGAACAATGCCGTTCGTGAAGGTATGCTCAAAGCCAATCCAATGAAGGCTATCAATGCCAAAGAAAAGGTTCACATTCCCGACTCAGCCAGAGAGTTCCTGACTCTTGACGAGTTGAAACTGGCAATGACTGGTTCTTGTATCAATGAAGATGTAAAGAAGGCTTTCATCTTCTCTTGCTTTACAGGTTTGAGATTAAGCGATATACGTTCGCTGACATGGGCGAAGGTGCAGAAGGCTCCAGATGGCAACACCTTGTTTATCCGATGCCTGATGCAGAAGACTCAGACATATGTGAATGTGCCACTATCTAATGAGGCTCTGAACTGGCTCCCGAAGAAGGACGACCCAAATGAGCCAGTCTTCAAGCTACCTACAGACTCCAATGTGGAGCGCAACATCCGTTTGTGGATGGAGAGTGTTGGCATAAAGAAACATCTGACATTCCATTGCTCACGACATTCTTATGCAACGATGCTGCTCACCCTCGGTGCTGACCTGTTTACGACATCCAAGTTGTTAGGTCACAAGAACATAGAGACAACCCAGATTTATGCAAAGATAGTTGATCAGAAGAAAGTTGAGACCATCAACCTCATGGATAACTACTTCGGAAACCAAGAACAACCTACAGCAAAATGACAGTAGAACTTCGCTCCCGTTTGCTAAAGAACGGCAATAAGACCTTGTATCTCGACTTCTACGAGAATGGCAAAAGGTGGTATGAATACCTTGACCTTTACATAGTCCCTGGCAATACTCCTGCAATCAAGAAGGAGAATGAAGGGACGATGAATAAGGCTATTGCCATCAAAGCAAAGCGCATCTTAGGCATTGAGGATGACCCAGAACCATTAGCCAATGGCGAATTACCTAAGCGAGTCTTTGCAGACTGGCTTGATGGCTACTATAAGAGACTGGAAGAAGAAGACCGTCTATCAGAAAGCACGTTGGAAAACGTGGATTCCTGTATAAAGGTAGTCAAGTCGTACTTGGCTTTCAAGCATCGTCCTCGAATGCTTATGAAGAAGATAGACAAGAAGTTCATGATTGACTTTCTTGATTATCTGCAACATACGTACATGAACACCAACAGCCCGAAGAACCCTAAGCCGCTCTCACCACGTACTTGCCTTGCTTACCAGCATCAACTGACGAAGATTCTCAATGATGCCGTGAAGTCTGGAGTTCTGAATGCCAATCCCTTCTATTCGTTGAATGACAATGAGAAGGTGGCAGAGGTTCCTACGGCTCGTGACTATCTGACAAAGGAGGAACTGGAGTTGATGGCATCGGCAGAAACCAAGAATCAACTGGCAAAGCAAGCCTTCATGTTCGCTTGTTTCACAGGTCTGAGATATAGCGATGTTGCTTCCCTCATGTGGGGTAACATTCAGCACACTTCTTTGGGACAAGAGATTGTAATCGACTCGATGCAGAAGACAAAACGCTCCGTTCGTGTTCCATTGAGTACCATTGCGTTGTCATGGCTTCCAGAAAGAGGTAATAATGCAGCAAGCCAGAAGGTGTTTGCAGGATTAACTTCGCTCTGTCAGACGAATGTCATTTTGAAGAAGATGGCAAAGGCTGTCGGCATAAACAAGACTGTAAGTTTTCATGTGTCTCGCCATACTTTTGCAACGAGTGCAATAGCTGCTGGAGGCGATCTATTCACCGTCTGCAAGTTGCTTGGGCATAAGGATATTCAGACAACTCAGATTTATGCGGAGGTGATAATGCCAACAAGAATTGAGGCTGTTAATAGATTGTCTGACTTCTTCGGACAAGGTTGAGAATAATAACAAAAGGGAAAAGAAAATATGGGGTGTCGCAAACTGCGATGCCCCTATTTTTTATGCCGAAAAACATGAAAAGTCGGGTGAAAGGCTTAAAAAATCATATAAATTAAGGTATGTTGCCATCAAAAGCATCTATATTTCAGAAAAAATCAGTAAATTTGCCCTCAGAACAAATAAATTTCTCTTGATATGGAAGATATAAATCGTCTAAAAGTGGTGCTTGCAGAGAAGAAACGCACTGCCAAGTGGCTTGCAACAGAAATCGGCAAAGACCCTGCTACCATTTCTAAATGGTGTACCAACACAACACAGCCAAGTCTGGATGCGTTGCGTGATATTTCCAATGCTTTGGAGGTAAACATCCAAGAGCTCTTAGTCCCAACCCATGTAAACAAATAAAACACCGATATGACAGCTGATGAACTTCGTAATGAGTTGGGTAGTCTGATATGGAAGACTGCAACCAACCTCGTACATGGTGGCAAGGTGTCACCAGTCCAATTTATGGACTTCATGCTCGGTAGCCTGTTCTACCGCTTTATCTCTGAGGATGTAATTGACTATTGCAACAATCTGATGAAAGATGCAGGTGTACCGAATCCTGACTATGCTAATATGCCTGATGAAATGGCAGAGAATGCCAGAGACCAGATTATCAATGCAAAAGGTTTCTTCATCCTGCCCTCTCATTTATTTATAAATGTGGCTAATATGGCAAAGAGCAATCCTGAACTTAACACTACACTCGCCAACAACTTCCGTGCTTTCGAGGAAAGTGCCATCGGTACAGCCAGCGAGAGTGATGTAAAAGGCTTGTTCGCCAACTTCAACACCAATGATCCTGGACTTGGTGGAACCGTTGCAGAGCGTTGCGAACTCTTGACAACCCTTTTGGAAAGTGTTCGTGACCTTGAATTTGCTAAGTATCAGGATTCTGGTCTTGATGTGTTCGGAATCTGTTACGAGCACCTAATCAAGATGTATGCCCTTAATTCAGGAACAAAGGGAGGTGAGTTCTACACACCTGCCGAGGTTAGTTACTTGCTTGCCAAGATAGCTGCAAGCGGTCGTACATCGGTAAACAAGGTCTATGACCCTGCCTGTGGTAGTGGCTCTTTGCTCCTGAAGTTCAAGGAGATACTGGGTACAAAGAATGTCATTGATGGCTTCTTTGGTCAGGAAATCAACTTGAAGACTTACAACCTCTGCCGTATGAACATGTTCCTGCATAATGTCAACTATGACCACTTTGACATTCAGCAGGGCGATACCCTGAAGAACCCTCGTCATTCTGATGAAGAGCCATTTGATGCTATTGTGTCAAATCCTCCTTACTCTATACCTTGGGATGGTCCAAATGATCCAACCCTTATCAATGACCCTCGCTTCTCACCTGCTGGTGTGCTTGCACCTGCCAGCAAAGCAGACCTCGCTTTCACCATGCACATGCTGTCTTGGCTCTCAACGGAAGGTACAGCCGCTATAATTGAGTTCCCTGGTGTTCTCTATCGAGGTGGAGCTGAGCAGAAGATTCGTCAGTATCTTGTTAGCAACAACTATGTTGATACAGTAATTCAACTTCCTCAGAATCTGTTCTTTGGTACTTCTATCGCTACATGTATCATCGTCTTGAAGAAGAATAAGAGCGACAACAAAGTGTGCTTTATCGATGCGAGCAATGAGTTTGTTCATGAAGGGAACAAGAACAAACTAAGTGATGAAAATATCGAAAAGATATACGATACTCAGTATAAAAAAGCTGAAATTGAGTATTTTAGCAAAGTTGTTACTACTGCTGACATTGAATCTCATAATTACAGTTTGTCTGTTTCGACTTATGTAGAAAAAGAAGACAACTCTATAGACGTTGATATAGATGAACTAAATCAACGTATTGCAGAGATTGTATCTCGTCAAAATGTTTTGCGTGAAGAAATAGATGTACTTGTAAAGTCACTTTAAGTTATGGAAAAGATTAAACAGATGATAGATAGACTTTGCCCAAATGGTATTGAGTATTCAAAGTTGGGTGATGTATGCGACATAAAGACAGGTAAAGGAATAACTAAAAAAGATGCTGAGAACGCAGGTGATTATCCTATAATTAGTGGCGGTGTTACCCCTATGGGATATTTTCATCTGTTCAATCGTGAACCAAATGTTGTAACAGTTTCACGTGTCGGGGCAAATGCTGGATGGGTTGGTTATATGACCGAGAAGTTTTACCTCAATGATAAATGTTTCTCTGTTATTCCAAATGTAGTAAATACCAACAAGATAAATCCCAAGTATCTTTACTACTATCTCAAACAGAATGAATCAACACTGACTTCTCTTCAAAGCGAAGGAGGTGTTCCTACAATTAACACTCAAAAGGTTGGGTCTATAGATTTACCCCTTCCACCTATGGAAATCCAAAATCGTATTGTAGAAGTCCTCGATAAGATGACATCGCTTACAGCCGAGCTGGAAGCGGAGCTGGAAGCGCGAAAGCAACAATATGAGTACTATCGCAATAAGTTACTGACATTCAGTGAAATAGGGGGGGGTATTAGACGCGTAACCTGGAAGAAAATCAGCGAGATAGGAACAGTTATGAGAGGTACCAGTTTCCAGAAAAAGCACTTTACAGACGAAGGAACACCCTGCATCCATTATGGGCAAATATACACCCAGTATGCTCATCATGCCTATGAGACGATTTCGTTTGTTGGTGATGAAATCAGCCGTTCACCAAGACGTGCAAAAACTGGAGCTCTCGTAATGGCTACTACAAGTGAGAATATCGATGATGTAGGAAAGTGTATTGTTTGGCTTGGCGAAGAAGATGTCATTGTTAGTAATGATGCTTGCTTCATACAGCATACCTTAAACCCTAAATATTTAGGCTATCTCTTGCAGACAGAATCATTCTCAACTTACAAGAAGAAAGTTGCAACTGGCACAAAAGTAATACGTATAAACGCTGATGCTGTGGCTGACTTCGTTATCCCTGTTCCCTCAATGGAGGAACAAGAACGCATAGTTTCTATTCTCGACAGATTTGAAGCCCTTACTACTGATTTGCAGATAGGCTTGCCAGCTGAGATTGAGGCTCGCCGTCAGCAATATGAGTATTATCGCAACAAATTATTAACATTCGATCAAGCAGCATAATAAAATGCAGTATAACATACTATCAGAAAACAACACCAGTACCGTTGTGGCTCATTATGAGCGTCCTGCAATGGTTGCTGATGATGGCTATCAGACCGAAGCCGACTTGGAGCGTTCGCTTATCGAACAACTTCAACGTCAAGGTTATGAATATGCCCAGATACACAATGAGGATGAACTCATTGCCAATCTGCGTGTAAAACTGGAGGAACTGAACAACTACCACTTCACCGATAACGAATGGAGCAGTTTCTTCAAGACAGAAATAGCCTCTGAGGGCAAAGGAATCATAGACAAGACAAGGACTATCCAAACGGACTTTGTAAAGACCTTGAAGTGCGACAATGGCGAGGAAAAGAACATCTATTTGATTAAGAAGGATGATGTTCATGCCAACCGTACACAGGTAATCAACCAGTATGAAGTATGGAACGGCAAACGTCCTAATCGTTATGATGTCAGCATCCTTGTGAATGGTTTGCCATTGGTTCACATCGAGTTAAAGAAGCGTGGTGTAAGCATCAAAGAGGCTTTCAACCAGATAAACCGATACGGCAGAGAGTCTTTCTGGGCAGGAAACGGATTGTTTGAGTATGTTCAGATCTTTGTGGTGAGCAATGGCACACAAACAAAGTACTACAGCAATACGACCAGAGATAGTCATATCAATGAGATAAAAAAAGGAGGGAACAAGAATAAGCCTAAGACAAGCAACTCTTTTGAGTTTACAAGCTATTGGGCAGATGCCAGCAATCAGGTACTCAATGACCTTGTTGACTTTACCGCCACATTCTTCTCTCGTCATACCCTGCTCAATGTACTCACACGCTTCTGTGTGCTGACAGAACAAGACTTGTTGCTTGTGATGCGTCCTTACCAGATTGCCGCAACTGAGGCACTTCTGAATCAGATTGAGCGTGCTCATAACATGAAGAAACAAGGCACTATAGACGCTTGCGGATATGTATGGCACACAACAGGTTCGGGCAAAACCCTGACCTCATTCAAGGCTGCACAGTTGGCTACCAAATACGACTTCATTGATAAGGTTGTGTTTGTAGTTGACCGAAAAGACCTTGACTATCAGACAATGAAGGAGTATGACCGCTTCCAGAAAGGTGCTGCCAACGGCAACGCATCAACTAAGATACTGGAAGGTCAGCTGAAGAATCCTAAGTGCAAGATTGTTATCACCACAATACAGAAGCTCACATCGCTGATTAAGAGATTCCCAACCCATGAGATCTTCGGCAAGAATGTGGTGATGGTGTTCGATGAATGCCATCGTTCACAGTTTGGCGATATGCACGCAGCTATCGTCAAGAAGTTCAAGAAATACTACATCTTTGGCTTTACAGGTACACCTATCTTTGCCGAGAATGTATCTGGCAGTCGTGGCAACCTCAGAACAACAGATGATGTCTTTGGCAGAAGACTCCATACCTATACTATTGTAGATGCCATTCGTGACCACAATGTGCTCCCATTCCGTGTGACCTATGTCAGCACCATGAAGAGCAAGAAGAGCATCGAGAACGCTCAGGTTTGGGACATTGAGCGTGAAAAGGCTCTGATGTCAGCACAGCGCATTGGCAACGTCACAAGCTATATTCTGGAGCATTATGCACAGCAGACGAAACAGGCAAGTTCCTACATCTTCAAGCAGTTGAATGATGTAGCAGACGTAGTAAAGCACTACGGAGAAAAGGACTATGAGGAAGTCAGGAAGAAGGCTAAACTCAGCGGTTTCAATTCCATGCTTGCCGTACAGAGTATTGAGGCTGCCAAACTGTATTACAATGAGTTCCAGAAGCAAATGGCAGAATTGCCAGAGAACAAGAAACTCAAAATAGCCACAATCTTCTCTTATGGAGTCAATGACGAAGTAGGCGAAGAGATTGAGGATGAAGATTCAGACAGCACTGAGGGCATGGATGAAAGCAGCCGTGACTTCTTGGAGCGTGCTATCGTGGACTATAACAAGATGTTCTCTACCAACTACGACACATCAGCAGACAAGTTCCCTAACTATTATAAAGATGTGTCGCTTCGCATGAAGAATCGTGAGATTGACATCCTAATTGTTGTGAACATGTTCCTGACTGGATTCGATGCCACTACCCTCAATACGCTTTGGGTAGATAAGAATCTGCGTTATCATGGTCTGATACAGTCTTATAGCCGTACAAACCGCATTCTGAACTCTGTGAAGAATGCCGGAAACATTGTATGCTTCCGTAATCTTGAAGACCAGACGAACAAGGCTTTGTCGCTCTTTGGCGATGCTGATGCCAAGGGAACTGTGATACTCCGTCCGTTTGAGGACTATTTCAACGGCTATACAGATGAGAAGGGCAAGCATGTTAAGGGCTATGTTGAGTTTGTTGAAGAGTTGAAAGCTCTCGTCCCTCCTGGTACTATCCCTGTGGGAGAACAGAAAGAGCGTGACTTCATCAAACTGTTTGGCACGGTTCTCCGCTTCATCAACCTTTTGAGTTGCTTCGATCAGTTCGCTGAACTCAATCCGCTTACAGCAAGAGAAATCCAAGACTATACAAGCGTTTACATTGACTTGCATGATTACTATCGTACTCACAACGATGGCGATAAGACTAATGTAAATGATGACATTGAGTTTGAAATGGAACTCGTTAAGCAGGTGGAGGTAAACATTGATTACATCCTCTATCTGGTAAAACAGTATCATGACAGCCATTGTCAGGATAGTGAGATTCATATCCGCATTGTCAAGTCCATAGAGTCAAGTGCCGACTTGCGAGACAAGAAGGAACTTATCGAACGCTTCATAGAAAGCATGACCGCCACAGGTGATGTCTATGAAGAATGGCAGACATACCTCAATGAACAGAAGAAGGCTGAGTTTGCTGAACTTGTTGCAGAAGAGCACCTGAAGAGCGATAAGGCTGTAGAGTTCATTGAAATGGCCTTCACTCGTGGCTATGTTCCTGAAGGTGGTCTGGAGCTTAACAACATTATGCCTCCAATCAACCCATTCGATCCAAATGCAAACCGCCAAGGCAAAGTAGAGCATGTTCTTGACAGACTAAAGGCATTCTTTACAAAGTACTTTGGATTTGCCAACGGTAAGTTTAACGACTAAAATCTTCATAACTATGCAAATTAACATCAACAACATGACTATTGACTGGCAATTTCAAAAAGCCAGCAAGTACTTGCCTGTGCGTCTTTCTACTGCTTATTTTGACGGCATTGGAGAATGTATCGCCTTTGCAGCTAATAGAGCAGACGGAATGACATGCGATATAACAGAAAATGATAATTCCGAGATATTCCTAACACTGATGGATTCATCTTTGTACGAGGAGTTGAAAAGGGATGTTCTGAATATGGATTACTGGTCGCCAAGAAACCATTATAATACCGTTACAGGCTTAGCAGATGGCAAGGTGAGAAAGATTCACCTCGATGGCAGATATTTCTAAATACTATAACTACTATGAGAAGATATGCAACAGAAGCAGAAATGAACTGCATTCCTAATGTGAATTACAAGAGAAATCACATTTGCTCGATGTACACCCAACACTGTGATTATACAGATCCACAAGGGTACTTAATGGAGCAATTAGAACTGAATCCCAAGTTGTTAGCTTGGCTCTTTGACGATAACAGTTTAATTGGGAAATCACATTTCGCATTGGATGGCGAGAGATACGAAGCATTTCAAGACTTCTACAACTCTCTTGACATATATGACTGAATCTCGCTGTGAAAATATCAACTGGAAAAAATAATGTATTATGAATCCTAAAAAAATATATAAGAATCCAGAAGTCAATATCATTGACATAGAGACTGCTTCAATAATTGCTACGAGTGGTAGTGCGCCAAGCCCTGCACAGCATATAAAACCCGCGGAGACAAAAATTAAACCAAGTGTTCCAACAAAAATCACATATAACATTGTTGGAGACAATATTTTCATTTCTATTCCATCAATAGATGGGGTTAGAAAGATACAAGAAAAAGCGGTGGTAGTTCCTGGTGGTGACAGATGTATTGTTTATAATAGTTACATTTACACTATGAAGCAATTTGCTCAGAATGCAACGGATATACCATACTACATAGAGAAAATGCAGCAAGCTCTCGATTTCAAGAATCTGAACCTGACTACAAGAGATATAATTCTGAAGGTTGCTTCTAAGCACATTTCTAACCATGGTAGGATTATTGACGGTGATTTATCAATGATCATTTCTGCTGTTGCAAAGGTTACGGAACAAAACATAGATACAGATTTAGAATGGTCTGGTATGGATATTGTCTTGAAGAACTATAGGGACAAGGTTTTCTTTACTCGATATGCGTTCGGTATGGAGCCAACACTTATTCCTGCCTCAGAGTATTAAGATATATGTTATTTCAAACAAAGAGAAAAACTCCCTCAATATTAAACAATTATGAAATACGCAATCATATCACTACAATCTGGTAGAGTGGAGTCAATAGGTCCATTGTTGCTTATTAAGGCAAACCCTCTTCAAGAATCAGAAGGGGTATTAAAGACACCCTTACCAGAAGCAATGCACAAAGAGTCTCAGAATACTCAAAATTTTGCTTATAAAATTTCTTGTGATTTAATTGACACATTTATAAAGGCTCTTGAAGATTCTAAAGCTGATAAGAATTTTTGGGAACCCAATATGGATGATTATGTTTTGGATAATATTATTGATTTTGATGGTAATAAAGTTCCCGCCTACAAACATCTTTCACTTAGGTTGAATCAAGTTCCAAAACCACAAGATATTTTGCCGAACCATTATAAACCAATAGTGATTCCACAAAAGAAAGTTCGCACAATAGCCAAGAAACAGATTAAGGGTATAAATGACTACATAAAGTCTGGCAAAAATTCCTTTGACTATATGTTACGAGAATATGATAATAGTCAAAAAGTATATGCTTATCCTGTTCTCGTCTCAGAAGATTTTGGTAAAGTAATCAATAGATGCCGATTGTCTCAATTTAGGACGGAAGGACTCTATCTGACCAATGATGTTATTCAGCCAGAAACAAACAGTCCTCGCTACCTAAAGCATTCGCTTCTTTGTTGTGCGTATAACAGATACTTTACAAGTTATTCAACTCAGGAGGAGTTAAGAATATACTATCGCTTTTTCAACAAAGAAGCCTCTCATCTTTTGTTTAACTTGTTTAATGAGATTGCACATCCAATACCTTTTGATGCCAACAAGATTGTCAACGATTACGAAAATGGCAACAAATCAGGATTGTCGGAATCTCTATATGCCAGCTGCAAAGAAAAACAAATTTACGAAGATGATATAATTGGCTTTGTTTGCTGTGATGTAAAAGACTTTGATGATAAAACCGAATCAATCTTATACGTATTAACCTATGACCCTATAGATAATACGAGATCTACAAGATTTGATTTGTACGACTCCGAATACAAAAAGGTATTTATAGAGTCAAAATACTTGAAATCGAGTTCTTCAAAGTTAATGACATGGGCATTCGTTTATGATCTTCAGAAGAAAGCAGGTATTTCAGGAGATGAATTAGCAATCAATGATGCAGACAAAACCAAGCGATTATTGGCTTATATCTCACAACATTATGACTCAATGAGTGATAATGAAAAAGATATGTGTGCGTATATTGCTCCTGATACTTATAAGTTGACTTCTCAGGATAAAGTAAACCAAGACTGGTTGCAAAATTATGTCGTAAATATGGGAACATTAGTTCGTACTAATGGGCTTGTCCTTGGTGCAACTATGCCGTTCTTTGAAGAGTCTGTGCCTAAACAAGTTGACAAAGTTATTGAGGTCATTGACAAACGCAAGAAATTTTTTCTTGATTCCACTATCAATTACAAAATTGATGCTGCATTGATTCTGATAATCATCAACTTGGGTGTTCAAGGATCTCTAAAAAACATTACTGGATTATGGGCTTTTTACCATTTAATAAAAATAAGGGAAAAAGAAAGCTCTCCTCTTGTTTTAGAAATGATACTTCTCGTGTACAAGAATAATCAAAAATTGTTCATGAATCTGCTCAATAAAGTTAAAGACAAGACTCTTGTTGAGAGTAGAGAAGTAAAAGGATGGTTCAGAACAAAAACAGTTGAAGATAAGTACACATGGGCAACCTATGATGACATGTATTGTTATTTTGAACTTTTCATTGAATATAGCAATCATGGGAAAGGTTATCAACTGAATGAGTCTGAAACTAATTTCTTCTGCCAGAGATTTATCTCTGAGCTTGAGTTGGATAGCATTGATAGATATTTCAATAACAGTCCTTCAGTCAACCATACTACTATGAATATCGAACAGCAAAGAACTTTCTTCAAAAAAGAGCTAGAGAAGTATATCTCTGACAGAATTGAAAATAAGGATTTTGTGTTCAAAGATATAACCATGTAATCATCAATCATCTAACCAAGATTGATAACAGTATAAGCAAACCCACTGATATTGAGCAATTATGCAAAATGTCAGTGGGTTAATTGTTCCCTAAATGAATCCCACAAATCCAGTTGGGAACAACAGATGATTAAAACGATTCGTTGCACTCTGCAAAGGTTTCGACTTTGACAGAAGGGAAAAGTAAATCCAGAGGTTATTTCCGCTTCCCATTCTTGGCTTTATCCTTCGCTTCCTTCTTGCGCTCCTTCATGTACTCACGATAGTCTTTGATAGGCATAGGCTTAAGATTCTCGTCAGAAAACATGAGGTCAATACCTTCCAGTTCCATCATGACCTCTTCATTGTCGCTGAAGTAGGCATGAATATAGCGATTGACGTTCTGCTGCTTCTGGAGAACGGCATTGTCTCGGGCAATGAAGAACAGAAGTCCTATGCAAATCAGCCAGATTGACCATGCGATCAACTTGAAGAAGCCTCGAACATGCCTACTGGAATAGATACACTTGAAGTAATACCAAGGGTACAGATACAACGAGTTCAACAGAACATGACCATTGTCATCCTTGAACTTTGGCTTCTCATACGGACTGAGGTTGACTCTGCCAAGAAGTTCACACAAAGCATCTGCAACAACTTTGTACTGACGTTTGATGGCATGGGTATTATTGTTGAACTTGTCAATGGCTTCAGCATTGATTTTTGTTGCCTGCTGATAGGCTTCTAAAACAGTGCCAGGCTTACCTTCGGAACGAAGTTTCTCTTCTTTCTCCAGCTGTGACTTGTCTTGTTCTACTAAATGTTCACTGATAGCCTCCTTGATAGCATTATGAACTACCAAACGAAGAGAATCCTTGTTAACATCCAACTCGAAGTTATCCAAAGTATTCTGAAGCCCGAGCAATGAACTGTAAATTGCATTGCCCTGAGTCTTCTCGATGTCAATGTTCACTTCAACTGGTGTAGGTGGGTCCATTTTAGACCCCCCTACAGGTTCTGAAGGAGTTTCTGTCTCAGGAATGTCATTGCACTCTGCACTTTCTGCACTTTGCACTTTGGCATCCTGAACAGGGTTAGTAACTGGCGGATTGTCAGGAACAGGAGATAAGGTAGTTTCAACTGACCCTATCTCAGTTCCCTCCGCATTCACTGGCTGAGTATCTGTCACGGGCGAAGCCGGTGACATCATAGCAGCCATATTTGCGCCCATGTTTGCAATCACTTTCATTGCATCCTTTGAGTTCTTCTTCTTTTTAGGCGACATATTGTTTTCTGTTTGATTGAGTTGTTCTTGATCCATAATTAGTGTCTTCCTTTTCTTCTTGGCTGATTTTGAACTTCCTCTTGCTTTGACCTCTGACGTTCACGTTCCCACCATTCATCATCGTTGCCACCGCCACCACCTGATGATGGCGCAATCTGAGTGCCACCAGTAGCCAGTTCAACGGCAGCTGCTGCGATGTTGGATGCAACGCTGCTGTCCTCCTGATGTGAGTTTCTTAGGCTCATGTCAAAGGCATCGTTTGGATTGAAGTAGGTGTTGTTCTCCATGTTCTTCTCACGCTCTCTCACAAAGTCCTCGTAAGAGATCTCTGTAATACCTGCTGTGAAGTCATCGCCATAGTCAGGCTCAAAGTCCTGACCATCAGACAACCGTTCTGTCAACTTGCCTTCCTCTGGTCGGACGTACTGACCGCCACGGAACATCTGAACATCATCGTCTGTGCTGACATCCATGACCTTCTCCAAAGCAGAGAACTTCAAGGACTGGTCACACTTTGCACCACCAATAGAGAACTTCTTGTCGCTGATGGTGTAAACGATACCGAGTCCTTTTCCGTCCTTGGTCGGAACTATGGTTGTTGTAATGCCCTTCTTGGCAAGAGCCTCACGGAACTCAGCCAATGACTTGCACTTTCCGAGTAAAGGCATTGCAGTATCAGCAATCTCGTACTTCAACTTGTCTTTGCCCTTCAGTGCAGAGCGGTTGACGTTCTTCTTATCCTTGGCGAAGTATAGACCGTACTCCTTAGTCATCTTGAAACAGGTGCGCTGTGAGCGTGTCTTGTAGAACTTCAAGTCAAGCGGCTTTCCATCATCACCGATGACATTCAGAGCCATGTGTATGTGGTCATAGTCGTGGTCATCGTGTCGGATGATGATGAGCTGTGTCTTATCCCATCCCATGCGTTTGAGGTAGTCCAGGGCGAAGGCTGTCATGAACTCGTCACTCTTGGTTCTGTGACCATCGTTCTCAGAGAAAGCCAGAGAGATGTGAAGCATCTTCTCGCTTATGCTGTGGTTGCGACTTGCCTGAATCTCGAAGGATGCGCAAATGGCTTCATGACTTACGGCACATAGCCCTTTTGCTATCAGGATGCGAGCATCCTTCTCCTTCACGTTATCCATATAGTTGATCAGACCTGCCGCCAAGCTTCCTGTGGTTATCTTTGCGAACATAGATCAGCAATATAGATTAGAATCTGACCAATCATCTGCGACTGATACTCCAACTGAGGAGCCAGTTGCACGAGTTTCTGAATGCGCTTGTCGGTCGTGTCTTTGAAAGCAGCATTTATCTGCATCGTGATTTGGTTCAGATTATTCGACATTCCTGAGCAGTCCTTCAAGGCATCGCCAAGATCCTGCGGTATCGCATCTACCACCTTCCCATAAACAGTCTGGTGATGGGCATACTGGCTCAACGGTCTTCCTTTCGCCTCCTTGGTAATCTTGGCTCGTTCTTCATCGGTGAAGTAAACAGAGAGAGCCTTCTTCTTATCTTCTTCAGCCTTCTTCGGTCTGCCACCTTTCTTGGGTGTCATATCGCGTCTGGCTTCTGGTATATCGGGGGTACTTTTCTTCTGTGTTGCCATATAATCTTGATTATTATGGTGACACGCATAACGGGAAGCCCAACTGGCTGCCTCGAGTTCTGAACATTTCAGAACACAAACTTGCTCCCGTACCCCCGTCCTCCATATAGCCAAGCAAGCTTGGTCGTTTACGGCAAAACTGCTCTCGCAGAGCGTCACATTGCTGTGAAGAAATGCCAGAAGCAGGATACCGTAGGCAGGTATGAACTAAGGGATAAAGCATTGTTTGAAAAGGCAGTTAGGGCTTGCCCGAAGTGGTCACGTTAGTTACTCTCTGAGGGACTTGGTGACAAGTATCGGTCAATAGCCAGAGCCGCCTGAAGAGCATCTTCGTAAGTGGCGAACTCGAAGCTGACGACTGTCTTTACAACTCGCTTGCCGTGTCTGTCCTCGGCAATTTTACAAACACTGTAGTAGTGGTTGTGAGGTATCTTGTCGAAGAAACGGATCACGAACTTTGAAGGGTTGCCATCGGTGGAATCCTGTCGTTCAAGATTGAATAAAGGGAAAGAAGGAATGGTAGGTTCTGTTCCCTGCTGTTCGACACTATCATTAGATATGTGTTCATCAGCGAGGGAGTCGTAACCAGTGGTCGTTTCCTCTTGTCTGTCCATAGAACTGTCCACATCGGTGCCAGATGTTGAAGCAGGTTCTGTTGACGTGTCCTTGGACTCATCATCTGAACCTTTTTGCTCCAACTCGGCATCCGAAACTACCTCAGAAGAGGGTGAAATCTCAGGACTCTGACAGGTTGAAACGGCTTCTTCTGGTACAGATGTAGCCTTTTCTTCCTGATTAGAACTTGAATCGGTTGCTTCTGCAACGGAATTGGTATCGTTTGCAGTTTCATCTGCGATCGATACGGATTCCTGATTGCCATCGGTTACAATCGACTCTTTTGAACTGTTGTTATCCTGAAACCTCTTGCCTCTCTTCGGGCGATTGTCCGACTTTAGCCATTCCACAAGTTCATCCTTGAAAAAGAAGAGCTTGTTTCCGCGCTTGAAGTGGGGAATCGTGTCCTTGGATGTGGCAGAATGTATGGCAGACTTGGAGTAGCCAGTGAATGCCACAGCCTCGTCAATGGTGAGGATGGCATGAGGATCCTGCTGGCTTGCTCCGCTCTGAATCCACTCCACAATGATGCCTAACTTCTCGTCAATGTTGGCAAGAAGGCAAGGCACATCATTGAAGGTGGGTATGTTCTGAGTTTCATCTTGCATACACATCTTTTATTAAAGGGTTAGTTACTTAAGGGCTAAAACTCGCTCGATGCGTGCTGCCTCAGACTCAATCTGATCCATTGATGCCACACGGCAAGAACGAATCCACTTAATGAGTTCTGAACGCTCGAAGTACACAAGTTTGTTGTTCGGCTTGAAGAAGGGAACAACCTGATTGTGTGTCATCTTATAGAGGCAACTCTTGGAGATACCTAAAAAGATGGCTGCTTCTTCGAGTGTCAGAATCTCCTTAGCCTGGCAGAGTACGTTGTTAATCGCATCCAGTTTTCTGGTCAGGTCTGCCACTTGTTTTGTGAGCAGCTCATGACTTTCGGTATGGTTATTTTCTGTCATTCTGAAACAATCTATTTATCGTTAAACATCCTGGTTACAAACGGCTACATTCTACTTCACAGCATGAGTACCGCTTGGGATAGCCTTGTAATGGCTTGTTTCCTACTGCAAAGTTAGTCGTAATATCGTAATAGGGCGAAAATAGGAAATGACCGAGCCTCCGTTTTAAGAATTATTGGCTGGTGAGTATGAAATTAGACCTCATAATTATACTATAAACGCTCCTGAAGGGTGCAATTTGGTCCTCTGGGCTGGGTTGCTCCAAGTCCTATATAATATATATGTGCAGAAAGTTGGGGTGTTTTGATTGTATGTCGAGAAAAATGCTTATCTTTGCACAGTCTAAGAGAAGCAAAGATGTTACTTATGTGGCATTTCATTATCGTCACTATCTGTACACTCTGCCACATGATTGTGAAGTAATAACTGGCAACTGAAAATAGCATTTGTTGCGTTTTGTATTTTTTATGATATTTTTGTTTCATCTTTGTTACGCGAAGCCTTTTTGTTAAACAATCACTATTGATTATCAAGCAGATAGAAGAAAACAAAAACCTTTCTCCTTCAGTGTATTGTACTGCGCCAGTCCTGTCTCATCCACCAGGTACATGGCTTTCTCCATGGTGTATTTGATGTACTTGTCATCTGGTGCCAATGTGAAGAAATAGTGATGGAACATCTCAATGTGACTCTTTGCTTCCACATCCAATGTCTCATCCATCGTCGTGCGCTGCACCAGGATAGGCACATTGCCGTCCAACACATAGATTTTGTTCTGTGCATCCACCACCATGTTCTTCGCCGTCCAGATGCTGCTGATACTTATCAGCACGCACCCAACCAGAAACAGGCTACAGATGATAGTCACCAACTTCACCTTATTCTCTAAATTCTTGATTACCATTGCTATTCCGTGTTTTACCTTTTTACTCTTTTACCTTTTTACCTTTAATGAACAACATGGGCAAGTGTTCCCTGTGCCGACATTTTGGCTTGCTGTGCCACACCCTCACCGAAGTTTCTGGTAGAGAATGCGGTATCGCCCTCTGGTATCATCCATGCCGCAAGGTCTGGAACCAAGTTTAGACACTTCAATGCCACGATACTTGCTGCCATCAGATACCCTGCCGAGAAGAACGAGTTCTGCAGATATGCTGCCATCGTCTGCTCACTGGCGGTGATAGCCGTCAGGTTCTCCACCTGTATGCAGAGCACGATGTCGAAGAGTAGCAGTACGTAGAATCCTACGAAGTATAGCATCGCTCCATAGAAATGCACGGTCAGATACCTTGTCAGCCACTTCGCCCAACTGCTTTCCCATTTCGGCAGTAGCGAGAACGCCCATTGTATCGGACCGAATATCGTCAGCATTCCCAATAGTATCTGCTGGCAATAGATGGTACTCCACCACCCGATGCGGAATACGATCAATGCTATCAGCATCACGATCTTGTCTATGTTCACTACGGCTCCTGCCGTCAGCGATGTGAACCACAGCTTGGCTGCCTCCTTTTCCATATTGGTCACTTCATCCACACCAGTCTGCTCCATGGTCGATTCCACCAAATTCGGGTCTATTGTTCCCTTATGGGCAATATCTGCCTGGGCTTGCACATTGGTGTACATCGTGTCTCTGGTATAGATAAGCTGCTGCACTTCCGTAAACTTATCTTCTATATGTGCGGCTTCCGCCTCATAAAGATTATGGGTATAACTGCCGATGGAGTTGGGGATGTAACTCAGAAAGTCCAGCACGCACCAACTGCTGCCACTGTTCGTCATGCCGGTATCGGCAGGTGGGTACCACCAACACAGGATAATACTTATCACCAGTGGTTTGAATAGTTTCATCACATCCAGTGGCTCATGCTTCACCATCATCTTGTAGGCCATGTTCGCTGCCACCACGATAGAGAAGAGGGCTGCGAGTGCCATACACATTTGGACGACCCACCAAAAAGGCCCATTTGAGCCTGTGAATGTAGCATCACACAGAAACTCGTTGGTCTGGAAAATCACATCATCAATCTCTTCTTCCAAGATGTTGATGCCGAAGTCGGATAATATGCTGCTGTTGTCTGCCATATCTTCTTATCTGTTTACTGTCAATTCATTGTCATCATCTGGTTCATTATTGTCATTGCCTGATGATGTGTCGTTTCTTACTGTCATTCCTGCCTCTCGCCATTTGCTCGATGCACTGCTGATGATGCTTCGTTTGTTGGCAGTCTGGTAGTTGCCGTTTGCTGTCAACAGTTCCTTGGTCTTGCTGGCATTCGACAGCTGCACCAGTTGCTTCACCAGTGTCTCGTTCTGTTTCGCTACATCTGCGTAAATCTGCAGATACATCTTCTTGCGTTTGGCATTGGGCATATAGGCATCCTTGGTGGCTTTGATGGCTGTCTCATAGACATGATAGTATTCTGTCCAGCGTTGCTTGTCACCGATGGATCCGCCTACAGGCAGGATGCGGTCGATATTCTTCTTGAAGGCATCCATCTTGTTGTTGATCTTGTTTCCTTCCACCTTCCATGCCAGATCCACCTGTCGGTCTGCCATGTTCAGCGCTTCTATTTCTGCTCTCTTGGTCAGGGCTGAGTCGATGGCTTCGGCATATTCCACCTGGTTATAGGCTCCTATACCTGCCGTGGTACGGTAGCCGAGTTTGTTCTTGCGTGCAGCCGACTTCATGTAGCTGCTATGCAGCAACTGGTAGTACTCCGTTGGCGACAGGCTGCCGCTTCCTATCTCCATCACCATCATCTGGTTCTTCTTCGCACTGTCGTGGTTGTATGTCACACCACTTTGGGCTTTGCCTGTCATGGCTATGCCCAACATCATCATAACGGCTACTGCCTTTATCTTCTTTCTATCCATATCTACACATTATTATATATAGGAGCTATAATATTTAGGAATTACAAAGAGTATATGTGTTATTCAAAATTATAAAGGGATTATTAATGATATTTCTCTATTCCCATCTATGCATTTGAATTCTTCACTCTTCACTCTTCGTTCTTCACTCTTCACTTTCCCAGTTTTCCTGCCACTCGCCACCGTCCGAAGGCATCTTCCAGTATTTGCTGCTTGCTCTTGGTTCTATATACCTTTTCTTTCCAATAGCCGATGCGCACTTGGATATACCGCCACGACTCAAAGTAGCTTTTGTTCAGATGTTTCTCTATGTTGTCGAGCGATGTATTGATGCTTTCCAGCACCACTAGCAGGTCTGCCGTTGAACATGCTGCTGCTCCTGTGGCATACAGTATCAGGTCGCTCACGCTCTTGTACAGGTATTCTCCTTCCTTGGCGATGTTCTCTATGGCTCGTCGGTTAATACCTATCAGTATGGTATCGGCAAGCGATATGCGCTTTCGTTTGATGACTTTTTTGTTGTAGTCATCCAACAACTTCTTGTAGTCCGAAATCCTGTCGCTCACACCCTCGTAGGTGGAATACACATTCAGACTGGTTCGCAGACTCTGGTACAGCACGTCTATCACATCGAACGCCCTGGTGTATTTGTCCAGATCCACGTTCAGTTCCTTATATGCCTTGGTCGCATCATTGCTGTAGCTGTGTAACAGCTTGTTGCTGTATTCCAAGGTGCTTCTTGCAAGCAGCAGACTCCGCTGTTTCTTGTGGTCATTGATGTAGGCTTCCACACTGCTCACATCAAATCCCCATTGCGCAAATGTTTTAGAGGGGAGGGCGAGGAACATGAACAGGACTAGCAACATCCTTGCTATGCCCATCCGTTTCATCATGCCTCTTATCCCTTCATCCCTCTCCGCTGCATCAGCCTTGTATTCGTTTTTTGCTCTCATATTTCATTGTCTTTTCTCAGTTTTTTCTTTTCTTCACCAAATTCTCACACTAACATGTTAGTGTTTTTCTCCTCTTCCCTAAATTCGAAGATTACCTTTCGCTTCAATTTTCTTCGTCCTCATCGTCATATTTGCCGTGATAGTCATCGGAGTGTTTGGTGTTGGCAGCTTTCCTCAACCAGCGTTTCTTGCATTTTTCCACCAGACTCAATCGTCTTCCTTCATCGGTATTGATATGGGGAGCAATGTCCATCAGTACATCGATGATGTTGCGCTTGTAGTGCATCATCTTCTCCAACGACACTAGGTCGGCATATATCTTGGTGATTCTGCTGTCCACCTCTCTGGCTATCTCCAGTCTGTCGCTCGACCATAGCAGATGATAGGTATCATCGGTGGTATTGTCTTCCACGGGTGCACTCTTGGCATATTCGGTGGTTATCTTACACGACGGATATTCCTGTGCGATTTCCGATATGCGCTTGTTCACCTCGTTGGCCTTTTCCTGCTCCGTCTTGCTGACATTGAGCGTTATCACATCCACCACCGATGTATGGGTGTATTCCGATGTCAGTTCCCAACTGATCTGCAGGATGGCTCTGTGTATCTTGATGCCAAGAAGGTATTTCGGCTTTCTGGCTATCTTCAATGTTGCCTTGAAGGTGATGATGCCGTTGATGTTGGGCATGGTGGCTTTTCTTATATATGTATAGCCACTCCATGTTCCTTCTCCTTGCCAAGTCAGATTATAGGCACTCCTGCAGTCATTCATGATGGCTGGTATGCGATAGTAGTCATCGGTTGCCACCTCATTGTCCTTTCCTGCCTCTGCCTTGGCTTCTTCTATTTCCCTTTGCTTCTGTTGCCATGCAGTCAGCTCTTTGTTCAATTGGTCGATGGTAGCCTTGTTCTTGTTGTATTGCTCCCGATACTTGGCTGCATCTTCCACACTTGCATTGGCAATTTGTTTGATGAGAGTTTTGTTCTCATTTTCCAACTGACTGATTTGCGATTGCAGGGTGGCAACTTTGGCATCAGCTTCCTGCTCTTGCTTATACAGGTCTGATAAGTCGAGGTCGTTCTCTGTCACCGATGTTGTCATGGCGCATTTCTTGCTGTGGTCATTCAGCGAACCGCCACATTTTTTGCACTTGTATTGCGTGGTTCCTTGCCCCAACTGCACACCGTCACTGCAGGTCACGCTGATGGTCACGCTCTCGCATCCCTTCAGCTTGGCGGCATCGGTGGCCTGATAGTAGTTGCGTGCGCCACTGCCTATATAGTAGGTATAGCCTTCCTCGTTGTCGTTCAATTCATTCAGTCGGGCTTGCAACTGTGCCTTGAAGGTGTTCAAGTCCATCGAATAGGAGTCGAAGACGGCCTCATACACTTCTTCCACCTTATCCCAACTCTTATACACCTGTATCTCATAGGCGTATGCCTTCTGCTTCTGTCCTTTCTTCTTGCTGCTGATGATATAACTGTTCATCCAGTAACTGATGCTGTAGGCAAAGCCGTCTTTCAGGTTGTTCTTCTCCTGCACCTTTGCTCTCGACCATCCTGCATGGTTCTCCGAATTTTGCAGGATTGCTTCCCTCTGGTTGCTGTTCGGATAGAAGTTGGCATCCGTGGTGTTGATTCTATACCAGTGGTCACCTTTCAGTATGCTGTTGTTATCGGTAGGAGGCACATAGTCGCATAGCTTTTCCCTTCCTTGGTCTCTTCGGGCGATATACCATCTTTGCGTATAGTAGTTTCCTGCTGTCTCATCCAGATAGTCGGTCATCCACGAGGTCAGGTTATAGTTGGCTAGGGAAAAGAGTCCTGCCACATTATCCTTGCCTCCAATCATTCCCAACAGGGTATTGCCGATGCTCTTATCCATAGTTTTCCACAATTCACTATAGTTATCCACAATATCGACGGCTGCACCGAGCTTGCCTTGGAAGAGTTCGTTGAACTGGCTGCTTTGCAACAGGGCATTGCCTACATTGCTCATTCCTGCTCCGGCAAGGTTAGCTCCTACCTTATACAAGTTATTGATGTCGGCTTTCAGATTATCTACAATGAAGTTGTCTGGCACCTTCGACAGGTCATCCAGCATCTTCTTCCAGTCCACGTTGCCTATCTCCGATAGTTTCAAGATGGCGGCTATCTCCTGGTTGATTTGCAGAAAGGCGATGTTCGAGAAGGTGAGGGTGCTGTTTGTCACCACGCTCTCAAACTGCATGCACAGGTTCTTGGTGTCGTCGCATATCTTCATCAGATAGGTCCCCCAATACAGGGCGGTCTGCGGACTTTTCAGCATCATGCCTGCCACCGTCCATATCTTCGGCATGATTTTGTTGCTCACCATGTTGTAGATACGGCGGTAATAGTAGTTCTCTGTGCTACTGTTCCAGATGCCCAACTCCGTCATTGCCTTGCGCTCCAGGAACTTGGAGGCGTAGATACCGGCACTCGCCACTTCTGCAGCATTATAGTGCTTCAAGATGTTCTGCACCTGCACATTATAGTAGGCTTCTGCCACGGCTTCCGTTCCGTAGGCAGCAGCCATAGCAGCCACAGTCTGCTTGTCATAGTTCACGCTGTAGTACTGTGCGTCAGCCTTTACCAACACACAGACTATCAGCATCATGATGGATAGAAGTCGTTTCATTTTCCTTACCTGTCTTTCTTTTTTTATTACCAAATCCTCACACTAACATGTTAGTGTTTTTAGTACCATTTTGTTGATTATGCTTCAAGCTCTTTAATTGTTCCCTCATACTCCAGATGCTGATAAACAGTGGAACGTAGTCCCATGTCGTGTCTGTACTCTAGCATGATATAGTTAGCTTTCCGCATAGCCACTTTCACACGGTAGTTGAATGAACAGAATGTTCTCATCAGCCAACTCTGTTGCTCCAATACCGACATCACCAACTGGTGTCGCATAAACTCCAAGTCATCGCCTCTCACCATTTGGCATGGATCACGCAGTATTCTTGCCATTGCATGATTATAGGCCTTTTGAGCATCAAATTTCTTCTTATGCTTCGCCTCCCTTTCTTGCAATGGTTCAGTCTCCTGCAACTGCTCAGTCCCTTGCAGCGATTCAATCTCTTTCTTCTGCATACCATCCGTATTGGCAGAAGCAGCATCTTCTTTTGCTTCCTCTTCCGCTATATCTTCCTCGGATGTCCTTTTCTGCTCTGCACTTTGATGTCTTGCATCATATTCTGCATCATGATAGGCATCCAATTCTTTTTCTGTCATACCAAGATGCAGTCCTACGTCTTCAAGAGTTTCTTTGATATGTCCCACCAGCTCTGGTGTTACATATCGTATTTTCAACAGTTGTTTCTCTGTACAAGCACACAGGTCTTTATATGTCCATAATTCTGAATCATGGAAAACCTGACGCATTTTCTCCATCATGCTCGGACGTATATCCCATTTTTCACGATGGAAATCTATAAACCCAACGATATTAATTCTTTTCATCTGGTTCTATCTTTCAATGTTTATTTGTTTGCATTACTTAATCCCAACACTCTTCCTGCTTGGTTCACCTTTTGTGCGAAAGCGAGGCTCTTGCTGATACCACTTGCATCCCAATCCCTGCAATAGGCTTCAATGGCTTGCTGATGATTACATTTCAACTCTCGCTTGTATAGCTTCAACGCTTCCTTCTCCGCTCGTTCCGTGGTGTAGGTCATATAGCACTCATGCGGTTCCTCCACACCATACACATTGCTGGTCTGTCCTCGTATGATGAACACTTCACGAAAGAAACTGCGTCCTTCCTTATTCTCCAAACGGTTAATGGTGAAGATTTTCTTGCAGTCCACATCGGTCAAACCGAGTATAGCCTTGATGGTGTCAAAGCGTTCCTTGAACTTGCTCTGGTCGAGCAGCATCACCACATCCGAGTTGTTGATGATGGCTTCCTTCACTATCTCGCTGCCGATGATGTCCTGTATCTCCTGTGTCACCACACCCACGCTTGCCCAGAACTTTCTTGCGGTCTTATACAGATATTTTATGTATTCCGCCATCATGGGCGAGGCGATGGCTTTCCATGCCTCCTCGATGATGAGCATCTTTCGGTTCTTTTTGATGCGCATCTTCTGCAGGAACACGTCCATGATGATGAGTGTCACCAGTGGAAAGAGCAGAGGATCATCCTTGATACTGTCGATTTCGAAGACGATGAAGGTCTCATCAAACAGACTGCTGTCCATATTCTCATTCAGCGTCACATCATGGCTGCCTCCTTTATAGAAGTCTTTCAACAGATAGTTGTAGGATGACAGGTCTATGCCATGCAGACCGTTCTCCTCGCATATCTTCGGCAGTCGCTCCGTACTGAACTCATAGAAGCTGTTGAAACAGAGGTTGCTCACTCGCTTGGTGGTGAAATAGGCATCGTAATACTCGTTGATGACTTGCTCTATCAGCCTGTCCTCGGTCTTGCTCACCGTGCCTTGACTTCCTTTCCATATCAGCATCACCAGGTTCTTCAGAAATCCCAACTTCTCGATGTTCCATTCCTCTCGCTTGATTTTGAAAGGGTTCATCGTGATAGGATGTTCTTCTGTGTAGGATATGTATTTGCCTCCAAAGTATTCACACAGTCCCTCATACGAGTTTCCTGTATCTACCAACACGATGTCGGTGTCCTGCTCATGGGCTTGGCGCACCATCGAGTTGACATAAAAACTCTTGCCGCTTCCCGAAGGACCAAGGACAAAGAAGTTGCTGTTGTCGGTCAGCTTGTTTCGTCCCTCTTTTCCTGATATGTCGATGGCCACTGGCACTCCTTGACGGTCGGTATAATAGACCTTGAAGGGTGTGTCTTCGCTATGCACAATCTTCTCCTTGTACATCAGGCAGGTAGCGGCATCGCCCAACGTCATAAATCTGTCGTAGTCGTCATTCATCCCATAGCAGTTGCCGGGAAATGAGTTGACAAACAGCTCCAACTGGTTATAGGCTCGTTTTGAGATATGGATGCCCATCCTGCCAAAGGCATTCTCCAGATGGTTGGTACACTTTTGTATATCCGTGTCTGGCTTCACCGTCACTATCAGATTATAGTGGGTATATACTAGTTGCTTGTTTTCCCTCGCTATCACCTCCTGCACTCTCTTGATATCCTCCACGGCTATCAGATTGCTTGGGTTGGGCATACTGGCATGGCGATTCTTCTTTTTGTCTAGCAGGGCAAGTTCACGCTTCTGATTCGGCACAAAGATGATTTGGTTATACACCACACTCTCCACACCTGGTATGCTGTCCACCAAGGCTACCAGATCCACTGGCATGCTGGTGTTGTTCACCTCGATATTGGTGAATGGACGTATCTGTGTCGGCAAGTTGGCGCAATCCACATCCACCAGACTATATACCTTACAGTGTCTGTCACCCATACCTATCATCTCGTCATCCACCTTGAATCCTGTCATGCTCACCATCTTGTCACGGAAGTTCATGGCAAAGAAGCGGTCAACATACAGACTTGCCTCCTGCTTAGTCAAGAACTCCGACTTGATACCGGCATCCTTCAGTTGGTCTTGCACCTTTCTGATTTTCACTAGGAAATCTCGCCACTTCTTGTTGTCGAAAGACATCAGACGGCTTTTCTTGTTCTCCTGCGTAATGGTCAGATAGGTCATGCTGTCCGTATATTCTCTTCCGTTGAAATAGCGGAAGTAGGATTCTGACAGGAACTCATGTCCCTTGCCACTCTCATCCTTGAACTGCTTTCTGGTAAAGATGTCCTGTTTGTGCAGGGCATAGCCTTCACCCAGAGTCTGTGCGATGGCAGCAAACAGGTTGGTGAACTCATAATAGCTGTCTATATTGGCAGAATATTTCTGCACTGGATTCTCCATTCTCAGAATGGCCGAATATTCTCCTGTCTTGGTATAGAGCACACCGATACCGTCCGTGTCTTCCACGGAGAAGTAGATGTCCTGAAAGATTTTCTTCCGCTTGCCACCAGTACCAAAGGCATAGACCGATATGGCCATGCCAATACATGTTGCCACGAAAAATAAAATTACATATAGTACCATACTCGTTTATTCTTCTGTTTCTTCGGATGATTGATGATTTCCCCTCATACTGGATGATTTGTTGTCATTCTCTTGATAAGAGGTATTGTAGCTTTTTTCGCTATAAAGATGTGATATACTATCTTTTGTAGTGGAATCCATCCAGCTTATTTGTGTTTCCACAGTTGCAGGACATTCTTCTGTTTCTCTCGCCCAAGATGCTCTTGCCTTGTCAGCACTCCTCATGGCATCCAATGTGGGTGGCTTGTAGGTCTTGTCCTTACAGGCAATCAGCAATGTCACTGCCAATGCCGTTATTATAATATTCTTTCCTTTCATACTCACAACTGTACTTTGGTAGCGAAGATGCAAAGTTTTCTGCTGAAACAAATAAAGGTAGGCCCACACCCTTGGGGAGAATGAGCCTACCAGTCGTTCACTTTCTACTTGTCATCCACATCTTGGTCATGTTGATACTTTTTTTGTTTCACATTTTTATATGCGCTTGCTGTAGGCATAGATAAACACTCCTTGGTCGTTCTTCTTGGTATGCAGCCCCTTCCGTTGCTTGAACATGATGAGACCTGCACCCGTAGTGATTGCCACGACCAACACGATCAGTCCTGCAATGATACCTATCAGGCAGTAGGCGGCAATGAAGCCGATGATGGCTCCTCCTGCCGTGGCTGCTGCCCAATAGATGTACCGCCCCTGTATTCCCATGAATTCAAGGGGCTTCTGGAGTCCCTTGAACAGTGGGTAGTCGGGGTAGCGGATTTCCTGCTCTTCTCTTGCCATTCTTCACGTCGTTTCTCACTTACTGTATATGCAAGGAATAACTCTCACTCGTTAGTTGGTCACACCGAAGAACAATGGCAATGCCTGTGCTGCTGCCACGAGGAAGATACATGCTCCTACAATCATCATGATCTTTTTCTTGAGAATCTGCTTCCGAATTGTAAAGTGCTGAATATCAACACTCCCAAAAA
>OOCQ01000296.1_pt1 | contig 44073 bp, 40 predicted proteins | sample 1671121 | NCBI WGS metagenome assembly OOCQ01 (sample SAMN06348124, study PRJEB24527) | human gut metagenome | biome: human gut; feature: ankylosing spondylitis patient; material: feces | host: Homo sapiens | place: China | collected 2015-10 | reverse complement strand
TTCTCTCCTTGCTTCCATTTACATAGAAGACTGTCTTGAAAGTGCATCTCATAATTCTTACTTTTTTGTTCGGTGCAAAATTAAACTATGAGAGTTGCATGGCAAAACCAAAACCTATGCAGAACGGAGAAGATTGAACCGACACCGTTAAAAATGCTTATTAGGGCGTTTCCATTGGGTAATGATTTGAAAGCGTTTCTACTTCTCTAATCTTCTTTTTCATCATTTCCTTGTCACTGCCAACTAAAGCCAACGACTGCCACAACCACTTGAAACTCAAAACAAATGCTCTATTTTGCTATTTTTTGCCTTTTTAGGCGTTCTTTTTTTATAAAAATGCTTACTTTTTATATCATTTCTTCATTATTTTGATGTTTTTTCTTGTTAGTTTCATTTCTTTTTCTTATCTTTGAAGCCAGTTGTTAAATAACAGAGATTTCACAAGTGAATGATATGGAAAAGATTTGTTTTTATACCTTAGATGATGTAAAAGATAAGCAGCTTGGTAAAATTGGTACACCTCATCGTGACCAATATGAGGCTGAGTTGAACTTTTTTCTCAAGAGAGAGAGGCTATAAGCTAAAGTTTTGTAATAAAATATTAAAAAATAAGATATGGATTCTTTATTGATATTTATGAGTGGTATGGCGATTATCGCCGTGAGTTTGGTTTAGGACTAACTCAAAGTATAAATCAAAAAAATCGCAACCTGGAGGCAAGCGGATATGTTATCTTGCCCTAGGCTGCGATTTCTTTTTATTTACAGCTTTGCACGCAGAAGGTGCTGGCTACGGCTGTAAGGACGGTGATAAGGAGATTGATGATTTTCTTAATTACTTCTTTCTTCATAGGCAAAAATTATTCATTATAAATTATTCATTATAAATTATACATTATAAATTATACATTATAAATTAAACTTCGCTGCCGCATCAAAGCAGGGACATGCCTTGGGCGTGGTGCCTGGCAGGTCGCGATGACCCACTATCTTGGCCTTTGGGAACATCACCTTGAGCTTGATGAGCAGGCTGCGCATGGCATCATACTGCGCACGGGTCAGCGTGTCCATAGGGCGACCCTCGTCGTCCAGTCCGCCCTCGTAGCAGATGCCGATGGAGCAGCGGTTGTATGGGCGGGCATGGGCTCCCACCTCCAGCAACTTGCGGAATTGCACCTGGGTGCCGTCCTTGCGAAAGTAGAAGTGATAGCCGCCTGTGCGCATGCCGCGAGCCTTGTGGTCACGGATGAGCTGCTTGGCGGTGTAGTTGCGGCTAGCCTTGGTGGCACTACAGTGGATCACCAGGAACCGTACACTCTCGGGCGAGTCCATCATCTCGCCGCTCTCATAATTGTGGAGTAGGAGGTGCTCTGTGAGCACCTCCTCGCCTCCGATGGTCATAGGAAATCTTTCTGTTACCATAACTCTTTGTTGATTAGTTCTGTTGATTACAAGCCTACGTTGCCGCTGCCACCTTCAGATGGTGTGGTGCCAGAATCGCCAGAGCTGCCTGAGCCTGTGGAGCCGCTGTCACTCTTCTTTTTCTTTGCTGCCACGGTAGTGGCCTTGGTGAGCGTGGCATCCAGGTTGAGGTTGGCGTAGTTGAGCTCGCCAGTGGCACGAGAGCGAAGGCGCACGCCGGCTATGTTCTTGGAGGTGGAAAATTCCTCCTCTGTGGCGGCTCCCTCCTTGTTCTTGATGCCGATCGAGAAGATGGCGAGGTTGTCCAGCTTCACGTTGTAGCCCAGGAGCAAGATTTGCTTGATGCTCTTCACCGCATCGGTGAGGATACCCTTGATGGCTCCTGCCGAGAATGGTGTGTTGCTGTCGTGCAAAAACTCTGCGAGATAGTCGATGCCCTTGGTCTCGCCTGGCTTGGGCTTGGCATAATACTTGCCGTAGGCCTTCACGTTCTTCTTGTTGTTGTTCTTTGTCAAAATGTACTCCATACTGATCTTAAATGTGTTAGGTTAGTAAATGTTTCAATGAGCTCATATCATGTGATCCTTTCTGAATCACAGTGCAAAGATACAACATTCGGAATCGGGAATCGTACGATAGGTGTACGATGGGTATACGATGGCCCTGAAAATCGGCATATCCTGTTTATGGCTCGCCTATATACTCGTATATCAGCAGGGTTTGGCGCACGGTGAGTGTCTTGTTGCGATGCTTGTATCCCTCTAGCCGAAGGGCTTCCAGCAGGGGCGGACAGTGATTGATGAGGCGCATCAGGTGGTTCACCGCCACATGTCGAGACTGCCCGGGAAAGTATTCCCGGGCTAGTTCGAACTTATTGTAAATCTTGATTTTCATTTGATTCTAGATCTTTTATATGTAAAAATATATTGATTCTTAAGCTTGAGAACGTCATTGAGACTTACTCAAGACGTTGTTTGCGAGTCGTCAAGACGGCATTTGCGAGGTCTCAGGACGTTGTCCACGGATAGTCAGAGCGTCAGTTCCGATGGCGAAACTATGGCTTCTGAGTTTTGCTCCCCCTCTTGCTTCTCTATGACGATCCATCCATTGCCAGTGGAGCGGTGTACTTTCTTGAATCCCAGGTTGGTCATCACTGTGTTGAGGTTTTGGAGCGAGAGGTGGCGACTCAGGGCTGGGCAGTAACCTATCTTCTCCATAATCTCTGAGGAGTAACGGAACTTCATAAATTTCGTGTCTACATCAGGTTCTGGCACACGGTAGAAGCGCATGATCTGGTCTTCCATGAAGTTGGATACCATAAACATCTTGTTGTGCTCCTGCATTTGCTTAATGTCATCCTGTGTGAGCCAGTATACCCATCCCTCTTCGCCTCGCTTCTTGCGCTCCGTTACCTCCTGTCCCAGCGCCACGGCTTGGGCATAGAGTTGCTGATAGGGCAGTGGGTTCTCGTTAGGGTTCACGATGCTCTCCACGAGCCATGGGGAATAGCGGCGGTTTTCCTCGTCGGTGATAATCTGCGTGTGGTTGCTGGTGCCGCAGAGGGCTGCTCGATGCATCAACTCTGAGCGATACTTATCGTAAGGACGACGGATGGAGAAGAAGAGCTTGGTGACATTGCTCTTGAAGGCACTCAGGCTCTTGCCGAAGGCGCTCTCCATCTCGTCGAGGTTCATCAGTGCCTTGCAGGAGAATGCCTCCATATAGTCCTTGTCGCTATAGCAGGATGTGCTTTCGTTGATGTAATAATCCTTGAGGCATGGGGGCAGGATGTTGTTGAAGAAGGTGGTCTTGTAGATGCCGCCCTTGCCGATGAATATCATGATGTTTTGGTTTACCACCTTGGGTGACACCCATGCCACCACCATCGCCACAAACCATTTCTTGAAATAGTATCGGAAGTCTTCTTGCGTGTGGTGAAGACCTGTGGATGGAGCCAGGACGATGCGGTTGGCTAGCTGCTCTATATAGTCCACCTTGCCGTCCCACTGGGGTAGGCTTCTCAGATAATGGTCCAGCGGGTCGAAAGGCTCGCTAAAGTTGCTGTTGATGACGGCATGCAGTCGGTTTTGCTGCACGTTGAGCCCGTCTTCGTCCATGAGAGCCCAGAGGGTGTTCTCGATGTTGTCGTCTATGCGAGTCCAGTGTGGCAATTTGCCATGCAGAGGGTCTCGGCTCTTGATCTCGTAGAACCCCGTCACCTCGTTGTGGTGGAATTCGTATCGCATCAATAGCCACTGCTTGATGCACTTCACTGATGGGTGCTTGTCATAGCTTTCGCCCTTGCGATAGAAGTGCCAGGTGCCAGAGCGCTCCGTGTGCTTGTAGCATTGCTTCATCACGCGGGCGGTGTCGGGGTAGTCGCTGCTGAAGTGTTCCTGGGCATACTGCATAGCCTCCTGCTCCGCGATGCCATAGCGCACGCATACCTTGCCGAATGCCACCACATACTCATTGTGGTGATGACTCTCAAATTGGAGGTTCCACTTCTCCAGCAGGTTCAGGATGTGCTTCTCAGCCTCCTGCATCGAGGGCACGCCCTTGGCTTGCTGCACCATCTTCTGGCTGGTGCGCTTTCTGCGGGTGCTGCCAGTCTTGGCATACTTATCGCGGAGCGCCTTCTTGGTGTAGAGCGCCTTGAGGTCTTGCAGGTCCAGGGTGAAGGGCTCGGCATCCCAGTGAAAGTAGGCTGAGGGGTCGTGGGCGATGCCGCACATGCGAGTGATGTCCACGCATTGCTCATCGGCAGGCACGCCCAGCACCTGACCATAGTAGGCGATGATCTTATGGATCATCACGTCGAAGAGCTCCAGCAGGCTCACCTCTTCGTCCTCGATGGGGGTGTAGCTTACGAGCAGGCGGATGCCCTTGCCACTCACGGTGATGTAGCGAGCCATCACGTGAGGATCGGCATCGGCACGCTGTATCACCTCTTGCAGCTGCTCCTTGGGAATGTTGTCTACATCCACGGCTGCCCAGTGGGTGCATTTCACGAGGTTGCGCAGCTCCTTGCCCGATCCGTCCATCTGGGCGGAGGCGGTGATGCCTGGCATCATGATCTTCACCTCTCGGGCCAGGTCCTTGCTGATGGCGAGGCGGTGGCGATACTCGATGGTGCGGGCCTCTACCAGAGGGTCGTGTACGATGAGTCGCTCCAGCTCCTGGAGCTTGAAGAGTGGCTTACTGTCGCGTGAAGCGATGGTGCAGAAGAAGGAGGGCATTGTGCCCGCCTCTGAGTCTTCTAGTTGTTGATTGTAGTTGTCTTGTTTCATCTTTCTAATATAAAAAATTTAAATGTTTATTCATTACGATCGTGACTTTTCCTGGCACGGTGCAAAGATAGAGGAAAGTTTTGAAACTGCAAAATCAAATTTTTCAAAAAGTACTGATTTTGGTACATTCCTTTAAAATACTAGAAAAAAAGAATCAAAGCAAAGCTACAGTCTGCTTTTATGCACCTGGTCTAGGTGTGAACCACTAGTCCGTGAAGCCCTGAAGTGTGAACTATATAGCAGAAAACTTGCGTTAAAACAGTGTTAAATAGTGCATGTAACTATTTGGTAATCATTTCTCTTTATCTTTTGCACACGCTGTAATATCAAAGAAGATATACTATATGGTTCACACTGCTTAGGGAGGAGGGGGAGAAAATGAAAAATCCCGACTCAGAAAAGGGGCTTGGATGCCATGAGGTATCGGTCTCTCTCTGAGTCGGGATATATTATATATCTTGTGATAAGGCTAGTCTTTCAGCAGGTCGTCGAGGAAATCGTCCAGGTCGTGGTCCAGGCCCTCCATCAGGTCGCCACCCACTATCACGGTGTCGTCATCTGCCAGATAGAGCTCGCCCAGGTTCTCCTTGTCGTCATCCTCCAGCACAAAGCTGTATGGCTTCAGAATGCCTAGATGATCCACGATGTTGGCATTCTTGCGCAGCAAATCGCGCAGCGCCTTCGCCACCTCGTCATAGAAATTCTCATCCTTGTTGTCTATCCATTGCTCCACCACACAACGGGTAATCTCGTTGTCGTCATCATCGAAGGCTAGCAGCTCGCCGCTCTCCTGGGTTACACACACATGGATGTCGGTCAGCACCGAAGTCTCGTCTTCTGACTCGGGTGTTGGAAACTTTTGAGACACTTTTCTGATGAAGCGCTCAACTTGCTGGATTGTTTGTTCTGTTATTTCCATACTTCTTGTTTTAAGATGATGCACAGATATACTATGCTTTTGCAAAGGTACACAAAAAAATGTGATTGCAAAAGAAATTGTGAGAAAAAATGTAATAATGCCTACAGATTTATCTCAAATTGATAAAATCGGCACTTAAAGAAAACGTTTACGTCTCTTTTTAATCAAAAACTTTTTGATATTTTTGGGTATTTTCAAATAATATAGTATCTTTGCATTCGATTAGAATTGCTAACTCGACTTTGCAATAAGCGGGGTGGAGATTGGCGCATTATGAATGGAACAAGACAAATGAACAATAAGATAAAACATTCGGGCATCGTGGACCATGTGGAGGGCCACTGCGTGGTGGTTCGCATCCTGCAATCATCGGCGTGTAGCGGCTGCAAGGTGGCTGCCCACTGCAATGCATCGGAAACCAAGGAGAAACTGATAGAGGTGACCGCCGGCCAGGCTGATGCCTACCGTCCAGGCGACCACGTGGTGGTGGCAGCCGATGCCTCGGTAGGCTTCAGAGCCAGCCTTTATGGTTATCTATTGCCGCTAGCGGTGATGGTGATAGCCCTGGTGGCGGTGCTCAGCATCACGCGGAGCGAGGGGGCTGCGGCGCTCTCTGCGCTCGGCATCCTTATACCTTATTATATAGGGCTATATCTGCTGAGGGGCAAGATCAAGAACAAACTACAGTTTGAAATATTAAAAAAATAATTAAAATACAAACAATTATGAATTTCATTTTGATTGCAATCTTGGTACTCGGAGCCATCGCGCTGATTGCGGCGCTGGTGCTCTTTGGTGTATCCAAGAAGTTTGCCGTCGAAGAGGACCCTCGATTGGGACAGGTGGGAGAGATTCTGCCGGATGCCAACTGTGGTGGTTGTGGCTTTGCCGGATGTTCGGGCATGGCTGCGGCGCTGGTCAAGGGTGCCGATGCCGGCAGCATCGAGGGGCTGATGTGCCCTGTGGGTGGTGCCGAAGTGATGGGCAAGGTGGCTGACCTCCTGGGCATAGCTGTGGCTAACACAGAGGCTAAGGTGGCAGTGGTACGTTGTAATGGCTCTTGCGAGAATCGTCCTCGCATCGCTGAGTATGATGGCTTGCACACTTGTGCTGCCATGAATGCTTGCGGAGCGGGCGAGACGGGCTGTGGATTTGGCTGTCTGGGCTGCGGCGACTGTGTGGCTGCCTGCCAGTTTGGAGCCATCGCCATCAATCCTGAGACGGGCTTGCCAGAGGTGGATGAGGACATCTGCGCTGGCTGTGGTGCCTGCTCCAAGGCTTGCCCTCGCCACATCATCGAGATCCGCAAGAAGGGTCCGAAGGGCAGAAAGGTCTATGTGCAGTGCGTGAACAAGGACAAGGGGGCTGTGGCTAAGAAGGCTTGTAGCGCTGCTTGCATCGGATGCGGTAAGTGTCAGAAGGTGTGCAAGTTTGAGGCTATCACCATCGAGAACAATGTGAGCTACATCGACCCAGAGAAGTGCCGCATGTGTACCAAGTGTGTGGATGAGTGCCCAACCGGTGCCATCATCAAAGTTAATTTCCCTGTAAAGATAGCGAAGCCAGCTGCCGAGGCTGCTCCTGCCGTAAAGGTAGAAGAGACTGTAGCTGCTCCTGCTGAAGAAAAGAAGGAGGAACAAGCATGAATTTGAGAACATTTAGAATAGGTGGAGTTCACCCAGACGAGAATAAGATTACTGCCGAGATGGCTACCCAGGTGGCTGCCCTCCCTAAGCAGGCCATCTTCCCACTAGGTCAGCACATCGGTGCGCCTGCCAAGCCTGTAGTGGCCAAGGGCGACAAGGTGAAGGTGGGCACTCTGATCGCGGAGGCTGGTGGATTTGTGAGTGCTCCTATTTATAGTTCCGTATCTGGAACCGTACTGAAGATTGATACTTCCATCGATGCCACTGGCTACAGAAAGCCTTGCATCATCATCCATGTGGACGACCAGGACGAGTGGGAGGAGAGCATCGACCGCTCTGACAAGTTGGAGACCGTGGAGGCTCACCCTGAGCTCACCCCAGAGGAAATCGTGAACCGCATCAAGGTGGCTGGCGTTACCGGTATGGGTGGCGCAGGATTCCCTACCTTCATCAAGCTGTGTCCTCCTCCTGGAGCCAAGGCTGAGTGCGTCATCATCAATGGTGTGGAGTGTGAGCCTTATATCACTGCCGACTACCGACTGATGATGGAGCATGCCGACGAGATACTCGTGGGCTTGAACCTGCTGATGAAGGCAGCCAAGGTGGAGAAGGGCTACATCGGCATCGAGGACAACAAGCCTGCTGCCATCAAGCTCTTCGAGGAGAAGACCGCGGGCGACAGCCGCATCGAGATAGTGCCACTCGCCAAGAAGTATCCTCAGGGAGGTGAGAAGCAGTTGGTGGATGCAGTGATCAATCGTCAGGTGCCTGCTCCTCCTGCCATCCCTGTCAATGTGGGTGCCATCGTGCAGAACGTGGGTACAGCCTTCGCCGTATACCAGGCTGTGATGAAAAGAAAGCCTCTCTTTGAGCGTTACACCACCGTCACTGGTAAGCAGGTGAAGAACCCTGGCAACTTCCTGGTGCGCATGGGAACACCATTCTCTCAGATGATAGAGGCGTGCGGTGGACTGCCAGAGGGCGACAACAAGGTATTGGCTGGTGGACCTATGATGGGTAAGGCTGTGATCAGCCTCGACGTGCCAGTGACGAAGGGTACCAATAGCATCACCGTGCTCACCGACGCCGACGCTCACCGCAAGAAGCCACAGCCATGTATCCGCTGTGCCAAGTGTGTGGAGGCTTGCCCTATGGGACTGGAGCCTTACCTGCTCGCTACGCTGAGCGTGATGAAGGATTATGAGCGCCTGGAGGCAGAGGAGGTAACCTCTTGCATCGCCTGCGGCTCATGCCAGTTTACCTGTCCTTCTCATCGTCCTATCCTCGATAACATCATCCATGGCAAGGGCGCAGTGATGGGCATCATCAAGGCACGCAATGCGAAAAAGTGATTTTAAAGGTAAAAAGGTAAAAAAGTAAAAAAGTAAAAAGGTAAAAAAGTAAAAAGGTAAAAAATATTCTAACCAAATACTTTGATAAGTAAAATGGGAAATTTAATAGTATCATTATCGCCACATGCCCATGGCAATGAGACGGTGGAGAAGAACATGTATGGCGTCATCATCGCCCTCGTGCCTGCTATCCTCGCCTCTCTGTATTTCTTCGGGCTGGGGTCAGCCGTCGTGCTGGCTACCTCTGTGGCTGCCTGCGTCTTCTTAGAGTGGGCTATCACTAAATATATCTTGAAGGAGGAGACCTCTATCCTCGATGGTTCTGCCATCATCACGGGTCTCTTGCTCGGCATGAACTTGCCTAGCAACCTGCCTCTTTGGATCATCCTCATCGGCGCTCTCTTCGCCATCGGCGTGGGCAAGATGACATTCGGTGGCTTGGGCAACAATCCTTTCAACCCTGCGTTGGTGGGTCGCTGCTTCTTGCTCGTGAGCTTCCCTGCACAGATGACCTCTTGGCCAGTGGCAGGACAGATGCTCAACTATACCGATGCCACCACGGCAGCCACTCCGCTCGCCATCATGAAGACTGCCATCAAGACGGGCGACAGTTCGCTCCTGAATCAGTTGCCAGACTCCATGAGCCTGCTCTTCGGTGCCACAGGCGAGGGCTTCGGTGCCGGTACCACCGGTGAGGTGTGCGCCATCGCCCTCTTGCTGGGCTTGGCCTACATGCTCTGGAAGAAGGTCATCACCTGGCACATCCCTGTGAGCATCATCGCCACTGTCTTCGTGTTCAGCGGCTTGATGCATCTCGCTAACCCTATCTATGCCAACCCATTCGCCGAGATATTGAGCGGTGGATTGATGCTCGGTGCCATCTTCATGGCTACCGACTACGTGACATCGCCTATGACCCACAAGGGACAGCTCATTTATGGTGTATGCATTGGTCTGCTGACCATCATCATCCGCAATTGGGGTAGCTATCCAGAGGGTATGTCGTTCGCCATTCTCATCATGAATGCGTTCACACCTCTTATTAACACATACGTCAAACCAAAGCGCTTCGGTGAGAAGCCTGCTAAGAAATAAGGAGGACTGAAGAATGCAGAAATTAGAATCATCATTGAAGAACATGGTCTTGATGCTCGTTGGCGTAGCCCTCATCGTGGGTGCCATCTTGGCATTGGTGAACCATGTCACTGCGGGTCCTATCGCAGAGAAGGCTGAGAAGAGCCTCGCTGCCGGCATCAAGAGCGTGATGGGGACTGACGACCTTCAGGTGGCTGAGCCTCAGGAGGTAATGCAGCAGATGGATGGCAAGGAGGTAAGCTTCACCATCCACAAGTGTTCGGATAAGAGTGGCAAGGAGCTGGGTGCTGCCGTGGAGAGTACCACTGGCGGTTTTGGTGGCGACCTGAAGGTGCTCGTGGGCTTTGACCCTGAGGGCAAGATATTGGGTTACACCGTGCTCCAGGCTTCTGAGACTCCTGGACTGGGTGCCAAGTGTACCACATGGTTCCAGAAAGACGGCAAGGGTAGCGTGATAGGCAAGAGCCCTAAGGACGGCGACCTGCACGTGAGCAAGGACGACAAGAGCGGCAATGCCGTGGATGCCATCACTGCCAGCACCATCACCAGCCGTGCCTTCCTCAAGGCCATCAACCAGGCTTACGCTGCATACAGCCAGAAGGCTGTGGACGGCGAGAGCGGTGCCTCTAAAGTAGAACATAACGAAAAGAAAGGATAAGCCGATATGAGTAATATGAAAATTTTGATGAACGGACTCATCAAGGAGAATCCAACCTTCGTGTTGTTGCTTGGTATGTGTCCTACCTTGGCTACTACCACTAGTGCCATCAATGGCTTGTCCATGGGTTTGGCTACTATGGCAGTGCTGATTTGCACCAACTTCGTGATCTCTTGCATCAAGAAGATTACGCCAGATATGGTGCGCATTCCTGTGTTTATCGTAGTGATTGCGGCGTTCGTAACCATTCTGCAGATGTTGATGAGTGCCTATGCTCCAGATAGCATCAACCAGGCGCTGGGTATCTACATCCCGCTGATTGTGGTCAACTGTATCATCCTGGGTCGTGCTGAGAGCTTTGCGGCTAAGAATTCACCACTTGCCAGCCTCTTCGATGGTCTGGGTTGTGGACTCGGTTTCACCCTCGCCCTGACGCTGCTGGGTTGTGCCCGCGAGATATTGGGCGCAGGCAGTGTGTTTGGCATCGGCTTGTTGCCAGAGACCACCAACATCTTGGTGTTTATCTTGCCTCCAGGTGCCTTCCTCACATTGGGTTATCTGATTGCTATATTTAATAAAGTTAGGAGTTAGGAGTTAGGAGTTAGGAGTTAGGAGTTAGGAGTTAGGAGTTAGGAGTTGGGAGTTGGGAGTTTTTCCTGCTTAGGCTTTCTGATTCTTTTTAAATAGAAAATGTAAAATGGAATATTTATTGATATTTATCTCTGCGATATTCGTTAACAACATCGTCTTGTCGCAGTTTCTCGGTATCTGTCCATTCCTGGGCGTATCGAAGAAGATTGATACAGCCATCGGTATGGGTGGTGCCATCGCCTTCGTATTGACTTTGGCTACCATCATCACATGGTTGGTGCAGAAGTATGTGCTCGACCCATTCGGATTGCAGTACTTGCAGACCCTGTCGTTCATCCTCGTGATTGCGGCATTGGTTCAGATGGTGGAGATTATCCTGAAGAAGGTTTCTCCTGCCTTGTATCAGGCACTGGGCATCTTCCTGCCATTGATCACTACCAACTGTGCCGTGCTGGGTGTAGCTATCTTGGTGATCCAGAAGGACTTCAATCTGCTCGAGAGTGTGGTCTATGCTTTCTCTACCGCCCTGGGCTTTGCGCTTGCCTTGATCGTATTCGCAGGCATCCGTGAGCAGCAGGCTTTGGTTCGCATCCCTAAGGGTATGCAGGGCATGGCAATCGTGCTGGTTACAGCTTCTCTCCTGAGTCTTGCCTTCATGGGCTTCTCTGGAGTGGATGGTGGCTTGAAGGCACTCTTCGGTTTGGAGTAAGAGATTACTTCGGAATCATTTACTATTGATATAGATTGATATAGTGGGCATTTATTTTTACAAAAATAGATGCCCATTTTTTTGTTCTATAAATTCTCTATGACTTTTATAGTACAAATGCTGGGAGGGCAGGTAACAAACCTGCCCTCCCAGCATTTGTGATAAAATAAAAAAAGCAGCAACCCTATCGGCCTTAGGTTGCTGCTTTTCTATTGGATTTTGACCAATCCAAAACCAAACTTCAGGTTGTGATTCCGTTGGGGTTCGAACCCAAGACCCACAGCTTAGAAGGCTGTTGCTCTAATCCAACTGAGCTACGGAACCTCATACCAACGCCTGCATTTGAAAATTTCAGTTTTCCCCAGGCTTATTTGATTTTGCGACTGCAAAGGTAATACTTTTTTGTGAATCTACCAAATATTTTGCTAACTATTTTGCTTTTTACTTCATTTTACTTAAATAATCAGCTGCACGGGTATCTCCCAGCTCCTGCGCTTTCTTCAGATTCTTGATGGCTTCATCCTTCAAGCCCTTCTCCTTCTGCAGGAGACCGAGGAGCAAGTAGCCATCGGCATATTCGGGTGCTAGCTCGGTGCAGTGGGTGGCTGCGCTGATGCCCTCATCATAACGCTTCACACGGAGATCCAGACTTGCCCATTCTGCAAAGAATGTAGGCTGCTTAGGGGCCAGATAGCAGGCACGGGCGATGTCCAAGAGGGCAGGCTGCCACATGCGGAGCTTGGTCTCGCACTGATAGCGGGTGTAGAAGAAGCTGGCATCCACCGGGCGAGCGATGGAGTCATACATGTTGTAATCCTGGATGGCACGGCGATACTGGCCCTGCTCGTTCAGGAAGTTGGCACGTGCCAAGTAGTAATTGCCTGCCATGCCCGTGCGAGCGCCCACGCTGATGGCGCTGTCCAGTAATACCTCTATTTCCTGAGCTGGCGCCTTGAGGTGGGTCTTGGCCTGAGCTGCCTCAAAGTAGAGTTCACCACCATTCAGATTGCTCTTGGTCAGGTCTAGGAACATGTCGCAAGCCTTCTGGTAGTTGCCCTTGAGGAAGTAGATCTGTGCCTCCTGGTGCTTGTATACCGGCTGTGGCTTGGCAGCGTATGCCTTCTGTGCCTCGTCTATCGCCTTGTCCAGAGTCCAGGCGGTGTAGGTGCTGTCGCCCTTGTAGGCTATCTTCTGGTAGATGAGGTCGGCATAGTTGGAGTGAGCCTCGTCCTTGGCTGCGCTCTTCTTGATGCCTTGCTCCATCAGTTTGGCTGCCTCGTCATACTTCTCCTGGTCCACGAGATAGAGGGCTTTCTCCTTGTAGCCAAATGCTGAGGTAGGGAACTTGTTGATAAACTCCTGGGTGTATTCATTGTATACATCCACAGGTATCTGTCCCTTCTTCAATGTCATCATGGTGATGGCATCTTGCTCGGTATCAGGCAGGGCGGTGCGGATGCCCGTCTCGCGGAGGGCTGCATCGAGGGTGGAAAGTCCAGTTACCTTGAGCTGCTTGGCGTAGTTGGCGTCGATGGCTGTGGTCTGACCATTGGTGTGCATCAGTCCGATGACCTGTCCGTTCTTATTGACGAATGGGCACCCCACGGCATTCTCAGGCACGCTAGTGGAGAAGATATAATAATTATAGGTGGTCATGAAGTTCTCCACGCTGCTGATGTCTTCCTGCTGGAATGGCGACTTCTTGATGGAGTATGGCACGAGCCATACCTTCTCGCCTGCCACGGATGCCTTGCTGGCGATAGGGACGGCGGTGGTGGCACCTATGATTCTGAACTTAGCCACATCGTAGAGCTCATCGGCACCGAGGATGGCATCTACATTCATCGACTTGCCCGAGGCATCCACGATGCTAGCCTTGGTGGCTCCCACGAAAGGCTTGAAGGTGCTGATGGCGGTACCCTTGTTGTCGATAAATACTCCCTGTGTAGAGGCGATGATGCCTCCGTCCTTATTGAAGGTGGTGAGCGTGAACACACTCTTTGAAACCTTCTGTACTGGACCCGGTTGCGCCATCAGGCTGGATGCGCACAACACGAGGGTCATGATGATGATACTTATTCTTTTCATTTTCTTTTATTCGTATGTTTGTGGAGCAGTTCCTTGGCATTGGCAAGGGCTGCCTCCGTGATGTCGCTACCGCTGAGCATCTGCGCTATCTCCTGGATGCGCTCTGGCTCGCTGAGCTCTCTCATCTGCGAGATGGTGCCATGGTCGGTCTCCTCCTTCAGCACCTTATAGTGGTGGCTGCCCATGGCTGCTATCTGTGGCAGGTGGGTGATGGAGATGACCTGGCGCTCCAAGTTGCCCATCTCGGTCATGATCTCTGCCATCTTCTCGGCTATCTTGCCGCTCACGCCCGTGTCTATCTCATCGAAGATGATGGTAGGCAACTTCACGGCTCCGCTGATCATCGCCTTGAGCGAGAGCATGACGCGCGCTATCTCACCGCCCGATGCCACCTGACTGACAGGCTGCAATGGGGTGGAGCGGTTGGCACTGAAGAGGAAGTTGACCTTGTCTATGCCGTCCTTGCTCAGTGGTTTCTCGCTGAAGGAAATCTCGAAGCGAACATTCGGAATGCCCAGTGGCACAAGTCGTTGCTTCATCTCTTGCTCTATCTTCTTGGCTGCCTGCTGGCGCACGGTTGTGAGCTTCTTGGCTGCCTGCTGAGCTTTCTCGAGCGATAACTTCACGTCTTGCTCCATGCTCTCGATGTCTTCGTCGCCATGGTCGATATTCTCCAGTTGTTGGGCTATGCGATCTCTCGTGGCGATGAGGGCGGTGATGTCCTCAACATGAAATTTCTGCTGGAGGGTGTAGAGCTGGTCTATGCGCTCATTGATGGTGTTCAGGCGTGCTGGGTCGAACTCCACACGGTCCACGCTGTAGCCTATTTCCTGGGCGATGTCTTTCAGTTCGATGTAGCTAGACTGCATTCTCTCTGCCAGTTCTGCCACGTCGGGATATACTTCCTTGATATTGTCCAGCTGGTTTTGGGCGGTGCGCAGTTGCTCCAGGATGCTCTTGTCTTCTCCCGAGAGGGCATTGTCGGCAGTGTAGAGAGCCGTCTTGATGTCCTCGGAGTGGCTCAGCATCTCTGATTCTTGCTCCAGTTCCTCGAGCTCGTTTTCCTGGAGCTTGGCGTCGTCAAGCTCTTTGTGTTGGAATCTCATGAACTCCTCGTTCTCTCGGCTCTTGGCGATGTCTGCCTTGAGTTGCTCCAGCTGGTTCTTCTTCTGGGTATACTGTTTGTACTCCTGCTGGTAGGCATGGAGCAGAGAGGCGTCTTGCGCCAGAATATCTACCACATTGAGCTGGAAGTCTTCCTTCTGCAGCAAGAGGTTCTGGTGCTGGGAATGGATGTCTACCAGTTGTTCGCCCAGTTCTCTCATGCGGGTGAGTGGCACGGGCGTATCATTGATGAAGGCTCGGCTCTTGCCCGCCGCTGTCAGTTCTCGGCGAATGATGGTATCGCTGGCGTCATAGTCGATGTCATTGTCGTCAAAGAAGGCTTGCATCTGGTATTTGGAGAGGTCGAAGTGGGCCTCGATGATGCAGCGGTCCCTGCCAGACTTGATCGACTTGGTGTCGGCTCTGTTGCCCAATAGCAGACCAATGGCTCCGAGGATGATACTCTTGCCGGCTCCCGTTTCGCCCGTGATGACGGAGAAACCCGGATGGAGCTGGATGTCCAGTTCGTCGATGAGCGTGAAGTTCTTGATATATAATTGCTTGAGCATGATCTTTTTATTCCTTTATTTGATCCCAATATGAGTTTTGCGAAGGGTTGATGCCGAAGAGCAGTTCGTAGATCGACTCCTTCTCTTTCTGCGTGCCATGACCCTTGTAGATGTTGGCTAGCTCGTCCTTCTTATAGTCTGTCCATATCTGTGGCAGCAGACTCAAGGGGCGGTCTTCCCTGGCTTTCTTGAGCAGCGTCTCCAGGGCGGTGGTTATCTCGGTGCGTCCTCGCTCGGCATTGTTTGCCATCTCGTCCAGTCCCTTGCGATAGTAGTCGTATTGCAACTGGCGGAAGGGTGCCATCGCTCCGTCCAGATAGTCGGAGATGATGGCGTAGCGATTGCGATTGTCGGCAAATGCCTTCCAGCCCGGATAGTCCAGATTCTGCGCATTGTTGGTCAGGTTCATGCATCTTTGCAGCACGTCCTCTCCGCCATTGGGCGCAAAACTGTCCAGGTCCAGTCCGATGATGAGATAAGCATAGTAGGCGAAGAGGGCGGTGAGCGGATTGTCTATCTGCTCCTCGTTGAACTCCAGCTGGTCGAACTCGGCAAACTTGAAGGTGAAGTTGTCGTCCACATTATTATATAAGGTGGAGGTGTATGCTGAGTTATACACCGGGCGGTTGGCTTGTACAATGGCCTTACAGGTAAAGAGGTTGTTGGCCTTGTCATATTTGCTCACGGTGATATTGAAGTTGCAAATGATGCGCTCGTTCTTCTGAAACTGGAGATGCGTCCACTGCCTGTCGTTGACAAACTGCTCCAGGGTTTGCTGCAAGTTATCGAATACGCTGTTTTCCGTGCCCGAAATCTGGGCATGGTTGATGGTAATCTTGGCCTGCAACTCTTGTGCTGACGCAGAAGTTCCACTAAAGCAGATGAGCCAGCTCGTCAATAATGTCGTGAGCCACCTCTGTCTTTGGTTTCTTCTCATATTCTTTCTTTCCTTCTTCCGAGATGATGGTTATCTGGTTGTCGTCTGTGCGGAATGTGGTGCCTGGATTGCGGGTGGAGTTGAGCACGATGAAGTCTGCGTTCTTCTTCTTGCGCTTCTTCTGTGCATTGCTCTCTTCGTCGTTGGTTTCCAGGGCGAAAGCTACGATGCGTTGATGTTCTTGTTTCATCTTGCCCAGGGCTGCCGCTATGTCGTGGGTTGGCACGAGTCTGAGCTCCAGGTCGTCCTTCTCTCGCTTTATCTTCTTGTCGGCTACCTCACCCGGGCGGAAGTCGGCTACGGCAGCACAGAGTATGGCTGCATCGCTCTGCTCGAAGGCTTGGGTGGCAGCCTGATACATCTCCTCGCAGCTCTCCACGTCGATGCGGTGGATGTCGGGGCTGCAAGCTAGCGATACAGGACCGGAGATGAGCGTTACCTCAGCTCCACGCTTGGCACATTCCTCGGCGAGGGCAAAGCCCATCTTGCCCGATGAGTAGTTGCCGATGAAGCGCACGGGGTCTATCTTCTCGTAGGTAGGTCCGGCTGTGATCATGATCTTCTTGCCCAGCAGGTCTTTCTCCTCGAAATATCTGTCCAGGTAGTTGACGATGATGTCTGGTTCCTCCATGCGTCCCTTGCCCTCCAGTCCGCTAGCCAGGAAGCCTACTTCAGGTTCTATGATCTGGTTGCCATAGCCCAGAAGGGTCTTCATGTTGGCTTGGGTGGAAGGATGCTTGTACATATCGAGGTCCATGGCTGGAGCGATAAATACAGGCGCCTTCATGGAGAGATAGGTGGTGATGAGCATGTTGTCGGCGATGCCGTGAGCCATCTTGCCCATGGTGGATGCGGTGCAAGGGGCTATGAGCATGGCACCTGCCCAGAGTCCCAGGTCTACATGCGAATTCCAGGTGCCATCACGCTGCGAGAAAAACTCGCTCACCACGGGTTTGTGGGTAAGGGCTGACAGGGTGATGGGGGTGATGAACTCCTTGCCGGCTGGGGTGATAACAACCTGTACCTCAGCACCGCGCTTGATGAGACCGCGGATGATGAGGCATGACTTGTAGGCTGCTATCGACCCAGTGATACCCAGTACTATTTTCTTTCCTTTTAACATCTTTCTCTTGTTGCGTTATCTTCCCATTCGCTTGTTAAACTCACGCAGGCGAATGCGAGTCAATACTTGCTTGGTGTTGTTGGTGAAGTCGCTGCCCAGTACCCATGTGAAGTAGCCTGGGTCGCGATTGAGCACCTCAGCCACATCCCATCCTTTGTACTTGCCAAAGTTGAATACCTCGTGCTTCTGTGGCTCGCCCTTCTCATTGGTTACCACATTGCCATTGGCATCCTTCACTTCCTGCCATACGATGCGACCAGCAAAGTCTACATTGTCGTTCTGTTTAGAGAACTCAGCCAGCTGGTCCATGTCATTGTTGAGCACGCGCTCTGGCTCCTCCTGTACGCCAGGGGCATACTTGTCGAGCTCGCCCATCAATACGCGATAGGTGGCTTCGGTGTCCTGGTCGGCACGGTGAGCCTCGAAGTCTTCCTCCATCTTTCTGCCGCAATAGAACTTATAGGCGGCAGCCAGATTGCGGCGTTCCATCTTCATGAAGATGGTCTGGGCATCGATGAGACGGCACTTGGCAAAGTCGAAGTCGATGCCGGCACGCAGAAATTCCTCGGCGAGCATAGGCACATCGAAGTGGTTGGAGTTGTAGCCAGCGAAGTCGCAGCCCGTAAACTCCTTCTCCAGTGTGGCAGCCAACTGCTTGAAGGTAGGTGCGTCCTTGACATCCTCATTGCTGATACCGGTCAGGGCTACTACCTCGGCAGGTATCTCCTTCTCAGGATTGACGAAGAGGTTCTTTCTGTCTTCCGTTCCGTCAGGACTTACCTTGATATATGAAATCTGTATGATGCGATCCTTGACCATGTCGAGACCTGTGGTTTCGAGGTCGAACACGATTAGAGGTTTTGTTAAATTGAGTTTCATTGATTCTTTTTGTTTGTTTTACTCGATAGGGGTTAGCCTATGGCTCCTTAGTCATTAAGGAGCATAGGCATGATAAGCATGAGCACATCTTCATCTTCTGGCTGCTCGGCAGGAACGATGATGCCTGCGCGGCTAGGGTCAGCCAACTGGAGGATGATGTTGTCGCTAGTGAGATTGCTCAAGATTTCCATCAAGCTGCTACCCTTGAAACCGATGCTCATAGATGAACCCGTGTATTCGCAAGCCAACTGCTCCTTGGCAGAAGTAGAGAAGTCGATATCCTCTGAAGAAACCTCGAAGCGTCCTGGCTCGATGCGGAAACGGATGAGCTGGCTGCTCTCGCTGGCAAATGGCAATACGCGGCGCAATGCACTCTGCAAGCCCTTGCGGTCTACGGTTACCTCGCATGGGTTGTTGGCAGGGATCACTGAGTTGTAGTTAGGATAGCGACCATCGATGAGACGACATCTCAACACGCCATCGCTGAACTGAATCTCTGCGTTGCGATCATCAAACTTGATGACAGCATCGTCGCCATCCTTGCTCAGGATGTTCTTGAGCAGAGAGGCTGGCTTCTTAGGGAGATTGAAGGCAGCAGGAGTCTCGCTCTTGATCTTGAAGTTCTTATTGCGAACCAACTTGTGACCGTCGCTGGCTACGATGGCGAGCGAATCTGGTGTCAAGTCGAAGTAGATACCATTCATCACTGGGCGCAACTCGTCATTGGCTGTGGCGAAGAGTGAGCGAGATATGTTGTCGATGAGTACTTCTGTAGGGAGGCTGATGGTGGTGCAAGCATCGTTCATAGCCTGTGTGCGTGGATACTCTTCAGCATTCTGACCTGTGAAGTTGTAAAGACCGTTCTGGTAAACAATCTTGATGGCGTAAGTATCGCCCTCTGTGTCTACATCAAAGTGAAGTGGCTGCTCTGGCAACTCCTTGAGTGCATCAAGGATCACGCGGTTAGGAACGCAAAATTCACCCTCGCCCTCATTGTCGGTCAATGGGATGGTGCTCTTGATAACGTTGTCGTTATCGCTTGCGGTGATAGACATCTCTCCGTTGGCTACCTGGAAGAGGAAGCAGTCGAGAATGGCCAGCGAATTCTTTCCGCTGATAACCTTTGAGAGCATATTGAGCTTGCTGCTCAATGCTGAACTAGATACTGTAAATCTCATGAGTATTTATTTTAAATTATTCTTTTCTGTTATTGCTTACCTTATTATAAAAGCGATATTCGCAATTATGAGCACAAAAATACAAAAAATATTGCTGATAGACAAAAATAATTGCAGAAAAGTTTCAGTTTTAGAACTATTTTTCGTAATTTCGCAGTTGAAAAGAAAAACTTTATAAAAATTAATATGGAATTACAAGGAAAGGTTATAGCCGTTTTGCCTGAAAAAAGCGGCGTTTCTGCAAGAGGTGAGTGGAAAGCTCAGTCATTCGTCATCGAGACACATGAGCAGTATCCTAAGAAGTTGTGCTTTGATGTTTTCGGTGCTGACCGTCTTGCTCAGTTTAATATCCAGAGTGGTGAGGAACTCTTGGTTTCTTTCGACTTGGATGCTCACGAATATAATGGTCGTTGGTTCAATAGCGTTCGTGCTTGGAATGTACAGCGTGTAGATCCTAACGCCGTAGCTGGTGCTATGGGTGGTATGCAGCCTGGTGCTCCATTCCCTCCAATGGGTGCAGCTCCAATGGGCGCTCCTGCCGCAGCTCCTGCTGCTACAGCTCAGCCTGCTGCTGGTGCGACAGCTCCATTCCCACCTGCTCAGCCTGCAGCTCCAGCTGCTGAGGGTGGTAGCACTGACGATCTCCCATTCTAATCTATGGAGAAGAATTAGCAAAAAATAATCCCCGAAAGATTTCTCTGTCTTTCGGGGATTTTTTTTCATTTATTCCCTTTATTCTTTTCTTCTTCTTGATTCAAAGAATCGCTTAGAGGCAGCGAAGAAGAGGATGACTGCTGCGGCATTCTCGATGGCTACCATCCAAAAGGTGCCGTTGTATCCTGCATGTTCTGCTACCACTCCGCCCAATAGGCAGCCGATACCGAAACCTAAGTCCCATCCCGTGAGGATGCTGCTATTGGCTGTGCCTCGCTGGTCGTGGCGCGCCACATTGATAAACATATTGAGGAAGGCAGGGTAGAGATGGCCATTGCCCAAACCGATGAGTGCTGCCGATAGGTAATAAGCCACCGGATGCTTGATGCCCACGAAGATGGTGAAACCGATGAGCGAGATCAGCATTCCCTCGGCTGCATTCTGTGCCAACTTGCCTTGGCTCAGTGCTTTGCGCCCTTGCAGTCGACTGAGAAACAGACCCATGGAGAGGATGGCAAAATAGGTGCCCGTGCCTCCGGTGATGCCCAACTCCTCCTTGCTATAGATGGCGAGGTAGTTGCTCAATACGCCCCAACAGAAGCCAAACATGGCGATGTTGATGGCTAGCAACCAGGCTCTGGTCAGGAAGAAGCGGTCCAGGGAGAGCTTCTCCTTGTTCTTGATGATCTCCTTCTCGGGCAGTTGGATGGTGCCGGCTATCAATACGGCTGCCACTGCCACGATGAGGGCTATCCAGAAGAGAGCCATATAGCTATCCAGCAAGTTGTGTATGTAGATGCCAATGGAAGGTGCCAAAGCCATGGCGAAGTTGTTGCTCAGTCCGTAGAGCCCAATGCCTTCGTTGCGCCTGCTGGCTGGCAATACGTCGATGGCGCAGGTGCTGTTGGCTACCGTTACTGCGCCAAAAGGTCCGCCATGCAGGGTGCGGCAGATGGCAAACATCAGGATGGTGCTTGCCGCTATGTAGCCAGCAAAGAAGACGGCGAATGCGGAGAGGCATATCATCAACACCTTCTTGCGCGAGAATCCATCTACCACATATCCGCTGAAGGGTCTGATGATCAGGGCTGCCACGGTATATCCACTCAGCACGATGCCTATCATGTCCTTGGAGGCTCCAAACGTCTCACTCAGATAGAGTGGGAGGAGTGGAGTCAAGAGATAGAAGGCAAAGTACATCAGGAAGTTGGTGGTCATCACCTTGATGTAATTGGCATTCCAAAGCTTTTCTTTCTGCATCATATTTAATCATATTAATAGGAGCCATATTTTATACTGTAATTAGGAACTCCAAACTCCTAACTTCAAACTCCTAACTTCAAACTCCTAACTCCTAACTTCAAACTCCTAACTTCTAACTCTCTTCCAGCCAAGCGTCGATGAGTCGACGGGCGATGGATAACTTCTCTGGGAGGACAGGCAGGTTGTCCTTGCCAAACCATTTGCCTCTAGAGAGCTCCTCCTTCTGGAGATGAATCTCGCCATCCACATAGTCGGCTGTGAAACCTACCATCAGTCCGCTAGGGTATGGCCATGGCTGGGAACCGAAGTACTTGAGATTAGTAATGGTGAGACCTGTCTCTTCCATCACCTCTCTGTGAACAGCCTCTTCCAAGCTTTCGCCAGTCTCCACGAATCCGGCTACCAAGCTATCGAAGTTGCCCTTGAAGTTGCGGGCATGAACCAGCAATACTTGGTCGCCCTTGTGGATGAGCACGATGATGGCTGTGGCGAGCGAAGGCCATACCGACTTGCCGCACTCGGTACACTTCTTGCTGATGTCGGTAGACATCTTCATCGGTGCGCCGCATACCCCGCAGAACTGGGTGTTCTGGTCCCAGTAGTTCAGCTCATTGCACTTGCCTGCCTTCTGGTAAAGCTCTGGTGTGAGCTTATAGAAGCTAGGGCGCAAGCCACACATCTCATACTTGGGGTTGTCGGTGACGGGCTCTGGGATGGTGAATGTCTTTACCTCTGTGCCATCTGCCATCGGGGTGATGTTGAGCACATGGGTCCAAGGCTTCAGCTCGATAGGACTTTCTTCACTGCATGGAATGGTATAGGTCCCATCCGCTTTCTTTTCGAGCAAGAGGTCGGTCTTGCAGAATATAAACCAATATTTCATTTTTCTTTATCTATCTAGTTTTTTCTTATTTTATGTTTTACGGAAGAGTCTTCGGTAGCTTATTTCTTCTTGCCGAAAAGCAGCTGATAGTCGCGCTCAGCGGCAGGCTTGGTCCATGCCTCTGGTACAAACTTCCAGTTGTTGTTGGCTTTCGCCTCGATGGTGTCCATCTTCTCTATTGCCTCCATCAGATAGTAACGCTGGTCGCGCTCGCTGCGATAGATGATGCGGCTGTCCAGACTGTCCTTAGGAATGCCTGCACCCTTGGTAAGGAGCTCGCCACCGCCATTGCCACGATAGCTGTTGATGGCTACGGTATACCATTTCTTCTCATCGAATGGCTGACCATTGCTCATCTTCAGTATCTTCACCTTCTCGCCATTTGGCTTGGTTACATCTACCTCATAATCAATGCCTGCGGCACTGTCAAAGTTGAATGAAAAGTTCTTGAATCCGAGTCGCTGCTGGTCGCCCCATGTCTGGTTGTCGAGCAGGAGGAGATGATCGTCTGGGCTCTTCATCGTGTTCACCCAGAGGTCATAGCTCATTTCGAGATGCTTTCTGATTTCTTCGCCTGTGAGTCGCATCACGTAGAGCTGGTTCTCATACTTGTAGAGATTGAACATGTCGCTCACGTAGATAGGACCAGCCTTGATGGTGGCGTCAAACTGCAAAGGAGCATTGAATGCCACGTCAGCCTTGGTTATCTGTAGCTCCAGGTTGAGGATGAAGTCATTGAAGGCACTGTTGCCAAAGTAGGACTCACGGCTATGGAGGGTGTTCTTGAAAGTACCAATCTGCTTGCCGACATACTGGTTGATTTCAGCAATCTGTGGTTCGAATGCCTTCATGAAGTCTTCGTCGATAGGACAATCTGTCACATCTTGCACCTTGCCACTTATTTGCTTGTCGGTCACCACGTATTGCTTCTTGCCGTTTACCTTCTTCTTGTCCAGTGTCAGTGTGATTTCGGCATCGCTCACGCTGATGGCGTTGTTGGCTGGGTCCAGGCAGAGCACCTTCTTGCCTGCCACATTGGTAACGCTCTCATTGCAGCGGGTATGGTCATGACCGAAGAGCACGAGGTCGAAACCTGGCACTTCTTTAGCTACCTTGAAGGATGCATCTTCGTCATATTCAGGAGTTTGGATGCCTCCCTCCTTGCCGCTGTGGAAGATGCCAATCACTACGTCTGGCTTCTCGTTCTCCTGGATATACTTCATCCATTTCTTGGCGCTGGTCACCATGTTCTCAAACTTCATGCCGCTCCACAGATTCTCTGTCAGCCAGTTAGGGATGGCTGGTGTCAGCATACTGAGCACTGCCACCTTCACGCCCTCATGGTTCAGGATGATGTATGGCTTTACGTATGGCTCACCAGTCTTGGTGTTGATGATGTTGGCGCCGAGCACTGGGCAGTTGAGCTCCTTGATCCACTTGTCATATACGGCATGGCCTGTCTCAACGTCGTGGTTGCCAAAGGCTTCTGCGTCATACTTCATGTAGTTTACCACGTCGGCAGCCACATTGCGAGCCTGGGTGTTGATGTAGTTGTAATAGTAGCAGGTAGGCTGTCCCTGCAGGATGTCGCCATTCTCCAAGAGTATCAAGTTGTCCTTATAGGTCTTGCGGAGTTCGTTGACATAAGATGACACGCGAGCCAGACTTCCTGCCATAGGCTTGCGATTGATGAAATCGTAAGGGAAGAAGGAGCCGTGAACGTCACTTGTTTCTATAACTCTCAGTTTTACGGTACGTTGTTGTGCCATAGCTTGTGAATTGAATGTTAGCGCTAAGAGAAGCGCAGCAAAGATTTGTTTCATATATATTTAAATTGTCTTTTTGGTGAATATAATATCGGGTGATTCCACCTTATCTATTAATGACCCTGCAAAATTACAAAAAATATAGGAAATACGGCATACTTTTTGTTGGATAATTTGAAAAATAAATAAAAATAGGAGGCAAATATTATGGCATTTGTAGATTACTATAAAATTCTAGGCGTTGACAAGAACATTCCTCAGAAGGATGTGCGTGCAGCCTACAGAAAGCGTGCTAAGCAGTTTCATCCTGACTTGCACCCTAATGATCCCAAGGCGAAGGCTAAGTTTCAGGCATTGAATGAGGCTTATGAGGTCATCTCTGACCCTGATAAGCGAGCTAAATATGACCAGTATGGTGAGCAATGGAAGAATGCGGATGCATTCGGAGGCGGCGGTGCTGGTGGTGCCGGCGGCTTTGGCGGCTTTGGTGGCGGAGCTGGTGGAGGCAATCCTTTTGAGGGATTCGACTTCAGTAGTTTTGGCGGCAATGGAGGGGGATTCTCTAGCTTCTTCGAAAATCTCTTCGGAGGCAGAGGCGGTTCTTCTAGGGCTGGCGGCTTTGGCGGTGCTGGTTCATACGGTGCTGGTGAAGGCTTTGGCACGGGTGGATTTGGTGCTGGTCAGCAGTCAGCTCGCAACAGTTCGGGCGAAATGAACATGAATGTGAACATCGACATGTATACCGCCCTGCTGGGTGGCGAAGGCATCATCAAGCTGAGCAATGGTTCCAAGATCAAGCTGAAGATCAAGCCAGAAACGCAGAATGGTACCAAGGTTCGTGTTCGTGGCAAGGGTTATGACAGGGGCGATGGCACATTTGGCGACTTGATCATTACCTATAATGTGAAGCTGCCAACTGGATTGAATGATCGCCAGAAGGAACTCCTTCGCCAGATGAAGGAAGCGAAGTAAAGAAAGCTCCGAACTATAAGGTCTTTATGTAAAATAAAAGCTCCGATGTGTTGGAATCACATCGGAGCTTTTTTGTTAATTATCAATTCTTAATTCTTAATTCTTCTTATTCTCCAACATTGATCTTCGACATATTAAATGAAGAAATCTTGCCGGCTGGAGATACTACGCTAGTGATGCGGAAGAGGTTCTCCTTCTTCGAACCATCAGTCTTGTCTACATCCTGGCGTGCAGAGAACTGTACCTGGTATTCATAATCCTCATCACCCACCTCGCGCTTCTTGATCTGGTAGTCATTGTTGATGCGCCAGTTCATGTTGGCTACATCGTCCTTATAGAGCTTGTCCATGAAGGTTACCACATCTGCCTTGGTGGCTGAGTTCTTGCCCAGCAGGGATGAGAGGATGTCTTCGCAAGTGGCTGTGAGTCCGTCGCTATTGCGAGAGTTGATGCTCTGGAAGAACTGGCGGAACAGTCCGCTTACCATCTGTTTCTCCTCTGGTTGCAGGTCGCGGCTCTTCACTTTCTTCAGTGCGTTTTCTGCCTCCTCAATATGGGAGCCGTCGGTGTGGGTGTTCAGATAGTTCTGGTATGCCTCTGCTGTGTCTTCGTTCTTAGCCACGTTCCAGTCTATGGAGTCTATCTTGTTCCATGCCTCTTGCTTGTGAGGGCTGTTAGGATACTTTTGCAAGTAAGCCTCCAGTGCTTCCTTCGAACCGCTCACCACGGCATTGGTCCAGTCTTGGTCAGTCTGCTTGAGCATTTCGAGATGCGACATGATGGAGTCTCTGTGCGCCTCGTCGGCATCCTTGTAGGTGTCCAGATAGCTCTGCAATACCGTAGGGTCGCTGCTCTGCATGGCATACTCGTAGGCATCTTGCTCCTTCTGTTTGTTGGCAGAATCGTAATAATAATAGAAGATACCGCACACGATGACTGCAAAGATAAATGAGAAGATGAGAATGCTGCGATTGCTTTTCTTCTTTTTCTCAGGCTCTTGGTTGTTGCCATCATTGCCATTCCCATTGCCGGTCTTGTGGATAGGAGGTACAGGAGGGGTAGGGCTGGCTGGGCGCTGCACTGGGGGTGGAGTCTGTGTAGTTGCAGCTGGTCTTGCAGGCTCAGCTGGTCTTGCTGGTGCTACAGGTTGCTGATAAGCCTCTACTTGCTGTCGAATAGGTGCGGCAGGCTTAGGAGCGCGAGCTAGCGATGGGTTGAGCTCATGGCAGTTAGGGCACATTTCAGAGTTGTTGAAATATACCTCTCCGCAATGAGGGCATTTGATCACCTTGCCTGCTATCTCTACGCCACAACTAGGGCAAACGGGTGCTTTGTCACTGATTTGGTGTCCGCACTCTGGACATTTTATAATAGCCATAATACTTTTGTGTAATATTTAATGTTTTATCTATGTCTGAATCTTATTTCTCTCAGTCGGTGTCTGCCCATGAATCGGCTCTTGTCCACATAGCCATTGATGCCGTTGAGCCTTCCCTTACCGGTATACTGCCACATCTCGATGTCTCTACCATCCTTGAGCACTGGCTCGCGCTTGGTGTATTGGGCTATCATGATTTTGTAGCTGTCCAATTTGCCGAGCAGGTAGTGGTCGTAGAAGTTGGCTCCCGTGTAGATGAGGGGCTTCTGCTTGTAGGCTTTCTCCACGAGATGCAGGAACTTGAAGAGTGAGTCACAAAACTCCTCTGTGGCCATGCCGCTTTTGGTCTCCACGTCTATCATGGGCAGCAGGTCTTGGTCGCCAGGGCGGCATTGCGCCATGAAGTTATCCAACTGGGTTTGCTGTGGGATTCGGGCACGATAGAAGTGGTATGATCCTACTTTGAGTCCATACTTATGTGCTAAGTCTATATTTTGCTTGTATTTGCTATCCACGTTGGTACCGCCCTCGGTTGCCTTGAGGTAGACGTAAGCCATCTTGGTGTTGTCGCCCACAGTTTCCCAAAACACATTGCCTTGGTAATGGCTCAGGTCTATGCCATGTACGTGCTGACAGGTGTCTTCGCATTGTACCTGGGCATGGAGTCCGAGTGCAAATATAGACGTGATGATACTGATAATGATTCTTTTCATAAATGCAAAGATACAAAAATCGTCTGACATAATTGCCAGACGATGCCTATTTTTATATATATTTTATATTTCTACTATTTTCTTCTTGTATTTTTAATGCAGAAACCTTCCTTTTTCAGGATAGTCTTTCCTTAGTTTTATTCCTCTATTTCCGAGAGCGAACGGAAGAATCCATTGAGGAAATTGCAGATGGTTTCGATTGGGGCATACTGCAAGTAGCGGAAACTTTGGCGCAGATTCTTGCGCATGGTGCCGCCCGTGGTATGTACGAATCCCGATGAACTCTGCTTAAACTGGATGTCTTGTTGCTCCTGTATGTTGTAGTAGAGTGAGCGCAGGGTCAGGGCATAGGCTCCTCTCTCCACATGATGCACGAATGGCAGCTCGTCCTGCTCAAAATCGAAGAAGGTGATGAGCACACTTCCCTCTAGCTGTGCCATGCGCTGGATGCGCAGCTTGGCGAGCCATTTGTCCAGTTTCACAAAGTCTACCTTGTCGCCTCTGGTGCGGAGGTAATCGCCCAGCTGGATGATGCCCCTCAGGTTGATGCCGTTGGAGAGCATACTATTGACGTTAGCCACGATGAGTCGCAGCAAGTATAGTGTCTCTACTGATGTGTCGATGGCATGGCGCTCGTCATTTTGAATCTTGTTCAGCCTGCGGTTCAGAAATCCCGTGCTCATCTTCACCTCACCGGCAGGTATGTCGCTGAGGTTCTTCATCATTTGGGCTATCTTCTTTCTCTTGAAGGTAGTCATTGGCTCGATTTCCTCTTTGGTTCCAAAGTGGTCGGAGCGCAACTGTGTGAAAAGATTTCTTTGCAAAAAGTCCATCGTATGATTCAATTAAGAATTAATAATTAAGAATTAATAATTGTGGCTGGCGGCTGCAATTATTCAATTCTTCTTTCTAACTGTATCTCTTAGGGTATCTCAGGAGGATGGCGAGTAGGGCAGCGATGCCTATTGCCACTGGATAGTAGAGATAGGGCAGGATGTCCATAGGGCTTACGCCCGCCAGTCCGGCTGCCAAGAGCATCTGCACGCCGTAGGGTATCAAGCCCTGCACGGTACAGGAGAAGGTGTCGAGAATGCTGGCAGCCTTGCGGTTGTCCACACCAAACTTGTCGCCTATCTTCTTGGCTATGTTGCCTACGGTGAGGATGGCTACGGTGTTGTTGGCGGTGCAGATGTTCACCATCGATACGAGGGCAGCTAAGGAGAGCTCGGCACCTCGCTTGTTGTTGACGTGGGATGTTATCTTGTCGATGATGAAGTTGATGCCACCATTCTCACGGATAATCTCCAGCATACCTCCAGCCATCATGGCTATGATGACGAGTTCGCCCATGCCAGTGATGCCATTGCCCATGGCAGAGAACCAGCCAAAGACATCGTAGGATTGCTCTGCGCCCAGATAGTGGGATGCGATGCCTATGATGCCGCAGAGGATGGTGCCCAGGGAGAGCACTGCCATCACATTGATGCCGGCGATGGCGGTGATGAGTACTACGAGATAAGGCACTACCTTCCAGATATCTACCGATGCCACGTGGGTAGGAGCCTGATAGCCATAGCCCATCACGCCATATACGATGAGTATCACGATGGCGGCAGGTATCACAATCATGGAGTTGACTCTGAACTTGTCGCTCATGCGGCAGCTCTGCGTTTGCGTAGCCACCACAGTGGTGTCGGATATAAACGAGAGATTGTCGCCAAAGTATGCGCCTCCCACAATGATGGCCGTCATCAGTCCGATGTTGGCGTCCATGGAGTGGGCTAATCCGGCAGCTATCGGAACGAGTGCCACGACGGTGCCCACACTGGTTCCGATGGATACGGAGATGAAGCATGCTGCGAGAAACAATCCCGGCAGAATCATGTTGGCAGGCAGCACGTTGAGGGCTAGGTTGACGGTGGCATCCACAGCCCCCATAGCCTTAGCCGATGCAGCGAAAGCACCTGCCAGCACGTATATCCACAACATGAGCATCAGGTTGTTGGCACCCGCCCCCTTGCTATATGTGTCGATGCGCTTCTTGATGGGCATACCCCCGGATATCGCCACGGCATAGATACTGGATATCATGAATGCCACGGTGAGCGAGAGCGTGCTCCCCTGGTCGCCGCTCTGCACCGAGTAGATGGTGAAGAGGGTGATGAGTGCTATCAATATAATCAGTGGTGATAGTGCCAACAATCCTTTTTTGTTACTCATGTCTTATTTTGTTTTTTTTTACTATGTTACTCCTTTTCTGGAAGATGGAAGTTACAGGGTAACTCCATTCTTGAAGATGGAAATTTCGCGATAGCCGTTATACTCATTGCGAGCTTCCTCGCCACTTGCCACGGCTATGATCTTGTCGATAAACTTGCGTACCAAGTCTTTCATCTCGGTGCCTTCTACCAGTTCGCCAGCATTGAAGTCTATCCAGTTTGGCTTGTTCTTAGCCAAGTTGCTGTTGGTAGAAATCTTCATGGTTGGTACGAAGGTGCCGAATGGGGTGCCTCGACCGGTGGTGAAGAGTACGAGCTGGCAACCTGCTGATGCCAGTGCGGTAGCTGCCACGAGGTCATTGCCTGGGGCTGAGAGCAGGTTGAGTCCGGTAGTCTCCAGACGGTCGCCATACTGCAACACGCCGCTCACTGGGGCACGTCCACACTTCTGGGTGCAACCCAATGCCTTGTCTTCGAGGGTAGAGATACCACCTGCCTTGTTGCCTGGTGATGGGTTTTCGCCCACTGGCTCGCCATGGCTCAAGAAGTACTCCTTGAAGTCATTGATCAGGTGAACGGTCTTATCGAAGAGCTCCTTGTTCTCGCAACGGTTCATGAGGATGGTCTCTGCGCCAAACATCTCAGGCACCTCGGTCAGGATGCTAGTGCCGCCCTGGGCTACGAGCCAGTCTGAGAATTCACCTACCAATGGGTTGGCGGTGATGCCGCTGAATCCGTCTGAACCGCCACACTTCAAACCTACACGGAGCTTGCTTACTGGCACGTCTTCACGCTTATCCTCCTTAGCCTTCTTGTATAGGTCACGAAGTATCTTCATGCCTTCTTCCAGCTCATCGCCCTCTACCTTCTGGGTAACGAGCAATTTGATGCGGTCCTTGTCATAGTCGCCGAGCATCTCCATGAAGGCATCTGGCTGATTGTTCTCGCAGCCCAGTGATAGCACGAGTACAGCACCTGCGTTAGGGTGCAGACAGATGTCGCGGAGCACCTTGCGGGTATTCTCGTGGTCGCCAGAGAGCTGAGAGCAACCATAGTTGTGGTGCCAAGCGTGGATGGCGTCGATACCCTCGCAGCCAGTCTCCTTCTTGAGCAGTTCCACCAGTTTCTCAGCCACGCCATTCACGCAGCCCACGGTAGGCACTACCCAGATCTCATTTCTTACACCTACCTCGCCATTCTTGCGCACATAGCCCTTGAATGTACGGTTCTCCTGAGCGATGCTGAGCTGCTCGTCCACAGGGTTGTAGGTGTATTCCAATGTACCGGCAAGATTGGTCTTCAAGTTGTTCTCGTTGACCCATTCGCCAGCCTTGAGGTCCTGCTTGGCATGACCGATAGGGTAGCCATACTTGATGATGTCCTTACCCTCTGGTGCATCGTCGATGAGCACCTTGTGTCCTGCAGGAGTGTCCTGCAACAGGGTGATGGTCTTGCCATCTACCTCTACTGTTTCGCCCTTCTTCATGGGGCGCAAGCAAACCACTACCGAGTCGGCAGGGTTAATCTTGATAAAGCTTGATTGTTTCATCGTAGAATGTTTTTGTAATTTTCTTATATATTATATGAATGTATCTTTTAACTCCCAACTCCTAACTCCTAACTCCAAACTCCTAACTTTACAGCTGTGTTCTACGGTAGAAGTCCACGTTCTCCTTCATCAGGAGTTCGATAGGCATATAGTTGACAGGTGTTACTTTCTTCTTGAGCACGATGGCGCGGAAGAGAGTCTCTACGCAAGAGTAGCCCTGCATGTAGGCATGCTGTGCGATGAGGAAGGAGATGCTTCCCTCTCTGAGGCAGCGGGCGTTCTTCTCCACCATATCATAGCCCATGATCTGCACGTCTCGGCGGTTGGTCTTCAGCAGGAAGTCGCCCACGATGTGTGCCTTGGATGTCATGGTGATGCAGTGATGGGTGTTGGGATGCTCGGCAAAGTACTTCTCCATCATCTTGGTGTATTCTGCACGGGTTCCGCTCAGAGGCAGGTCCAGGTCGATAATCTCCACGCTGGGGAAGTGGTCGTGCATGTAGTGGCGGAATCCCACCTCACGGTTGTCCTGCTGCTTGCTGACCACTCTGCCATCCTTGGTCTGTCTCATCAGCATGATCTCCGTCTCCTTGGATGCTATCATCATGAGCATCTTGGCAGCGAAGAAACCAGAGCAGAAGGAGTCCTGACCGAAGAAGGACAGTGGGCGCAAGTCGGGCATATAGGAGTCGAGGAGGATAAACGGAATGCTATTCTTGTGAAGGTTCTCCGTAAATTCTCGGGTCACGGCAAGAGAGGATGGCACCACGATGACGCCCTCTGGGTGGGCCTGGAGTATCTCATTGCCCATCTCTCTGAACGATTCCTCGTTGGAGCGCTCGTAGAATCTGATCTCCACGTCGATGTGGAAGTCCCTTCTTGTGTCCTCGCATTTTCTGGCACCTTCCTCTATCTCTTCCCAGTAAGCCTCAGACTCGTGCTTAGGTATGAGTAGATAGAAGGTATACGACTTGTTGTATGCCAGCGCACTGGCATACATGTTAGGTTGATAGTTCATTTCCTTGAGTGCCTTCTCAACCTTCTCTCGAGCCGGCTTGGATACGTTGGGGCGCTCGTGAAGCACGCGGTCCACGGTTCCCACTGATACGCCAGCTCTTTCGGCGATGTCCTTAATTCTAATTTTTTCGGCCATTGTTTTAAGTGTTTGCTAGCTTTGCTCTTCGCGCGTACATTATATTATATATTCCCTGGTTGTGTTGGGACTGTGCTGTGCGTTGTGCGTTAGCTTTTGATTTATATTGTTTCAGAATGTGCGCTGCATCATTTGCGAATGTGTGCGACCACAAACTTGTATTTTCGGCACAAATTTACAACATTTTTTTGAATTGTGCGAATGCACAGCAACTTTTTTGTACGAAAACTAAAAAAAAATGCGATTTTATTTCGTTATTCGAGAAATTATGGTTATTTTTGCCACATCATTTGGAAGTTTAACGACTGAATTCAAATAAACAAACAATAAAAACAAGAAATTAAAACTATCAAACAATGGCAAAGATTGTAACATTAGGTGAGATTATGCTTCGCTTATCTCCAGAAGGTAATGACCGTTTCATTCAGAGTGATTCATTCCGTATCATCCCTGGTGGTGGTGAGGCAAATGTGGCAGTGAGCGTGGCCAACTATGGTCATGAGGCTTACTTCGTATCTAAGTTGCCTAAGCATGAGATTGGACAGATTGCTGTCAATGCACTCCGTCGTTATGGTGTGAATACCGACTTCATCGCTCGTGGTGGCGATCGTGTGGGTCTCTATTATGCAGAGACAGGTGCTTCTATGCGCCCATCCAAGGTAATCTACGACCGTGCTCATAGCGCTATCGCTGAGGCTGATCCATCTGATTTTGATTTTGATAAGATTATGGAGGGTGCTCAGTGGTTCCACTGGAGCGGCATTACTCCTGCCATTAGCGACAAGGCTGCTGAGCTCACCAAGTTGGCTTGCGAGGCTGCTAAGCGTCATGGCGTAACAGTGTCTGTAGACCTCAACTTCCGCAAGAAACTCTGGACTTCTGAGAAGGCTATCTCAGTGATGCGCCCATTGATGAAGTATGTAGACGTTTGCATTGGTAATGAGGAGGACGCTCAGCTCTGCTTGGGCTTCAAGCCTGATGCTGATGTAGAGGGCGGCAAGACTGATGCCGAGGGTTACTATGGTATCTTCCAGGGCATGATGAAGGAGTTTGGCTTCAAGTATGTGGTTTCTACTCTCCGTGAGTCTCTCTCTGCTACTCACAATGGCTGGAAGGCTCTTATCTATGATGGCAAGGAGTTCTATCAGAGCAAGCACTATGACATCAACCCTATCATCGACCGTGTGGGTGGTGGCGACTCATTCTCTGGTGGCTTGATCCACGGTCTCCTCACCAAGTCTACCCAGGCTGAGGCTCTCGAGTTTGCAGTGGCAGCTTCTGCATTGAAGCACACTATCCCTGGCGACTTCAACTTGGTATCTGTTGATGAGGTAGAGAGTTTGGCTGGTGGTAATGCCAACGGCCGTGTGCAGAGATAATCTTACAATGAATAATTTAGAATTAATAATTAATAATTAAAATGGCAAAGTTTAGCAAAATGCAGGTCATGGCAGCCATGAAAGAGACTGGTATGGTGCCTGTATTCTTCAATAAGGACGTAGATGTTTGTAAGAATGTAATCAAGGCTTGCTACGAGGGTGGCGTGCGCGTATTCGAGTTTACCAACCGTGGTGACTTCGCTCACGAGATTTTCGGCGAGTTGGTAAAGTGGGCTGACAAGGAGTGCCCAGAGTTGATTCTCGGCGCAGGTACAGTGATTGATGCTGGTACTGCAGCTCTCTATTTGCAGCTTGGTGCCAACTTCATCGTAGGTCCTAACTTCAATCCTGAGATTGCTCCTGTCTGCAACCGTCGCTTGGTGCCTTATTCACCAGGTTGTGGTTCGGTAACTGAGATCAACAATGCCCAGGCAGCTGGTTGCGATGTAACCAAGGTATTCCCTGCTGGCAATGTAGGTGGTCCTTCATTCGTCAAGAACGTGATGGCACCATTGCGCTGGAGCAACATTATGGTAACAGGTGCGGTAGAGCCAACAGAGGAGAACCTTACTCCTTGGATCAAGGCTGGCGTGCTCTGTGTAGGTATGGGCTCTAAGCTCTTCCCTAAGGACGTAGTGGCTGCAGGCAACTGGGCAGCTATCACAGCTAAGTGCCAGGAGGCTCTCGGCTATATTGCCAAGGCACGTGCCTAATCATCACTTTATGCATGTTATCTATTAAACATACATATTATCATTATGGCATCGCCATCATCTCTATGATGGTGGCGATGTTTCTTTTTTCAGCTTGTACGCCTTCGCATAAGGGCGAGGTAGATAGGCTGAATCATCTTTCTTATGCTTTTCATTATCGCAACCTTGATTCTGTTAAGGTTTTAGCTGATAGTGCTTTACACTTATCTTCCGATTATTCTGCAGGATATGCCGAGGCATGCAACAACTTGGCTTTCGTGGCTACTGCCAAGATGGATTATAAGCTAGCCAAGCGATGGCTCAACGAGGTGGAGGCAAGCACCGACAACCAGATAGAACTCCTTATTGCCGACGTTCAGAATATGCGACTTTGCCAGCGTGAAGCCCGCAACAAGGATTTTTATGCTTATCGTGAGAGTGCCATGCGTCGTTTGCGCCGTATACAGGAGGAGTATGACGATTTGCCCAAGAGGGAGCGCCAACGCATGGTGTATGCACGCTCCGAGTTTGACATCGTGGCTGCCACTTATTTCTATTATGTGCAGTTGGAAACCCCGATGATGCAAGCTCTCAATGACATCGACCCTGATGTTTTGGAGCAAGATACCGCCCAATATCTCAATTATCTTTATAATTTTGGCTCGGGTGGCGCCATCCAGCGCAATACGCCCAATGAGGTGGCGCAGGCTGAGTTTGACAATCTCATCCAGTGCTATATGCTGGCAAGTGGCAGCAATCCTTATCCTTATTGGCAGGCGAATGCACTGCAAGCCATCAGCGAGCATATACAGGATGCACAGCAGCGCGACTTCTTGGTCAAGAACAATCTGCCGGCTTTTCTGTATCTCAATGTGGAGCAGATGCCGAGCCAACTCCTGGCAGGTAACTTTGCCCAGCGTGCGCTCAATCTCTTCATGAAGTATGGCGATGTATACCAGACGGCAGGTGCCTATCGTACCCTCTCGGAGTGCTATTGGGGCATACAGGATTATGCCTCTGCCGAGTCGTGTTTGCAGCATGCGCTCCATGACAACAAGGCTATCAGCCAAGCTCCTGACTTGGTGGCTTCCATCCGCGAACGCCTCTGCTTGGTTTATTCGGCGGTAGACGACAAGCCTAAGAGCGACTATAACCGCAACATCTATCTCGACCTCCAAGACCAGTCTCGCCAGGACCGACAGTTGGAGGCTCGTGCTGCCCAGTTGGACACCAATGCCGTGCAGCTCAACTTGATGATTATTGCCGTGCTGGGTATGATCGTCTTGGTCATCATCTTGCTCTATGTCTTTGACAGGATGAAGCGCAAGAATTCAAAGGCGAATAATATGGATGCACTACTTCAACCACTGCGTGAATGGAATAAGGATAACGAGCAGTATATCAGTAATCTGCGAGATAAGAAGGAGGAGGTGGATGAAGCCCGCAATATGACGCTGCTTCACATCGAGGAAAACAGAAAACGCAATCTGGAACAGCGTGCCAAGATATCGCTCGTCAATAGCATCACCCCATTCATCGACCGCATGAACCATGAGGTGGAGCGACTGATGGATGGCAAGGATGATGAGCAGGTGAGGGCAGAGCGATTTGCCTATATCTCAGAGCTCACCGATAAGATCAATCAGTACAACGAGGTGCTCACCCAGTGGATACAGATGCGTCAGGGAGCCCTGAACTTGCGTATAGAGAGTTTTTCGTTGCAGCCACTGTTTGACATTGTGAACAAGGGTAAGTTTGGATTCCAAATGAAGGACATCCAGCTCGTGATAGAGCCTACCGATGCCGTGGTGAAGGCAGACAAGACGCTCACCCTCTTCATGATCAATACCATCGCCGATAATGCCCGCAAATTTACGCCAGCAGGTGGAACCGTCAGGGTGTCGGCTCAAGTGGCAGGTGAGAATGGAGGAAGCTATGTGGAGATATCCATCACAGATGATGGCAAGGGTATGGACGAGGAGACTTTGAGCCATGTCTTCGACCGAACCTATACGGGTGGTCATGGATTTGGACTGCTCAATTGCAAGGGCATCGTAGAGAAATATCGCAAGATAAGCAGCCTCTTCTCCGTATGCCAGATACATGCCGAGAGCGAGGTGGGCAAGGGTAGCCGCTTCTCCTTCCGTTTGCCTTGTGGCGTGAAGCGACAGATGATGATGCTTCTCCTCTTGCTGGTTAGTGTAGTGGGCATGGCAGCTGGCTCTCATTCTGCAGCCAGCAAGAACCTGGCAGCCGAGTTGAGTCGGGCTGCCAGCTATGCCGACAGTGCTTACTTCAGCAATGTGAATGGCACCTACGAGCGCACGCTGGTCTTTGCCGACAGTGCCCGTGAGTATTTCAATCGCTATTATCTAGCCCAGTACCCGGAGGGCAAGTATCTCATGGTGCGCCATCCTAAAGTGGGCATGGCGGCTGAGTTGAGATGGCTGCGCGATAGTTTGCCTATCAATTATAATGTGATACTCGATTTGCGCAATGAGAGTGCCGTGGCTGCCTTGGCACTCCACAAATGGGACCTCTACGAGAGCAACAACAAGGTGTATACCCAACTGTTCAGAGAGTTGAGTGCCGACAATACCCTGGGCGACTATGTGCGCACCATGCAGGTATCTGAAAACTCCAAGATGGTGGCTGTGGTGCTGCTCATCCTCTTGCTCCTGCAGTTGCCGCTTGCTTATTATCTGCTCTACTACCGCCATGTCATCAATCATCGCCTTGCCGTGGAGAAGGTGAATGCCATCAATCAGGTGCTGCTAAGCCCTGATACAGAGCAACAGAAACTACAGCAGATAGACCAGATATGGAAGGGGCACGGCAGACTGAAGGCTGACTATGCCCAACTGGAGGATGTGGTGGAGCGCATACGCCAAGCCCTGCTCCAGAGCCAGGAAATGCGAGGTTCTGAACACCTGCAGCTGGAGATGGCAGAGGATGAACTGAGCCGAGTGGAGTATGAGAATGCCCGCTTGCATGTGGCGAATGCCGTACTCGACAACTGCCTCTCTGCCCTGAAGCACGAGACGATGTACTACCCATCTCGCATCCGCCAGCTCATAGACCAGCACCCCGACGACATTACCTCGCTTGCCGAACTGGTAGACTACTACAAGTCGCTTTATCAGATGCTCAGTGCGCAGGCGATGGAGCAGGTGAGCGCCCCCGTGAAGTGCGACCATTTCTTGCTCGCTTATCTCTTCAGCCTGCTGCTGGATAAGAAGATGTTCACTGCGGAGGATGAGCAGCTGTTGCAGCCCCAGTCTTTGGGCGATGGCAAGTATGTGGCATATCTCATCGACAAGGGCATCCCATACGATGAGCGCATCCATCCGCTGCTCTTCACCGCCCTGACCAGCGATATAAAATATCTCCTTTGTCGCCAGATAGTGAGGGAGATAGGAGAGGTAACCAACCTCCGAGGCTGCGGCATTCTGCCGAAGGCATCGGACAAAGGCACCCTTGTCATCGAGGTCATACTGCCAGCAAGAATGAAATTGTAAATTATAAATTGTAAATATACGTCATGGAGAATTTTAAAGTAATCATAGTAGAGGATGTACCGCTGGAGCTCAAGGGCACGGAGGGCATCTTCAAGAACGACATTCCTGAGGCTGAGATTATAGGTACAGCCGAAAACGAGATAGCCTATTGGAAACTCATCAAGCAGCAGTTGCCCGACTTGGTGCTCTTGGACTTGGGACTGGGCGGTTCCACTACAGTGGGGGTGGAGATATGTCGCCAAACCAAGGAGCTGTATCAGCAGGTGAAGGTGCTCATCTTCACGGGCGAGATACTGAATGAGAAGCTCTGGGTGGATGTGCTTGATGCCGGTTGCGATGGCATCATCCTGAAGAGTGGCGAGCTGCTGACTCGTGGCGATGTGGCGAGCTGCATGGGCGGCAAGAAGATGGTGTTCAATCAGCCTATCCTGGACAAGATAGTGGATCGCTTCAAGAAGAGCGTGAATAGCCAGTTGATGCGCCAGGAGGCTCTCATCAATTATGAGATAGACGAGTATGACGAGCGATTCCTGCGCCATCTGGCACTGGGCTATACCAAGGAGCAGATTACCAATCTCCGCGGCATGCCTTTTGGCGTGAAGAGCCTAGAGAAGCGACAGGGCGAATTGGTGCAGAAACTCTTCCCTGAAGGCAATCATGGCATGGGCGTGAATGCCACCCGACTGGTGGTGAGAGCCTGCGAATTGCGCATCCTTGACATTGACAATTTGCAGCCAGATGCGGAGTAAATGATAATTAACAATTAATAATTAATAATTAATGAATGAAACGGGATAAGATAGGCGGATACTTGATGGTGGGACTATTGGGAGCGGAGGCTTTGCTGGTGCTAGCCTCCTGGTTGCTCACGGCAGCCATGCCCGATGAGTTTTCCCGTTCGTTGCTCAGTGCCGAGGGCATCCGATGGTTTATGGGGCATTTTGCGCTCAATATGTCGTCGGTATGGCTGGTGTGGCTTCTGCTGTTCAGCCTGGCCTGGGGAGCCTTGAGGGGCAGCGGAGTGCTCCGATTCCAGCGCTCCTCCTATAGTCAGCGCCTGGGCATGTACTGGGTGATAGCCGAGCTGGCGGTCTTTGTGGCGATGCTCTTGGCGCTCACCCTGCCTTCCCATGCCATCTTGGTCAATGTGATGGGCGGCTTGTTCCCTAGCAGTTTTTCTGCCTGCTTGGTGCCCTACGTCTGCTTTGCCGTCGTGGTGATGAGCATTACATACGGAGTGATGAGCGAACAGCTCCAAACGATAGATGCTATCTATCATCTGCTGATAGATGGCATCCGTGGGGCTGCACCCTTGTTTCTGTATTATCTGCTAGTGATGCAGCTCATTCAGTCTGTGTCTTTCCTGTTTAATATAACTCGCTAATTTGTGCTTATATCACGATTTTTTATAACTCTCTAATTTCTTTCGTGTAAGATGATCGTTGTGATTATCTTATATGATTTCTGTTTTATCTTCTGTTGCCGAAGTGGCCGCCACCACCAAAGCTGCGAGTGTTATTGCTGCTTCTGCTGCCACCTCCGAAACTTCCACCGCCACGGTTAGTGCCGAATGAACTGCTAGGGCTTGATGAGCGTGGAGTGAAACCGCTGGATGGACGGCTGTTGCTGTTAGAGCCATTGCCGAATGAGCGGTTGCCGCCAAATACACTGCTATTGCTGCGGTTGCTATTGCCAAAATTTCCGTTAGGGCGAGCATTGTTGCCAAAGCTCCTGTTTGGGCGAGCTCTATTGCCAAAGCTTCTGTCGCTATTGCCAAATTTTCTGTCGACGGTCACGGTGGTACGAGTGCTGCTAGGGCGATTCATATTGCCAAAGGTCTTGCCTCTGCCGTAGTCGCCACGGTTGAATCCGTCTCTCATTCCCATTCTAGGCTGTCCACCTGGGCGAGGTCTGCCAAACTCTCTTCCGTGATACCAGCTTCTGCCTCCGTTCATTCTCCAGCAGTGAGCTCCTCTATAAGATGCATAGAAGTGAGGACGACCGAAGAAGAAGTAGTCTCTGCGAGGATAGCGGGCGTAGATGCCGAAGTGGAAGTAGCCTGCGTTCCAGTAGAGCGGACGATAGAAGTATGTGGCGTTGAGATAAGCCTGATACTGCCAGTCCAGGAGAATGTAGGTCAAGTCCATGTTGCGCTGTCTCCAGTAGATGCCGTATAGGTCATCGTATGTATTCACACCCATCAGATAGTCGAGATTCACCTCGTAGGCTGCCTCATACTGATCGTCGGTGAGGTTGAGTTCATAAGCCATCTTATCTGTCAAGAAGAGAGCTTGCTGACGAGCCTGCTCATAACTCATTGCTGATGCAGTGGTGCAGGTCATTGTGACCAGGGCTACCAGGGCTAATATAAACTTTTTCATAATCTATCTATTTTAAAATTGTTTATACACTTGTTTCTTAATTCTGGTGCAAAGATAGACCTAATTTTGCATCTGGGGTAAGGTTTTTCCCTATAGAGGCGGGGGAAAATCCCTAAACTCATTTTTTTTCGCATTTTTCTTCCATTTTCTTTGGCGTTTTCAGTGATTAATAGTAAATTTGCAGTGAATACGGACATTTATTGTGCTTATACGTACATTATATAATATATAAGTAAGATGAAGAAATTTAAGTTTGTCGTCATGACATTGCTGACAACTCTCATGTTGTCATCTTGTGGCACCACCCAGCAGGTGCCTCTCACAGGTCGCACCCATCGCATCTCAGTGAGCGATGAGCAGGTGCTTAGTCTCTCCAATCAGGAGTATACCAAGTACATGGCTTCTGCCAAGAAGTCCACCAATGCCGCCAATACGGCGATGGTGCGACGAGTGGGACAGAAGCTAGCCTCGGCAGTGGAGACTTACCTCAAGGAGAATGGCTTTGCTGCCGATGTGAAGAACTATAGCTGGGAGTTTAATCTGGTGCAGGATCAGAGCGCCAATGCCTTCTGTATGCCTGGAGGCAAGATCGTGGTCTATGAGGGGTTGCTGCCATATACCCAGAATGAGACTTGCCTGGCCATCGTCTTGGGTCATGAGATAGCTCACGCCGTGGCTAAGCACAGCGCCGAGCAGCTCACCAAGCAGCAGAATCAGCAGATAGGTACCAACATCCTGGGCAATGTGCTCAATCAGGCTGTGGGCAACGGAGTGGGCAATGTGGCGAGCGCAGTGGCTGGTCAGTATTTCTCCTTCCGCAACTTGAAGTATTCGCGCGACAATGAGACCGAGGCAGACTATATGGGACTCATCTTTGCCGCCATGGCAGGCTACGACCCTCAGCAGGCCATCCCATTCTGGCAGCGCATGGCGCAGGGCAAGAGTGCCAACCAGAGCGACATCTTCAGCGATCACCCATCTGATGCGAAGCGTATTGCCGCCCTCCAGCAGGCGATGCCAACGGCGCTGAAGTATTACAAGCCTCAGACCACAGTCAAGACTACTTCTAAGTCTACTTCATCTTCCAAGAAGAAGACTACCACGAAGAAGAGAAAGTAATCAGCATTCCTCCCAGCATATATTATTAATTATACATTATCAATTATGTTAGAGTATATCGTTCAAAACCTTTGGCTATTCTGGACAGTCATCATGTTCATTTGCCTCATTCTGGAGTTGTCTTCGGGCGACTTCTATGTTACTTGTTTCGCCATTGGCGCCCTCGTGGCCATCCCAGTGGCAGGTATGGGCGCACCCTTCTGGTTGCAGGTAGTGGTATGGGCGATATGCTCCGTGCTCAGCATCCTCTTGATACGCCCTCATCTGGTCCGGATGATACGCCATGGAGCCGACGACAGGCGCAGCAATGCCGATGCCCTGGCAGGACAGATAGGCGAGGTAACCGAGCTGATACCTGTTGGCGGATTTGGCAGAGTGAAGCTGGATGGCGATGACTGGAAGGCAGAAGCCCCCGACTGCACCGTGCCCCTACAGGTGGGCAGCAAGGTCAGGGTGCAGGGCCATGAGAGCATCATCCTGCTCGTAGAGCCACTGGCATAAAATGGGGAGATAATCATCCGAATATTTACTAATCTTTTAATAGCATAAACATCATGGGCATAGCATTTTACGTGTTAGTAGTTATAGTAGTACTTGCACTCGTGGTAGTCAAGAAAACTATCGTCATCATTCCTCAGAGTGAGACCAAGATCATCGAGCGTCTGGGCCGTTATTACGCCACCCTGAAGCCAGGTATCAACATCATCATCCCGTTCATCGACCACGCCAAGGACATCGTGGCGATGCGTGGCGGCAGATACATCTACACCAACTCCATCGACCTCCGAGAGCAGGTATATGACTTCGACCGCCAGAACGTGATCACCAAGGATAATATCCAGATGCAGATCAATGCACTCTTGTATTTCCAGATAGTAGACCCATTCAAGAGCGTCTATGAGATCAACAATCTGCCCAATGCGATAGAGAAGCTCACCCAGACCACCCTGCGTAACATCATCGGCGAGATGGAACTGGACCAGACGCTCACCTCGCGCGACACCATCAATACCAAGCTACGTGCCGTGTTGGACGATGCCACCAACAAGTGGGGCATCAAGGTAAACCGTGTGGAGCTTCAGGACATCACCCCTCCAGAGAGCGTGCTCCAGGCTATGGAGAAGCAGATGCAGGCAGAGCGCAACAAGCGTGCCACCATCCTTACCTCAGAGGGAGAGAAGGAGAAGCAGCGCCTGCTCTCAGAGGGTGAGAAGGCAGCCATCGTCAACAAGGCAGAGGCTGTCAAGCAGCAAGCCATCCTCAATGCCGAGGGTGAGGCTACAGCCCGCATTCGCAAGGCTGAGGCTGAGGCCATCGCCATCCAGAAGATAACGGACGCCGTGGGTCAGAGCACCAATCCTGCCAACTATCTCTTGGCTCAGAAATACATCGCCATGATGCAGCAAGTAGCCACCCAGGCTAAGGGAACCAAGATGGTATATCTGCCATACGAGGCTACCAATCTGCTGGGCTCCATCGGAGGTATCAAGGACCTATTCAAGTAAGAGCAAAAATTCTAAAAATATTAATTTTTCTTTATGAAAAAAATCTGTATCGTTACGGGTGCCCGCCCTAATTTCATCAAGGTGGCACCCATCATGAGAGCCATCGACCTGATGGCTGATGGCTCTCAAAAGCCTCAGTATCAGCTGGTGTATTCCGGCAGGGAAGATGACCCCACGCTGGAGCCATCGCTCTTCAGCGACCTGGGCATTCGCAAGCCCGATCAGTATCTGGGCATCGACTGCGAGAATCTCAATGAGCTCACGGGCCAGGTGATGTCAGCCTTCGAGCGTTATCTCCAGCAGCACCCCACGGATGTAGTCATCGTGGTAGACGACCTAGCCTCCACCATGGCAGTGAGCATCGTGACCAAGAAGCAGGGCGTGCAGTTGGCTCACATCGCCGCAGGTACCCGCTCCTTCGACATCTCGATGCCTAAGGAGATCAATCGCCTCGTCATCGACGGTCTTTCCGACATCCTCTTCACGGCAGGCATATCCAATAACAGCATCGCCAACAAGGAGGGAGCCGAGCTCTCCAAGGTATATATGGTGGGCAATGTGCTCATCGACAATATCCGCTACTTGCAGCAGAAGATGCAGCGCCCAGCCCTGATGGACGAGCTGCATCTGGCAGACCATCACTATCTGCTTTTCACGCTCAATAGAAAGGCTCTTTTGGAGCGTACGGACAATCTGGACCAGATGCTCAGCGTGATAGACGGCGAGGCACGCAAGGCAGGCGTCAAGGTAGTGGCTCCGCTCAGGGGCAAGGCTCGTGAGCACGTTTTGGCATTCATGATGCACCAGGGTGCTGCCGACCACCATGTGGGCCTTGATGTGGTGGAGCCCCAGGGCTATCTAGACTTCGCCTATCTCGCTGCCCACGCCCAGGGCATCATCACCGACTCGGGCAATGTGGCAGAGGAGGCCACCTTCAATGGTGTGCCATGCATCACGCTCAATAGTTACACAGAGCACATAGAGACGGTGAAGGTGGGCACCAACGAGTTGGTGGGCGAGGACCCCGAGAAACTCTCAGAGAAGCTCGCCCAGCTGCTCAGTGGCTCATGGAAACATGCCGAGATTCCTGACCGCTGGGATGGTCGCTCTGCAGAGCGCATCGTTCAGATATTGAGCGAGTAAGAAAAAAAAGGCTGGACACTCATTTCTGAATGTCCAGCCTTTTTTCTTGTTTTAGAGGCCTACGTTGCCGCCGCCCTCTTCAGTGCCAGAGCTAGAGCCACCGCCAGGGGTGCTTGTGCCACCGCCGTCGTTGTCCTTGCCGTCACCAGGGGTGCTTGTGCCACCGCCGTCATTGTCCTTGCCGTCACCAGGCACTGAGCCTTCGTCGGTAGTGTTGCCGTAGGTGT
>OOCQ01000290.1_pt1 | contig 44862 bp, 34 predicted proteins | sample 1671121 | NCBI WGS metagenome assembly OOCQ01 (sample SAMN06348124, study PRJEB24527) | human gut metagenome | biome: human gut; feature: ankylosing spondylitis patient; material: feces | host: Homo sapiens | place: China | collected 2015-10 | reverse complement strand
CGAACTTATTCGTGAATTATTCATATTTATAAAATTAATTTTGAACAGTTACTTAAAGAAAGGTATTGTTATGGATTCATGGGAAATATGGTTCTGCGTTGTAAGCATAGCTCAAAGCATGGGGTGTGCCTGGATTTACAGTCTGTTTCAAAAGCGTGCTTATAAGAAAGATATTCGAAGCCGACATTCTTATGTGTTGCTTGGCATGCTGCTGGCAAAGGAAGAAAAATTGCCCTACTATTTCTCCGGAAGTAGAGAGGAGGGGATAGGAGAAACCTATATCAGATTGCCCGAGGGTATCATAAAGGTCTTTTCCTGGGGTGTTGATGGCTTTGCCATTTCGCTTGTTGGGGCAGTTAAGGTGGATGACATGCTGGCCAGCAAGGCTCGTGAGTTCTGTAAGGAGTTGAATGCCAAAGAAAACAGGGTGCGGTATAGTGTAGGTTTCGATCCGATAGTTTCTGAGACTTGTTTTATGATTACCTGCAACTTCGAAGAAGAGGCTGATGGTGATGGTGAAGATGCCGCAGAATATGATATTCTCAGTTATGCCAAAACGTATCTGGCTCCCAAACAGCAGGAATTGCAAATGGCATGGGAACATAGAATGGAAGAATTAAAAAAGAAGAAAGTATGAAATATAATTATAAAAATCAATACATTAAGTTGGGTTTACTCTCAATAGTTTTAGCCTTGTTCGGACAATTATCCCTTGTTCAAGTGAAGGCTGCAGTCGATACCCTTGGTGCTGATGAGGCTTTGGGCAAGAAGCATGTTACCCAAGTACCTTTGGAGCAGTGCAATCGGATAGATACTTGCAGCGTAACCAGGTTTGCCATTGTTTCAAAGGATGGCAAGTTGGGTATCTATGACTTGGAGAAGCATGAAAATGTGACGGAGATAGATTTGGACGTTGCGGGTTTCTCTCGTCGTTATGTATCAGAAGATGGTATCGAGGTGTTCTATTTCTATGTAGAGAGAGGCATTGAGCGTGGTACCATAGGAGTGGTGGGAGAAGATAATCAAACTGTAGCTATGTGGATGGATAATCCCGAATATGTGGCCAAGCTTGATGAATGCACAACGATAGATAGTGTGATGACTCAGAAATGCCAGGAGGTTTTATCTGGAGGATTGAAGGCGTTGAACGGCACATACGGACAGATTGCCGTTATTGATGCACAAACAGGAAGATTGAAGACTTGGGTGGCATTGGAGAAAGATGGAGATGGTTATGCTGATGGCAAGTTGTTGAAGCAAGCATGTAGCCATCGCATATTGACGCTTGTTGGTGTTACGCCGATGTTGGCAGATATTGATGGTTCGCTCAAAGACAAGATTGATTTGTGCGGTGGCGTATATAATATAGGTGACAGCATCAGTATCCGTGACCATAACTGGAAATCTGGAGGATATGGTGTGATGACTTGCCGCCAGGCTTTGACGCATAAATCGAATGTAGCGATGTTCAAGATTCTCCTGGTAAACCGTGGCGATGCTGCCTTTGGTATCTGGAAGAATATAACAAGTGCAGAAAAGCATACCAGTGCTATGGAATTGGCTGCAATCCTGAATAGTGTTTATCAGAAGAACGTTCTGATTTTTCCTACTTTGGAAGGTGATTCGGTTACAGAGGAGCCTCATGACATGATGCCTTTGGGACGTAAATATCTGCAGGAAGTCTTGGTTGGCTTAAATAAAGGGGATGGCATACAGGCTGCCTATGCTCCCAAGAAAGTTGAATTGGCTGGCATTTATGGTGATTATCAAGGCGAGGAACTTGAAAGTGGCAAACATACACCGGCAGAAATGTCTTTCGTAGGAGTATTCCCGGCCCAAAAACCTCGCTATGCCCTGGCGGTATTCATCAACAGACCGGATGAGCCAACGCATAGCTCCAAGGATTTTGCTAACAGCATCGTGAATGAAGTTGTAGAATGGCTGTCAAAACATTAACATGTCAAGTCATGATAAACTGAAAAACGATGAAAATAGAAATAGAAAATGTCTAGACGATTAAAGATAAAATGGCTGGTATGGGCAAGATAAGTATAAAAGGTGCTGATGGGCAGCTCATTGATTTTCATGTGGGCACCAAGTACGCGAAGACCATAGATCGCTTCTTCTTTGCCGTAGAATACATGGAGGTGGTAGAAGAGCCTGTTGTTACGGTAAATAGCGACCATAAATGTTTTATGGCTTGGAAAGCGAAAAACAGAAAAACAGGAAAAATCAATTCGTATGGCGTAACCTTGACATACATGGGTAATGTTCCTCGTATCTACTCCATGACTTCAGAAAAGGTACGCAGGCATTTGAAGGCTGTAAGGGATTGGAGAAAGGAAGCGGAAAGAGCCCGAAAGCAGAAGGGTATTGTCCGAACCTGGACGGTGTTGAAGCTGGAAAGAAGACAGAATCATACGCTGGTATTGGTGAATGTCAAGACCGGGAAGCAGCGTATCCTGGTGCGGAATGGTCAGCTGTTGATAGAAGACAAGGATATTGATTTCGCCGACATTTTCAGGGGCGTTTTGATAGGAAAGGATGAACAGCGAAAGAAGGCCCTGGAACAGAAGAATGTAGAATATGGAATAGAATTGGTTGAGCATGATGCTGAAGGATATGGTATGTTGAAGTGGATTTATCACAAGGAAACCTATTATTTCGATAGTGATGACTTCGTAGGAACGGATTTTTATCCTGCGGTGTATTGCCTGGTCAATTCTGAACTCGAATTCATAGTGCCTTTCAGGCAGACTCATGATTTTGAGTACATGAAAAAACTAATAAAATAAATGTATGAAAGAGAATTATAATGCAACCTCACGTAATGGGCATGAGTCTCAGGATATGTATGATCCAAAGAAAACAACGGCTAGGAAGATAGTTTATGTTGATATGGGCGGTGTGCTTATGGATTTCCATGCTGGGTTGGAACTGATAGGTGTTGAACTCCGTAAGGAATATGCAGGAAGATACAGAGACGTACCTCATATCGTTTCTTATCTGCCACCAGTAAAAGGTGCAGTCGAGGCTATGCATCAATTACAACAAAGTGGTAAATACGATGTTTATATCCTTTCAACCTCTCCTTGGAGTAATCCAACCACATGGTCAGACAAGGTGGAATGGATAAATAGATATTTGGACAAGTATTATTGTAAGCGTCTCATTCTCTCTCACCACAAGAATCTACTCAGAGGTGACTATATCATTGATGATAGGGGAAAACATGGAACAAGTGGATTCAAGGGAAAATGGCTTCGCTTTGGAAGTGAAGAATTTCCTAATTGGGAGAGTGTACTTGAATATCTTCAGGTATAAGAAATGGTAGGCAGAATCACCCTAAAAAACAGCAGAATCACAAGCAGAATCACCCCCAAAAACATCCAAATCAGTTTCAATAATGGAAACTCCCAGTTTCCATTATTGAAACAATGAGTTTCTAGTAAAGAAACTGAGTGTTTCTAAGGAAGAAACCTCACCAGTGGCTTTAGCATCGGATGGCATATGAAAATAGGAGGAAAACCTATTTCATTTTCCTCCTATTCTTTATATCTGGATATTATCTTTTTCTCATTACTTAACCACTACCTTCTTGTGGTTGCGAATGTAAATACCCTTGGTGTTAGGCGTTACGGCCTGGCCTGCCAAATTGTAATATACATTGTTGCCTTTGGCATTTCCCTTTATTTTATCCGAAGTTGTAACTTGGTTGATGCCTGAGGCAACTTTGTCGCCCAGACGATAGAGTTTCACACCATGGCTTGGAACCTTTGCGGTGATAGTGCCAGTGGCTGTACCCAGGTACTCCTTTTGCCAGATGTCATATACAGGAACAGATTCGTTTGCTCCATAACCAATCTTGGTGAGATCGAAGGTGTAACCGGCATTCTTCGTTACGTAGAACTGGAAGTCCATAGTTGTACCTGATGAGTTCGGATTATCGGTGTCGCAACTGCTGTCGTAACCGCACAATGCGCGGAACTTCTTGTATTTGTGTCCTGCTGGCAAGTTATAGATGAGGGTACACTGAGCGTTCATGCCAAGTCCCGTCTCGTAGGTCTTGCCTTCCACGGTGAGCGTTCTTCCCTCTACATTCTGGTTTACATGGAGTGAGCCCCATGAAGATGAATATGAGGTGTGCTTCAGGGTGGTGAGGGATGTCTCATTGCCTTCCTCGTCTATCAGCACAGGGTTGATGAGGTTGGCACGGTCGTATGCGAAACCATCCCCCCAATCGCTAACTACAATCTTCAACTGTTCGGCATCGGCAATATCAAATTCCTGCATCATGCTCTTGGTGCCTGTACGGGAAATCAAACCAGTATGACTTGCGTAGTTGTTCTGTTCGCTGGTCAGAGGATTCTGGTCGAATACCATGAAGCGGATGGAGGTTGTAGAGTTGGTCTGAACGATGCCGGAATCGTCTGCGGCAGCCTTCGCCTTGAAGCGTACTACATCCATATCATCAGGAATCGTGAAGAAGAGGGCTGCATTGGCATCTGCAGAGAAGCCGCGGTCGTAGGTGGTGCCGAGTACTTTCATTTTGCCACCTGTTGACACGTTCTTGTTTTCCACAATCTTGTTGAAATAAGATTTGGTGTAATCGCGGGTCTTGTATTTACCGGTAAGTTCCACTTCAGTTCCATCTCTTAATACCAGGGTAGGGTTCAGCCAATCGGCATGGTCGTAATTCCAGTTGTCGCCTGCATCATCTACTACGAGAACCAGGGTTTTGCTGCCTTGTGGCCATTCGATATCTACATCCACGGCATGACCGTCGGTGGTATAAGCCACGGTTTCAGATTTATACAAGGCTTTTCCGCCTACTACCCAACGGGTGTTGTCTCTTTGGAAGAGTGCCAGGTATTTGTTGCCTGTTGCTGGGTCTGTAGAGGTCCATGCCACCTGTCCATTGTCTTCGTTGTTCTCCACCTGATGGGCGTTCTGTCCGTATTTGTGCATCTGATGGTATTCTTCGTTGGTGAGCAGAGAGTTGGTGAAGTCATCGTTCTTGGTCATTTCACCACCAAAGAAAAGTGGAGAGTGGCAGATTCCCCAAAGACTCATCATGCTCAATTGCTCGTTTTCAGTCAGTCGGGTCCAGCGACCTTTGTCTGCGTTGGTGTAGCCTGGGTCTGCGATGGTCATGGCTATCTGCCCCAGTGGGAGCATGTCACAGTCGGCATAGTTGCCTGGGCGTACGTACTTGCTCCATACATCAGCTTCGTTGAATACGGCATCTACAGAACTCCAGTTGTCCCAGAGGTCATCCATCATTCGCCACATATTGGCATTGTCGAGACATTCTTGTGCATACTGATATTGGGTCTTGCCTGGGCTGAGGGATAGCACGATAGGGCGACCTGTTTGGTCGATAGCCTTACGAATCATGTGAATTTCGTCGGTGTAGAAAGGACGTGAGAGATCGTCAATCTTGATAAAATCAACCCCCCAGCTGGCATAGAGGTCCATGATGCTGTTATAGTAGAGCTGACCGAATTCGTTGTCCTGTACCAGCAAATTATCCTTTAGCCAGGTGCAAGGAGAGGTGGTACCGTTATAGACTTTCGACCATGCGGTAGATTCGCTGCCTTTCAGCTTGTATTTGTTGCTTCCTACCACCGATTTAGGTACACCACGCATAATGTGGATACCGAATTTCAATCCCATGGAGTGCAGTTTGTCGGCAAGAGCCTTAAAGCCTTCGTTTTTTCCATTCTGCATGGCAGAAGGGAAACGGGTAGGAGATGGCAGGTAGCGACCATACTCATCGAGCACGTAGCCCTGCGTGCCTTTCTGGTTGTAGTTGCCGCCTCCCAAGGATGGATGGTTGCAATACCAGCGGATGTCGATGACTACGTATTCCCAACCATGTTTCACGAAGTCGTGGTCCACAAGATACTGTGCGTTCTGCATTACTTCTTTCTCTGTTACTGATGAATAGTAACAATCCCAGGAATTCCAGCCCATAGGTGGTGTCTGTGCCCATGTGCGGAAGGTTGCCATGTCTTCGCTCTGTGCCTGTACGGTAGAAAGAGAAATAAGCATGGCTGCAAATGTACCAAGTACTTTTTTGTTCATACTTTAAAGTTTTAAAATGTTAGTCGTTTTTTTGATGTTTATAGATATTTCTTGTTCCTATAAAAAATAACGATAGCTTCCCGAAGTTTATTGTTTTTCACTTCGGGATTTTTTTATTTTGTTGTTATTGTTGCGTTATCTAATAGACTCATTGGTATTACCATGACTAAGGCAAAGTTCAGGGAGTATTGTGAGAAGAGTTCCTAGAAACTCTCCTCTACCCCGTACAATGGGACATTCTTCATCCACTCTTGCTCCTTGTATGGCGACATGGAGAAGCGGATGGCTCGCAAGTCGGGATGGGTGTCAAAGAAGGCGCGAAGTGACTTGGAACGCAGGTTCTCTTCCGCTTTTACCTCTATCGGAGTTATCACCCCTTGGTGCTGGGCAAGGAAGTCTATCTCCAAGCGAGCGTCTTCCCTACTATAATAATAGGTGTAAATGTCCTGTTGACATAATAGTTGGGTAAGGACGTAGTTTTCCGTGAACGCCCCCTTGCTCTCCGTCATGGCTTTGTTGGAGATGAGCATTTGGGCAGGTTCCATCTCGCTCAGCGCACCCAGGAGGCCGACATCCAGGAGAAACAGCTTGAAGGCATTGAGGTCTTCGTAAAACTTCAAAGGCATTCCAACTTCTCTTACTCGGGAAATGCGATAGGTGAGACCTGCATCCACCAGCCATTGTATTGCCATCTCAAAATCCTTGGCTCGTGCTCCGCTTCTCACCGCTCCATAGATGAACTTCTTGTTTTCCTTGGCAAGCTGGGAAGGGATGGATTGCCAAACCATGCTGATGCGAGTGGCTTCATTTGGGCTGACATGCTTCGACATGTCACTACGATAAATGGTGAGAATGTTGTTCTGAACCTGTCTGACGAGATTTGCATCGTTAGTTGCAAGATAAGTTTTCACAGCCTCAGGCATTCCCCCTACAAAATAATATTCTCTTAATATCTTGATGAGTTTATCATGAAGTAATGTGATGGTCTTCCAGTCTTTACTTTTCAATATGTTCAGCAACTGTTCTTCGTCTTTTGCCATAAGAAACTCTTCGAAAGACATAGGGTAGAGTCGAATGATATCAACCTTTCCCACTGGGGCGGATTCTCCTTGGTGCATGGCAACGCCTAAAAGTGAACCTGCTACAGCCACATGGTATTCTGGTGCATTTTCACAGAAATACTTCAGCGAGGAAAGTCCCTTGTGAAGTTCTTGTATTTCATCCAGAATGATAAGCGTTTTGCCAGGGATTATAGGCTGTTTGCTAATGGCTCCGATAACCATTAGGACTCGCTTCATATCATAATCTTCTGCAAATATGTTGGCAATCTCAGAGTTTCCATCACAGTTGATGTAGGCAACGTGGTCATATTCCTGTTTCCCAAACTCCTGGAGGATATAAGTCTTGCCTACTTGTCTTGCTCCTGATAAGATTAAGGGCTTTCTGTAAAGGCTCTCTTTCCATGCTTTTAATTGTTCTATGATCGTTCTTTTCATCCTTACATACATTTTGAAGTTGTTAATGGTGTTAATAACTTGCTGTTATGATGTTTAAACAGCTCTGTCGGTTGCAAAGATACACTTTTTTACACGAACTTCCAAATGTTTTCAACACTTTTCTACACGAACTTTCCTTGCATACATACACTTTTTTACACGAACTTTTATCGTGTGCATACATTTTTTACACGAACTTTCCTTGTATTACGTTCATGACAACCGCTTTCCCATCTTATTCATCATTATTGATTGCCTCCACATATTCCCACAGTTTCTTGTAGAAAGGATGCTGGGTCATCGTATCCTTGTTGCCCAGGATGATGAGCTTCATTCGGGCTCTCGTCATCGCCACGTTCATGCGGCGAAGGTCTTTCAGAAAACCAATCTGACCCTCGTCGTTAGAACGTACCAGGGAGATGAGAATCACGTCGCGCTCCTGCCCCTGGAAGCCATCCACCGTGTTTACGCTGATGAGGCGGCGGTAAGGCTTGAAGAATTCATACTTCTTGATGAGCTTCTTCAGATACTGCACCTGGGCACGATAAGGTGAGATGATGCCCACGTCGATGCTGTCGTTCAATACTCGCTGCTTGCCTATCTTGGTAAAGTATTCCGCCAGAGTGAGCAGGGTGAGCTCTGCCTCTGCCTTGTTGATTCTTCCGAAACTCTCGCCTACAAACTGCTCCTTGAAGTTCAGATCTTCGCCTTCTTCTATCGTATCTGCCGGTTCCTTGTCGGAAGTATCAATCCACGTAATCGGATGGTCGTAATCCAATACGCTGCGGTATTTAATCTGTGGTGCACTCTCCACCTTACCCCCGTAGAACCAGTCGCTGGAGAATCGCATGATTTCATCGTTCATGCGATACTGAATCTTCAGCAGGGTCACTACTTCGGGCTTGTTTTCGGCAATGCGCTCCATCAGCGTCTTGCCCAATCCGGCTCTCAAGGCTGCGATGCTCTTTACGGTAGGCGGCAACTGGCAGTGGTCGCCTGCCAGAATCACTCGGCTCGCTCTTCTCATCGGAATCCAGCAGGCGGCTTCCAGGGCCTGGGCTGCCTCGTCGACAAACAGGGTGCCGAACTTCATGCCTTCCAGCAACCGGTGGGCAGAACCCACCAGGGTGCAGGCGATGACACGCGCCTCGCCAAAGAGTTCAGAATTGATGCGGATTTCTATTTCTGCGGCACGGCTCTTCAACCTATCCATCTTCTGATGATAGTTCTCGCTGCCTTTCTTTCTGTTCTGTCTTAATTCTCTGATAGCCTTGCGGATGGCCCAGAGTTGCGGATAGTCGGGATGGCTTTCGAAGCGGCGCTCGTAGGTGAAGCCCAGCATCTTGTCGTTTACACGGGTAGGGTTTCCGATACGGAGCACGTTGATGCCTCTATCTACCAGTTTTTCTGAAATCCAATCCACAGCCATGTTGCTCTGTGCACACACCAGCACCTGGCTTTCTCGCATCAGAGTTTCGTTGATGGCTTCCACCAGGGTGGTGGTCTTTCCGGTTCCCGGAGGGCCGTGAACAATCGCCACGTCCTTTGCCCAAAGCACCTCGTTTACGGCCCTTTCCTGGGTAGGGTTGAGCCAAGGAAACTTCATTGGGGCAAACGAGAATCTGCCCGCCTTCTGATTCGAATAGAACAAGTCGCGGAGATAAGCCAGACGGTTGTTCTTCGCCTTCATCACTCTATCCAAAGCCTCGAACATCAGTTTGTAGCTGGTTTCATCGAAGGATAACTGTACGCCGATAGGGTCCGTGGACTGCTGTAAATCGAGCAGCGGGGCTGAATCGGGAACGGTAATCACCATTCTGTCGCCATCCACATAGCTTACGGTGCCGGTAAAGGAAAAGTATTTGATATGTTCTTCACCTCTGAAGAACATGACGGGGCGACCGAACTCAAAATTGTGTTCGATATCCTGATCCGAGGTACGGAATACCTCGATGGCTGTTTGGTTCAGCGAATTATAAAAGCTTTTTCCCACCTGTAGCGGGAACCAGGCATCACCTCGTTTCACCTTGCGCTGCATGCCCATCTGTTCGGTGAGCTTGCGGAAGGCTTCCTTCTCGGTGTAATACTCCAGCTGGAGCAGGGTGCGTTGCTGCAACAATGCCTGAATTGGTGAAATCTGTTCCATAACTGGTTGCAAAGTTACACCAATTCAGGCAAAAATAAGAAGATTATAGGATAATTATATTTAAAAACTATCACTTTTTAATTGGAAATGATGGAGATTTCTTCTCTTTTCCATCATCTTGACCATCATCTTTGCCAGAGTTGATAGTCCTGAATCTCGTTGGCGTTATCATCTGGCGAAGCATTCTGGTCGGTTTCTGTCGGCACATTCTGCTTCTCTATTGACTGCGCCCTATGATAATAGGTGAAGGCGATGAGGCTGATGAGCAGCAGGGCGATGATGCCGAGAACGATGCCGCCTGCCTTTAGCAGGGGCGATTCATACTTGTGTTCTCTTACCTCGCGGATGCTCTTGGGACGGATGCTCAGGTCGCGGCTTATGCATACTTCTGCCATCTGCCTGAGGTGCCTGTCGTGGGTGGCCTTCGCCATGTCGAGAAGCACCATGCCCAGCGAATAAATGTCAGCCTGAGGGTCTGATTTGGCTCCCGGCAGGAGTTGTTCGGGGGCAATATAGCCCGAGGTTCCAGCCGGCAGTTTGAGAATGGTGAAGGAATCGCTGTCGGAAAGTCCGAAATCGATGAGCTTCACGTTCTTGCCATTGTGGGTTACCATGATGTTGGCGGGTTTCAGGTCGCGATGAATCATCTGCTTGTTGTGCATGTATTCCAGGGCGTCCATCAGTTCGTGGGCTATCTTGTGCGCCATTTCCGCCGTGAGCAGTTGCTGGTCTATCAGATATTGCAGCGTGTCGCCATCTATGTATTCCATCACGATGGTAGTGCCCAGGTTCTCCACTTCTTCCATGCCTATGGTATGGCAGATGTTGGGGTGCTCCAACTGCAGACCTATCTCGAATTCCTTGGTCAATGCCTGTCGGTAGATGGGCGTATAGAGGTAGTCGTTCTTCAGGCATTTCAGCATGTAGCGCTTGCCGTATCTTGTGGCTGTGAAGATGCGGGTGTGCCCAGAGATGGAGACGTAGCATTGGCTGAGGTTGCTGAACTTAGACTCCACCGGCTGGGGTTCGGCAACGTTCATCTCCTTGTTGATATCTTCCGTGAATCCTGATGTTGTCTTCATCGGCTTATCTGACGTTGTGTTTATTGACTTATCTGATGCTGTTTTCATTGGCTGATGATGCTGATAAGGGTGAGACCTCCGTTTCTTCCTGCCACGAACGATGCGGTACGCTCGCCGTTTCGCTCGATGTAAGGCAGATAGAGCGGCTGCTCCTTGATGAAGCATCCGGTCACGAAATGATCGCCTGCTTCAAGCTTGCTGTTTTCTGAGGCAAGTATTTCGTAGGTACTCTCGCCCAGATAGCGTAGGCGCAGAATGCGGTTGGGGCTCCATCCGATGGCTACTTCCGCACCCTTCTTCAGGTCGCTGCTTACCAGCTGGCTTGCCTTGAAGAACGAGGAGTTGTAGCGGGTACTGGTCTTCAGCCATTGCTTGAACTCCATATAGTTCTTGTGCTCGATATACTGCGAGAGAATATCGAGCGTCATCATGCGAGGCTTATGGTCATCATTCACATAGCCGTAGAGTCGCTTGAGGGTGGATGCAGAAACACTGTAGCCTGTATGTCTTTCGAGGAAGAACGAGAATTCCTCAAAGTCGGTTGTGGTGGCAAGCAGCTTGCCGTATTTCTGCTCAACGAGTGATTTCAATTCTTCTATTTCCGGAGTATTCATATTTTTCTATATTTACTATTTCCTAATTTTTTAATCTTTTATTGTTCTGTGATGTGCTTGAACTTGCCCCAGCTTTTGTTGTACTGATACAGTTTTTTCTTGCCTGCCGGTACGTGGAGCACGCAGGTAGAAAGGAAATCGGTGCCCTTGGTGCTGAAGGCATTCGCATTGCATACGGGTGGGTAAGTGGCATCAATGTAGAGGTCGGTGAGCGGACAACCATCGAAGACATAATCTGAGATGAGTTCAGTCTTCTGGCCTAATCTTACCACCTTCAACCGGGTGCATCCCTGGAAGGTGCCCGTAGGAATCAGCTTGAGTTGGGCGGGCAGAGAAACCTCTTCCACCTTGCTGTTCATCAGCGCTCCCTGTCCTATTTCCGAAAAACTATCCGGAAAGATGAAGCAGGTGATGCTGCATTCCTTGAAAGCATAATCGCTGATACCTGAAAGGGTGGAAGTCAGGGTGTAGTCGCCCTGCTTACCCATCGGGAACCAGAGAATTTCGGTTCCGGCTGCATTAAACAGTACTCCATCCAGACTGCTGTAGTGGGTGTTGGCTTTCGAAACCTGGATGCTTTCCAGCGCCGTGCAACCGGCTGATGGAATTATCTGACTTACAGAGGCTGGAATCTCTATCTCCTGAAGTGATGTGCAGTAGGCAAACGCATCTTTCTCTATCTTGATGACATCAGAAGGGAGGATGATGTGTCTGAGCTGGTTGCATTGGGCAAAGAGACCTTGTCCTACCACCTGATTTTCTGTGTGGCGGTAATAGGGGCCGAAGTCGCTTCCGCCTGCCACGATGTGCGCATCAGCCATGTTGATGTCGGCAAGTTTTCCTGCTGTCGTTTCGTTGTTGAGGTCTCTTCCTGCCATTGTTCTCAGGCATACTAAATCGTCTCCGTTCAGGTCGCCAACTATCGATAGTTGGGTATATTCGTAGAGATGATTGCCCATGAGGGCACTCAGTTTGCCTGCTTCTTGCAGTTTAACGGCATCTGTAGTCTTGAAGGTGATGGCTTGGCTTGTGGTTTCTCCCACACGGTTTTTGGCATAAGTCCAAATCCGATAGGTGGTGTTAAATTGCAGGTCGCTGAGTCTTACCTGCTGGGTTCCGATGGCTCCCTGGTAGTTTTCTACCTTTGTTTTTTGCTGCGTATCGTTGCTGCTGCCTTCTTTGGCGTAGTAGCATCCTGTTTCCGTGATGTCTTCACCGCCGTTTGATGTAATGTCGAAGCCCACGATGATGCTGCAGGGACCATAGCTCAAAACCTGCGGAGCGGTAAGTGATGGCTTGTCATTCGGCAGGGTAGTGAAATTCATCGGATTACTGCTGAGCGTAGTTCTTCCATTATTTCCCTGCAGCATGTAATAATAGGTGGTACCTGCCTTCAGGCCCGTCATGCAGAGTTTAACCTCTGCAGCTGGATAGCTGTTTTCTGAAAGGCTGATAGGGTTTGAAGTGAGAGCCATTTCCTCTGTTTCTCCATATCTGAAGGTAAGAACAGGCATGGTGGTTTCTCCTTCCAGCGAAACCGAACCGTGCAGGATAGCCTCGCCTCGGGTTATATCGGAAGCAGGAAGAGTCGTAAGATGTGGCTCCAGATGGGTGGGTTTCTCACTGCTGCATGCCGTGAAAAAAGCCAGTATCATTTCTAAATATATAATCAGTTTACTTTTCATCTTGATGTTCATTCTTATTTTCCCGGATTTATTTTCTTGGCTTTATTTCCCGGTTTTTGATTTCCCCAGTTTGATTCCTATTCCGATGCTGCCCTGCCATTGCTTTCCGGCGATGGTGATGGCTGAGGCTGAAATGCTGAGTTTTCCGAAGGAAGCCAGGGCTCCCAGTTCTGCGGTTACTCCTTTATCAGAAAGTCCATCGTTGAGCAGATAGCCTTTTCCTTCGCTCTCGCTCAGTTGCCAGGCTGTGGCCGACTTGCCGTATCCTACGCCTTCGAAAAGGCAGACGCCATGCGTGATGTGATGGATGGCTCCTGCCGTAAGTGTATAGTTGGTGTGGCGGGTTTCGCCCGAATAATACGGTTTGATGTTGCTGCCGCTGGTAAAACCTTCCTTATCGCAGTTGCCCTCCGTGCTTCCTATGCTCTTCAGGTTGCTGCTGGCATGGAGAAAGAAACCATGACGGCGCATCAGGGCAAGGAAGATGCCGTAAGAGGGGCCGTCTTTGTGCAGGGCAAGGGTAGCCAGACTGTAGAAGGCGAGTGGCATTTTGGGGCGCACTTTCTCGATGGCGATGGTGTCGGTGATGGTCTTTATCTCTACTATTGTATCGTGGAGTTCCGTGATGGGAGGTTTGGGCAGGTTGAGCTTCATCTCGTAGGTCATTCGGCTCTCCAGCGGTTTGCCCAGCCTGTAATCGCGCAGCACGCCCCATTCGGGATGTTTCAGGGTAAGGGTCTTGGTTCCCTTTGGCAGATAAAGCCAGATTTCTCCCACTTCGTTCTTTCGCTTCACGATGCCGAGAGGGGAGGAGAAGGCAAAGTCGGCTGGTGCCACCACCTTGATCAGGGCGCAGGCTTCATCGTTCAGGTCACGCACATTGTTGATAAAGGCGCTCACATCGTTAGGCAGCTGGCGGAAACTAGCCACCGAAAACTCCTGTGCCCTAAGGGCAGAAGGAATGGCTAGCCAGAGAATCATGGCTAGTTGCAGGCATTGGGTTTTAACTTCTCCCATCATATTTTTCTTTTATTCTAAATTAAAGTCTTGAATATTAATCACATCATTGCCTGTATGGACGGTTCCGGCAGGCTGCCAGGTGCGAACATGGATGAGCGGCATCGACTTATCTCTGAAATCCCAGAGTAGGAAGAGGTAGCCGTCGTCACTATATCTGTCGCTCTTGTATTGCTGTCTGAGCGTTACACCGTAGATGCCGTCCATCGTAGGATGGCGCATGATGCGGAACCTCGAGAATCTGACGTCGATTTTCTGATTGGCAGCAAACACCTTTGAAAGCCTTGCAAGATAATCGCGCTTGGAATGGATGGCGAAGGTAACCCGGCTTTCTGCCTGGCATTTATCGTCGTTGGCGATAGGTTTCACCACATTTCCCACGATGATGAGCGCCTTGTCGCTGAACACCTGTCGCAGGAAATTAATGTCCTTGGTGGTATAGGCAATGCGGAAATGCTCACAGTAGTTCAGAATGGTGTGGCGGCGCTTGGCATCGGTTTCAGTCAGTTTGCCCTGCATGATTTTTGAGGCTTCCCTATAGAAGGGATTGCTCTGAGCCATCGTCTTGAGATTTACCTGCGAGAGGGCACTTGACTTCCTGCCAGGTTGGGCAGATGCAGTAAATCCTGCGGTTCCTGTTGAGCCTGTGCCTCCAGTAGATTCTGTGTCTCCTGCGGATGGTCTATCTGCCAAGCCCTTCCTTTCCCCGGAATAATCTCCTGAATATTCCCCGGAATGATGATCTGAATAATCTCCCGAAGCCATTTCTCCCTTCTTTTCTCCCGTCAGATTTGCGAAGTCTTTCCGGTCTTCTGCCGATTTGTATTCTCCGGCATTTTCATTCAGGAAAATACCACCTTGACGGTCTATGTATCCTTCTCTTTTCGTGTTCTTCTCCCGGAATCGGAGTTGCCCGTTGCGATAGCGGGTGTCGAGCAGACAACCACGTAAGTGGATGACAAACAGCTCTTTACCGTTTTCATCTTCCACCACATATCGCTTGCCCTCTTGGGCGTTTTCCTGTTCTACCAGTTCCAATCCTTCGTGTACTCCGTATCGGGTTTCCTTGCTGCTCCCATTATAAGCATTGAAGGGCGACAGCCATAATGCTGCCGCCCAAACTCCAAGAAGGAGAACCAGAAGGGATAAAATACTTACCGTCTTCTTCATTATTTTTTATTCTTATTGCCAGTTTTTAATTTCTCCACCGACTTCAATCTTCACCTGGTCCGGATTGTCGGAGATGATGAGGTTGACGAGATGCTCGGTTCCGGGTTTAAACTGGAACTTGCTCTCGAAGAGATAGCTCACGCCTTTCATCACCACCTCAATGAGCGGCATTCGGTTTTCGATGCGCTGAGGCACGATGATGGCCGAATAGCTGGTTTCATCGTCCTGATGGGCGATGATGCTCTTTCGGGTTCCCTTTACATAACGGGTTGCCACTCCTGCCTGCAGGTCGATGGTGGCAGTAGGCACCGTGTTGTGGATGGTTACCTGGGCCGTGGTAGGCATGTCGCCCTCGAAATCCTCTCCTTTTATCAGGCGAATCTTGAGCTTGCTCATGATGTGCTTGAAGTTGAGAGGGATGGGTGAGGCTGATGCCGAAATGTTCTTGCTGCTGGCAAAGAGCAGGTCGCTTGCCTCATAGCCGCCCAGGGCTTCCTTGCTTTTGGCGGTGCTTTGATCCAGGACTACGCTGAAGGGCTGGTCTGTAATGCTGCTTACATCTTCCATGTAGGGATAGTAAGCATAGGCAGTATAGGTGCCCTTATCCCAGTAGAGGGTTCGGGCTGCCGCCCATTTGCTTCCGTCGTAGGTCAGTGCCTCGTTGTTCACCAGGTTGCCTCCTATTTCCAGCTGCGCCTTTGCGTCTGCCACGTAGAGACCAATCCTGTCGTTCTGCTCAAAACTGGTTTCTGTGGCACGGGTCGCTTGTCCCGGATGGCTTACCAGGAAAGTCATCGGTGTGGATTTTGCATCCTGCGGGCGAAGAGCCGTTTCCTGCTCTTCGCTGCAAGATACCATTCCTAATATAGCCAACGCAAAACTTGCGTATCTTATTATATGTTTCTTCATATTTTTCTATATTTTAATGGTCTATACTATGATGAACCTGGCTATCGCCATTAGCGATGCCTTCTCACTTTTGCCATCTTCAGCGGACTGCCCTTGTGGAGTACAGGAGCATGCTGATAGGTTCCTGCGGTGCGCTGGTCGCCATTGCCGCCGAAAACACGGCTCTCTACGATTCCTGCATCTCGCTTGTCGTTCTTTACGAAGTCTTCGAAACTGTAGGTTTCTCCTGCATACGCCTTGATGCGCTTCACAATACTCTCACGGCTGATGGTGCTGTAGTAAGGAATATCGTTGTTCATGCAAGAGTTCGGTTCCGAGCGGAAGACGCCACGGTTGTGCATGTAGCCTCCCTCGTAAATATCCACGATGTCGCTGTAGCGGTCGTCGAAGATCAGATGGCTCCAGCCCACGCTGTGCATCTTGCCTGTAAGCTCCAGGTTGTCGTACCAGCCGAGCGACTTGGCAGCGTTGAACTCATCTACGTGTCCACAGCAGCTACAACCGCAAGCATCAATAAAGGCATTGTGATAAATGTACTCATCGCCCAACTTTCCGAATCCGTGTCCGCCTGCCTCATGCTGGATGACGCCACGGGTATCGAGCGGATAACCATAGGTGCTCTGAGGACAGAAGGCTATTGCCGATCCGTCTGGCCACATCTGGCAGATGCCACCATAATCGGTAGAGTTAGGAACGATAATAATCAGCGTCTGGTTCAGATTGCTCTTGTTGACGGTTGGAGCGCCCAGAGCATAACTGAATACTTCGTCGTAATCTGCTTTCAAGCCTACGCCACCGGTAAAGGTGGTGTTGAATCGGTTGTAGCGGATGGTATTCACGGTACCCACGCCCGATTCCGTAGAAAGCGGAATGGCGGTATAGACGTTGAAGTAATCGCGGTAAGTCTTGTAAGGCTCAATACCGAAGAAATACTCTACTTCCTGCTTGATGTCCTCCAGGTATCCTCCGCTGGCAATATCCTTGGCGTTAAAGCCGTCGCCGAGCAGAACGATGTTGATTCCGCCCTTATTGCCCTTGGTAGCCTTCTGCAGGGTAATCCATTCGTCCTCGCCGTATTCATAGCCATACTGGGTAACGCTACATTCGTGGGTGTAGTCTTTGTCCTTCAGTCGGAACACCACCTTTCCATCACGGCTATCGGCATTCTTAGCCATTCCCTTGATGGTCAGGGTAACTTCTGTTTTCTTGTTGCCGCTGGCAGGAGAAACCTCGCACCAGTCTGGCTTGCTGGCTACTTCCCATTCGCCTTCGGCGTTAATCACCAGTTTCTGCTTGTGCTCCGTGCTCAAAGCGCAGGCTACAGATGGACGGCAAACGAGCTCGTGGTGGGCTGCGATACGCTTGAAGTCGCACCAGCCTGGTGCTGCCTGGTATTGCTGGATGGCAGGTTCTGGAACTTCGAGAGTGAAGTTATCCTTGGCTACGCCATTGAAAGCACCATTCTGAACGTATGGAGGTAGAGTGCCCTTGCAAACTATGCTGTTAATACCAAAGCAGTTTTGGAACGCACCGCCGTCTTCTCCGTAGCTATCCTCATAACCAATGCTCTCCAAACTACTTGGAAGAATAACTCCCTCTAGACTTCTACAATGTGCGAATGCGCCAGGTCCAATATTGACAACATCTTCTGGAATCTCAAGGATTCCCATTAGACGCCAGTTGTAAGCAAAGGCTTTTGCACCAATACTAGCCAAGTTCTTCGGTAATTTTAGCTCACCAGAGAATTCGTTATTGTAGAAACACTCAGACGAAATAGCTCGTAAATCTTTTGGTAAGATAAGTTCTCCTCTGAAACCACAGTTGGCAAAAGCATTGTCGCCAATAGCACTAATACCATCATGAAGTTGAAGATTTCCACCAAACCAACAGCCATTGAAAGCTCCTGCAGGAATTGCTGTTAAAGTTTGTGGTATTTCGAGATTTCCTGTAAGATTTTTGCAGCCTTTAAATGCACCTTTACCAAGTTTTTTGAGATGACTTGGCAGTTTTAATTCGCCATAAAAACCAGGACAATCCAAGAAACATTGTTCTCCTATTTCCTCGAGTCCATCTGGTAATTTCAATTCACATACAAACTTATCATATAAGAATGTATTTACACCTGTAATTTTTTTGAGAGTAGATGGTAGTGATAAACTGCCATTGAGGTTTTGACAATTTCCAAAAGCTCCACCTTCGATTATTTCTACACCCTCAGGGATATTAACCGAACCGCTAATTCCAGAAGCGCCTAGAGCATTATCTTTTATTACTTTAATGGTGTCTGGAAAAACAAAATTGGTTAAAACACTTTTGTTGGCAAAGCAGTTGGTAGGTAATTCGTCATCTTCTCCCATGATGTTGTAACCACCTGGCAGTCCATCTACATATCCAGCTTTGATTCTTACCTCTTTCAAGTTGACTGCTGAAAGGGAAAACATGCTATCTCGCATAATATGGAAATCGTATGCATTGATAGTACCTGTAACTTTCAGATGTTTCAACTTGGTATAGTCCTTGTTTGCCGCAGCAATCGCCTCTTTCAGATGTCCTGCAGTAGAGTTGATAACCACATACTCCTTCGCCGTTGCATCATGGCTTACCAGATCATTCTCCCAAGGGGTGATGCTTTCGCTTACCAAAGTAAGCTTATAAGCGCCGCTTCCTGCCTGCTTATCCACCTTGATACCGAAGTTCATCATCTTGCCAGCCACGTAGGTAAGTGCCTCGTTCTTAGCGAACTTATAAGGCACACCACCGATGGTGATGCTGAAGAGGGTAGTGCCGGCTGCCACGGTTTGAGGAACCACGATGGTGCGCCACTCGTCGTTGACACGAGATGGGATGGTCATGGTGCTCTCTGCACTTCCGGCTGTCTTGATTTCGCCGGTAGAAAGGTTGATGCTTGCCTTGCGAGCCACATTGGCTGTCAAGACAATCTTCTTGGTATTCGCCCATTCTCCATCAGCAAAACCGGAACCCTGAATCAGGGTAACACGGGCATTAGACATGCGGTGGGCAAGAGGTAAACGGATTACACTGGTGGTAGGAGCCACATCGGGCACCTTTCCCCAGAGAAAATCGCTCGCTTCGTAACCACCCATCTCGCCCTCTGCCGTTGTAGTACTCTGGTCCTTCTGCACCTCAAACTGATAGTCTTCGATGCTCTCAGGATTGGCAAAAGGATAGTAGCCATACACATCAATATGCGTATGCTTGTCTTTCCAGAAAAGGTCGTAGGCAGAACTCCACTTATAGTTAGGCTCATCGAAGGTGTGGCGCACATTGTCGCCACGGTTGCCGCTAACCTTCAGAGTGCCAGGGTTGTTGCCTTCGTAATCTACGATATAGACACCCATTACGTCGCCATTGCAGAAACCGTTGTCGTTGACGCGGGTTACGGCAAGCTGGTCGATGTCGCCCGATAGTTGGATGCGGTTGCTGTCATGCTGTTCGCTGCTGCCGAAGAAATCATCGCTACAGCCTGTGAAGAGCATGGCTACCAAAGCCACCATATAATATAATAAGGTGGGCTTGGAAATATGAATTGTTCTCATATTGTCTTTGTTTTAGAGTGAATAATTTCATCGATGATAATGAGTCATCTCATTGATGAAGATAACTCTTTTCATCGATGACGGAGAGAGAGGACGAGGCTCTTTTTATTCTGCTGTGCCGCCGTAGTCGATTCCGTCGTCTTCCCACTTGGTGATGTTCACATTCACACCATTGCTGGTCTTGCTCAGGGTTACGGTAAACTTATGTTTCTTTCCTGCTTCGAAAGCGGTAAAGTTGGCTGCTTTCTTCAACTGGTAGTCTCTGCCATCCACATTTACGGTGATGAGTTTTCCTTCGCCTACAGCCTGTGGAATGATGAGTGCCTTGTAGTTGTTGCCTTCTTCCTTCAGTGGAGTGAGGTCGGCATCATTGCCTTTGGCAGTTAACTTGCCGGTAACGAGATTGGCTGTAGCCTGGGTCTTCAAGCGGTTGATCTTGACGCTGATCTTGGCTTTGCCCAGCGATTCTTCTGTAAATCCGTTGCCCGGTTTCAGAGAAACAACCATCTGGCTCATCACGTGCTTCGCATCAATCTTCACGGCTGTTTCGGTAGGAGCCACATTGGTGGTCTTGCCTATCAGAAGATCGGCAGACTTATATTTCGCACTGGTGCTCTGGTCTGCATTCACATTCCAAGGCATGGCATTCACATCACCTATAGAGCCGGTGTATGGATAATACAGATAGAAGTCGGCATGGGTGGTGTTGTCTTTCCAATAGGTAGGAGAGGCTGGCGTCCATGTGCCGTTGTAGGTATATTTCATGTTATCCACATGATTGCCTGAAGCCTTGAGGGTGCCGGCAGAACCATCGGCATTGTAGTTGACTACAAACAGACCGATGTCATCTCCTTGCTCAAAGGAATTGTCGATGACCCGTGTATTAACAGAGGTATTGATGTTGATAGGCAACTTTTTGTTTTCCTGACCAGTTGATGGAAGAGGGTCGCTGCTATTGCCTGATGAGCATGCTGCCAATGTGAGTAAGCTGCATGCAAGGAATCCTAATTGTCTCATTGTTTTCATTTTGTCCGTATTTTAAATTGTTAGTTTATTATTTTTATTGCTTGCAAAGATAGTGAAAAACGGGAAACTACGCAAGTTCATAATGGTTCATTTTGGTTTTTTCTTTCATGAAGAACCTGTATTCGGTACAAATAAGCGGAAAATAAGACAAATCAACCCCCAAATAAGCTTTTTATTTCTTATTTGGGGGCTGCGATAAATAGTAACAATCTGTAATGAGAGGTTTCTTCTCAAAAAAGCAGAATTGTTTGGGGGATTTATTGGATGATGCGCTCTACTTCTTCTATAGTGCGATTGAACGGACCGTTATGTTCCAGTTTGATGGTACACATGGCGGCGGCAAACTTGCCCGCTTCGGTAGGATTGGCACCCTGCAATCGCTTGTAGAGATAACCGGCAGAATAGGTGTCGCCGCATCCTGTAGCATCTACCACCTCGTGAGGAGGGTAGGCAGGAATCTCATAGAAGGTATCATCCACATAAATCAGCGAGCCCTCGCTGCCCAGGGTGATGATTACCTCGGTAACGCCCCACGAATGGATGAGCTTGGCTGCCTCTCGTGGCTCCTTCAAGCCCGTGATGGTCTCCATCTCTGTCTCGTTCACCTTTAAATAATAGGTGTGCTTCAGAACATCGAGCTTGTCCTTCCAGTCGATGGGATAAACCTTCTCGTCTCTCACCTCGCGCAGATAGCCCTGTACATCGATGGAAACCCTGCCGCTGCGGGAGAGAAACTCCACCACCTCTGGCGAGAAATCATCGCTCAGCAAACTGCCCAGGTGATAAACCTTGGCCTCCACCTTCTCCAACTGCTCGACGGTAAATGGATCAGCCTTGGCAAGCACGCGCTGCTTGCGCTTGTTCTGGTCTTCCTCGTAGATGTTCTCGAAGAACACCGTGTTGCGGGATGGATTGAGGGTGACATCAATGCCAGCCTTGCGCATCTTCTCTACAGGTTCGGTCTCTGTAGGGTCCATTGCCGTGATGAGCGAGAAACTCACGTCTTTGGGCAACTGATTGATGGCGTATGCGAAGTAAAAAGAGGTGCCGCCTGCCATATACACAGTACGGTTGGGAGTAACAATCTTATCCTTGGTTACATGTCCTATACAACAAATATCTTTCATCATTTCTATTTTAAAACGGGTGCAAAGTTACAAAAAAACTTCGAGTATTTTTTAGGTTTTTTCCTTTATTTCTACTTTTGGCGGAAATATAATGAAGAAAAAGACCTTTTTCTTTTGTGGTATTCTTATTTTAATGTACCTTTGCATCCGATATTCATTTATGAACATTACATCGAGATTAAAAATAGATTAGAATAACATTATGTGGTTTGATAATTTAATCAACGTGCATTCGGCGGTGCAAGGTATCGTCATTCTTTCTTTGATTTGTACTTTGGGACTTGCCCTCGGCAAGCTCCATGTAAAAGGTATATCCCTGGGTATCGCCTTTGTCTTCTTTGTGGGTATCGTGGCTGGTCATCTTGGACTTACCATCGATTCAAACATGCTGGAGTTTGCCGAAAGTTTCGGACTGACCATGTTTGTGTATGTGCTGGGCCTTTATGTGGGTCCTAACTTCTTCGGTTCGATGCGCCACGAAGGAATCTCGCTCAATCTCTGGAGCTTGGCGGTCATTGCGGTGGGAACGGTGTTCTCGCTCGCTCTGTGCCTGGTGCTGCCGGTGAGCCTGCCCGATATGGTGGGTATTCTCTGTGGTGCCACCACCAATACGCCAGCCTTGGGTGCTGCGCAGCAGGCGCTGCAGCAGTTGGGCTTGCCTAGCGGCGGGGCTGCCTTGGGCTGTGCCGTCACCTATCCGCTGGGTGTGGTGGGCGTCATCCTGGCGATGATGTTCCTGCGCAAGCTATTTGTCAAGCCCGAAGACCTGGAGATTCGACGTGCCGATGAGGATGACCATACTGCCATCGGACAGTACGTCATCGTGAACCCGGCACTCAATGGCAATACCATCGCCGAGATTTCGATGATGACCCATCGCAAGTTCATCATCTCCCGAGTATGGCGAGGCGAACAGGTCATCGTGCCGGAAGCTGATACCGTGCTCCATACCAACGACAATGTGCTCGTGGTTACCAACAAGGATGAGGTATCTGCCATGCAGATTCTCTTCGGAAAGAAGGTGGATAAGGAGTGGAATAATGATAAGGTAGATTGGAATGCCATCGATGCCAAACTGGAAAGCCGAATCATCGTGATGACCCGTCCGGGACTCAACGGCAAGCGACTGGGCAGTCTGCAGATGCGAAATACCTATGGTGTGAATGTGAGTAGAGTGCTTCGTGGTGATATCCGACTGCTTGCCACCGACGACCTCCGTCTGCAATACGGCGACCGCCTTACCGTGGTGGGCGACCCAACGAGCATCGACCACGTGGAGCAGTTCCTGGGTAATGCCGTCAAGACACTGAATGAGCCAAACCTGGGTGCCATCTTCCTGGGAATCATCCTCGGTCTTGCCGTAGGAACCATTCCGCTTCATATTCCGGGCATGACGGCGCCTGTGCGTCTGGGTATTGCCGGTGGACCTATCGTGATGGGTATTCTCATTGGTGCCCTTGGTCCTCGTGTGCAGTTTATCTCTTATATGACCCGAAGTGCGGGACTGATGCTGCGTGAATTGGGACTTGCCCTGTATCTCGGCTGCTTAGGCTTGTCGGCAGGTGGACAGTTTTTCGAGACGGTGGTTCGTCCCGAGGGTTTGATGTGGGTAGGCATCGGCTTCCTCATTACGGTGGTTCCGGTGGTTATCGTAGGCTTCATCATCCTGAAGACCAAGAAATATGATTTCGGAAGCATCTGCGGTATTCTCTGTGGAAGCATGGCGAATCCGATGGCACTGACTTATGCCAACGAGACTTTGGATGGCGATACACCTAGCATCAGTTATGCCACGGTGTATCCATTGGGTATGTTTATCCGAGTGATTATCGCCCAGGTCATCATCATGTTCTTTGTGTAAATATTGATATTCCTGCGGATTTCTATCCGTAAAAATATGAGAAAAGGCTGATTTCGGTTAGAAATCAGCCTTTCTTTTTATCGTTATTTCTTTTCCTGACAGAGGATGTTCGAAGGTAATTTCTTCGGCATGCAGATGAAGACGGCTTGCCTTTTCTATGCCGTAGAGCGGGTCGCCGAGGATAGGGGCATTCAAGCCTTCGTGATGGGCACAATGCACACGCAGCTGGTGGGTTCTGCCTGTTTTAGGATAGAGAGCCAGACGGAGATGGGTGGCATCGATGCGTTCCAGAACCTCATATTCCGTGATGGCTTCCTTGCCTTGCTCATGATGAACTATCTGGCGAGGACGGTCCAGGTAATCGGGCATCAACGGAAGGGAAATCTTCTGCTTTCCTGCGGTGCTAGAAGATGCTCCTTGCTCTTTTTGCTCTTCTTGCTCTTCCTTCTTTGCTTCTTCCCAGATTTTATCGCAGGCTTCCGGGTCTTTACATCCAATGATAGCGATGTATTTCTTCTGAACCTGATGGTTCAAAAACTCCTTTTGCAGACGATGATAGGCAAATTCCGTCTTGGCGATAATCATCAGACCGCTTGTTGCCATATCGAGGCGATGCACAATCAGCGGACTGGTTGCCGCTGGATATTTCTTCCGCATGATGGAATAGACGGATGGCTGGGATGAATCCTTGCCCGGCACCGACAGCAATCCCGAAGGCTTGTAGATGACAGCCAGTTGGTCGTCTTCGTATAAGGTTTCCAATGCCTGGTTTTCGGCAATTTTAGAATAAAATACCGAATCCGGCAGCATCCAATGCAATATCGGCTTGCATTTGCCATTGCAGGCAGGATAGAACTGCAGATGATGGCGAATCTCCTCCTTCGGACTTTCACCCCACCAGAACATAGCCATTTGCAGAGGCTTGTAACCATGCAGGTAAGCATATTGCAGCAGTTTCGGTTCGCAGCACTCGCCACTTCCGGCAGGCGGCACCATCTTCAGGGCTGCTATTCTGCTCGTTGCAATGGTGGCTTGCGGATAATCCCTGAGGGCAGCATTTTTGAAAATCTCCAGCAGGTCTTGGGTCTTGCCTTCATGATTCTGCATCTGGAATTGCGAGAACAGCCATTGCTGCAAGGTATCAGATAATGACTTGCGCATTTGTTTCAAGCGAAGAATATCCGCTTGAAAGACTTCATATTCCGTTTCCAGGGTGGTCTTTTCTGAAAGCGATTTCTTGAGTCGGCGCAGTTCAGCCTTCATAAATTGGCTTTCCTTTACCATTTCTGCCTCTTCCTCCTGGGTAAGATTTCCTGCTTCTCTTCGGGCATCACGCTTAGCCTTCGCCTCCTTCATCTTTTCCTGATAGGCAGCGATGGTACGTTTCCGCTTTTCCTGCAGTTGCAGGATGAGGCTCTTTGCCTCCTTTACGTGCTCATTGCTTTCCAATTGCTTGATGCTCTGGTTGATACTGGATATTTCAGCCTCGTGGGTCTTGAAATATCCGTCGGGCTGCAGATAGTCGAAAACGGCAGGCACAAAGTCATCCCAGTCGCTTCTTCCGCCTATCTGTCCGCTGTAGGCGGCAAGATAACCTATTTTTGGGGTACCAGGTTCCGGTTTGGCATTCTCAACGATGAGTACGCCAAACATTTTTCCTTTTCCGATTTCCTCTCGCCAGTCCTCACGCTGTGAGAGGTAGGTTTGCAGCTCCTTGCATGCAGCGATGCAAAGAGGATGAGGCTGATAATCGAGCGGATTATTCATGCGCTCGGGGATGTCGATGCCCGATAACAGGGCTTGGTCTATGAAATGCAAAATCATACTGCAAAGTTACAAAAAAAAGTGCAGAAGTCTTGGTTTATCCATGGAAAAATCTTACTTTTGCATAATAAAACGAAAAATTAGTAAAGAATGACAAGAAATAGCAATATATTCTATCACCTCGTCGCTTTCCTCACAGTGGCGATATGGGGTACCACCTTTGTAGCTACCAAGGTGCTGATGCTGAATGGGCTTTCGCCAGCCCAGATCTTCACGTTGCGCTTTTCCATCGCCTACATGCTGATGCTCTGCTTCAACCACCGCCGCTTCCTTGCCGATTCATGGAAGGATGAGGCTAAGATGGCACTGTTGGGTATCACGGGCGGCTCGCTCTATTTCTACAGCGAGAACGAGGCGATGAACTTCACTACAACCACCAATACTTCGCTGATAGTATGTTCCTGTCCGCTCTTCGCCACCCTGCTGGTGCGCATGGTCTATAAGGATTCTTCCCGTATTCACATCGTGCAGCTGCTCGGTTCGCTGCTGGCTTTTGTGGGAATGATTATCGTGGTCTTGAACGGCCGTTTCGTGCTCCATCTTTCTCCGGTAGGCGATGCCCTGGCGTTTACGGCTTGCATGTGCTGGGCCATTTATTCGCTGCTGATGAAGTCGGTGAGCAATCATTATGGTGCGGCGTTCATCACCCGGAAGGTGTTTTTCTATGGTGTACTGACTATCCTGCCGTATTATTTTTTCATTCCTGGGTTCCCTCCGATAGAAGTCTTCAGCCGTCCGCAGGTCTTCGGCAACCTACTCTTCCTGGGTTGTCTAGCCTCCATGATCTGTTTTCTTACCTGGAACTGGTGCATCTCGAAGCTGGGAACGGTGAAGGCTACCAACTGGGTGTACTTCAATCCCATCACCACCATGATATTTGCTTCGTGGGTGCTCGATGAGAAAATCACCCCCTATTTCCTGGTGGGCGCCACCTGCATCCTGCTAGGCATGTATGTGGCAGATAAGAAAACCAGGGGAGAATCGTGAAGAAAAGAATAAAGAAAAAATAAAATAATAAAGGAGAATTGTAAAGAGGTGGAATGATGTCCTCACCACCAATGTTCATTTAACCGCTTGTTCTTGAGGATAGACAAGCATGGAACTAACTGGTATGAAAAAGAATAATTTCTTATTGGTATCTTTTTTGGCTATGGCAATGACCTTTTCTATGGCGTCTTGTAGTGGCAATGATGACCCAGATTCTCCGGATATTGTGAATCCGGGTGGTGGCACAGAGAACCCTGGTGGAGGAAGTGAAAACCCTGGCGGTAGCGGAACTGCTGAATTGACCGCCGCACAGGCCAAGCAGAGTCTGGAAGCTACAGCCCAGGAATTGCTGGGCAAGATGAACGTGAGTGATTTGCAGGAGTTCAAGAACATGATTGATGGCGTTGATTACGAAGATGGAGATGCCGTATCTCGTTGGTTCAAGGCATGTGGAGATGCTTCTGTGGTTTCAAGCAGCGACTATGGAACCAAATACCTCATCATGGCATCTAACTTCGTAGGAGAATTTACGCTTCAGAATGGGGTGTGGAAACAGACTCAGAAGGGTGGCGATCATCTTTCTTTCATCTTCAACGACAAGCAGGGCAACAAATGCGTGCTTACCTTGAAGGCCAGTAAAGAGGGTACTGAAATTCATCACGATTGCTTCGATGATGAGGATGGCTATTGGGATGGCTACAAGTGGCAGGAGTATAAAGACGAATATCGCCTTTTCATGCCTAAGAAGATGGAACTTACTCTGACTAGAAATGGTGAGGTAAGAGCTATGACTACAGTTGAAACCCAGGTGAAAACCAATGGTGAGATTGACTTGACCAAGGATGAGGTAGAGCTTACTTCCACAACTCAGGTTGGTGCTTATAAGGTAGTGGTTAACAAGGCGGCTTTCAAGGCAGGAAAGACGGCTGAGGCTAAGGCTACTGTCTCTAAGGGCAACGAAACGCTGATTACGGTTGCTGCCAGTGCCACGGGTTCTATCGGCAATGATTTGCTGGGATCTTACGGCAAGGTTTCTGTGTCGGTTGATATCTTGGGCAAGGCTAAGGTGATTGCTACGCTTTCGGATGTTGATCTGCTGATTCAAAACCTTGATAAAGCGGACAGTAATGATGAAAACGAGGCGCAGTTTAAGCAGTATCTTGACAATGCTAACAAGCTGATTGATGCCAGATTGTATCTCAACAACAGTTCAAAGAGTAGCTCTAAGGTTTATCTTGCACCTGTTGAGGATGGCTATGGTAACTATCATTATTGGTACGCTGAGCCATGGTTGGAATTCTCTGACGGTTCCAAGTATTCTTACTACGATTACTTCAACGAGAAGTCGTTCAAGAGTGTCGTGGATAAGGTGCAGAGCATCGTGGACGATTTCATCAGAATGTATAATTAAGAGAATTCATTATTTCTATTGTTGAATTATCAGGGAATTATTTGATAGTGAAAAGAGTTTTCTGCATATTTATTTATGTAGCATTCTGCATATTCAAGGGCGTGTCGGCTGAATTGACCGACACGCTTAATCATTATGGACTTCAGGATGTGGAGATTCGGGGCAAGCGCCTTCGCTCTCAGTTGCGGGAGATAGAGGGTGCCAGCATCATCAACATGCAGCTCATGAATGATATGCCTCATATTCTGGGCAATGCAGATCCCATGCATTATGCCCAACTCTTGCCTGGAGTACAGACCAATTCAGAATATGATGCCGGTCTGCATATCCAGGGATGCGATAATTCCCATAATTTTGTTTCCCTCGGAGGTGCACCTATTTATAATGCGGCACATCTGCTGGGCTTCTTCTCTATCTTCAATGCCGGGCATTTCAACGAGATGAGTTTGCTGAAATCTCCTGCTTCCGCCTCTTTTCCTAACAGGCTGGGTGGTAGCGTAGATATGCTTACCCCTATTTGGCTTGGGGCAGAAGATAGTCTTTCGGTAAGTGCTACACATGGCGAATTGTCGGTAGGTCCTATGTCTTCGCAGGGCACTTTTCGCTTGCCTTTGGGCAAACATTCCTTACTTCTGCTATCGGCTCGTGCCGCTTATCTCAATCTGCTTTATTCCAAATGGCTTGAGGTGGATGGCGATGAGGTGAAGTATGATTTTTCTGATTACAATCTTTCTTATATCACCCAGTTGGATGATGCCAATGTGCTGAAAATCGAGGGCTATTGGGGATATGACAACATGAAGATAGGACAGGCTAGTCATGGCTTGCAGGGAAAGTTGAAATGGGATAATACGATGGCTGCTCTCCATTGGTATTCTCGGTCGAAGGAAACTTCTAGTGAGGAAAAAGGTGATTGGGCGATGGAACAGATGGTGTATTATTCCCGCTATGCCAATCGCCTGAACATCGATGAATATTCCTTCCAGGTAGGAATGCGTTCCTATATCTTCGATTTGGGATATAAGGGAAATCTTTCCTGGGGAAGATGGAAGATGGGGGCTGAAGTGATTCGGCATCAACTGCTGCCGCAAAATGTAGGAATATCGGGTAATCTGGCTAATTATCAGTCTGATACGCAGTGCCAGAAGGCAATGGAAACCAGTGTTTATCTGCAGTATTGTCAACCTTTGAGCGAAAAACTCTTGATGGAACTGGGAGCAAGGGCTTCGGGTTACCATTGTCAGAAATCTTATTATCGGATGATGCCCCATCTCGGAGTTCATTACAATCTGTCGCCGTCGGCAAAGCTGAATCTTAATCTGGGCATTCGGAACCAGTATCTTTTCCAGACGGGCTTTTCTTCAGCAGGACTTCCTACGGAATTCTGGTTTGCTGCCGATGCGAACCATCGTCCGCAGTATGCCTACCATGCCGCCTTGCAGGGAGAGTTCTGGTTTGCTGAGAAGGAATATCGCTTGAGTGTTGAAACTTACTATAAATGGCTGAAGCACCAGATGGAGAATAGCAGCAACATGTTTGACATACTCTTCTCATCTTATTCCTTTGATGGATCCCTGTTGCATGGCAAGGGCTACAACTATGGCTTGAATCTTCTCCTGGAGAAGCGAAGGGGAAAACTCACGGGATGGTTGAGCGGCTCCCTGGGACGAGCCATGCGAAAGTTTGATGGAGCACAATATCAGGGATGGTATCCTGCCAGTCATGAGCGCATTTATGAACTGAATGCTGTGGCTACTTATCGGATTAATCGCCGCATCAACTTAGGTGCAACCTATGTGCTGGCATCCGGAACTCCTTATACCAAGGTGAATGACGCCTATCTGATGTCGGGTAATATCGTTACGGAATATGGGTCTCATAATGGTGACAGGGTAGGTCCTTATATGCGACTCGATGTGTCGATGGGGTATGATTTTGTCATGAAGGGCAGTACCCGCAGCGGCATTAATTTTTCGCTTTATAATGTTACCATGCACAGAAACGATTTGTTTTATCGCATCAAGGTGTATGACAATCATGTGAGATATGGTCCGTTTAATTTCCTGATGCCGATTATGCCATCCATCAACTATTATTATAAATTTTAAAGATTGGATTATGAGAATCAGTCATAGTTATAGAGTCATGATAGTATTGGCTTTATCTTTTTTATTGGGAGGATGCAGCCAGGATGCTTCCACTTCCAGCCAGTCGCAATTGGTAGTTGAGGGATGGATAGATGCTGGCGGTTTCCCGGTGGTCAAGTTAACCCGAACGATACCGTTGAGCGATAAAGAGTTGGCGCTGGATAGCTTATCTCGTTATATAGACCGATGGGCAAAGGTGACTATTTCTGATGGTGAAAGAACTGAGATTCTGGCAGGTAGGTATGATAAAAAGTATTTCCCACCTTTTATATATACCACTTATGATATGCGTGGCGAGGAGGGCAGGGAGTATAGCTTGCGGGTTGAGGCTTCGGATGGTAAGGTGGCTGAAGCCAGAACCCGCATACCTGTGTCGGCAAAGATAGATTCATTTCGTGTAGAGCCTACAGATGTGGACAGTCTTTTCCAGCTCTATGCTTATACATCTTATCGTGGAAAGTGCAAGCTTTTTACGCAGGTGGTTGATAAACAGAGGGAAATGTCGTCAGCAGAGTTGGGCCTTTTTGATGATGGGATGATAGGAGAGGATGGCAAGTTGTCCGTAAAGCGTGGCAGGGATAATCTGCAGAAGAATTTCACTCCCTTTTTCAAGAAGGATGAGGTAGTAAGGGTGAAGTTTTCCACATTAACCGACGAGGGTTATGCCTTTTGGCGCAGTTTCGAGGATATGTTGGCATTGTCCAGAATCCCCCTGATGCCAGTGAATACCAATCTGAAGTCGAATGTGCATGGTGCCCTGGGCTATTGGCAAGGCTACGGCTCCAGCTTTTATGAAGTGAGGATTATGGTGGGGGAATGAAGGTGAAAAGTTGCTTTTTTAACCCACATTGCAGTCACTCGTCATGTAACTCCTTGATTTCCAATATCTGGATTTTTTTTGAAGCCTGATTTGGGTGTAGCATGGATTTTCTTTTCCCGAGCGGCTAGGGGGTGATTCCCCAATCCAACAAGCCTTTGCCTTCTTCGTCCAGCTCAATGCCGAGGCCTATCACTTTTCGTTTGTCAGCCTTGAATGGTTTCAGATATCTGCTATCTAAAATCTGCTGGATGGCAGCCTTCTTGCCACCATTGTTTTTCAGCTTCAGCTCTATCACGTAGATGTAGCGGGAAGTTTGAGCAATGAGGTCGATTCTTCCAGTGGCAAGCATGTGCTCTACCTCTACTTTCAGCCCGATGGCATTCAAAATAGTACTGATGATGAGGCGATAGCGCTTTCTGATTGCATGGTCAAGGGTCTACATAGAGATAACCTTCTTCTCTGATCTTATTGAAAGATTGTATGCCTACTGGCAACTTTCTGCATGCATTGTTTGCCATAACTATTTCTCCTATTCCTGTCTTTAGCCGCAAAGATACGGTTATTTTTTGAATCATGCAAGTTTTTGGCAATTAAAAAGATGTAAAACTATGCCTTAAAAAGACGAGTCTTGCGAAAAGTTTTTCTCTTTTTATCCATCACATCCCTCACGATTCCTATTTCTGAAATTTAAAGTCTCTGAAAATAAAGCGCTTATCTATCTTTGATAGCGTGATGGATAAACGAAATATTTACAATATCCATCACGCTATCCGTCACGATTTGCCTTCATGCCTCACGATTTCCGGCTTCCTCTCTTCCCGAAAACGTTCTTTAACGCACGAAAGCCGGGACAAGGTCGAAAATTTTTGGGAAAAAGCTTGCATTCGGCTTTAAAATTTTGTATCTTTGCAGTTGGAAGGTTATACGGAGCCATCTCTCACACGGATGATGCCCTGTGTTCCTTTTCAGAGAGTAGTCAACATAGATTCCACAATGGCTAATTACCACTGCGAAACCTTTTTATTAACTTTCAATTTATTTTTTTATGAAGTTAAATCTTAATGATCCAAAGTTCATCAACAGTCTGGTGGACTACCACTGGATGTACTGTTTCAATGCCGAATGTCCTCGCGCCGCTGAGTGCATCCGATTCATTTCGGCAAAGTTCAAGCCCGCCGATGTTACTTCCGGCAATGCTGTTTATCCCGATGCAAACCTCCACGGACCTTGCACCAACTTTATGCGTGTGCGCCAGTTTAAGGCGACATGGGGCTTCACTCACCTCTACGACCAGGTGAAGCATAGTGATGTGCAGACCATCAAGTTCCGGGTAATGGATATTGTGGGCAACCGTACCACCTATTATCGTGTGCACCGAGGCGAGAAGCATCTTACGCCAGAGCAGCAGGAGCAGGTGAAGAGCCTCTTTGCCAGCTATGGTTATGGGGAACCTACCTACGACCATTATGCCGAAGAAATCGGATTCACTTACGAGTAATCTGATTTTGTTCCACGCGTTGGAACAAAGTGAGTCAACTAGTGGCACGAAGAGTTTCTTGACGTGGAACAAAGTGTTTCAACGTCAGAAACAGTTGAAACAGTTTACAAAAAAACTTTAAATAATAGATGATGAAATTTACCATTACACATAGAAATAAGAAGAATCAGCTTTTGGTCAGTACCAAGAGCCTGGAGCGCTTTCTGGAGCGCATAGTAAATGATGATGCAAAGAATACCGTGGAGAACTTTCGAGAATATGTTCCTTGGCTCACCAATGGTTACGATGGCTATAAGGATATGCCAACCTGGATGCATGTTCACCCTGCTGCTGAGTTTCAGAAATCGGAGAATGGACTCCTGAAGATGAAGCAGAACAACGGCATTCTTCTGCTTACGTTTGTTAATATAAAAGAAGAAGGAGGCGTGGCGGCTGCCAAGCAGAATGTGGCAAGCCTTCCATCTACCCTGGCTGCCTTTATGGGAGCCGACGGCATCAGTCTCCATGTCTTGGTGAAGTATGCCTTGAGCAAGGGAACCTTACCCAACGAGGAGGCTGAGGCTGATAGAATATATAAGCAGGCTTTCCATACTTTTGCCCCACTTTATCAGATATTGGTAAAGGCAACGATGCAGATGCCCGAGCCTTCTATCTATTCTGATTTCCTGTTGACAAGAGATTCCTTGCCTTATTATCGTGAGGATGCGTTGCCGCTGATGCTGAATGAAGTTATCCACACCGTTGAAAAACCTGTGGATAACATGAACGAGGTTGATGTGGATAACTCTTTCGAACATGTGGATAAAGATAGTAAGGAGTTGAGTGACAATATCATGAGTATGATTGGATTTCTGTGCAAAAAGTATGATTTCCGTTATAACTCGGTGATGAAATTCACGGAATACCGACCGAAAGATAAAGATTATTGGGGATTTCAACCCGTGGATGCCCGTGTGCAGAAGCGCATGACGCTGGAAGTGCAACTCGCCAATATCCGTGTGAGTATCAAGGATGTACGCAATTATCTGGAGTCGGATCTTCTTTCCACCTATAATCCTGTGGAAAACTTCCTTTTTAAGTGCATGGGGAAGTGGGATGGCAAGGATCATATCCGTGCCTTGGCTCGTACGGTGCCTACCGATAATCCTCATTGGGAAGATTGGTTCTACACCTGGTTCCTGGCGATGGTTGACCAGTGGCGTTCCTATAGTCATCGCAAATATGGCAACTCGGTGGCACCTCTTCTCATCTCCAAGCAGGGTTACAACAAGAGTACTTTCTGCAGATCCTTGGTTCCGCCGGAGTTGCAGTGGGGGTATAATGATAACCTTGTATTGTCAGAAAAAAAGCAGGTGCTTCAGGCGATGTGCCAGGCGCTGCTCCTCAACCTGGATGAGTTCAATCAGATATCTCCTCAGGTGCAGCAGGGATTTCTGAAAAACATCATCCAGTTGCCGAGTGTGAAGATGAAGCCGCCGTATGGCAGTCATGTGCAGGAGTTTCCGAGAATGGCATCTTTCATCGCCACGAGCAACATGGAGGATATCCTCTCCGACCCATCCGGCAATCGCAGATTCCTGGGTGTAGAACTGACGGGTCCTATCGATGTAAGTCAGCTTCCGAATTATGAACAACTCTATGCGCAGGCCTTGGCGGCATTGCAGGCAGGCGAGAAGACCTATTTTGATGCGGAGCAGACCAAGCTGATTATGGCGAGCAACAGAAAGTTTGAGGTGATTTCTCCGGTAGATCAGTATTTCAATCTCTATTTCGACCTGACCGATGATGCCAAACTGGGCGAGTATCTTACGGCAGCCGAGATATTCCAGGAGTTGAAGAGTCACATCGGATCTTCGGTGAAGTTGAGCAATCTCATCAGTTTCGGTCGCAAACTTTCCCAGATGCCATCCATCCATCGCAAGCGTTTTAATGACGGCATGCGATACCTGGTGGTGCGAAAATCGTGAGGGATGGAGCCAAATCGTGAGTGATAGCGTGATGGATATTCCCGTTTTCGGGAGTATCTGTCACGCTATTAAAGTATCTGTATATGAATATGTTAAGGTGGATTTTGGCGGTAAATCGTGATGGGTGATAGATGGGTTGAAAACTTTGTTCTACGTATGCGGGGGCAGATGTTCTTATCCAATTATAGCCGAAATACTTCGTTACGAAATTTTTCGTAAAAAACGTGAAAAATGCAGCGCACTGCAAAAAATACCTAAAATCGGAAGAAATTTGCAGCGCAATGCATTTTTTATTGGCTAATATACGATTGAAAATATGATAGAGCACAAGGAATATATGTACTCGACTGGCTGGTGGAGGGGGATTAATTTGATGTTGGCAAGGAAAAGGGAGGAAAAATATCTTCAAAAGCTTGCTAGTTTGAAAATAAAGTCGTAACTTTGCCGTATGGAATTTTAAAACAGATGGTTATGAAGTACTTAGACCCTAAGGCAGACCTTACGTTCAAGAAGATATTCGGCAATCATCCTAAAAGACTGATTAGCCTTCTGAACGCACTCCTGCCACTCAACGAAGAAGAGCAGATACACGAAATCAAGTATCTGCCTACAGAACTTGTGCCCGAAAATAATAGCTACAGATATGCCATTGCAAACATACTCTGTATAGATACCAAAGGCAACAAATTATGTGTTGTAATACGAATAGAATGGTCTGATTTTTTCGAACAACGTGTACAATTCCTTGCATCAGAACTCTATGTGGATCCGGCAATAAAGCAAATGAAATACTTTGCCCAATATCCTACATATTCACTCAATCTGATAAGTGATACCTTTAAATATAACACTTCAGATTTCATCCACAACTATCACATCGTGTACGGCAAAGATACCCATCAAGTAATTAAAGGTCTACACTTCACTTTTATCGAACTTTCAAAGTTCACTCCTCAATCCATCGCCAACAATCGTATGATGGTACTGTGGCTCAGATTTCTCACGGAAATCAATGAAGACACCAAGGAGATTCCTTCCGACCTGCTCAATGACCCGGAGATTGGAAAAGCCGTAGAGGAGCTGGAGATTTCCGGCTTTACAGAAGCCGAACTCAGAGCCTATGACAAATTCTGGGATTCTGTAAGTGTTGAAAGAACTCTTCTGGATGACAGATACCAGAAAGGAATGGAGAAAGGCATGAAGCAAGGTATTGCTGAAGGCATGGAAATGGGCATGAAGCAAGGCTTGGAAAAGGGTAAGGCTGAAGGCAAGCATGAGGCCAACACAGAAACAGCAAAACGTTTGCTGACAATGGGACTTTCTGCCGAAGAGGTTGCCAAAGCTACCCAGCTACCTTTGGAAATCATTAAGAAACTGAGCAGTTTGTAAAAAATATAATAACGGAAATGTAGATTACAAATATCACCATATAATAAAGGGTCTATATGCCACCTGTTCATCGTGGCATATAGACCTGCGTCATCTGTGATTACACAGATACACACAAATAGTTTATAACAGAGTTATTATATAGAGTGATAGATTAAAATCCCATCCTTTTCTGTTAATCTGGATATTGCATAGTAAAAGTTACTATTTGTGACAGCTCTTTTTGTGTCCGCAGTATTTGCAATATGATTGCTGCCAAACCTCTCCGTTGGTAATGGGAGAGAATCCTGAACAGCTACATCCAACAGAGCCTGTACAATACTTTCCTTGTGCTGTCATGTGAGTGGTGAAGGCATCGTGGTTGTGAGCACCAAAGTCATCCTTGTGGGAATTTGCCAAAACTGTTACAGAAGTAGCCATTGCTATCATAACTGTAAAAATAAAAATCATCTTTTTCATTGTCATATACCCTGATTCGTGTCGGGCGCAACTTCTAATTATTATTATTGTTTCTTTGTCTGTTTATGAATAATATATAGGGAAAGTAACCCTGCTAGAGCATTATTTTATCAAAACTTTCTTGATTTGACTGCCAATTCTGACAATATACAATCCCTTGGCCAGGTTTCCTACCCTGTTCGTTTTACCAGAGAAGACAATCATACCATTATCACGATATACCGTGATGTTCGCCATATCATCCATCGTGATTGTTCCATTGGCAATGTGGACTTTTGGAGTTTCAACTACGGTATTTGAGATTCCTGTTATGTCCTCCACGGTTGCTTTCAGACTATAATACAGTGCCTCCAACTGTCCATTTTTCCACTTCTCTTCACTCTCATTCCATGAGAATGCCGCCACATAAAAAGCTCCCAAAGTGATAGAACCATCTTCATTCATTTTCAGAGTCCATGTATCTGCCCAGTCATCTGTTGTTTCATCAAATACATATAGTGTATATAACGGGCTGTTATTATCTGTGTATCTCAGAATGTTGTAGTATGACACGTCAACTGTAGCTGTTCCGTTCCCGCTGTCATGCAATTTAAATCCTCCGTTATTGTATTTTGTAAGATCGTCATTAAACATGGAAGTGATATAATATGATCCATCTTTCTCTGCGATGGTCATTTCAAATCCATCTTGATACACCCTCGTAGGATTGTTCTCCACATGATTGGATGCAACCTTATAATTCCCTGACCATACTGTAGGCTTTCCAATGGCGTTCTTTTTTACTGTTATGTTGCACGTAGCCTGTTTCCCGCTTCCGTCCTTTGCCTTACATTTAATGGTGGCAGTACCTGCTGATTTTGCAGTAACAAGTCCTGTGGATGACACTGTGGCAACAGATGTGTCGTCTGATGTCCAGCCAACACTTTTATTGGTAGCCGAACTTGGACTGACTGTTGCATGGAGTTGTGTGGTTTCTCCAACATATAGAGTTGCAGCTGTCTTGTTTAATGTTATGCTTGTAACATATACCGTTGCAGCCTCTACATATACTTTGCAAGTCGCATATTTTCCACTGCCATCCGCAGCACGGCATGTAATAGTAGCTGTTCCTACCGACATTGCCGACACAAGACCGTTGTTCACCGTAGCCACAGATGTATTGTTGCTCGACCAGTTTACATACTTGTTCGTTGCATTTGTCGGATAGATAGAGGCTGACAGTTGATAGGTATTTCCTTTTTTCAAACTGATGGACGATTGGTTCAGCATCACATTCGTCACACTGACATTTGTTGATTTTACAGTGATGGTATAGTAGAAATCCATTGTTCGAAAGAATCCATTGATGAAGTAGCTGCATTTGAAATACACCTTGCACGAAGATGTCGCCTTGATACCCTTGACAGTTGCATAGTAGCGGGTGGAACTGGTCACTGTGGCATACGAGTTATTCTCAGAATACCATTGATAGGTGACACCCGTTGATTTTCGGAGGGTACGTTCATAGGCATCAGCCAGTTTTATAGTTACGGTACCTCCTTCATAAACAGAAGCTTCTCCTGCTTTTGCAGAAGCATTTGCATTTTGAACTGTTGCAAATGCGAACAGAACCATTAGAATGATGGCCTGCAGATGTGTAGTAAATGTTCTCATTATCATATACCCTAATACGTCATCGGGCGCAACTTCTAATTGTTATTCTTGTTCTTTTGTCTGTTTATGTATAATTTGTCTGTAATGTCACCACGTCAGAGAATTTATTTTTTCTCTTTTGGCTTTGTTACCATCTGAAGCCCTCTCAACAATAGTTACCTTTATATAATAATAGGTGAATCCCCCATAAAACCTAAATTTTCAGATTTCAGTAAGCGGTTTTTGCTTAAAATATTTTAAAACAGCATCAAAATATTGGATTTTTTTTGTTTTTCTTATTGTTATTTCAACTTATTTCTATATCTTTGCATTCGGATTGCATAGCCAGATTGGAGTTGTCGCTGTTAGACGAGTTCTTGCATGATAACCAAGTTGGCAGCCTACGCCGTGCTGAGTGTAGAAGATTCACTAACTGATCTATAAAACACAAGCAGGCAATGGGTGGGAATAGCATCCAGACATATGATAAGATGAATCTACATTCTTTTCTAAGTCACAATTTAACGATTTTTTCTGTCTAGAAATAAGTTAACACCGATATGAAAGTCGATGAATGTCCATCTAACGATGGACACACCCTAGGAGGTGGTGAATTCCCTCCTTGCGCTGGACTTACCTCCAACGTCCTCCCCGAAGCTCAAAGCACCATTTCTGCAGAGAGTTCACAAACAGGGGTGTCCACCAAAAATGCCCTTTTGCCAACTAAGCCTAAAGTACGACGAGAGGCAGATATTCCTCATTGGTATGCCTTGCGAACTACTTATGGCAGAGAGAAAAAGGCATACGACTATTTGACCGCCAAAGGTGTCACGGCTTTCTATCCTACCACTAATGTAGTAAAACTTATAAAAGGTAAGCGCAAAAATGTTACCGAATCCCGTTTACCCAACATCTTCTTTGCCTATGGTACCGAAGAACAACTCAAAGAATATGTTTATGACAACGTAAACCTCCCATTCCTCCGTTTTTATTATCGTCACTACCACGAAGGGAGCAAGATTAAAAAGACTCCATTGATAGTTCCAGACAATCAGATGGAAAGTCTGAAAATCATTTGTGCTGCCGATGCAGATAACACCTTCGTATCTTTAGTCAAAGTACCAAAGTTTGAGAAAGGACAGCTGGTAAGGGTTATTGATGGTGCATTTAAAGGAGTGACGGGAAGAGTCGCAAGGTGGCAAGGGCAACAGAGAGTAGGCGTGGTTGTTGATGATTTGGTAACAATGGTAACAGCCTATATACCAAGTGCGTTTCTTCAAAAAATATAATAAAACAATTGCTTTAATGGTTACAATCTTTATGATGGTATCATAAACATGTATAACAAATTAATCATTTATAATTATGGGAAGTTTTAATTACCAAAAGCTCATGTGGGCATTGCTATACTTAGCATTTGGCTCATTTAGTTGTTGGGCCACTGCAGAATCATTATTTTTGACATGGCCCGACATTCCTCTTGTTTTTTGCTGGGTTATATCTATTGGTTTCTTTCTTATTGCCTCTTTAGGATGTAAGATGATCGCTGATGCCTTTGACCATAGCAAGTATGTCAAAAACCGTTCTTTCTCTTTATGGATGGGACTATTGATAATCTGCGTTTTTTGGTTGATTTGCAGTATGCCTACAAATACTCATACATTCTTGTATAGAGACATTGCGACTTCTACTGTAACTGAAGACATTCAGAGTACGAGTAAGTATCTTAATCAATTGGCTACAAATGAGTTTGATACAAAAGCTTGCCAACAAGAAAAAGAACAACTAAAACATAGCGTGCAGACGAAGCTTAATGAACTATGGAATGAAATGAGCCATAGTGCCAATGTTGGCGTAGGTCCTGCAGCAAAGAAAATCATGTTAGATATTGCTGGCATCTTAAGTGATGGCCAGTTAGGAGTGCCTTCGGTTAAGAACAAGGTGATGTCAGAACAAGAGTTGGTAACCTACTTTAAAGATTATTCAAGATTAGTTAATGGCGTTTTAAATGCACGCCTGTCACAAATTGATCGCGAATATTCTGGTAACACAAACAGATTTGCACAAGTAATCAGGACTGCAACAAATGCGAATAAGAATCTCGCTATATTGAAAAAAGCTCTTGATGATGGCGATTACGATATAAACGAAGCAAAGACGGTTAACAAACAAATAATTCCAAGACTAAATGAGGGTTATTCATTGGTTAAGAATTATTCATCGAAAATTGTATTTAACCCATTAGCGGATAAAGCTCATTATGAAAATGATGGTCCATTTATCAAACACATTATAGGTGTATATAATCTTTGGGGAGATTTCCTGTCAGGAAACCTTCCTAGTAAAACTGGAAGTATGATTTTTTACATACTGATTTCCATCTTAGTAGATATAGCAGCATTCATATTCTTTACAAAAATATAATAATTATGCCATTAGATCCTAGAGAAAAAAAAGGTGTTGATTCATCTATCGAAGCTGGCCACAATAATAAAAAGCCAACTGACAACAACGTAGCCAATATCGCTGATGCACATATGGAGGTACATGCTACACATGAGCATCAGCCCACACACAGTACACCTTCCCTAGATGGTGAGGTGTTTATAGTAGATCCTGAACCGCCGATAGTCATTTTATATGGCCCTACGTCATGTGGCAAATCTATGACGCTAGTAAGATTGACCAGATGGTTAAGTCAAAATGGCTATACGATTACACCTGATCGTTCATTTCGATCTTCTACAGACGTTAAATATCAGAATAATTGTGACAACTTCATGTCTATCATAAATTCTGATATCGCACAAGATGGTACCATGGATTATATGCTTGTAGACGTTATAGAAATCTCTACAGGAAAGGTGAAGTGTAAGATATTAGAAGCACCAGGTGAGTATTATTTTGATTCGGTCAATATAGACAGAGAGTACCCAAACTATCTTGAAACAATTTATTCTGCTCCAAACCGTAAAGTGTGGACTTTCATTGTGGAGCCAGGATGGTTAGATCCAAATAACAGAGCTGCGTATGTTGCACGTATTAATGCTCTAACTATTAAGCCAAATGATAGAGCTGTAATAATGCTGAACAAGGCTGATGATGCCCCTGGGGTGATTGACAATACCGGTTTCTGTCACGAAGAGGCTGCAATGGGGTATACAAATACATACTTCAGAGGTATATTTAATAGATTCAGAAACAGAACACCTATAGTAAGTATATTCAAACCTTTCAATTGTGGTTTTGTCCCATTTGTAACTGGTAGATACCCATGGGTGGAAGTAGAAGATGGACAAGGTAACACGAAGAAAGTGAAGCAGTTTATCCAAGGTAACGATGAGTATCCTGCAAAACTGTGGAAAGAGATAAAAAAGAGTATTTAGTATGCAGTTTTCATATTATCTACATGGAACCCCCTATGGCTTTAAGTACGTGGGGAATCCTGATGAAGAGACTCAATTCTTCAAACGATATTATAATGGTAAAAGAGACATTGACGAGTTTCGTATAGAAACTCGTCAAGTCAATGGTAAATCGTATGTTTACTATACTTATATTCTTGGAGCCAATGTATACGATGGACAGAACATGCGTCCAGGAGCTTATATGGGTATAACAATACGATTGGACCAATATTATGTCCGTGTCAGAAATTTTTATCTGTTAATTGATAGCTTTTTCCATAGCTATTGGGAGAATGTTCTGCCACAAAATGGTAGCGACAGATACTTTAAGGTGACCAATTTTGAATCTTTAACAAAAGACTTGGAAAAATTGGAAGCACTTATAATGAATTGTTTTTCGCCAAATGATTTGAAGCCTTTGCAATCAATTGTGTATAATGCCACCCCAATAGACATTAATGTTGGAGAGGCGGACGATACAATTGTCTATAACTCAATCTTGCAAAATGGTAATGTCTCATTATCATTCTTACATGAAGTATCAGCCATTAGCAATATGCAGCAGCAAATTGATAGCAAGGTTAATGAGGCTGTCGCAACTGTAAAGTTGGATTATCAGAATGAGCTAAACAGACTGCAAAGTGCCTTAACTGCAGACAGAAAAAAGCTTACAGAGATGTCCAAAGAATTGGCATCAGCTTCAAAAAATAAAGAAAAAATTGATAGTATCAGCCGTCTGCTTGGTGTAAATCCAATTCAAAACCATAATAATGTTAGTGCACTTGTAGATCCGAGTACTTCAGAAAGATTACCAGGAAAAAAAAGAAAATGGTATTTGCTGAAAGTATTAGTGACATTCGTTGTGGGGTGGATAATTATGTTGTTCGGATTACTCTCTGTAGATTTTCATCTTTCACACAAAATAGGAACGTTAACAGAAAAAGTAGACTCAACATCACATAAAGTAGACTCAATATCACATAAAAATGTATCTGTTGAATCTGGTAAGATTATTAATTTAAGTTGGAAAGTAACAGGAGGTGACGGTGGCAAATATCTGAAAAATACAAATCTGCACTTCTCAGTAAAGGAAGGGGAAAAGCCTCTTTCTGGAAAATTCTCTGTTTACAATGAGAATAATGAAGAACTTCAAGGGATTATTAACAATGTTGGTACTGCAACTTTTACAGAGGCAGGCATATATACTATCGTCTTTTCTAATGAAGAGATTAAGAAAAGTGAGTATGAAATCCATATAGACGAATGACAAAATATATAGAATATTTTTTATGTACATTCGTGTGCATCTTGGGATCGTCATGTCATCAAAACGCAAAGGAAGTCCGTTTCAATGATTTGTCTGATAACATCGGAGAAACCGTGTTGCCAGATACTTCTTTTGCTGATGTGTCTGACAAGACTATAGCTGTTCAGCAAACATCATCTTCTGTTCTTGATGGCGAACAAATCTTCCAAAGATATGGTTCGTCCGTTTTCATGGTTTTCACCTCAGATGGCACGAATAATTATCAAGGGTCGGGTTTTTTCATTGGAGAGGATGGCTTAGCCGTGAGCAATTATCATGTATTTAAGGGTACTGCTATTGGTCAAGAGTCAATCCACCTGTCAGGTGATCAGACACAATACAAAGTGACTGAAATTATACATCGTGATGAAGTTAATGATTTCATTCTGTTTCGTGTAAATGTAAGTAATAATGGTTATATTCCACTATCTGCGAAGAAACCTGCTGTGGGTACAAAAGTTTATGCCATAGGAAGTCCACATGGGTTAGAAAACACACTATCATCTGGTGATGTATCTCAATGGCGAACAGAGGTTTTGATGCAGACAAGTGTACCGATTGATCACGGAAGTAGCGGTGGTGCTTTAATTGATAAATATGGCGGCGTGGTGGGAATAACTTCTGGTACATTAGACCAAACGTCAAATGCAAATCTAAACTACGCTATAAGTGTAGAAGTCCTTAAACCATATCTGACATTCGATGAACAGTAAAATATATACATTCGGTTTGTTGTCTTCTGGGTATAAGCAATACCCAGAAGATAACACTGTTTCCATCTTCAAGAAAGTTTTAACTCTTTCTAAAGCAGAAACCCAGATATGCACACATCGATATAGAAGTGCCATGTTTTATATATATACAAGGAAACTATCGAATGTGCAAAGTATAGGGTTTTGCATTCAGATTACTAATGCGATATTAGATAATCCTCTGGCCCTCTTTCCCATTTTTGAAGAACTAATTACAGAATTGGTAAAACAGGGCTCTGTAATCAGTCTTAATGAAAAAGGCAATATTGTTAACAAAGCAAGTAGTTTTGTTGATAATCCTGATTCCATCGCGTTGGTTGAATCTTATTTGAGACTTTGTCTGGAAAAGCTGGAAGAGAACGTTAGAGTTATGCCCCCTATAAACTATGCAGTTGCACAAGATTCTATCAAATACTTTAGCTACAAAGATGATGTAGAGAATATTTTTTTCGCATCTTTCACATATGGCTATATGCTGATATTAAAGGGGGGAAAATACAACACATCAGCGTTGAATGGAATCCAGTCTGTAATTGCAGGGAAGCAGAAAGAAATAGAAAAGCTATCTGTAGACAACGCTGAACTCAACAAAAGGGTTGTATCTTTATCAAGACAAAAAAAACAGTTTAAGAAAGTTATTTTTCTAACACTAACAATTATTGCTTGCGGCGTAGGTATATTCTATCTTCACAATAACCTTGCTAACACAAGAGGTGAGTTATCTTCCGCTCATAATACAATTGTAGAAAGAAATAAGACTATATCTAAAGATAAGAGCACGATCAAACAAAAAGAAAGTAAAATCAGCGAGCTTAGCACTTCCCTGCAAAACGAAAAGGCAGAGAATGATAAGTTAAACAAAAAGATTTCCGATCTAACTAGCCAATATCCTATAGTCATATCAAAAATAGAAGTCAACAGTGAAGAGCTTTCTTTTGATTACGATTCACAGGAAGAAAAGGAACTGACATTCACCCTCAAGGCAATTAATGAACGGAATGGTTATATAGTCTCAAACAGTCACACACTAACATATTATGCAGATGGTGGTCATAAATCCTTGAGATTCAGCTCTAAATTAAATACATCTGACTATTACTATATAATTCTAATGTATGATGGCAAAATCATAGCAGGTAAAAGGTGGTGATTAAGCATAAAAGCTATATTTTTTCTTTACGCGGTAATGTGTCATAATATGCTTATTAAGTTAAGTAACAGTTAAAAAATAACTTGGTACAAAAATGCTAAGCAGATTTGCACCTAACGACATAGTTCCACTTAGGCAATTGTTCATCAAATATGATTCGCTTTTGTCTTTCTGATACATATGATTCGTCAAGCGTTCTTTGAGTTTGATAGTAAACCACCAATACAGCGTAAGGTAGGGTAAATGAAAAATATTATCTTTGCAGCCGTTTTAAAATTCACATAAAATGGAAAGCAAAGAATATTTTGAAAAGGTGATGCAGGACTACAACCAGAA
>OOCQ01000283.1_pt1 | contig 45303 bp, 22 predicted proteins | sample 1671121 | NCBI WGS metagenome assembly OOCQ01 (sample SAMN06348124, study PRJEB24527) | human gut metagenome | biome: human gut; feature: ankylosing spondylitis patient; material: feces | host: Homo sapiens | place: China | collected 2015-10 | reverse complement strand
TTCAAGCTCTTTACTGCAATTGAGATTGCCATTGAGATTGCTTGCGGATTTTAGGGTCTAAAGATGCCCTTCTATAACGCATATTTTCATGCGAAAAGTTGAAGTTCCACTGGCTCTTGAACAAAATATCATTCTTTGCATCTTCTACTACCTGCCAGGAAAAGACCGCAAACGGCTTATGCGCATCAGCATGAATTTCATACTGATAGCTATTAGCCACATCTATCGTTGAAAGATAATCGGTAACTGATGGCAAGACACCTAATTCATGCTTAGCTTCAGTTCCCCATCCTGCAAGTTGGTCTAGACGATAAAGACTATTCTCTTCATGAGAATACTTCTGCTCATAACCATATTGAACAGCTCCCCACAACTTATCAGAAAAATTGAAGGAGTACCCCAAGCCCCCATGATAACGATACCCTTTAGAAGACCAAGGTGCATAACGGCGACGATAATCATTATTTCCTGCAACATTGCCAGAAGCATAGTCAAGGCTATAAATGCTATATCCTTCATCATCTTTACCAAACACATCACCACCAAACTTAAGCTGCAACATATCTCCAGCTTCATTTACGATGAAATCACAACTATAGTCCAATGATGCAAGCCAACTCTTCAAGTCATTCAGGCTCTTACTTTCCACCCTGTTTATCAAGTTCTTATACAGCTCACCTGTTGAAATCGGGAAGAGACGATTCCACATCTGTTCCTGATTTTCCCAACTTTCAGCCATCAGAGCTGAATAAAAGATGGAATTCTGCTTACGGCGAGAGTAATTGGCTTTTTGGTCAATTGTCATATAGCATTTAGATTCTCTGCCACCAGGAGTCAACGTCAACATGTTGTTCATATTGAGATAGAAATTACAATACTTTGCTTCATTCATAGAACGCTCGTATGTATCCCCCGATGACAAGAAGTTGGTGCGATACGCATTCGTTTCCTCATGATTATCATAATGAGTAAGATCGGCATTACTCCTTAAGCGGAATCGGTTGAATCTATCATCCACATTCAGGTTCACTCCCACCTTCTTTGTTATTAATCTAGACATCGGCAGTTTATCCGGTGTCCAGTCAGTGCCTTGCATCGGAGTAGTATAATCATTCATGTTATTCATATTGCCAAATATTGCTAACTGCGAATGATCGGTGGAACGCAAAGCAAACAAGCGCCCTAAATACAGGTCATCATTTGCCATACCAGCATCCACATTGCCCAACCAACCAATATTATATTGTTTCTTCAGGTTGACATCCATCACATATTCATCCTCCTCAACCTTTCGTTTGGCAAACAGATTCAGGTCAGTTTTCTTTTCATATACCTTGATGGAGTTTACCGCGTATGTAGGCAAGTTCTGCAAGAGTACCGTATTGTTACCCTTGAAGAAATCCTTGCCATTAAGCAAGAGGCTCTCCACAAAACGTCCATTGACATAAATGCTGCCATCCGACTTCAATTCCGCACCAGGCAGTTGCTTGATGAGTGCATCGAGCATGGAGCCTTCGGAAAGTTGGAAGGCATCAGCATTATACACCAGCGTATCACCCTTGTGATAGAATTTCACCTTGGTAGCCGTGACTGTTACTTCATTCAACTGCAATTCATCATCCAGTTTTTTCTTCTTACGTAAGAAAATGGTAGGAAGATAACGGGTGTTCACTCGTTTGCTAGCCTTTACGTCAAAAGAAATACTTTGTGGCACATAGCTATCATGCTCAACTTTAATGGTATATTTCCGATTGTTAGTTACCCGAAAGACAAAGCCACCATCATTTTGATTCAACCTGCTATTAGAAGTTTCCACCTTAACAAGGTTTCCATCATCATCCATCAGACTAACCTTTGCATCATTTATAGCAGTATGAGTAACAAAATCTTCGACCCATCCCCAGTATTCCACAGTTTTTTCCTTATCTTGGGCAACTACAGACATTGCCCAAGATAACACCAGAATAAACAGTATAACTTTGATATACTTCATGATTACATTTGTTTGTTATTAGCTTACATTATTATTTCGTATCTGCAAATTTATGGAAAAATTGTCAAATAACAAAATTTTGGTTCGTGATAATATCCACCAAGAATCCACCATTACATTTCTATTTCATCATAACTCCCTGTTATCATGAGAATCAAAAGCTTTAAATATTCAGTAAATTACTGAATAAAGTAGAGGCTCTTTTATCGTCAAACAGCTTTCGATTTATTTTTTGCTTAGCATTACTTACGTTTTTGGTTGTTGTATTGATCAAAAATGCAATGGCTGTATTATCCATTCCCAGGTAAGCTAAGATACAAATCTGAAACTCTTGAGGACTCAACTTTCCCTTCCTTATTCTTTCAAACAAGAGAGGTTTATATTGCAGTAATGCATCATATAATTCTTGCCAATCTTCTTCCGCTGGATCGATATGATTTCTCTTTGGCTTCGACATTTCCATAAATCTTACTACAATATCACTTTCCATCAACATCTTCTCCTTGTCTAGCAAATTATACTTTTCGTATTTTTCCCTATACTCTCGAAGGATATCCTGCAATGCGGCAATTTCTTCTTGCTTCTTGTGGATAAAAATGTCTTTATTCTCTTGTAACAAACTCAATTCCTCACTAGCTTTCTCTAGTCTTTGGTTTACTTTTGCTATTTTTTGAGACATCCGGTTCTTCATTCTCTTGTATTTCCCAACAAGAAAACCCAAACTGCACAATACCATAAAACAGATAAACATCCATAGATACTTGTTTCGCTCTTTATGTAATATCTCCTCGTCAATCTTTTTCTGTAATCTGGTATAATCGTATAAAGAGGCTGCCTGAACAACTGCGTTAGCCTGAGTTCCGTTTAAGATTTCATCCATTTCCCGCTCACAAAGAATTGAATATTTCCGTATGGAATCAACATTCAGGCGCATTCTATAGACAGACAACAAACCTTGCGCAGTTTCGAATCCAAAGCCATAACGACCTAACTTACGATAGTAATATTCAGCTGAGTCTATCTTATTGACTCCCAAGAAATACATCCCTTTGGCCTTATAATAATGTTCACGTCCAGCAAGTATGTTATCTTCTTTATCAAATAAACCCGATTTCTTCTCATATAAATCCATATAATAACGTGCTTGCTGATATTGGGTACGTTGCAAATAGACGTAAATAAGTGTAGGGAGCACCTGTGCTGCATCTTGATTCAAGCCATGCTCTTTATACAATCTGTAGCATTTCTGTGTTAATCCTATAGCTTTCAGCGTATCACCCAAATCATAATATTCACTTGCTATTAAATCAAAACCTTGAATATAACTTGCTATATCTTTAGCTCGAACTGCATAATAGCTATATCTTTCATAACATTCTATTGCTTTTACATGCAAATATTGACTACGAAAAATATCAGCCATCTGCCCATAGATACTGAATAAAGTTACATAATCACAATCCTTACTCAACGTATCAGCATACTCTACTGCCTTTTTATAGCTCATCATGGCTCTTGGTGCCTCCTTTTGGTCACGATACACACATCCCATTAGATAATAAGCTTGCATTTTCTCATTATCACTTCCTTTACTATCATAATAATCCACCACCTCTTGAAATATGGAATCAGTAGGCATAGATAGATAAAGTTTGTTCTGCGCCTTAGCCATCAGCAGCCGCTGCTTCATTACCACCTTACGAGATGCATTCCCCATCTCCAAAGAATCAAAACGGCACAAACTATCATAGGCAGCTTGCGGATGGAGTTCCATCAAGCTGTCTATAACCTGTAATCTCTGCATTTGTACCCGATTTCCGGTACACCCTACTAATATATATAATAAGGTGAAGAACACAGAATATCTCAACAATATGAGTTTTCTTCTCTTCATTTTACTATTTTTAATCTCTAAAATACCATCCATTATATGAACAAGTCATCTAGTGTTACTGATGCCCGGAATATATCGGAGTATTCATTACTCACCAGTTCGGAATTTCCCACATACGTAAGAAGGAATGTCTTGGCAGGGTTTTTTTCTTCCAAAGCCTGCAAGCGGCTATTCAGCACCTGAGCATAGCCCTTGGTCACAGTATAAGGAGCCTTATAAAATTTCATCTCGCAAACATTCACTGCATCATCAGCCCTGTCTATCAGCAAGTCAATCTGCATGCCATCAGCCTCCTCGCTTCCTTTCACTATAAGTGAAGATTCCTGCGAAGACACGGCACCAATATGAAGAGCATATTTTATCTGCGAAATATGCTGCAAACAAACCTCCTCGAAAGCAATGCCACGCCATGAGGCTATGTCGCTTTCCTTCAAATGCTGTTGCCAGTAATCTGTTTGATTTACAGCCTTCTTCTCCTTAAAATGAAGCCAGAACCAGCAAAAGGAATCAATAAGCTTATAATACTCCTCTCGCTGACTGAAACCGAAAGGAGTATATTTCACCACAAAATCACTACCCATCAAGGCTTTCAACATCTTGGTAAAATCACCATTCGGATTCAAACCGGTATGCTCTGCTATCTCCTTACGGGTGAAACCTGCATGCCGGGTACCCAAAAAGCGGATAATCTTCATACAGTCTTCGGCATTATCAAACACAGAATTGAAAAGCCTGTCAAACTCATCCCCTAACTTCGCATTGCGGACAAAGAACAAGGCATCTATGTTCTGAGCCAGACTATAGGAAGGATTAAAGAAATTCATATAGAAAGGAATTCCGCCCATAATCATATAAGCCTGCGTAATATTATAACGGGACATTCTGATGCCACGACTCTGATAAAACTCCTCGCATTCTTTCAATGTAAACGGCGATAGTTTGATTTCGCCTGTCAAACGGCCATATAATCCTCCTTTATTATTGATTAGATTATCAAGCATCCAGGAGGTGGCAGAACCACAGACTACGAGCAACAGATTATGACGCATATTGCCCCAACCATTCCAGAAAGCCTCTAATGCCGTAAGAAAACCGGAACGCGCCGTATCCATCCAAGGCAACTCATCGATAAACACTACCTGGCGGGAGCCATTATCGCAAGTTTCCAAAAAACGTTCCAGCAAAAAGAAAGCTTCCAGCCACGACTTAGGTTGCGCTATATCCTCCATGCCTTGACGAAGAAGCGAGAAATAGAAATTCTGTAACTGGTCTTTCAAGGTTACCTTTCGGCGACGGTCGTAAGGCGACAATCCGGTATGATGAAACACCATATCATCGTGAAACACCTCATCTATCAAGAATGTTTTACCAACACGGCGACGACCATACACAGCCACAAACTCAGCCCTACCACTTTCGTAGTAACGCTTCAGCTCTGCTATTTCCTTTTTTCTACCTATTATTTCACACATAATCAAACCCAATTAGTTGCTGCAAATATACTACAAAATTTCGGAAACAGCGAAAGAAAATAGCGTTTATTTCGCTACGAAACCGCTTTTTTGCCGTTCGTAGCGGAATAAACGCTATTTTAACTCCGTTTTAACACTTCAGTTCCATACTCATAGAGTATTTAGAGCCTACTTGATTTGTTTACAAACCTAAGGTATTGAGTGTGAGTTTACCTTATGTCAAATCCTAGAGACTATTATCTATAAAAGAATCTAACTCTTTACACTGCTTATAATACGTATGCACTTCCTTTATAGAACAAATTTTTGACATCATATATTTATTACATAGCACTTCGAGAGAAGAAGATGTTTGAGCCAATGCCATCAAATTACTTTGGAAAGCCCGAAGAGGCTGCTCTTTGATATCAATATCCGTTACTATGATATACGCAAGATTATCTGAACTGCAAAAATTTACATTGGATGCATAATCATTGCAGATATCTATACTATCTTTCAACTTTTTGATGAAATATATGACATTAATTCACTGGCAACTTTCATTTCAGTTTCCCCCTTACTTCATCCACGTTCATGATTTGATTCAAAGGCTCAGCCAAAGTAAGAAATACCTGGTTCAAGTCATCAGTAACCTCTTTCATGCTTACCATATCATCTTTGCCTGACTCAGCCATATAGTAGTTCACATACTTCTCGATACTATACATAGCAGAATAATATCTCACGGCTTGCAGGAAATACGGACTGTGAGTACTGATCATCACCGGAATACCGGAATTAACAATCTGAACGATAACCTTCGCAAACTCCACCTGCCACTGAGGATGCAGATGATTCTCAGGCTCATCCCATATCAGAGGACGGTTGTTGGAGATACAATAACCGTCAAGCAGAAGCTGCAAGGCACCAAAGCTCTTGATACCAGAAGCCACATTGATAGGCTTGATTTTCATACCATCCTTTTGATAAACGATACTACGTGAACTCTTATCATAAGCAAACGAACCATGAATGATTTCCTCTGTGTGATAATCCTTTGATTGAGACTCTAACAAACTTGGCTGGGCATCAAAGTTCTGAATGTTCAAAACTTTGTCAACAAAGTCTTTTACATGGGCTGGAACCATTGGCTTAAATCCGAAAGTTCTTTTCATCTCCCGATAAGCAACAGAATTTCTTAAGCTATCAAGTAGATGGAAGTACAGTGGCGACTCAACATAAGTGATATCCTCATAGAATCCCCTTTCTGAAAAGGAGACTTCTGTCACTTGATTATTCTTAGCCTTAAATACCAAACTTCCCTCTTCTTCTGTATCAAACATAACACAGGTAAGATCAGACTTAGAAGAACAGAACTGCCCCAAAAACTCTGATTCAACAAGATAAGCCAACTCCGTTTTCAATACAGCAGAAGGATTATCCACCTGATCATAACAAATCCGAATATTCACGATGTCTTCTTTGAGCAATGACTTTTGGCGAGGAGACAATTCAATCTCATCGATTCTAGCATTCAGATGATCCAGAAAAACATTTCGTTCCGCTTCATCCAGACATATTCTTTCCATTTCAGATTTGACACGAGGCAACAAATCCACAGCACCTTCTATTATATTTTTCCCATAGAAGTGCTTATACAAAGAATCAATGTGCTTAGAAGCTTTGTTGGCAGAACTTTCTTTGCTCAAACTTCTCATATTAGAGACAGCCTTGATAGTAGAAAAGAATGCTCTACCTATGGTACTTTTGCCCATATCATTCTCCCCCACAATCACAGTCAAGCCATTCAAGGCTATATCTGCTTCTTTAATCTTATTGATATTTTGAATATGTAATCTCATGTCCTATCTAATTTTTCTGCAAAACTAAACAAAAAATATCATATATGCAAAGAATTGGAGGACTTTTTCTTTTCACATACTTTTTCTACCTCTATTTTTATAGCCATAAGAGAGCCAACTGCTTCATAATACCAGATACAACCATCCAAAACCAAGTGCAAAAGGCCAAGACATAATTTAGCGTTTATTTCGCTACGAAACCGCTTTTTGGCCGTTCGTAGCGGAATAAACGCTATTTTAACTCTACTCCAGCGTCAACCAGCCATCTTTTGTCCAGTTGATTTTCTTCTGAACCAGGATGCTGGCACCATTCTTTGGCACGCTGTAACCATGACAGAAGAAGTAATCGCCATCGGGGAAGGAGTAGGCTGAGCAATGACCCATCGCCTCATATTCCTTCTTATCACCTTCAAGCAGCAAAGTGCCACCGCCATTGCGCATATCCCTGCCCTCCTTATCCAGATAAGGGCCAGCCACCTTCTTGCTTCTGCCCACGGCTACACGATAGTTGCTCTTGATGCCACGGCAACAGTAATCCCAACTAACAAAGAGATAGTAATAACCACCATGCTTCATGATGAAAGGAGCCTCGATGGCATTGGTGCCGGCAAACCTAGAGGTTGGATTCGGCTCTACCGATGCATCGCCCACGGCATGACGGCGGGCAATGGTCTGAGGCTTGGCACCCTTCTTGACATGCATCGTCTTCTTATCCAACTTAATCAGCTGGATGCCATCCCAGAAAGAACCCCAGGTAAGCCAAGGGGTTCCCTTCTCATCAACGATGAAATTAGGGTCGATGGCATTCCAGTTGTCTCTATTGCCCTTAGAGGCAACGAGGCAGCCCTCGTCCTTCCAGCCATTCTTATTAGATAAGGAGGTGTTGCTGAGCAAACCGATGGCAGATGTGTTCTTGCCAAAGGTGGAACAGGAATAAGCCAGATACCACTTGTTTTTGAAACGAATGACATCCGGTGCCCAGATATGAGTGGTAAAACCAGGCACACTGTCGTGTGTCCAAGCCGGAATTTCCTTATTCAACAGCACTCCTTCCCTACTTAAAGTCCAATGCCTGCGGTCGGTGGATGTCATCTGGGCGATGCCATGCCCCGTGCAGTAGAGATAGTACTTGCCATTCTCGTAAGCCATCACGGGGTCGTGAACCATAGGGGTCTCTACCACTATTGGCTCCTGAGGAGCATTCTGCGCCCTCGCTTCGCCTGCCCCGCTAACAGCAGGAGCAGCAATCAAAACTGCTGCTCCCAAAAGTATTTTAGTTATATTCATCTTCATACGATTACACCTTATTATATATATACCTAATTTATAATATATAAGAGATATAAGAGGATTACTTGTTAACAAACTTCTTACCGTTTACGATTACTACACCCTTGTAGCTCTTGTCCACCTGCTGACCAGCCAGGTTGTACCACTTACCATCTGCCTGCTTCTTCTGGATGATAACCGGTGTAGCGATACCGGTATCTACAAGACTAGAGCCATCGATGTAAGAGCCTTCGTTTACGAAGAACAGGTTAAGCTGGCTAGGCTTGCTGGCGATGGTGGTTGAGAATGAGTAGTTATATACCTTCTTGCTGGTAGTTGTAATTGTGGCTGTCATCTTGAAGGTGCCATTAGCGGCATACTCCACAGTCATGTCAACCAAAGATCCGTTCATATCATTCTTGAAGGTATCCCAAACATAATTGCTTACACAGCCCGTGTTGGAATTTGCGGTATTGTTCCAATTATCGCAACGGACGCCGAAATACTCGGTATAGCCAGCCACACCATGTGTCTTGTTGGCACCATACAAAGCCCAGTTGCACCAGTTGTTTGTGGCATTACTATAGTTATAGAACTTAAACTGAGCCTTCTTACCAGCCTGCAACTTATAATCTGCCGAGAAATTGGTCCACCAAGCAGAAGTTGTATTCTTCAGTGCAGACACAGGATAATATACCGGAGTACTTTCCTCAGCCTCAGCATCGATATTCAGGGTGTAATCCTTCACATACTCATAGTCGTCCTTGCTGATGGTCATGGTCAGAGTAACCTTGCCTTTGCCCTTCACCTTGCCGTCATCGGTCAATACAGAAGTATCGCTCGATTTCCAGGCAATCTTTGCGCCCATCTTGCCTTGGATAGGCAAAGTAGGAGCCGCATTCAAGGTTGCTCCATTAGAGAATGGCACTGTCAGCTTGTTGAGGGTGTATTTGATGGCAGCCTTGGCATCAGCCTTTACTGCCCAAACCTCCTGCTGATAGGTAAAGCTATTCTGTCCGATAGTCAGACTGCCGCTTGATGATGAGAGAGCAGAGATGGCGATGGCTGGGATATTGGTATAGTCGATGGTCTGCTTCACCAATACACCACGATAAACCACGTTGTTGATGGTCAGGTGGATGTAATCAGTGCCCGCCGTGCGCTTCCAGGTTCCCTTTTCAGCACCGGTGATAGTTCCATCGGCATTGAGGGTGATGTTCACAGGAGTCTCGAAAGCCTTTGCCTTGGTATTCTGACCATACTGATGACGCATGAACTGATAGTCGCCTGCGATATCGGCATCTGCGATAGATGCCTTGGATGCAATTGCCTCATCGGTGATGGTCTCGCCGTCAAACTCGAATGGAGCTGCCATCAACCAGCCCTCATCGTTGAGGAAGAGCTGATGAACACGAACCTGATGGCCTTCGCCGCCATTGCTGAAACGGGTGTGATAAACCACGAAAGAACGATTCTGCTTATCAACGAACGCAGAGTTGTGACCCTGTGCAATCTCAGCACCGCTCATCGCATCCCACTGGTAACCGCCAAAGAGCAATACGCCACGGTTGTCGGCAGTGGTAGAACTATAGTTCATCTTATAACTCTTGAAGAGTGCCGATGTGCCATAGCAATCCTTGTAAGGTCCATCCGCCTTCTCAGAGCGGAAGATTCGCATCTGGTAACCGCCAGTACTCTGCAATTCACCATAGCTCATAAAGAGGAAGTAGTACTTGCCTATCTTCTGAATATAGCTTGCCTCACCTGATACGTAATATCCACCCGCTATCTTCTTACCGAAGTAAGGGTCGCTGGTACAGTTGGCACTGGCAGCACCCGGAGTGGTGACCTTGCCATTCACCTCATAAGGGAAGGTGTAGGTATAGTCGCGGAGACCATTGGTCTTATCCAACTTAATCATAAAGATACCACCCGACCATGAGCCGTAGCTCATCCAGAGATTGTCGTTGTCATCATAGAAGACGCATGGGTCGATACAGTTTGGCCAATAAGTTCCCCAACTCTTGCTTACCTTATAGCGGGTAGGAAGAGAGGTTTCACCGGTAGCGATGGCAAAGTCGGTATGCTTCCAGTCATCCGCAGCAGCGTATGAGTTGTGAGCGTATGTGCCCTGGAAACCGGAGAACACCACCGGACCCTGATAAACCCAAGGACCTTCGATGTTATCAGAAACAAAACATACGATGGAAGAACACCAGTTGTCACCATTCAGACTCATATACATGCACCATTTCTTCATGGTCTTGTTATATACGATGTCTGGTGCCCACTGATTGCCCTGCACGTTATTGCCCTTATACTGCCAGCCGTGGGCATTGAAGTTGCCGAACTTCACCTTCTCGCCCTTACAGTTTTTCACTTCAGTGATGAGGTGAGAAGCATAAGCATTGGCATAGTTTACTAAGGTACCCTGCTTGTTGGCAAAGAGACTGTTTACATTGCCAGTAGCCTCCTCGCCCGCCTTGAAGGTGGACCATTCCTGGTAGTTTTTGGCAGCAGTAGTCTTGCCTCTACCCAGATGAGAGCCATATATATAATAGGTAGGCGAGCTAGGGTTGGTGATGTCATCTACCACGATAGAAGGGTCGTGGCAAACCACACGTTTATTATACGATCTCGATGTATAAACATTCGTCAGGTCGTTATCGCCAACCTGCGTCTGGGCAGTTGCGCCGATGGCAGCAAGGCCCATCATAGAGAGTAATAATTTCTTCATCATTTCTAAGATTAATATATTATTTGAGTTAAAGTGGTGGGATTTCTGAAAACCACAAAAAGGCAGACCTATGGAATGGATGTGTTCTCATAGGTCACGCCTTTATTGTTTTCAAATATCTACATGAACCACGTTTTATGTTTTATCTGCGATGAGCACGTGCATAGTGCTTGCGGGCAGAAGCAGCATCAAACTTCAAATGGCTGCTATCAACGGTGAATGCCACATTCAGGTCGCTAGGGTCGATGGTGTTGATACCCAAGTAATTCTGTACTGTTACGCTGCCATCAGTACCCGTTACGATAGCCTGAATATCTGCAGTACCATTGTTACAGTTAGTTACAAACATCTTTACCTTTGCACCGTTCATGGTTGCGAGCCAGGTAGCCCAATCACCCTGTGTTCCGATAGGAGTACAAGCAGCATAACCATTACCCCAACCATAGTTATCAGCACGAACCACAGCGTATTCTGCCAAATCAGCCTTGCGGAGGATGAGCACATAGTTGTTCCAGTTGTTTACACCGCTAGAATAGTTGGTGAAGTTGAACTCGAATGTCTCACCAGCAGGAATCTTCATATTCTCTGTAAATTCTGTCCACCAGGCAGTAGAGCAATCCTCAGCACCGAGAGAAACCGGAGTAGGAGTAACCGCCTTGACAGCAGACTCAGCCACATTTACTTCTACGGTAGCAGTACGGCCGTTTTCTGTAGTGATAGTCACCTCGTGCTTGCCCGCAGTAGCAGGGATTCTTGAGAAAGTCAACTTAGAGTTGTCGATGACACCAGGCTCACCCTCTACGTATGTAGCATTAACCACCATACCTGTTGGGTCGAAAGCCAAAGTATGATTTACTCCATCAACTGCAGCTGAGTTATAATAGTAGTAGTTGGTGCGGGTTGGTGCCTGAGTAACAGTAATAGTCTTGATACCAGCCACCACATTAAACTTGGCATTGGCAACGATAGGAGTTGCCGCATTCTCACCCTTGAATGTCTTGTTATAGATAACGATGAGCGTCTTTTCACCCACCTCATCCATATCATTGATGGCAGAGAAGAGCAATTCGCTGGCAGGAATCACCTTGGTCACACCCTCTTCGAAGGTAACAGTGGCAGAAACATTCTGCATTGCCTCTTCAAGCGTTGTACCCTTGTCAACCTCGGCAGGAACATTGTTCAACACCATAGAAACCGGAGCCTTATCCTGGGCAGATGTATATCCGCCGATAGGCTCTACGTTGCTCTGCTGGAAATCAATGAAAGATCCCTCAGGAACCAGGAAGCAACGGATGTTGGTATTGCTCTCGTCTGCATTCAGATTAGCAATCTTAGATGGCTGAATGTAGGTCTTGGTAACAGTACCATTGGTAATCTTCACCATGAAAGTATCTACACGGGAACGGTCAACCGTCAATATTACCTTACCACCCAATTTATCTACACCCTTGTCTGTATCAGTTTCAAAGGTGAGATTACTCTGCACGCAGCTTCTGTCGATATGGTCACCCCATTCAGAGTTACCGCTTGGCTGGTTATCAAAACGGATAGCACCATACTCGGTATAACCAGTTCCGCCACGATCCACATCATTGGTGATGATGAGGGCGAAGTTCTTATAGGTGTTAGTTGCAGAAGGATTGATGTTCAGATTGAACACGGCATTCCACTTCTGGTTGTCTTGAACCACATAATATTTTGAGAAGGAACTCCAGAATCCTGAAGAGAAATCTGTGTTACCCACTGTATAAACATCCTCGTTCATACCCACGAGCACCTCCTCGGTTGAAACCTTTGACTTTTCGATTGAGTCAATCTTTTCAGAAAGCCAATCAGGAGAGTTGACACTAAACATGTCACTTCCCTCGCATCCTGTCAGCGCCGTCAAGCCCATGGCTGCCATGCAGAAGACAGATGCTAATTTATTTAGGTGTTTCATATTGTTATTCTATTTTATATGATCATGAATATTGTTACTTGCTCAAATTTACTACAGGATGAACAGTCCAACCTCTTCCGAAGAAATCGGTTGAGTTATCTGTATTCGTATTAGCCGAGTTGCCTGTCAGATTAGGATTGTCGTTCAGCAAGCCCTGATAGATAGGCAGGAACTCATGACCCGATACGTATGTATCGTAAGAGCTCTTCACCTGAGGGTCAACACCTACCATAGAGTGGCTAACAGGCTCCTTGACATTGTAAATAGAACGGCGGAAGGTTCCGTGCTCCTTCAACTGAGCCAAACGTCCCTCATCATAGAAGAATCCCCAACGAATCAAATCGAAACCACGACCATACTCGCAACCGAACTCCTTTGGACGCTCTACATTGGCAATCTGCTCGAAGAGCTTATCCTTGGTATCGAAGTCTGAGAGACTCAAATCCTTCAGGTTGGCACGCTCACGAACCTGGTTAATCCAGTCGATAGCCTGCTGTGTAGGACCGTTCACCTCGTTCTCGCACTCTGCAGCACGAAGCAAAACGTCAGAGTAACGCATCATGCGGAGGTTGATACCGCAATGAAGACCGGTTGTCACCTTATCATAAAGGTTGGTACGGAAATTGGTCCACTTAGCGATAGGAAGGCCACCATAGCTATTGTTGGTTACGATGGTATCAGTAGCCGTCATCTGACTGGTATAAGCCACGTTGCCATTCTCAAATCCTTCCCAATCATTCTCGTAGGTACCGATGGTCCAGTAGAGACGTGGATCCAACTTACCAGCTGTGGTACGCTCCTGCTTGAAGAGGTTGTACAACCATGGAGAAGCAGAGAGGTCTGCCCATCCACCGAATCTACCTGGAGCGAAGTTAGACTCTACGGCATGACCCTGTGTTGCGTTAGGACTGGTATTAACTGGAGTCCACTCATCATCTACACCCTGTGAACCATAGTCGAGATACTGGATTTCGAAGAGGCTCTCGGCATTGTTCTCATAAGCAGAACCCTCACGGAAGTTGTCGCCATAGTTGGCCATCAGCTTGTAAGAGCCATACTTCTTGTTCATGATGTCCTTGAGTACAACGAGTGCATCGCTATACTTATGGCGCTGCATCAGAGTGCGGGCATAGTAGCCGGCAGCAGCACCGCAGGTAGCACGTCCCTTTGCCCACTCGCCACCCTCATCACGTGATGGGAGAAGAGTCATTGCCTCTGAGAAGTCCTTCTCTACCTGATCGAGCACCTCATCATAAGTACTGTTCTTGCCATAGAGACCATCCAGAGAAGAATAGTTGGCATAATCAGTAATCAGCGCAGGATTCTGGTAATATCCTGCCAATGTATAGTATGAATAACCGCGAAGGAAGAGCGCCTGACCCTTGATTCGCTTCATGCTTTCGCTGAGCGAAGCATCATCGCCTGTGGTACGTGAAAGAATGAAGTTACATACATTAATAGTATAGTAAGCCTCACGCCAAGGCCACATGGAGATTTCATCCGTCACAGGGTCGTTCATGTCATCAAATGGCATGTACCATACCTGTGATGAGTTCCATACCTCATCGCCACGTGTCACATCGAGGGTATAACCCACACGTGCCGAAGAACCTTCCATACGAATATGGTTGTATGCTGCAATAACGCACTCCTCCAGATCATCAGCATTGAAACCGAAGGTACCGGTGGTCTGCTGGTTAGGATTGGTAACATCCAACTTGTCCTCGCAAGATGTGGTAGCCATAGCACCGAGGCCAAGGAAGAGAGCTAATGATAATTTATATAGTTTCATATCAAATGTCCTTTTAAATAATGATTCTTATTCTTGTCTATTCTCATTATTAGAATGTGAAATGGAGACCGCACATAAACGTTCTGGCACTTGGGAAAGAGCAGAAGTTGTAACCTGGGGTAAAGGTTCCGCCGGCGTAATCTACATTATATCCATGATAGCCTGTGAAGGTGTAGAGGTTCTGTGCTGATACATAGAGACGTACACCACTTACATATCCACCAAACCACTTGTCTGGGAAGTTGTAGCCCAACTCTACGTTGGCTATCTTCCAGTAAGCTGCATTCTGAATCTTGCGAGAGCTGAAGAGGTCGTTCCATGCCAAGGTTGCATTGTTGGCTGCGTAGGTGCGTGGAACACTAGAGAGATAGGTAGAACCATCCTCTGACCAGCGGTTGGCATCCAGCATGCCTACTTCCTTGTTGCCATAGCCGTAGCAAGAGTTCAAGCTATTATAGATATCATCTGATACGTGATAATTCAAAACTCCGTAGGTTGAGATGTTGAGGTCGAAGCCCTTATACTCCATGTGAGTGCTCAAACCGAAGTTTACCTTTGGAAGACCACTGCCCAATACGGTCTGGTCGTAAGCATCGATTACGCCATCTGGTTCTCCGTTAGGACCTGAAATATCCTCATAGAGGCAGTCACCGATATTGGCTCCCTGCTGAACTGCATTGTTGTCCAAGTCGTCCTGGGTACGGGCGATTCCCTTATAAACCCAACCGTAGAACTTACCAATCTCCTGACCTACGTAAGTAGCGTATGCACCCGTAATGTATGAATCCTTACCGATACCCAGAGAAGTTACTTTATTCTTCAAGGTACTTACGTTGGCGCTGATATCATACTTGAAGGCATGATCGCGGTTGCGGTAGGTAGCGCTGAACTCGAAACCACTGTTCTCCATAGAGGCAGCGTTCATGGTTACAGAAGTATTGGATACACCGGTCTGTGCAGGCACAGGAACAGAGTAAAGCAGGTCTTCTGACTTGTTCTTATACCACTCTGCAGTGAACTCCAGTCGGTTGTTGAACATTGCGAGGTCGATACCCACGTTGGTGGTCTTCTTCTTCTCCCATGCGATATCGTTGTTCACGAAGGTAGAAACTGCAGAACCGGTTACAGGACTGTTGCCGAAGCTGTAAGTCATGTTGTTACGGTTCATGGTAGCCATATACTGGTACTCACCGATGTTCTCGTTACCGAGCTCACCATAGCTGGCACGGATCTTGAACATGTTAACGATGTCGCGGCTGATAGGGAAGAACTTCTCCTTATCGAAGCGCCAACCCAAAGATACAGATGGGAAGGTTGCCCAACGGATGTTCTTGCTCAAACGGGAGCTACCGTCACGACGTACTACTGCAGAAAGCAGATACTTCTCATCATAGTTGTAGTTCAAACGACCTACGTAAGAAGCCAGACTATGCTTATACTCGTATGACTCAGAGTAAGTGTTCTTGGCATTCTGAAGCTGGAGGAAGTATGGCTCAGTGAAGTTGATACCCCAACCAGTAAGGAGGTTGGTATTCTCCTCCTCGTATGTCATACCGGCGAGCAGGTTGATGTTATGCTTGCCAATCTTGCCATCGTATGTGATGGTATTCTCAACCAAGGCATCGCTGTAGTTGCGTGAGCCCTTGGTAAGGCGCTCGTTCTCCTTGGCAAGATATACACGGTTGCTCTGAATCCAGGAAGGAATCCAGGTCTTATCCTTTGCCTCTGTCTTGCTGTAAGAGAGGTTTACATTATAGTGAAGACCATGGTTCTTGCTCTTGATACCTACCATACCCAACAGGTCAACATCAGCAGAAGCGGTACCTACGAAGCGGTCAACCAAGGTGTTGCGCTGCAGGAGGTTATTAACCAGCAATGGGTTAGAAGCTGAAATATCTCCGTGGATGCCGTCATAGTAAACACCATAACCATAGGCATCGTAGCGATAAGCATTGGCAGCACCCACCTGACTGTCGAGAACCCATGTTGAGTTATCGTAAGCCTTGATGGTAGGCTGCATCAGAAGTGTACCACGGAGCACGTTGGTAACATCACCATAAAGACCCTGAACATACTCTGAGGCATTAGAAAGACCCATGTTGTCCTGGTTAGAGTGAGAGTAAACCATGCTGGTACGGAACTTCACGAACTTGGTGTCCATGGTATTGTTCACACGAGCTGTATAACGCTCGTAGTTAGGACCTGCACCTTCCAAGGTACCCTTCTGGTTATAGTAGTCGAGAGATACATTATAAGTACTGTGAGAGCTACCACCGCTGAGGGCTACGTTGTGGTTCTGGCGGATACCGGTCTTGAACACCTCGTCAAACCAGTCTGTGTTGGTTGCATCCATGAAGTGATACTTGCCATCCTCACCCATCTTATATCCACCAGGGATAGGAGTGTTGGAGTTGGTGCAAGCAGTACCAAGGTACTGGCTATACTGGTCGGCGTTCATCACGTCATATACATCGCCAGGAATCTGGTCAACACCAAAGTAACCGGAATAGTTCACCTTCAGAGGCTGGTCTTTCTTACCATTCTTGGTAGTGATGATAACGACACCATTGGCAGCACGAGAACCGTAGATGGCACCCGCAGAAGCATCCTTCAAGATCTGGATGGTCTCAATATCATTAGGAGAGAAGTCACGGATAGTGGTACCCATTGGCACACCGTCGATGACATAGAGAGGAGCCGTGCTACCGAAGGAGCCGATACCACGGATACGTACGCTAGGGTCGGCACCCGGCTGACCGTCGGATGTAATCTGTACACCAGCCACCTTACCTTCGAGCATGGTAGAGATGTTGGAGTTAGATACCTTCTTCATCTCCTCAGCGTTCACAATAGATACGGAACCGGTAAGGTCAGCCTTCTTCTGCGTACCATAACCTACTACAACCACCTGGTCGAGCAAGTTATCGTTTGTAGAAAGTTGGATAGGCTCGAGGATGGCGCGTCCGCGTACAGCGATTTCACGCTCCTTGAAGCCCAAGTAGCTTACGATAAGAGTTGCGTTTGCCTTGACACGGATTTGGAAGTTACCATCCAAATCGGTAACTGCGCCGGTCTTGGCATCCTTTGTCTTGACTGTTGCACCGATCATAGGTTCACCCTGATCATCTACAACTTGACCCTTTACTGTAATCACCTGATCCTGTGCTACAGCAGCCATCGCTGTCATTGGGGTAGCAAAAGAAGCACCACCGACAGCACCCAGGCATAGCATCATAGAGAATAATTGTTTCCTCATTGCTTGTTATTTTATAGGTTTATGATTTTGTTTATTCTTGCCAGTTTTTAAATCGATTGCTCGATATCAAACGTTGTTTTGTGGTGGCAAAAGTACAATTAATCACAAAATAGCGGGTGGACAAACGCATTTTATAGGTGGACAAATTGCAAAAAGGGTGGATTTATACTATATTTCTTTAGTTATCCACTTTGTGTGTGCCCGCACATACACTTTCACAACTTGCAACAGAAAAAGAAACAAAAAAATATCTGCTAAGTCTGATTTTGCTATGCAGACTTAGCAGATACACATTTATCCACCCCAGAAAGAGGAAACATTTATTCCCTGAAAGGGATAAGAACCACTATTCCTTGAAAGGAAAGCTATTCCTTGAAAGAGGAAGGAGATGCCCCATACTGTTTGGTAAAGCAACGGGTGAAGTATTTCGGGTCGTTGAATCCCACACGATAGGCAATCTCGGTGATATTGCGATTGGCAACATTCTCTACTATCAGCTTCTTGGCAATATCCAGGCGATAGTTGCGGATAAACTGCGCCGTAGGCAATCCGCACTCCGCATTGAGTTTCTTGCTCAGGATGCTTCGGTTCATACCCAAGGCATCAGCAAGTTCCTGGACACCGAACTCCGAATTATCGTAATTCTTCTCCATCACTTCCATAACAGATTCCATGAAAGGCTTGGTATGTTCAGCTACTTCCTTCCTATCTGCCTCGAAGGTTTTCTTCTGACTTTCCTGATAGCGCTTCTGGTTTTCCAGAATCATCTGGATGCGGCCCTGCAACTTGCTTGGGTCGTCGCTCTCCTTCAAGGCAGCCTCAATAGGTCGGTACAAAGCCTCCACCTCTCGCTCACGCATCTTATCCAACTTGCGGATATAAGCATACTGCGCCAAAGCAATGATGAGGATAACCATCAACGTGATAAACCACCAGCTCTTCCAGAAATAAGGCGTCACCTTCACGGCTATCGAGATAACCTGCTCATTGTCGGAGTCGATACTTGGGGTATATTTCACCTCAAACTCATACTTGCCCGCAGGCAAAGTAGAATATCTCACACTATGCTGCCCCGGTTTCAACTGCACCCATTCGTTCTCATATCCCTTCATGCGATAGAGATAAACACCCTGCGTCTCGCTGCCATAGTTGAGTGCCGAGAAGTTGATGGTAAACGATTTATCGCTTTCATGGATACTCATTTCCTTAGCGATAGAGATATCATCGTCCAGATAATCGCTACCGGCAAAGACTGGCTGGTTATCTACCAGGAGTTCCGTAAAGCGGAGTTTTCCCACATAATAGGCAGAAGGATTGACACCCATCACGGCCATCATGCCACCATCTGTACCCAGGAATATCTCGCCCTTCGCATTGCGGATGGCTCCATTAAAATAGAACTGGGCACTGAGCAGACCATCGTTCTTATAGAAACTGGTAAAGGTCTCGTTTTTGGGGTTGAAAACCGAAAGTCCGTTATCGGTAGCAATCCACAGCATGCCCTGGTTGTCTTCCACAATACCCTTCACCGTATTGTTCGCCAATCCCTGATTGGTGGTAAACGACTTCACTTCAGCCTTTCCCACCTTATTATAATAATAGCAGTACAGGCCATAGCCATTGCTGCCGAGCCAAATCTTTCCATCCTTTGTCTGGCAGAAGGAAATGATCTTATCTATCACTCCACTCTCCGGGTCATCGAGCTTATGAGGATGATACTGCACGGCAAACTCATCCTTGCCACGGCGGGATTTCAAGTTTACCTCTACCATACCCTGTACACAACCCATCAGCAGCTTGCCATCCTTGGTAATCAAAGCGCCGATGCAGCCTCGCACATTCAGGCATCCCTTGAAGGGTTCTGTAATTTGCTGGTGCTTCAGGTCGTAGAAGAAAAGGCCATCGTTGGTTCCCAGCCACATGCCATCATTGATAGGGTCATAGGCCAGGGCACCAGCAAAATTCAGGTAATGCTGATATTTCTGGTCCACCACAAGAGGAGTAATCTTGCCCGGCTGCTTAAGGTTCATCACGGCAAAGCCTGTACCCCAGGTTCCTATCCAGAGGTTGCCACGGTTGTCAGCGGCAAGCGCAGAAACACTGTTATGAGGCAGTCCCGAGTTTGCCGTTGTATAATGAGTAAAGTTCTTGCCACCAGGAGCCAGAGAGTTGAGTCCGCCTTCCACGGTGCCTACCCACAGGGTGCCATCCGGTGCTGCATACATGGCATTGACGGCATTGGGAGAAAGACTTCCCGGGTTAGAGGCATCATGGCGATAGAATTCGAGCTGCAACTGGCGGGGAGCCAACTTGGTAACGCCACCCGTTTCGGTGGCAACCCAAATCTGTCCGTTCTTGGCAAACAGACTGTTCACGAAGTTACTGCTCAGCGGATTGACGGCAGAAGCACTGTTCCAATGCTCAATCTCGCCCGTTTTATCATTGAAGATATCCACACCGCAGAGTGTTCCCACCAGGAGTTTATCATCAGGAGAGATGGCAAGGCTCGTCACCACCTCGTGCTGAAGCGAGTGGTCGGTAGCCGAGCAATGATACTGCAGTTTGGCACTATTGAACAAACCGCGATTGGTGGCAAGCCAGATTTTTCCGTGATAAGAGATGATATCGCCAGCATAGCGATTTTCCAACGGAGCAAACAGGGAGGTGATATTCCTGGCAACCAACTGGTTATTCTTCACAGAGAATTCGCTCACCACTCCATTGTTGCACAACACCACCGTTCCCCGTCGATAGACATCGCAAAGTCCCAGGTCGGGCGCATTGAAAGGATAGTCAATGGTCAAGACGCTATTCACCTCACCCTTTTCATTAAATCCGAAACGGGTCAGGAGGTTGATGGATATCATCCATATATTGCCCTTGGCATCGCAATACATCCTATTGCTGCTCGAATTCTTCAATGCCTTCTTGAGCTGTGCCTCCACCTTCTCGTTTTCACAAGGAGGAACGATGGGCTGCATGGTGTTGAGGTCGAGCACCTGCGGACCTTCCTCAAAGGCAATCCAGAGGCGACGGAAATGGTCTTCATACACATTTCGGCAACTGTTGCTTCGCAAACTGATGGCATTGGACCCCAATCCGAAGTTCACGAAGTTAAAGCCATCGTAACGCACCAGTCCACCACCATGTGTACTGATCCACACAAAGCCGTAAGAATCCTGAAAGATATCATCGGCAAAATTATTAGGCATTCCTGCTGCCATGTTGAGGTAGCTTACATTAAAGCGACTAGGCAGGCCACCTTGCGCAAAACTGCTCAAAGTTATGAAGAATGCTGCTATGATGGAAAGTATGTATTTAGCCATTAATTTTTCTTTTGCTCATTAAGTTTTTATACTTCTGCTGCAAAAGTACGAAGAATAATCGAAACGAAAGAATGTTTAGGAGAAAAAAACGCTTCTAGAAGTGTAAAATTACAATTCTAGGAGCGTTCATATATGAATATACCTGCGTTGGCAAGCGAAAGTACTTACATTGAGCAACGCAAGTACTTTCATCAGGCTACGAAAGTACTTTCATCTCAAAGCTCTAAAATCATGGATTATATGCTGAGCAGATTTTCATATAATGAAGTAGCAGTATTACAATTAAATAACTTACTGTTTGCTTTCTGCTTTGCATTGCAGACAGTTTTTGCAGTTGTATCTACAAGGATAGATATTTTCGTATTATCCATTCCCAAATATGTCAAGACACAAACTTGAAGTTCTTGGGAACTTAATTTGCAGCTAGAGATTCTTTCATATACTTGAGGCTGACTTTGTTGGAGAATAGCATATAGTTCTTTCCAATCTTTATTGCCAGGCTTTTTACTATTTCTTTTCATACTAGTCATCTCATTGAAGCTCTCTACTATATTGCTGGTCATAAGAATCATTTTTCTTTCTGATTTATTCATCTTGCTGATTTCTTCCTTATAGCCCTAAAGTTCCTCTGTCAAAGAAGAAATTTGTTCCTGCTTCTTTTCAATCAACAAGTTTTTATCTTTCAAAAGTGTATTCAATTCATCTTGAGCATCTTCCATTTTCTTAAATGTTTGAAGATAGCTCTCACCTACTTCAGATAATCTATCAGACATTCTCTTATATATCTGCTTATGTCGATATACCAGATAAAACAAAAGGAGAAAGATAGCAATACCTATGATAGTTAGCACGTATTTGTTTCTCTCTTTCCTTATTTTTTCTTCATTTATCTCTTTTTGCAAATTGCTATAATTATACAATGACAACGCCTGAATGGTGGCTTCTGCCTGAGTAGAATTCAATATTCTGTCCATTTCATGCTCACAAAGTTTGGAATACTTTTGAATAGAATCATTGTCTCCCAATTTTCCATATATTTCCAGCAATCCTTGCGCTGTTTCATAACGATAGCCATAATTCCCCAATTTTCTATAATAATATAAGGCGGAATCCAACTGATTTATTCCCAAATAATACATTCCTTTGGCTTTATAGTAATGTTCACGTCCTTCAGCAATATTATTATGTTTATCAAAAAGCCCAGACTCCTTTTCGTATTGCAACATGTAAGAATGTGCTTTCTGATATTGCGAACGATATAAACAGGCGAAATATAGTTTGGGATATATTTCAAAGGCTTCCTTGCGCATACCATGTTGCAAGTACAGCTGATGTGCCTTTTCTGTATATCTTATTGCTTTTAAAGTATCACCTTGTTCATAATATTCCGCAGCCATAAATGCGATTCCCCTAATATACTCATCGGTTTTGTTTGCTCTAAAGGAATAGTAACTATATTTCTGAAATGCCTTGATAGCTTCTTGATGCAAATACTGCATTCGAAAAACATCTGCCATTTGCCCATAAATGCTAAGCAATACGAGATAGTCACATTCGTGACTTAATGTATCTGCAAATTCCAACGCCTCTCGGTAACTATTTATAGCTTTAGGAGCTTCTTGCTGATCGCGATAAATGCAACCCATGAGGTAATGAGCCGTCATCTTATCATTAGAGGTTCCCTTGGATTCATAGTAATCCACCACTTCTTGAAAGGCTGAGTCGGAAGGCATATCAAGATAAAGTTTGTTCTCTACCTTTGCCATCAGCAGGCGATAGCGCATGGAGATTTTCTGCGACTTACTACGTTCCATCCCCTTGCCATACAGACACAAGCTATCATAGGCAGCCTGCGGATTATTCTCCATCATGCTATCTACCAGCTGCAGTTTTCTCATATAGCCAGTACTCTGTGTGCAACTTGCCAAAACAAAAGCACAAGCTATCAATGTAAATAATAAGAATATACCTTTCTTCATTTTTTTGATTTTATAAACTTCTTATTCTTTTTTTATTTAAATTCATGGCAAAAGTAACAATTATTGTTGAATTATGCAACTTTTGCAGCCATCAAAAATCCACTAGGAATCCATCACTTTTTACTTTTTCATTACATTGAACACTGTATATCAACTCCTTACAAAAAATCCACCATAAATACACAAAGAGTGATTTATGGTGGATATAGCTAAATTTCAATACAATTTATCTTTTCACTAGAACTCTAAAATCATCGCCTGACGAGGACGGAGCTTGATGTTCTTATTCAGAAGAACGGTTCTTCCATTAGTAACATCAGTTGCTTTCTCTGCATTTCCAATGATTTCAGCATAACGGGAAACATTCAGTTCGTTGGCTTCCTTCTTGCCGTTGATGATGGTCATCACGCTCTTTCCCTTGTACTGGCGGGCGATGACATACACACCCTTCTGCGGACAGAACTGGGTTTGCTTGCCCTTGGTGACAACCTCGTTGCCCTGGCGCCAATGCAATAATCGGCTGAGCCAGTCGAACATCTGGTTCTCTGCCTGCGTTCTTCCCTCGGCAGTAAAGGCATTGTGCTTATCACCTGCCCAGCCGCCAGGGAAGTCCTTGCGTACGTTGCCATCGGTTACACTCTTGGTACCATTCATCAATACCTCTGTTCCGTAATAGAGCTGTGGGGTGCGGTTGACGGTAAGGAGAAGAGCCAGCGCCTGCTTCAATGCCAGGGTATCCTTGCCTTCACCCAGGAAGCGGTCGGTATCGTGATTCTCAACGAATGCCATCACGCTCTTTGGGTTCGGATAGAGATAGTCGTAGCAGAACACGTTGTAGATGCGGTTCATGCCGTTCCACCAGTCATCAGTCTCCTCGTTCTTCGCACTGTTGATGCGGTCGAAGAAGGCGAAATCCATCACGGTAGGCAGATAGCTGTTCTTTTCTGAGAGTTTGCTGTCCTTCTGCCATGCAGCGGTATAGGCAGGTTCGGTTACCCAAGTCTCGCCCACAGTATTGAAGTGAGGATATTCCTCGCCCAGCACCTTCATCCAGTGTGCCATCGCATCACGGTCGGCGTATGGATAGGTATCCATGCGGATGCCATCGATGCCCACGGTCTCTATCCACCACTCACTATTCTGAATCAGATACTTGATGACGTGCGGATTGCGCTGGTTCAAATCTGGCATACTTGGCACAAACCAGCCATCTACGGTTTCCGTGAGATCTACCTTGCTGGCGTATGGATCGAGCACAGGAGTCAACTTATAACTGGTCTGCAGATACTTGTCGTTTACCTTGGCAGCACCATCCACGGTACCAATCTTCTTCTGATGCTCAGGAGTCTGATTTTCCGGAGCAAGCCATTCTGGAGCATTGAACCAATCCTTCGATGGCATGTCGGCTACCCAAGGATGATCGAAACCGCAGTGGTTGAAAATCATATCCATCACCACCTTCAATCCCTTCTTGTGAGCCTCAGCAGTAAGCTGCTTGTACTCCTCGTTGGTTCCGAAGCGTGGATCTACACGATAATAATTGGTGGTAGCATAACCATGATAGGTACTGTTCTTGCCATCATTAGGACTGTCGTTCTCCAAAACCGGAGTAAACCACAGGGCAGTTACGCCCAACTGGTTGAAATAATCCAGATGCTGGCGGATTCCTTCTAGGTCGCCACCATGACGAAGACTAGGCGCCGTGCGGTCGCAGGTCTTGTCACGCATGTTCTTGAATGCATCGTTCTTCAGATTGCCATTGGCAAAACGGTCGGGCATCAGCATGTAGAGCACATCCTCGTTAGAGAAACCGATGCGCTTGTCACCCGCCATCTCGCGGTTTTTCAACACATACTTCACCTTCTTCGACTGCTTGCCCTGCTTGAAGTTGAGTGTCATCTCTCCAGCCTTGGCACCATCGAGATTGAGATACACCAGGAGATAGTTAGGAGAATCGAGGCGGGCGATGCTATCCACCTTCACACCCGGATAATCCACCGTAACATCGGCATTCTTGATATCCTTGCCATACACCATCAGCTGGAGCGAGGCATCCTTCATGCCCACATACCAGTCGGTAGGTTCAATGCGGCTTACGTTGACTGCCGCATTCATACTTATTGCGCTACCCATAAGCACTAATGAAGCTATTATCTTTTTCATATTTTACACCTTATTATATATATAGACTATTTCTACACCTTAATTATATATAGACTATTTCTGATAAAGAATCAAGGCAGACTGAGGGGCAACCTCTACTTCCTTGCCAGAGATGAAACCCAGACCTTCCTCGTTGATAACACCATTGCAGCAAGCCACAGTGTAATTGCCCTCTGGAATCTGCATCTTCCTTGCCTGCTTGTTGAAATTATAGATGACGATGATCTGCTTCCAGGCATCGATGCCCTCCAGGTTCTTGAGCTGGAAACCTACGAGGCAACTCTGCTTGTTGCCCTTGGCATCCTGACTAGGCAGGAACTCGAGATGCTGACGCACCTTATCGCCTGTAGAAAGACGGAAGGCTGGATGGTTCTTGCGGAGCTGAATCAGATTCTTATAGAAGGTGAATGCCTGAGGATACTTCTGCAGATTAGTCCAGGTAAACTGGTTGATGCTGTCTGGAGAATTGTAGCTGTTGTGAACACCCTTCTTGTCGCGAAGCATCTCTTCACCGGCAAGGATGAAAGGTACACCCTGCGAAGTGAACACACAGGTCTGGGCGAGCTGGTCGATGCGGAGCAACTCGGCAGTACGCATCTCTTCCGGGATATTCTTATCCGTCAAGGATGGGATGCTCGCCTTCAATCTATCAACCAGACACATATCGTCGTGGCAGCTTACATAGCTGATCTGCTCGGTTGGGTTGTTGGTCCAAGGCTTCTTGTCATAATTCACCTTGTTCATATCCACCTGCGGATGAGCGATGCCACCCACGATACCGAACTTCAGACTCTCCTCCTCGCCAGGAAGACCAGCCAGGAGCGCACCCTTATGGTCATCAGAGAAAGGACCACGCAGGGCATCACGCATATCATCGCTGAAGGCACCGATACCATTCAATTGATGGGTATTCGCCTTCATGGCGAGTTTCTCCGTAGGATAAGCACAGCTGCCTGCACTCCAGCCCTCACCATAGATATAGATGCTAGGATCGATGCGGTTTACCATCTCACGGATAGCCTGCATGGTCTCGATATCGTGAACGCCCATCAGGTCGAAGCGGAAACCGTCAATATGGAATTCATCAATCCAGTACTTCACGCTCTCCAGCATAAACTGGCGCATCAAAGGTCTTTCTGATGCGGTCTCGTTGCCGCAGCCGGAACCATCGCTATACTTACCCTCCTTGGTCTTGCGATAGTAATAGTCAGGATAGGTACGCTGGAAGTTGCTGCCATTGATATCGAAGGTATGGTTATACACGGCATCGAAAATCACTCGGATACCTGCCTTGTGAAGTGCCATCACCATCTCCTTGAACTCCTTGATGCGGGTTCCCGGAGCATAAGGGTCGGTGCTGTAACTACCTTCCGGCACATTATAGTTCTTCGGATCGTAACCCCAATTGAACTGAGGCTTATCAAGCTTGGTTTCATCTACGGATGCGTAATCGAATACCGGTTGGAAATGGATGGCATTGATGCCGAGGTTCTTGAGATATTCGATGGCCTTAGGTTCGGTGAGGGCGAGATACTTGCCCTGATATTTCAAACCCGATGTAGGAGAAATGGAGAAATCACGCACGTGAAGCTCGTAGATAACGAGGTCGGCTGGCGACTGGATGGCAGGACGCACATCCTTATCCCATCCCACAGGGTCGGTATCATACAAATCAACGATAGCACCACGGTTTCCGTTGACGCCTACTGCCTTAGCAAATGTACCTGGAGTTTCTCCCTTACCGATATCGAAGGTATAGAACTTACCCTTCAGGTCGCCCTTCACGGTAGCCTCCCATCGTTCATCGCCCATCTTCTTCATCTTCAGCGTCTTGTAAGCCTTACCTTTTTGTCCATCCTTATAAAGACGGATGGTAACAGAAGACTTGCCGGCTGTTGGGGCATTGAGAACGAACATGGTTTTCTCCTTGGAATACATCATCTCATTGAATGTCTGCTGAGCACTCAATGAAGTTGGTAAAATCGATGCTGTCAATGCTGCAATTATTAGTTTCTGGATTTTCATTCTTATTATAAAATTGGTAGTTGTCATAATTGAACAGAAAAGGAGTTTAGGGAAGAAATATGCATCTTCCCTAAACTTCTACTTTTCTATGTTTCTAATCATTATTTAGCGAGCAATGAGATGGCGAAACCACCACCACGTGCTTCATTAATCTTCAATACATCACCCTTCTTCACAGTCTTGTGGATGATCTGGTAAGATTTAGGATTCTTCTCGTAATCGGCATTCTTGCCGTCCTGATAGATGGCGCAAGCATACTTCTTGCCCTTATCGAGGAAGTCGAGCTTTACTACAGATGTGCGGGCTGCATCGGTCTTACCACCAACGAACCAGTTGTCTGTGCCCTTTGCCTTGCGGGCTACGGTGATATACTTAGCTGGCTCTGCCTCCAGGTACTTGGAGTCGTCCCAGTCGCAAGCTACGTCGCGGATGAACTGGAAGGCATCGTCATACTTCTCATAATGCTCTGGAAGATCGGCTGCCATCTGCAAAGGACTGTACATGACAAGATAGAGCGAAAGCTGACCGCAGAGAGTGGTATGAACATAACTTGGGTTGTTGCTCCACTCAGAAAGCTTGGTCTCGAAGATACCAGGGGTATAATCCATCGGACCACCCTGCAGACGGGTGAATGGCAACATCACGGTGTGATAAGGCTTGCTACCGCCAAATGCCTCGTACTCAGTACCACGGGCACTCTCGTTACCCACCAGGTTAGGCCAGGTGCGGCAGATACCTGTAGGACGGGTTGCCTCGTGGGCATTTACCATGATATGATGCTTGGCTGCTGTCTCGATGACACGCTGGTAGTGATTGTTCATCAACTGACTGTAGTGATACTCACCTCTTGGGATGATATCGCCCACATAACCGGTCTTCACGGCATCATAGCCATATTTGTTCATCAGGTTGAAGGCATCCTCCATGTGACGCTCGTAGTTGAGAGCTGCAGAAGAGGTCTCGTGGTGCATCATCAGCTTCACACCCTTAGAGTGTGCGTAGTCGTTGAGCATCTTGATATCGAAGTCAGGATATGGAGTTACGAAATCGAAGACATCGAGTTTCTGATGACCGAACCAGTCTTCCCAACCTTCGTTCCAGCCTTCTACCAGCACCTCCTGCAAACCGTTCTTGGCAGCAAAGTCGATGTAGCGCTTTACCTCCTCGTTGGTTGCACCATGGGTACCATTAGGCTTGCACTTACTGTAATCGGTTACACCGAGGCGAACAGATGGCAGGTCGTTGGTATAGCTCCAGGTCTTGGTGCCTACAATCATATTCCACCATACGCCGCAGTACTTGGTAGGATGAATCCATGAAGTATCCTTAATCTTGCAAGGCTCGTTGAGGTTCAAGGTCAACTTGCATGAAAGCATATCACGGGCATCATCGCTCACCATCACGGTACGCCAAGGTGTATTGAATGGAGTCTGTATGAATCCCTTTCTGCCCACGGCATCAGGAGTGAGCCAAGACTCGAAGGTCAATGTCTTCTCATCCAGGTTGAGGTGCATGGTTGGATAATCCAGGCAGGCAGCCTCGTGGATATTGATATAGAGTCCATCCTTGGTCTTCATCTGGAGCGATGTCTGAACGCCGGTATCCGAGAAGACGGTGGTAGATGAATTGCTCTTGTAAGATTCGCGGTTCTTGGCGATGACAGGACGGATGCCGGTTAATGGAGTAATGTTGTAGTCATACTCCTGGGTATCGTAATCGCCAGGAATCCAGTAAGCGGTATGATCGCCTGCCATGGCAAACTGGGTATGCTCCTCCTGAATCACAAAGTAGTTCAGGCTTTGCTGCTGAGGGAACTCATAGCGCAAGCCCATACCATAATCATATACACGGAAACGGATGGTGATGTTGCGCTTGGATGAAGCCTGGTTCAGGTTTACCTCCATCTCGTTGTAATGGTTACGGATGGTAGCAGTCTCGCCCCATACTGGCTTCCAGGTTTCATCGAAGGTCGATGTCTTGCTGCCGGTTTCTGTGAAACCATCCATCAGGCTGGTTTCCTCCATACCCTTAGAGGCGTGCTTATCCTTCGCCAGCTCCAGTCCGAGATGCGATGGCTTACATACAGTCTTTCCCTTATAGCTCATCTCGTAGGTAGGCTGTCCCTTTCCGGTTAAAGAGAAAGTCACTGAGACATTGCCGTTAGGCGACTTAACGGTCTGGGCTGCTGCCAACATCGGGAGCAAGAGACCCATCACTAATACATTCAGTTTCTTCATACTGTTCAGTTATTGCTTATTCTTGTTTTTTTGAATTCTTGTTAGTTAACCTTAATCATAATCTGTTTATTCTTAAGACTGTGCAAAGATACAAAAAACAAAAATACCCTCCGCTAATTGGGAGGGTATTTTTCTGTACATCAAGGTGCAAACGTTTGCACACGTTTGCAATCTCTATAGCTTCTGCATTTACTATTACATTCACTATTGCTTTTGCAATATCTTAGTTGCGTCCACTCAGAGCTATCAGTTCGGTGATATCCTCCATGAACTCCTTGCTGGCAGCCAACTCTTCCAGACTCAGGTGCATGCGATAGCGCCAGTAGTGCTTTGGATTGGCTGGGATATTGATGCGCTCGGCATCGGCATCCGGCAGACGGAGCTTTTCATCGATGGCAAGCCAATCCTGTACGCTCAATACGCAGAGCATGGATGGAGAGGTAAGATGGCGGGAGATGATGTCTCTTGCCAACCAACCTGGGAGCGGATGAGGAGCTGGTCCCTCACGATAGAGCATCGTGTTGTAATACTCCTGGGTACGGGAGATGTTCTCGTCCCACCACATACGCAAGGTTGGCATATCATGGCTGGTGATGGTGCAGACTGAGCGGTATGGGTTACGGCTCAGATGACCGAACTTAACCGATGGGTCCTTTGGCATGCTCTGGAGCTCCAGACTCAATATCTTCAATTCGTTCATCACCCATGGCACGCAGTCAGGTACCATACCCAGGTCTTCGGCACAAACCAGCATGCGGGTAGCCTGAACCAGCTTAGGCAACTTCTTCATCGCCTCGCCATACCAGAACTGGTTGTTGCGGCGATAGAAGTAGTCGTTGTAAAGGCGATTGAATGCTGCCTTGTCAACATCATAGAGCGACTCGTAGATAAAGTCGAGCTGTGCCGAGATACGTGGATGGAAGAGTTCTGGGTTCTTGCGATCGCGAACGAAGAGCACATCGCTGATCAGGGCATACAAGCCATCACGCAACCAGATATCCTTCTCATCAGTTACATTCTGGAAGAGAGCCTCCACCTTGCGCTGGGTATCTACCTCAGGCTTCATCTGATAGCGCTCCTCATCCAGGCGATCGAGATACTTCTCCTTCACTTCGTCGGCACGCTCATGGAACATACGGTCCAATATCCAGTCGGTAATGAACGGACGGAGGAAGCGGTCTTCCTGGAAGTTCAAGCCGTAGCTCTGAATCTCCTCACGGGTCATGCCGAGGGCTGGAGCAAACTGTCCGAGCAAGCCATGTACGCTATCCACTGGAATTTCCCAGATGCGGAAGAAGCCGAGCACGTGGTCGATGCGATAGGCATCAAAGAACTTCGACATGTTCTGGAATCTGCGGGTCCACCACTGGCAACCATCCTTCAACATCTCATCCCAGTTGTAAGTAGGGAATCCCCAATTCTGACCATTCACAGAGAAGTCATCAGGTGGAGCACCCGCCTGACCGTTCAGATTGAAGTACTTAGGCTCCATCCAAACATCGCAACTGTGACGATGCACACCGATAGGAATATCACCCTTCAGGATAACGCCCTTCGCCTTGGCATGCTCGTGTGCCTCCTGCATCTGCTTGTTCAGAATGAACTGCACGAAGTAGAAGAACTCCACATTCTGGTACGCCTCGGTTTCAGGGTTGGTCAAATCCTTGCGTTCAGCCTCATCCCAAACATGATGGTCTGGCCACTGAGTGAAGTCGGCAGTGCCATTCTTGTCGCGCAGGTAAGAATACTGTGCGTAAGGCACGAGCCACTGTTGTGTATCCTGAATGAAAGCCTTGAAATCGGCTCCCGACATCATCTTTTTACCTTCCTGTGCAAATATCTGTTGCAGATAATCCTGCTTGTAATCATTCACCTTCTCATAATCAATCTGATGCAAGGCATTGAGTTCCTTGCGGGTCTTCTCTGCCTCCTCGCGAGCCTTCTTGTCCTTCAACACTGGCAACGCATTCAGATCGGCATACATCGGATGGATGGCAAAGACGCTGATGCAGCTATATGGATAACTGTCCGTCCAGGTATGGGTGATGGTGGTATCATTGATTGGCAGAAGCTGAAGAACTTTCTGACCGGTAGAAGCCACGAGGTCTATCATGGTCTTCAGGTCGCCGAAATCGCCCACTCCGGCACTCTTCTCGCTGCGCAAAGAGAATACTGGCACCTGCGTTCCGGCAAGCTTGCGGTTGTAGAGGGCAAAGAAAGCCTGGTCCAGATCATAAGCGATGGCATCACCTGCCTTCATCTCCGGCAGGTCGATGGTGCGGTTCAAGCCTGTTTCCCAAAACAGCAGATCCTTCTTCTCGTTGTAAGCCACAAACTTGAACTCCATGTGAGCAGTCTGCAGATGAGCAGCATCCAAATCCACCACCCATTCGTTATAGGTGTGCTGTGTCATCTTCAGCATTTTTTCTGCATTCCATGCACCCAGCACGTTGTCGGCACCTACCAGTCCGAGTCTTTCTCCATCACGAAGCTGAGGGGCACGCACGATGAGGCGTATGGTCTTGGCACAGTTCTGCATCGCCAGTTCTTCTGGAGCCTGGTGATTGATGCAATCGGTGAAGGCACTGCTGTAAAGATAAGCATCCTCAGGTATCACCTTCCAACTGTCATAGAGGGTAAACTCATCCGCCTTGGTAGCGTTCAGTTCCAGACGATGCTTCACGAGAAGCCACTCGGTCTTGAGCACCCTGCCATCGCGCTCTACACTATAATAATAGGTGTAAACCTTCTCTGGCTGTTCTACACACCAGTCAAACGACCATCTCTCGCCATTGAGAGTAGTCATCGGGAAGCTAAGTTCCTCATCCGCCTTCTGAATGTTCAAGACGAGCTGCTCGCCGAACATGGTTTTGTATTCTATGTTAAAATGAATTGTCATAAAACTCCACTTAGATGTTAGTTATTTATTTTTTATTTCCGATGCGAAATTAGCAAAAATATCCGTAACAAGTACGGTTCTTTTGCACAAATCGAGGAAAAACAAATGCAAACGTTTGCATTAGTTTTCCTTGACTGGCATTATTCATGGTTCTTGATAAGCTTTATTTCTTTTCCTTGATGATACTGACAGATAAGGCACCGGCGATGAGCAATACACCAGCCACTATCATCATGTCGCTCTGATGAGAACCGATCAAGCTCAGGATAGTGCCGCCGCAGATGGCTGCCACAATCTGAGGAATACAGATAGTTCCGTTAAACAGGCCCAGATAAGCACCCATGTGACCATAGCCCTGCAAGGCGTTGGTAACAAAGGTGAATGGCATTGCCAGCATGGCTGCCCAACCCGCACCAATCATCAGGAATGGGATAAACTGCAAGTACTGGTCGTGCAGGAATGGAATAAGAGCGAAGCCCACGCCACCAATCAGCAAGCTCACGCTATAAGCCATTTTGGTGTTCTTGAACTGAGGAAGCACCACAGCCCAAAGCACGCTGCCCACAGCCTGTACGGCAAAGAGGATGCCCACCCAGTTGCCTGCTTCCTGGAATTCAGCCGACTTAGGGTCGGTGGTATTCCAAACGGTTTCGGCGATGGCACCGGTGGAATAGTTCCAGAGATAGAGGAAGCCAGCCCAGCAGAAGAACTGTACCAGTCCCACCTTCCAGAAGGTAGAAGGCGCATTCTTCAAGAGCGTAATCCAATCGGCCTTACCCTCTTCTTCCTTTTCCACATCGCCAGCTACGCCGTTATACTCCGCATACTGCTGCGGATTCCACTCCTTCACCTTCATCGTGGTGTAGATAACACAGAGAATCAGGATGGCAGCGCCCACATAGAACGACCAGATAACGGAATCAGGCACCACGCCCTGTTCTGCCACATTCTTGATACCCAGGAAGGTAAAGAGGAACGGGAAGATGTATCCAGCCACAGAACCGGCATTGCAGAGGAAACTCTGGATAGAGTAAGCCTTTGCCTTCTGCTTCTCGTTCACCATGTCGCCCACCAGCATCTTGAAAGGCTGCATCGCCATGTTGATGCTCGTATCCAGAAACATCAGGGCAATCAAACCGAAGAGCATGGCTCCGCTCACGGTAAGGCCCAGCGAACCGGCATTCGGCAGCAGGCACATCACGAGGACAGCTATCGTGGCTCCCACGAAGAGATAAGGGATGCGGCGACCGAATCGGCACCAGGTTTTATCACTCAGCGTACCTACGATAGGCTGTACCAGGATTCCCATCAATGGAGGGAGAATCCAGAAATAACTCAAGTTGTGTGGGTCAGCACCCAACGTTGCAAAGATTCGGGAGATGTTGGCGCTCTGAAGGGCGTAGGCAATCTGTACCCCGAAGAAACCGAAGCTCAGGTTCCAGAGCTTCCAGAAACTCAAATCAGGTTTTTGTGTCATATTGTTGTTATTTTAAATTTCAAAGTTCGGTGTTCAAAGTTCAAGCTTATCTCGTAGTTCCTCTTACCACGAGTCGGGTTCTCACCACTCTTTTCTCCACATCATCCTTCTGGATGGATCCCTCCACCTGTCCGATGAGGATATTTGCCGCTTCCTCGCCCACTGCTACGCCTCGCTGTTCCACGGTGGTAAGCATCGGGTCGCTCGCCTTGGCACGGTCGCCATTGGTAAAACCGCAGATACTGATATCATCTGGCACAGCATATCCCATGCGCTTGGCGGTATAGAGGATACCGATAGCGGTATCGTCGTTGATGGCGAAGAATGCATCCGGCACATCATCCTGCTCCAGGATTTCAGGCGTGATAGCCTCAGCCTGCGCGCGGTTGTCGCAGATTCTCACCCAGTCAGGGTTCTCGGTCAGTCCATGCTTCACGATGGCATCATGATAACCGTTGTATCTGTTTTTGGAAATCTCCAAGTTCATCGGCGAACCATAGAAGGCTATCTTCTTGCAGCCCGTATCAATGAGATAGGTCACGGCGGTGAAGGCACCCATGTAGTCATCCACCACCACTCTGGAGCAGTTCACCCCCGTACAGATTCTATCGATAAAGACGAGCGGCACGCCATTGTTCATCAACTTCTCGAAATGGTCATACTGCTTGGTATCCTTCGCCTGCGAAACGATGATGCCACACACCTTATTCTTATAGAAGTCTTCACAGATAGCCACTTCTCGGTCGTATCGCTCCTTGCTCTGCGCCACCATCACACGATAGCCCCTGGCTCTCGCCTCCTCCTCAATTCCCGAGAGGATAGACATAAAATAATAATGAACCATCTCGGGGATGATAACTCCGATTACCTTCATCGGCTGCACCCTGCTGTGGCGAAGAGCCTCGCCGATGACGTTCGGATAGAAGTTATGTTCACGCGCGTATGCTTGAATACGCTCCTTCTGGGCAGCACTGATTCTCGGACTGTCCTTCAACGCTCGGCTCACCGTGGCAATGCTTACCCCCAGGTCGCGAGCAATATCCTTCATTGTTATATTGTTATTCTCGTTCATGTTGTTTCTAAGTCATGCTGCAAAATTAGACAAATATCCGTTATCTTGTACCTTTTTTCTTGATTAATATCAAGCAAATCAAGTGCAAACGTTTGCGCATAAGAAATAACGGAATTAACTAAAAAATAGTGCATCGTATCGAAAAAGACTTTAATTTTGCACCCAGAAAGAATAAGCAACGCAAAACCTCGACCTATTTTTTATAAAACAAGGCCAGAGACTAACAATGATATTCAACTACGATTTTAAATATAATTATAAACATAAACTTAAAAATCAAGCAAAATGATGAAGCAGGTAAAATTTAAATTGCCTCTCAGAGCATTGACCCTCGCAGGTGGTCTGCTTCTGACGGTGAGTTCCTTTGCGCAGACAGCTGCGATTAAGGGACACGTGAAGGATGCTTCCGGTGAGCCTGTCATGGGTGCTACCATTACAGTGAACGGTAAGCCAGTAGGTATTACCGACATGGATGGTAACTTCTCTGTTGACGCAGCTCCAGGTGCTAATCTTACTTTCACCTATCTGGGAATGACTCCACAGACTATCAAGGCCACATCTAACATGATGATTACCTTGGCGGATGACTCTAAGGCTTTGAACGAAGTCGTAGTCATTGGTTATGGTCGTGCCAAGAAGGATGACTTGACCGGTTCTGTTACAGCCATCAAGCCAGATGAACTTTCTAAGGGTATCACCAACAACGCATCAGACATGTTGGTTGGTAAGATTGCCGGTGTTGATGTACAGACAGCAGGTGGTACTCCTGGTGCAGGTGCCCAGATTCGTATCCGTGGTGGTGCTTCTCTGAATGCATCAAACGACCCACTCTATGTAGTAGATGGTTTGATTATTGATAACCAGACAGCTACAGGTATGAGTAATATTCTCGCTATGATCAATCCTAGCGATATTGAGTCATTCACCGTATTGAAGGATGCTTCTGCTACCGCTATTTATGGTAGCCGTGCTTCTAATGGTGTCATCATCATCACTACTAAGAAAGGTCGCAATGGTCAGAAGCCTTCTGTTTCTTACACAGGTGATGTAACTATTTCTACTATCCAGAAGAAATATGATGTTTTGAACGCTGCTCAGTACAAGGAACTTGTCGGCTCTGTCAATGGTCTTGATGCATCCAAATTAGGCAATGCTGATACCAACTGGCAGGATGAGATTTTCCGCACAGCAGTTTCAACCAACCATAACGTAAGCGTACAGGGCGGTTTGAAGAACATGCCATATCGTGCCAGTGTAGGCTTCAACAACTCAAACGGTATCGTGAAGACCAGTTGGATGAATCGTGTCAACGCTTCCCTCAACTTGGCTCCATCATTGCTCGACAAGCACTTGAACTTCAACCTCACAGGTAAGTTCATGTATGAGAAGGATCGCTATGCAGATGCAGGCGGCGCTATCGGTGCAGCTTTGTCTATGAATCCAACAGAACCTGTTTTTGGTGAAGGCGACCAGTATGCAGTTACAGGCGGTTACTATCAGAACTTGATTAACAAGGCTGATGATATGACAGACCCTAACTGGAAGAATACTACCAACTCTAATGCTGCCCAGAACCCAGTAGCTCTTCTCAATCAGAAAGAAACTATAGCTCATGCCCGTGACTACAGCGGCAACTTCGAGGTAGATTACAAGATTCATGGTTTCGAGGATTTGCATCTGCATGCAAGCTTGGGTGCTCAGTACACCTCTACACAGCAAAGCGATGAGATTTCCAAGTACTCATACTCTAACAACTATTTCGGTTGGGCTGGTATGACTCACTATTGGAAATACAATATGATTGGTAATGCCTATGCACAGTATGCTCATAAGTTTGGTGTTCACGACATCGATGTTATGGCAGGTGCCGAGCAGAGCCACTACCACAGACATGGCTACAACCAGGGCTTTGGTACAGATGAATATCTGAAGGCAAATAACCCAGTCCTCAACGAGGAGACAGGTTACTACAATTGGCAGCACAACCCATCAAAGCGCAGCGAGCAGGAGTGGGCTAACCACAACTCTCTGGTATCATACTTCGGCCGTTTGAACTATAATCTTCTCGACCGCTACTTGATTACCGCCACATTCCGTGCCGATGGTTCTTCTCGTTTCGCCAAAGGTCATAAGTGGGGCTACTTCCCATCAGCAGCCTTTGCCTGGAAGATCAACAACGAGGGCTTCCTGAAAGATGTAAAATGGCTTGATGATTTCAAATTCCGTGTAGGTTGGGGTAAGACTGGTCAGCAGAATGGTATCGATGACTTCTACTATGCTCCACTTTATGTAGTAGGTAACTCTTATGCTCAGTATCCTTTCGGTAACGACTATCACCAGACTGTACGTCCTAACAAGTATAACGACAAGTTGACTTGGGAAAAGACCACAACATGGAATGCAGGTATCGACTTCGCTGCTCTCAACAACCGTTTCTCTTTCAACATTGATGGTTACTATCGCAAGACAACCGATTTGTTGGCAACAGTTGACGTACCAGCAGGTACCACATTCGGTGATAACCTGTTGAAGAACGTAGGTTCCCTCAAGAACTATGGTGTTGAGGTGGCATTCGACGTGAAGCCTATCGTAACCAAGGACTTTACATGGGATATTACCTATAATGTGGGTTGGAATCACAATGAGATTACTTCTCTTGATGCCGGTGCTCAGGACTGGGTATGGACAGGCGACAAGATTTCTCGCGGTAACAACACCAAGATCTTGAAGAACAAGGTGGGTGAAGCAGTCAACTCTTTCTTCGTTTACCAGCAGGTATATGATGAGAATGGCAAACCTATCGAGGGTCTGTACGTAGATCGCAATGCTGATGGTCAGATTAACGACGATGACCGCTACTATTACAAGAACCCTTCTCCAGATGTAATCATGGGTCTCACCACTAAGTTCCTTTATAAGAACTGGGACTTCAGCATGGCATTCCGTGCATCTTTGGGTAACTACGTATATTATGACTTCTTGGCCAACAGAGCTTCCATCTCGCCATCAGGTCTTTACTCTAACAGTTCATTCAGCAACACCACTCCAGAGGCCGTTAAGCTCGGTTTCACAGGTTTGACAGTTGCCCAGAACTACTTGAGTGATTACTTTGTACGTAATGCTTCTTACTTGAAGTGCACCAATATTACATTGGGCTACAGCTTCCCTGCATTGATCAAGAATTCTTGCAGCGGACGTATCTACTTCACAGCACAGAACCCATTCATCATTACAAAATATAAGGGTATCGACCCAGAGGTAACCAGTGGTATCGACAGCAATCCATATCCACGTCCAATGAGTTTCCAGATTGGTTTGAACCTCAACTTCTAATATATAAAGGATTATAATTATGAGAAATATATTAATAAAGACTGCAGTTGCCGGTTTCCTCTGCTTGGGATTGGCTTCTTGCGCAGACGATTTGAATATCAGCTCAATTGATCCTCAGTCATCACCTAGTTATGATGCCGACGGTCTTTTAGCTAAACAATATGCCACACTTGGTCTGACAGGTCAGGCAGGTCCTGCAGGAAAGGGAGATATGAGCCAGGATGAGGGTGAAAGCGGTTTCTACCGTGTCATCTTCAATCTTCAGGAACTTTGTACAGATGAAGTTATCTGGGCTTGGCAGACTGATACCGATATCCCTGCCATCACCAATATTGCATGGAACTCAAGTTCAGTACGTGCCAACTGGGCATACCAGCGCCTGGCATACGACATCACCCTTCACAACCAGTTTATCAGTGAGCAAACTGGCAAGATGAGCGACGATGTTATTGCAGAGGTTCGTTTCCTCCGCTGCTTGAACTACTATTATTTCCTTGATCTCTTCCACAAGGCACCTTTCAAGGATACATTTGATAGCGAACTGCCTGTTGAGAAAACCGGTAAGGATCTCTACGACTGGATTGACAAGGAGTTGACCGCCATTGAGCCACAGCTCAAGGAAGTTGGTGCTTACAATGACGAAAAAGGCTTTGGCCGTGCAGACCGTGGTGCAGCTTATGCCCTCCATGCTCGTCTGGCTCTGAACTCTGCAGTTTACACAGATGGCCAGGTAAAGGACTACAAAAAGGCAAAGGACTACTGTGATAAGATTCTCTCTAGTGGAGCTTACGCATTGTCAACCGAGACAAAGAATGGATTCTCAGGCTATGAGCAGGTATTCATGGGCGACAACGACCAGAACACCCAGGCTATGAAGGAGATTATCTTCCCTATCCGCCAGGATGGCAAGAAGACTCAGGAATACTCAGGTTCTACATACCTCGTAGCATCTATGCGAACTTCAGGAATGCCAAATTCATTCACCAGCAACTATTGGAGCTGCAACTTCGCCCGCAAGGACTTGGTTGAGAAATTCTTCCCTAATGACAATATCCCTATGGCAGGTGAAAGCGATGCGCTGAAGGATGCCACCGAGGAGCAGGTTATCGCAAAGGATGAAGAATTGCACGTAACCACAAAGGATGTCATCAACAAAGCTGGTGATGACCGTGCCATGTTCTACATGGGTGTAGGTGGCGGCATCCGCACACTCAGCCCTGGCAAGCAGATTACAGGTTTCACAAATGGTGCTTCTATCGTAAAATGGCAGAATCGCCATGCAGACGGTTCCGACATCCACGATGGTACATTCATGGATACAGATATCCCATTGTTCCGCCTGGCAGAGATTTACCTGACACGTGCTGAGGCCAACTATCGTTTGGGAAATACCACTGATGCTCTCGCAGACATCCAGACTATTCAGAAGCGTGCTCATCGCAAGGAGATCTCTGGAGCTGTCGATGAACAGACTTTGATTGATGAGTGGTGCCGTGAGTTCTATGTAGAAGGCCGTCGTCGTTCTGATTTGATCCGCTTTGGTCTCTTCTCTGGTTCCAAGTATCTTTGGGACTTCAAGGGAGGTGTAGCAGGAGGTATCGGTATCGAGTCTAAGTTCAACGTATATCCTATCCCTGTTACCGACATTGCAGGTAATCCTAACATGACTCAGAACCCTAATTACTAATCTTAGTAAATCGGGGATTCTTCGGAATAAAGAACTATAATTGATTAAAGAATACAATTATGAAAAAGATATTTTTAAAATTGATGCTGTTGCCTGCAATGGTTTTGCCTTTGCTCTTCACTTCATGCTCTGACGACAATGACAGCAATCCTACATTGGATTTAAATCATGCTGCAGACGGATTTGTATTGAATACACCAGCATACGCAGAAAACAATACATACGACTTGGCAAGTGCCAACAACTTGACCTTGTCTTGTTCACAGCCAAACTATGGAGGTATTCCATACGTGGTTCGCTACTATGTGCAGGTTGCACTCGATCAGAAGTTCCTGACAGATACAACAGCTACACATAAAGAATTGTCAACCTCTTACACCACAGCCAAGATGGCTGTGGATGCAGCAGAGTTGAACTCTACACTCGTTGATATGTTCCAGGCAGCCAGCCCAGACACAAGCGTGCCAGAAACAATGCCTGTATATGTAAGATTGCGTGCTGTCATAGATGGCACAGCCGACCCTTATCTTGGTCAGAGTTATTCCAACATCATAACCCTGCCTTCAGTGAAGGCTACTTACAAGGCTCCAGATGCTAAGTATCCAGAGAACCTGTTCGTAGTTGGTTCTTCTATCCAAGAGGCTTGGAGCAGCTGGAAGCCAGTGGCTCCTGTATATGGTATGGCAGGCAACTATTATACCATGGTTTATGTTCCTGATGGCGGTTCATTCAAGTGGGGTACATACGAGAATGACTGGCGTGGCTTTAGCCGTCTGGCTGCTGTCAACGATAATGCTGGTGCTGAATTCTCAGAGGATGGCGACGGAAACCTGAAGGTTGCTCATGGCGGCTGGTTCGTTCTCCACTTCGTTGGTGAAATGTCAGCAGACAAGAAGAACATCAACTACTCACTGAATGTTTATCCTGGTGCTGCTTACATCATCGGTGCTGCTGCTGGTGGCAATTGGGACGACGCTTCTGCCGCTTGGGCTATGACAGCTCCTGCAGACCAGACTGGCGAATGGGTATCTCCAGCCTTCGGTGGTGATGGCGAGCTCCGCACATATATCAAGATTCCAGGAATCGACTGGTGGCGTACAGAGTACACTATCTTCAAGGGCAACTGCTTCTGGAGAAACATGAACATTGTTAATTCTTGGTCTGAGGCTGGTGAAGGTTACTCTGTAACTTGCACAGCAGGACAGAAGCTCTATGTCAACTTCGACAAGAACACAGCAGAAGTTAAATAATTAAAAACATGAACACAATGAAAAAGACATTATTATATAGCTTAGCAGCAATGGCAAGTCTCGCACTTGCCAGCTGCGCTGGCGACTACGACGACTGGGCTAACCCACAGGCCAACGAGCAGGAAGCATCTGCTGCCAAGTATGGGGTAACCTTTGCCAATGGTTCTGAGGCAGAAGGCAGCATGGCTGATGAAGATGGTATCATCAATCTCGTAACAGTCAATTCTACAGATGCCAATGTCTCTGGTTTCACCCTCCAAGATTTCAAGGTGAACGGAGTAGCTGTCAATGGAACAATGGTTGGCAACAGCGTTCAAGTAAGTGCTTCTGAATTGGAGAAACTCGTTTGCGAGCAGAATAAGTCTCGTGCTTCTGTTGCTCGCGACCTGAAAGTGGAGACACAAGTTTCTATCAATCTCGCTTCTGGTGATGCGGTAAGCATTACTACCAAGGGCGAGACTACAGGTAAGTTTACTCCAACAGCAACACCTCAACTCGATGAGAAGGGCTACTACATGCTCGGTCAGGTAAACGGAAATGAGTGGGATGCAAAATCTCCTGTCTGGATGAACAAGATTAGCGATGGAGTTTATCAGTTGAAGGTTACAACTACTGCAGACAAAAACTGGTTTAAGTTCTATGCTGGAAGCAACTTCGTAAGTGAAGACTGGGATTCCATCAACAAGGGAGCCTTGGGCTGCAAGGAGAATGGTTCAGAAGAAGCATTCGGATACATTCTCTATAATGGCGATTCATGGGGTGAACTTCAGACTCCAGTTATCCCTGGAGCTGGTACATGGATTGTTACTCTTGATATGAACAACCTTACTTACACCGTAGGCAAGCCAGTGCTCTATATGGCAGGTGATGCTAATGGATGGGCAACAAATGACTACCTCGCAGGTGATGATGGTGTACACTTTACTGGTTACATGTACTTGAACCAGAATGGTTTCAAGTTCTGTACTCAGCCAGAGTGGAAGGGCACCAACTATGGCGCAAACTTCGACACAGCTCCTGATGCAGGCAACATCACTATGACAGAAGAAGCCGGTTACTACAAGGTAGATGTAGACTTGTCTGCTAAGACATATACATTGATTCCTATCACTACTATCGGTATCATTGGTAGCGCATCACCTAATGGTTGGGATTCTGACGTTGATATGACATACGTTCCTTACAATGCAGAAACTAAAGAACTTGGCTACTGGGAGGCAAAGGACATCACATTGGCTTCTGGTGAAATCAAGTTCCGTGCCAACGACGACTGGGCTATCAACTGGGGTGGCGATGTAAATGCTCTTACCCAAGGCGGTGGCAACATCTCTGTAGATGCTGGTACTTACGACATCAAGCTCTATGCATGGGCTAATGGCTATGCAAAGTGTGAACTGATCAAGAAGTAAGATATACAAACTTAAAGAGGCAACCAAGGTTGCCTCTTTTATTAATTCTATAAAAAGATGAAACAGCTAATATTATTCGTTTTTATCACATTAATTTTAACTGGATGCTACAATGAAGATTACAAAAGTGAAGAACAGCAAAACTCCACTTACATTGCAAGAAATACAAGGTCAATAGATATTGCAAACGATACTTGGACTAATTATGATTATTGTACTATCAAAGGGCATTCAGAACTAATCAAAGCACCATGGGCTGAAAATAATGTTATAACAACAATTCCAACAGGCATTAGAAAAGATGTCAAAAAAGAAGATGGTTGGGATATTCTTTTTTCAAGCGTTAAAATTAACAATTACTCACAGCCATACAATTATCATGAAACAGACAAAGGTGCTAATTATATTATTTTCTATAATCACTTTAATGGACTTTTAAAAGGCTTTTGCTATTTATCCAAAGTAGAACAACAAAATAATATGGGAATATGGCATATAAGTACAAATGACTCCACTAGACTATTTAACTTTGCTGGTACAGATGCAATCCCCTATAACGGTCCCAAAAGAAAAGATGTTTATATTTCAAACATATCAAATGAAGAAATCTCTAAAGGATTCAACAAGGGATGGAATTGTTTTCAAATAGAATTAGCTTACGATGAAAATAGCATTAACGAAACTTTGAATATAGATGCAATTTGCTTGAATGAAACCTCATTTGATTTTACGGGCACAATGGATTTTGATTCAAAAGGAGTAATCATTACCGCCACAGAACAGCCCAAAAGCAATGTATTTAAAGGAGTTGCTACTGCAATTGGAGATGCAGCAAATAAATATGTAACAAAGAATCTAGAAAAAACCAAAACACAAGAAAAAGGTATTGTAGGCAAAACAATAGGAAGTTTAATAGAACTTGGTGCTAACAAAATTTTTAGTTCTATATTTGGAAAATCATCGTCAAAAATATCAGAACAAACAATAAACATAGCTAGCAAAGGAAACGTTAAGATTACAGGAAAGAGTTTTAATCCTGGTTCTGGCCTTATTGCACCAATAAGCAGCATTCCTTTAAATTCTTTAGGTTATGCATTAGGAATTTGGAATTTATTAGACTATCCAATCTATCAAATAGAATCTACCGCAACATTAGAGAATTACTTCGATACACCAAATAATGTAGCCTTTAGATACAAGGTTGAAACGTCTGCAAAATATAAGACAATAATAAATCCTGCCCAAAAAGAATACTCATCACAAGCTAGTTTTGTATTTCAAGATGGATTTTATGCGTCAAAATCTATTTTAGAGACAAACTCAAATATGATATACGGAGGTACGAAGAATCTTCCTAGCCTATATACTCTTTCTCCTATGTTCAATATTCTATATATATCTACAGATTATCTTCCTCAAAAATCATACGGATATAAAACTCCAGGATTGGATTTAAAATTAGCAGATAAAGATATATGCAAACAAAGGCCCCAGTTATGTGTCGTAGAAAAATTTTTAAATAATGACATCTACATATCTGCCAAAACGTTTAATGCAAAAGACAGTTTTATTGTCACAAAAGGAGCAAGACCTTATTGGTGGACACTCAAACAACTGGAATCTAATGGATATAAATATAACGGGTATAGCAAGTGAACTGTATCAAGCAGCATAACTCTTTATTAGTAAGAGAACAGCTGGGGAACAATCCTAAGCGTCTCTTCCTTGGCAAACTCAGGTTGGGTTCGATGCCCGATCTGAGTTTTTTGTAAGCTGGTAGCATAAATGCAAGACGGGGTTAGCCGATGGCTTACGGATGACTATAGCTTGGTTTTCTTAAGCGAGTGCAAAGGTACTACTTTTTTGAATCCACCAAATTTTAGGGGGAATAAATTTGCAGAAAATATTTAAGGTGAATCATAAATCTCCTCTCACGGAATGTAGATTGTATTGAAAATAAGAGAGTTAAGTGTGAAAGGAAAAATCGGTTCAGGGGAGATTGTCCGTGGATAGACAATCTCTTCTGAACCATTTATGTCATTTTTTGGGAACTAGAAAATGGGAAAGTGACGAAAAGTGGTAAAACTACCACTTTTTGCTTGTAAATCATGGTAAAAGCCTTCGTTTGAGCCTTTTTAGTGACGAAAAACGGTAAGTTTACCACTTTTTGATAATGAAGTTGCGCATTCTTAGATATTTTTTGTATCTTTGCAGTGACGAAAAGTGGTAATGTTGCCACTTTTTGATAAT
>OOCQ01000280.1_pt1 | contig 45503 bp, 38 predicted proteins | sample 1671121 | NCBI WGS metagenome assembly OOCQ01 (sample SAMN06348124, study PRJEB24527) | human gut metagenome | biome: human gut; feature: ankylosing spondylitis patient; material: feces | host: Homo sapiens | place: China | collected 2015-10 | reverse complement strand
TCTGTTTCGAGTCGTTCAGCAGCGGATGGTTCCATTCCGGCGGCAGGATAACCGCGGCGGCGGCCACCGGTCCTGCCAGCGGCCCCCGCCCGGCTTCGTCGCAACCGGCCTCGACCAGTTCGTGCTGTGAGCAGGTTTTCAGCATCTCCCTCGGCGGTCGGTAGGTTTATTGGAGTAGCGTCCCGTTGTCCGTGTCGATGGGCGTAACGGTTGGCGTTTCCTGTCGATGAGGTACTGTTCGATCTGCCGGGCTTGCCCGGTCTGTCCGAACATGCCCGCGATCTGATAAAGGTCGTAGAGGTATTCTGCGTTTTCCTTCACGTCCCGTAGAGTCAGGTCTTTGTATTTCCCTGTAAAGCGCAGGTAATAGGTAATGTTTTCCTCCAGGTTTTTCGCATATTCTTCCAGCACCTCGTTTCCCTTGTCGAAAGCTCCGGCCATATAATAGGCCTCGATGATCGGAACGGTCGACAGGTAGTTGTGCCGGATCTGGCTGAACGGGATCTTCCGGATGCCGGTATCCAGCACTTCGATCGCCCGCGTCGTGTCGCCCTTTTCCAGCAGGGCCACGATCTCCTCCAGCCGGGCGATCTCCTGCTCGGGGACCGAGAAGCGCACCTTGACGCGTCCGACTTCGAGCAGCGTCAGCACGGGAACGCCCGGCAGGGCCGTCTCCCCGGCCGAAATCCGCCGCTGGCCGACCACCCCGGAAAAGGGCGCGTAAAGCGAGCAGTCCTCCAGATTCTTCTTCGCGATCCCGAAGGCCGCCTCGGCCTGCCGCAGCCGGGTCTGCGCCTCGACCCACTTGATCTCGGGCAGGCTCTCGGCGTCGTAGAGCTGTTTCAGACGCGCGCAGGCGTCCTTCGCCTGATTCAGCGCGGCTTCGGCGGCCTCGAAAGTCCGGCGCGCCGAGGTGGGATCGAGCTCGGCGAGCAGGTGACCTTTGCCGACGCGCCGGCCCTCGTCCGCAAAAGTGCGGGCGACGGTCCCGGCGACGGGGAAGCTCAAGGCGGCCGAAGACTCCTCTTCGATCGCACCTACATAAACGGCCGCCCCGACGTCGGCCGAGGGCGCGGCCACGATGGTTTCGACACGCAGCGGATCGACCGTGCGGTTCTTTTTCGGAGATGAACAGCCGGCGGCCAGCAGCAGCGCGGCACAGAAAACAGTTCGTTTCATCGGTTCTTCAATTTTTCGATGCAAAGTTCCCCTTTTAGCTCCCTCCGGAAAAGGCCGCCGTGTCGGTTAAATTAGCCGATTGGTTCGATTTCCAACCTTTCGACAAATCGTATTCGGCAAATTCGTTATATTTGCCCGAAATACGACCGATAAAATGAACGAAAAGGAGATTCAGAGCTTCTCGCTCGAAACATTGCTCACCGTCAACGAACCGCGCCCGGAAGACCTCTATTTCGATGGCTGTCTGATCGCTTCGCGCGTCAAGATCATGGACACGGTCAACATCGACCTGTTCCGCTACCCGACGCGTCTCGATGCCTTCGCGATCCTTTTTTGTTCCGAAGGTTCGATTTCGTTCACCTCGGGACTGCGCCGCCACACGCTCGACGCGAAGATGCTGTTCGTCCTCCTGCCCGGCTCGATTCTGCAAGTGGAATCCATCCGGCCGGAGTCCTCGGTCTACACGGTGATCTGCGAAGAGGAGTTCATCCGGCGCATCAATATCGACATCAAACTGCTTTCGAGGCTCTTTTTAAGCGTCGAGAAACAGCCCTGCCTGCGGCTCTGCGAAGCCGAATGGGCCGGCATCACCGGCTCGTTCGCCGAAATCCGCTCCGAGAGCCTGCCCCGCCCGGGCGACGTCTATTCGCCGGAGATCCTGCGCTCGATGATCCGCACGCTGGCCTACAAGGTCTGCCGCATCATCGGGCGGCACATCGAGTCGCAGCCCGCCCCGGAGACCTCGGCCCGCAGCCGCAACGACGAGTATTTCAACCAGTTTATGAGCGAACTGACCAAACATTACATGCAGGAGCGTTCGGTGGGCTTCTACGCCGGGCAGCTGCACCTGACGCCCAAATACCTCACGACGATCATCCGCAAGACCTCGGGCCGCACCGCCGCCGAATGGATCGACGACTACGTGGTGCTCGAAGCCAAAAACCTGCTGAAATATTCGACGATGAGTATTCAGGAGATCGCCTACTGCCTCAATTTCCCCAACCAGTCCTTCTTCGGCAAGTATTTCCGCAACCACACGGGCATGACCCCGTCGGCATACCGGATGAGCAAATAGCCGGAGGTTTTGCAGCGGTCCGACTTTTTCGTATCTTTGGTGTCGTAACGACACTTTCCGAAGGTCGGCAGGTTCCACCGAGTCGCACGGCAGTCCGGTATTGCAGCGATCCGACTTTTTCGTATCTTTGTAAATAAAGTGCATTCCGATATGGCAAAATACGATTTCGATCAACTGATCCCGCGCCGGGGAACCAACTCGGTGAAGTGGGACGAGGAACCTGCGGCCGACATCCTCCCGATGTGGGTCGCCGACATGGATTTCCGCACGGCCCCGTGCGTCGTCGAGGCGCTCCGCCGCCGGGTGGAGCACGGCGTCTACGGCTACGCCACGGTCCCGGAGAGCTACTACGGGGCGGTCACGTCCTGGTTTGCCCGGCGGCACGGCTGGGTGCCCGGAGCGGACTGGATACTTCCCGTGACGGGCGTGATCCCGGCGCTCTCGGCCATTCTCCGGGCGCTGACCCGTCCCGGAGACCGGGTGCTGGTGCTGACGCCCGTCTACAACCACTTCTTCATCGCCATCGACAACAGCGGGTGCTCCGCCGCGGAGTGCGAACTGACTTACGGCGACAACCGCTATACGGTCGATTTCGACGCGCTGGAACGCCGGGCCGCCGACCCTGCCGTGAAACTGATGCTGCTCTGCAACCCGCACAACCCCGCGGGGCGGGTCTGGACGCCCGAAGAGCTGCGCCGCATCGGCGACATCTGCCTGCGCCGCGACATACTGGTCGTGGCCGACGAAATCCACTGCGAGCTGGTGATGCCGGGATTCCGCTACACCCCCTTCGCCTCGCTTTCGGAGGAGTTCGCGCGCCGCTCGGTCACCTGCGCCTCGCCCAGCAAGGCATTCAACCTCGCGGGAGTGCAGGTGGCCAACATCTTCGCCGCCGACGCCGGCCTCCGGGAACGGATCGCCCGGTCGCTCGAAATCAACGAGACGGGCATGATCAGCCCCTTCGCCATCGAGGCTCTGACGGCGGCCTACACGGACGGCGCCGAGTGGCTCGACGCGCTCAACGGCTACCTGTGGGAAAACTACCTTTTCCTGCGGGACTACTTCGCGCGGCATCTTCCGCAGTTCCCGGTGCTTCCGCTGGAAGGAACCTACCTCGTCTGGGCCGACTGCCGGGCCGCGGGGCTGTCGTCCGACACGCTCACCCGACGGTTGCTGGACGAAGGCCGCCTGCACGTCAACTCCGGGTCCATGTACGGCGCCGCGGGCGAAGGCTTCATCCGCCTGAACATCGCCTGCCCGCGCAAACTGCTGGCCGAGGGTCTCGACCGCCTGAAAAGGGTTCTGACAACCTGAAAAACGGTTGGCTTTCCGAAAAATATTGCTATCTTTGCACAAGTTAATCACACCTGTAACCCAAATGAAGAAAATAGCACTTCTGCTGCTGTTAGCAGCCTCTTTTTCAATGCCGGCATTCGCCGCCGACGGCGCCGAACCGATCAAACTGATCTCCTACAACCTACGCACCAGCCACGGCAAGGACGGCGACAACGTCTGGATGAAACGTCGTCACGCCACTCCGGAGATGATCCGCCGGGAGGCTCCCGACGTGTTCGGCGTGCAGGAAGGACTTATCGACCAGCTGCACTACATCGACACCGAGTGCCCGCAGTACGCCCGCGTGGGCGTGGGCCGCGACGACGGCGCCGAGAAGGGCGAGTTCATGGCCGTCTACTACCTGCGCGACCGTTTCGAGCTGCTCGACAGCGGCACGTTCTGGCTCAGCGAAACGCCCGACAAGGTGTCGCGCGGCTGGGACGGGGCCTGCAACCGCACGGTGACGTGGGTCGAACTCAAGGACCGGAAGTCGGGCAAGGAGTTCTTCTATTTCAACACCCACCTTGACCACAAGGGCAAGGCGGCGCGCGAAGAGGGCGTGAAGCTGCTCATCGAAAAGATCCACGAGATCGCCGGCAAGAAAGCCCCGGCCATCGTCGGCGGCGACTTCAACACCCCGGTCGACAGCCCGATCTTCAAACCCCTGACCAAATATATGGTCTCGGCCCGCGCCAAGGCCGCTACGACCGACCACAAGGGGACTTTCAACGGATTCGGCTCGGCTCCCGACACCATCGTCATCGACCACCTCTACTACCGCGGCAAGCTCAAATGCCAGCTATTCGCCACGCTCGACGGCAACTACGGAGCGCCCTACATTTCGGACCACTACCCCATCGCGATGGTCTTCACACTTTAAGAACACGAAAAATCCCGGAGCGCAAACTCCGGGATTTTTCGTATCGCCGCACGCCGGCCGCCCCGGCTACCCTTTCCGGCTGCGCAGGACCACGACCGACACCGCCGCCACGATCAGCAGGATGCCCGCGGCGCCCTTCGCCGTGAAAGGCTCGGCAAAAACCCAGACGCCGATCACCACGGCGGTCAGCGGCTCCATGGCCCCGAAAATCGAGGTCAGCGTCGGCCCGATGCTCTTGATGGCCTGCACCAGCGCCATGTTCGAGACGGCCGTCGCCGGAATGGCCACACCGAGGATATAGAGCCACGTATGCGGGTCGGTCTCAAGACGCACGCCGCCCGTCAGCAGGCCCCCGGCGATGAAGAACAGCGCACCGAAGGCCATCACGCAGCAGGTCAGCACCGTGGAGTCGATCTCCACCGCGCGGCTCCGGCGCACGCCCACGATGTAACCGCCGTAGGCGACGACCGAGACGGTCGCCGAAACGATCCCCAGCGTCGTGTCGCCGTGCGAGAAATCGACGTTGCCCAGCGACAGCAGCACCGCGCCGACGATCGACATGCCGATCGCCGCGAAGGTCCACGCCGAACCGCGTTCACGGAAGAAACACATCATCACGACGGCCACGACCAGCGGATACATGAAGTGAATCGTCGAGGCCACTCCGCTGGCGATGTTCTGATAGGCGATCACCAGGCTCAACGACGTCGCGGCGCGGAACAGGCTCAGCAGGAACACCGTGCCCAGTTCGCGCCTCCCGAGGCGGAAATCGCACCCCGCCAGCAGGCCGTAGGCTCCCAGACACAACGACGCCACACCCCAGCGGTAGGTCAGGACCTCGAACGACGAATAACCCACGCCCAGCAACAGCAGGGTGAACAGCGGGGCCAGTCCGAATGTCGACGAGGAGAGAGCCGCCCAGAGAATGCCTTTGACACGCAACATAAAAAACTCGTTTGGAGCCGCAAAAATAAGAAATATATCGCCATTCCGCACAGCCCCGGAGTGAAAAGCGCCGCCGCAAAGCGGTTTTCCCCGTTTCCCGGCCGGGGTTCCGGAATCCGCCGCCGGGACCGTCCCGAACTCTCGCCGCCCGGCCGACTGTCGCCGGGCCTGCCTCCGCCCCGCAATCGACGACGGCCGCTTTTCCGCCGCAGGCCCGGCAATCAGCGCCGAATCGCTTGCCCGTGCGGAATTTAATGCTACCTTTGTCGTATAAACCCCGATCGCATGAAATGGTACTCGAAATACCTCCCCGTCTATGAAAAGCCCTTCGCCGAAGTCCCCGCGGAGACCGTCGCCGAAGTGCGCGCGAAACTCGCCGAACGACAGTCGGACCGGCCGCTGGCGACCGTGTCGGTCATCGCCTGCAACGAGGAAAAACGGCTGACGGCCTGTCTCTGGTCGCTCGCCGAACAGCGATGCCGCTACCCGATGGAGATCATCGCCACGGACAACCTGTCGAAGGACCGCACGGCGGAGATTTTCGAAACCCTCGGTCTGCCGTGGCAGCGCGAAACGACGCCCGGATGCGGCCATGCACGCCTCTGCGGACTGAACCGCGCCCGGGGAAAATACCACATCAACATCGACGCCGACACCATATACCCGCCGCGCTACGTCGAAACGATGGTCGACGCGCTGGAACGCCGGGGCGTCGTGGCGGCCAGTTCGCTGTGGAGCTACATTCCCGACGCAGCCCACTCCGCCGCCGGACTTTGGTTCTACGAACTGGCCCGCGACACGCACCTGTGGCTCCAGTCGTTCCAACGTCCCGAATTGAGCGTCCGCGGACTGGTTTTCGCCTACGACACCGAGCTGGCCCGCAAGGTGGGCATCCGCACCGACATCATCCGCGGCGAGGACGGATCGCTGGCCCTCGGACTCAAGCCGTACGGCCGCATCGCCTTCGTCCGCAGCCGCCGGGCGCGCGCCGTGACGGGCTACGGCACCGTCTCGAAGGACGGCACGCTGCTGGACAGTTTCCGCGTGCGGGCCGTCAAGGCGCTGAAAGGCCTCGGCGGAATGTTTTTCAAAAAATCGGAATACAAGGACGAGGAGGACAACCTGTTGAAATAGCGCTTTGGCCCGGACCCAACCAAAGGCCCGGGCCAAAGTGCGGAACCAGGCAGAAAGCATCAGACCGGGCAGAGAGCGCCGGACCGGGCAGAAAAGCACCGGACCGGAAACGGCCGGCCCCGCCCCTCTACCCGGCCCCTTACAGCGATCAGAACCGCTTGGTGTAGGCGTGGCAATAGGGCTGCGCGCCTTTGCGGTCGTAATAGTCCTGGTGATACTCTTCCGCCGGCCAGAAAGTCGTGGCCGCCGTGACGCGCGTGGCGACGTCGTACCCTTTCGCACGCAGCTCGGCGATCAGTCTTTCAGCCGTCGCGCGCTGGGCCGGTGTCGTATAGAAGACCTCCGAACGGTACTGGTCGCCGATGTCGGGTCCCTGCCGCCCGACCTGCGTGGGGTCGTGAATCTCGAAAAAGAGCCGCGCCAGCTTTTCGTAGGAGACTTTCGCCGGATCGAACGTCACCCGCACCGCCTCGGCATGTCCCGTGCGGTGGCTGCACACCTCCTCGTAAGTGGGATTCTCCGTATGTCCGCCGATGTATCCCGACACGACATCGAACACCCCCGGCTCCTTCGAAAGCAGATGCTCCACGCCCCAGAAACAGCCTCCGGCGAAGATCGCCGTCTCGGTCCGCTCCTTTTTCGCCGCGGGCACGAACTCCAGCGACACGGAGTTGACACAGTGGCGCGTGTTCCGGGGCGTAAAACCCTCGCCCGTGAAAACATGGCCCAGATGACCGCCGCACCGGGCGCAGGTGATCTCCGTGCGCCGCCCGTCGGCATCGACGGTCCGTTTCACGGCTCCGGGAATCTCGTCGTCGAAACTCGGCCAGCCGCACCCCGCGTCGAACTTGTCCGACGAACGGTACAACGGCGCGCCGCACTGCCGGCAGACGTAGGTTCCGTCCTCCTTGTGTTTGTAGTAGCGGCCCGTGAAGGGGGCCTCGGTCCCCTTGTCCACGATCACCCGCTTCTCCTCCGGTGTCAACGGTTTCATATTTTGTCCATTTACGGTCCCGCACAGGGCGAGGCAAATTATCAGAATAACGGTTTTCATAAATATCTCCAATCAAAAACTGCGCCGCCCGGGCAAAAAGCAGGATTCCGGAAAAGATTCCAAACGCCGATTCGGGTCCGGACCGTTTCGCCTCGCCCGCACCCCTGAAAGCCGGGTTATGACAAGGGCGGACGCCCCGTTCCGAAGCGTATCGGCCAGTCCCTGCCTATAAACCGCACATCTTGCGCCCGCGCAGGAACACCTGCCGGATCAGCGGCGTCTGGTAGGCATAGGAGAAAAATTCGATCGACGGCATCGGTTTGGTTATGAAAAAGTTGGCAACCTTACCTAAAGTGACGCTTCCGTAGTCGCGGCTCAACCCCATGGCATAGGCGCCGTTGAGCGTCGCGGCGTTGATCGCCTCGGCGGGGGTCATCTTCATGCGGATCGAGGCCAGCGAACAGACCATGCGCATGTTGCCCGAGGGCGACGACCCGGGGTTGTAGTCCGAAGCCAGCGCCACGCCCAGCCCGGCGTCGATCATCGCGCGCGCCGGAGGATAGCTCATCCCGAGGAAGAACGCCGCGCCCGGCAGCAGCGTCGGCATGGTCGCCGCGCCGCGCAGCGCCTCGATCTCCTCCCGTCCCATGCGTTCGAGGTGGTCCACCGACAGGGCGTCGCAGGCCACGCCCACCTGCACGCCGCCCGAGACGGCCAGTTCGTTGGCATGGATTTTCGCCCGCAGCCCCAGTTTGCGCGCGGCTTTGAGAATACGGGCCGTCTCTTCGACCGTGAAAAAACCTTCGTCGCAGAAGACGTCGACGAAATCGGCCAGCCCTTCGGCCGCCACGGCGGGCAGCATTTCGTTGCACACCAGATCGACATACTCCCCCTGCCGTCCCCGGTAGGCACGCGCCACGGCATGCGCCCCGAGGAACGTGGCCCGCACCTCCAGCGGCACGCTTTCGCGGATGCGGCGGATGACGCGCAGCATCTTCAGCTCGTCCCCGGTCGAAAGGCCGTAGCCGCTCTTGATCTCCACGCACCCCGTACCCATCGCCGCGATCTCGCGCACGCGCTCCATCGCCTGCGCATAGAGTTCGTCCTCCGAAGTCTCGTGCAGCCGGTCGGCAGAGTTGAGAATGCCCCCGCCCCGCCGGGCGATCTCCTCGTACGACAAACCGTTGATCTTGTCCAGAAACTCCCGCTCACGGCTCCCGGCGTAGACCAGGTGGGTGTGCGAGTCGCAGAACGACGGAAAGAGCATGCCCCCTGCCGCGTCGACGACCTCGTCGGCGGCGATGTCGCCCAGAGAGTCCATGCGTCCGAACGCCGCGAAACGGCCGTCTTCAGCCAGCAGCCACGCGTCGTCGAGCGTGCCCAGCTTGTTCATGTCGGCGCCGCAGCAGCGCAGACGGCCCGTCGATTCGATGCCGACGATGCGGGCGATGTTCTTCACCAGCAGTCTCATAGGCCGCGGAGGAATCGGACGGAGGCTTCGATATGGGGATACATCACCTCGTCGTTGTCGATGAAGGGAACCTCTTTGCGATAGTCGGCCAGCATTCGCTCCAACTCGGGCGACGTGTGCGCCGGGCGGCGGAACTCGATGGCCTGCACGGCGTTGAACAGCTCGATGGCCAGCACCCGTTCGGTGTTGCAGACCACGCGCCAGAGCTTCGTGGCAGCGTTGGAACCCATGCTCACATGGTCCTCCTGCCCCTGCGACGAGGGGATCGAATCGACCGACGCGGGCATGCACAGCCCCTTGGACTGGCTCACGATCGACGCCGCGGTATACTGCGGAATCATAAAGCCGCTGTTCAGCCCGGGGTTCGCCACGAGGAATTTGGGCAGTTCGCGCGCCCCGGAGATCAGTTTGTAGGTGCGACGCTCGGAGATGTTGCCCAGCTCGGCCAGGGCGATCGCCAGGAAATCCATCGCCAGAGCGATCGGCTGGCCGTGGAAATTGCCCGCCGAGACGACCATGTCCTCCTCGGGGAAGACCGTCGGATTGTCCGTCGTGGAGTTGATTTCCGTGGTCAGCACGCTCTCCACATAGTCGATCGTGTCCTTCGAGGCTCCGTGAACCTGCGGCATGCAGCGGAACGAATAGGGGTCCTGCACGTGGTGCTTGGGGCGGGCGATCAGTTCGCTGCCTTCGAGCAGCCCGCGGACATTCCGGGCCGTGGCGAGCTGCCCCCGGTGGGCGCGGATCAGGTGCACCTCGTCGCAGAAAGGCTCGATACGACCGTCGAAGGCGTCTAACGACAACGCCCCGATGCGGTCGGCCCACTCGCTCAGCCGCCGGGCGTGGATCAGCGACCAGACGCCGTAGGCGCTCATAAACTGCGTGCCGTTCAGCAGCGCAAGGCCCTCTTTCGACTGCAACCGGATCGGCTCCAGCCCCAGTTCGGCAAGCACTTCGGCCGAAGGACGCACCTCGCCCTTATACTCCACCTCGCCCAACCCCAGCAGCGGCAGGCTCATATGTGCCAGCGGCGCGAGGTCGCCCGAAGCGCCCAGCGAACCCTGCTGATAGACGACGGGCAGGATGCCGCGGTTGAAAAACTCCACGAGACGCTCCACCGTCGCCAGTTGCACGCCCGAATGGCCGTAGGCGAGCGACTGTATCTTGAGCAGCAGAATCAGCCGCACGATCTCCGAGGGCACGCGCTCCCCGGTTCCGCAGGCGTGCGACATCACGAGGTTCTGTTGCAGGCGCGACAGCTCGTCGCTGCCCACCGAAATATCGCACAGCGACCCGAAACCGGTCGTGATGCCGTAGATCGGCCGCTCGGGGTTCTCCATCTTGCGGTCGAGGTACTCGCGGCAGCGGACGATGCGCGCCCGGGCGTCGTCGCTCAACGCGAGCAGCAGCCGCCGTTCGAGGATTTCGCGGACGCGCCCGACCGAAAGGTGCTCCGCGGTGATATGGTGATGTTCCATGGATGACAATTCAAAATTCATAATTCGAAATTCATAATTTATCCGAAGCGCCGCCCTGTTCGTTCAGCGCCTCGCGGACAAGTTCCTCGTCGGCAAAAACAGGCAGGGTCACACGCAGTCCGGGCGTGCGGTCCATTTCGCGGCGGATGGCTTCGACGGCCCCTTCGTTACGCGCCCAGCTGCGGCGCGCGATGCCGTTGTTGACGTCCCACAGCAGCATTTCGCGGATGCGGCGGCCGGCATCCTCCGAACCGTCGATCACCATGCCGAAGCCGCCGTTGATCACCTCGCCCCAGCCCACGCCGCCTCCGTTGTGGATCGAAACCCACGTCGCGCCGCGGAACGCATCGCCGATGACGTTCTGCACGGCCATGTCGGCCGTCAGGCACGAACCGTCGTAGATGTTCGAGGTCTCGCGGTAGGGCGAATCGGTTCCCGAAACGTCGTGATGGTCGCGCCCCAGCACCACGGGAGCCGTGATGCGGCCCTCGGCGATGGCCCGGTTGAACGCCTCGGCGATCTTCACGCGCCCTTCGCAGTCGGCATAGAGAATGCGTGCCTGCGACCCGACGACCAGCCGGTTGCGCCCGGCCTCGCGAATCCAGTGGATATTGTCGTCCAGCTGCCCCCGGATGTCGTCGGGAGCCGTCTTCCGGATCTCCTCCAGCACTTCGGCGGCCAGAGAGTCGGTCGTTTCGAGGTCTTCGGGCTTCCCCGAGGTGCAGACCCAGCGGAACGGCCCGAAGCCGTAGTCGAAGAACATGGGTCCCATAATGTCCTGCACGTAGGAGGGATAGCGGAAGCGTCCGCCCTCGCCCGTCACCGCGGCCCCGGCGCGCGAGGCTTCCAGCAGGAAGGCATTGCCGTAGTCGAAGAAATACATTCCCCTGTCGGTCAATTTGTTGATGGCATCGACCTGCCGCCGCAGCGACTCCTGCACACACTCTCTAAAGCGGCCCGGCTCCTCGGCCATCATCTTGTTCGACGCCTCGTAGCTCAACCCCACGGGATAGTAACCGCCCGCCCAGGGGTTGTGCAGCGAGGTCTGGTCCGAACCCAGGTCGACCGGAATCTCCTCCGCGGCCAGCCGCTCCCAGAGGTCCACGACGTTGCCCACATAGGCCATCGACACGACCTCTTTCGCCTTGACAGCCTGGCGGATACGCGGGATCAGCTCATCCAGCGCTTCATGCAGCTCGTCGACCCATCCCTGCTCGTGGCGTTTCTGCGCCGCCTTGGGGTTGATCTCGGCGACGACCGACACCACGCCCGAAATATTGCCCGCCTTGGGCTGCGCTCCCGACATGCCGCCGAGACCCGACGAGACGAACAGCATCCCGCGCGTATCGGTGCGGCCGGCCGTGAAGCGTTTGCGCGCGGCGTTCATCACCGTGATCGTCGTGCCGTGGACGATGCCCTGCGGCCCGATATACATGTACGACCCGGCGGTCATCTGCCCGTACTGCGACACCCCGAGGGCGTTGAGCCGCTCCCAGTCGTCGGGTTTCGAGTAGTTGGGAATCACCATGCCGTTCGTAACCACCACGCGCGGGGCGTCGGGATGCGACGGGAACAGTCCCAGCGGATGCCCGGAATACATGACCAAGGTTTGATTTTCAGTCATTTCCGAAAGATACTGCATCGCAAGGCGGTACTGCGCCCAGTTCTGGAACACGGCGCCGTTGCCGCCGTAGGTGATCAGCTCGTGGGGATGCTGGGCGACCCGCGGGTCGAGGTTGTTCTGAATCATCAGCATGATGGCCGCCGCCTGCCGGCAGCGGGCGGGATATTCGCCGATCGGACGCGCATGCATCTCGTAGTCGGGACGCAGGCGGTACATATAGATACGGCCGTAGCGGCGCAGCTCCTCGGCGAACTCCTTCGCCAGCACGGCGTGGTGCCTGACCGGAAAATAGCGCAGGGCGTTTTTCAGAGCCAGCGTCTTCTCCTCGTCCGAAAGGATGTCCTTGCGTTTGGGCGCATGGTTGATCCGTTTGTCATAGGGTTTCGCGGCGGGCAGCCGGTCGGGAATGCCCGCGCGAATGTCGTTCTGAAACTCTTCGCGTGTCATATTATCCGATTTTAGATTCGACGATCTGCAAGACCTCCGCTTCGAGACGCACGGCTTCGGCGGCCAGCGCATCGGCTTCGGCGATCAGCGCATCGGCCACGGCACGGTCCTTCAGCCCCGCGGCGTTGATCTTCACATTGAGGCACGCCCCCAGCACCGCGCTGCGGGCCGCCAGCGCACCCACGCCGGCGTCGGAGACCGAATTGGGGTTGCCCTCCGAGGCCATGGCGCGCACGATTTCAAAAACCCGCGAGGCGGCCTTCATCGTCCGCAGAGGAACCTCCGTGGCATAGAGCGTCGCCTCCTGCAACGCGGCGCTGCGCGCCGCCCTCTCCTCGTCGGTCGACTTGGGCATGGCGAAAACCGCCATGATGCGGTTGAACGCCGCCGTGTCCTCGTCCACGAGGTGCAGAAGCTCCGCAAGAACGGCCTGCCCCCGTTCGGCCCAGTCGGAAAACTCCTCCCAGCGGTCGTCCCACCCCGCCTTGTGCGACGAGAGGTTGGCGACCATCGTCCCGAGGGCCGCGCCCAGCGCACCCATGTAGGCCGCGATCGAGCCGCCGCCCGGAGCGGGAGATTCGCTCGCCGTCTCTTCGGCGAACGCCTTGCAGGTCATGTCGATAAGCCGCTTCTTCGGAACCTCCGCTTCAAGCAGGTACTCGATCACCTTCTCGGCAGGATCGAACGGCTTCAGGTCGTCCAGTCCCATCGACTTGACGGCAATGCGTATGATCTCCTCCTCGGCGACGCCCGTCGAGCGGCGCTGCTTGCGGAGGAAGTATTTGCCGGCTTCGACCAAAGCGCGTTTCGGAACCAGCCCCACGATTTCGGTCCCCGTGACGCGCACGCCGCGGGCGTCGGCCTTGCGGCACACCTCGTCGAAAGCCGCGTGGAGCGGCGTCCGGGAGATGTCGGTGATGTTCATCGAGACCTGCGCGATGCCGTACTCCTCGATGAACCAGCCGATGGCCTTCGTGGCCGGAAGCGTTCCGGGCTGCATCACGGGATTTCCCGCGGCATCCTTCACCACCCTGCCCGTGATGGGGTTGCCCTCGCGGACGGGACGCCCCTTTTCGCGCACGTCGAAGGCGATGGCGTTGGCGCGGCGCGTGGAGGTGGTGTTCAGGTTGAAATTCACGGCGATCAGGAAGTCGCGCGCCCCGACGGTCGTGGCTCCCGTGCGGGCAACCCCCTCGTCGAAGGGACGCACCCCGAAATCGGGCGCGGATGCCGTGTGCGCCAGTTTCTCGGGCAGGGCCTCGTACTCCCCGGCGCGGCACACGGCGAGGTTTTTCCGTTCGGGCGCAAAGGCCGCAGCCTCGTAGCAATAGGTCGGGATGCGCAGTTCGTCGGCGATACGCCGGGCCAGCGCGCGCGCCAGTTCGGCGCACTCCGCAAGCGTGACGCCCGCAATCGGTATCAGCGGCAGCACGTCGGTGGCCCCCATGCGGGGATGCGCCCCCTTGTGGCGGCGCATGTCGATCAGTTCGGCCGCCCGCTTCACCCCGGCAAAAGCGGCCTCGACGACCGCTTCGGGTTCGCCGACGAAGGTCACGACCGTGCGGTTGGTCGCCTCGCCGGGGTCCACGTCGAGCAGTTTGACGCCCCCGGAGGCCTCGATGGCCGCGGTGATTTGCCGGATCACGGCCTTATCGCGTCCCTCGCTGAAATTGGGAACGCATTCAATGATTCTTTGGGACATAGGATCGTCGCATTTAAATTCTTATACTTCAAAGATAAATAATAATCGGGAGAAATCCGAAAAAACCGTAACAAAACAGGCGGCTTTTTGCGAAAAACAGAAAGGCCCGGTGCACAAATGCACCGGGCCAGGATTGCAGCCGGACCGAAATCCGGGGGCGGAAGCGCCCCGGTCCCGGAAAAGAGAGGTTATTTGCCGATGGTCAGCGTCACCCCGCCCGTACACCAGAAACCCGGCAGGCGGATTCCGCCGATGTCGCAGTAGCGCGTGTCGGTGATGTTCGTGGCGTCGACATAAAGGCGGCAGATGCCCTTCTCCCACTGGAGACGTCCGTCGAGCAGGAAATAGGGCTTGTAGTCGCGTTCTTCGTTAAGGGAGGCGTTGCCCGGTTCGGGGTAATGCGTGTAGCTGCCGTTGCGGTCGTAGACCGAGCCGGTCAGCGCAAGCGACATCCGCCGCAGGAAATGCACCTCCACGGCCAATGCCGCCTTGTGACGCATGAAATCCATCGCGCTTTTGGCGATGACGTCCGCGTTCCGGTCGGTCGTGATGTAGCCGTACGAGAGCGTCACGCGGCGCAGGAAGCCTTCCGAAACCGTATAGCCGCCCGCGAGTTCGATCCCGAAGGTATCGAGGCTGCTCGTCTGTTCGGAATGCCACTTGCTGCCCATGTCCTCGCGCCAGACCCAGTCGATGATGTCGCGCCCGGAGCGGTAATAGGCTTGCGCCGAAAGGTTCCAGCTCCGCTTGAGGTAATCCACGCCAAGTCGGTATGTGACTGCGTGTTCCGGCGTAAGATCGAGGTTGTTGATCTGCGCCGGGGAGGTGTAGTAGAGGTCCGTGAAGGTCGGCAGGCGCATCGACTGCCACGCCCCGGCTTCGAGGCGCAGCCCGGCCGCGGGGGCATAGCCCGCCGAAAGGCTCCACAGGGCCGAAGTGCCGTAGGGCGTGAGGCTCACGCCCGCCGAAGCCGCCGCGTCGAAATGCCGCCACCGCTTGGCGTGCCGCAGCCACAGGTTGCCCGTGTGGCGCGCCTTGGCATGGGTGTAATGGCCTTCGGGAACCGAAAGCTTGTCACCCAGATTGGTGCTGTAAATGTGGTTGAAAGCATAGTCTCCGCCCACGGTGGTAACGCCCGCCGCCCAGTCGCAGTCGGCCCAGAGCTTCGCTCCGACATTGTCCGTGTTGTGGCGGTTCATCGCTGTGCCGCGCGTCCAGTCGTAGCGGTCGAAGTTCTTGCGGTAGCTCGCGGCGGCCCCCAGCGAAAAGCGGCCTGCGGTTTTCAGCCACCGCAGCGACCCCAGGGCCGTGGCGGTATGCTCCCACTGGTCGGGATTGTAGGCCGCATAGAAACCGTTGGAGCCGAAATCGCGGTCCTGCCACCCGGCCTGCAAGTCGAAGAACCCGGCCCGCCCGCCGTCGTAGGTCGCCCGTACGAATGCGTTGTAGTTGGAGAAATCGGTATTGTGCCGGTAGCCGTCGCTGCGGCGGTACGAAGCCGCGCCGAGCACCGAGAAGCGTCCCGCACTCACCGCGCCCGAAAGATTCCCGTAGCCATAGCTGTACTGGCCGCCCGAGGCTTCGAGACGCAGGTAGGTGGACCGCAGCGGCGCGGTGCGGATGTTCACCGCACCGGCGTAGGCTCCGACGCCCGGAACGCCGTCGATCAGTTCGACGGCCGAAATGCAGTCGAGGTCGACGGGCAGCGCGTGGGACTGATGCCCGGTGCGGGCATCGGTGAAATCAATGCCGTTGAGAAGGACCATGGTCTGGTCGAAAGAGCCTCCCCGGATGAAGATGTCGGCCTGCGTTCCCTTGCCTCCGCGTTCGCGGACATCGACCGAAGGAGCAAGGCGCAGGGCGGCTTCCAGAGTCTGGACAGGCGCCGGGGCCTGGGCTTTCCGGTCGAAAAGCGGGGTGTGCGACTGGGCGTTGCGCGCGGGAGCCGTCTGACTCCCGGTGACGCCGACTTCCCGTATCCGCAATGTCTTGAGGACAGCGGTCGTGTCGGCAGTCTGCGCAGACGCACCTTGCGTCGCAAGCAGCAGGATCGACATCCCGACAGAGAGGACCCCGATAGTCACATAACGGTGGAGACTGGCAAAAACCGACCAGTTTTTGCGACTCCAACGCTTGAAGCAGGGGTACTGCTTTGTTTGGATGTTTTCCATTTGTTTGAAATTTGGATTAAAAGTGAAAAAACGTCCGAACCGGGTCCGGCTGCACTGGCTTCCGGTTCGGCCCCGCAAAGGTAATAAAAAAACGGACCGCAACGGCCCGTTTCCGAAAAAGAACGCATGCGGCGAATCCGAGCCGCATGGCTCCGTCACTTTTTCTCCGTCAGGCGGCGAAGCCATTCGGGATATTTTTTCAGCACCTTGTTGCCCCACGTACCGTACCACGAGTAGCCCACGCGCCGTTCGGCGGGGACTTCGCGCAGGTCGTAGGCCTTCTTCCCCTCGCGCGTGGCGAAGAAGGGGCGGTTGTCGGACAATTCGCTGTAACGCGGCCACATGGGCGCGGCTTCGGGATCGTCGACCACGACCCGGTCTTTCCGGATCTTCCGGTCCTCCGCCAGCCCCTCGGGCACCGGAACCGTCACGACCTTTTTACCCGTGATTTTCGTCCGGTCGAACCATGCGGCCGCGGACTCGACCGCCTCGACGACCTCGGGCGAGGGGTTTTTGATACGCATGAGCAGCATCGTGATGTCGGCGCTCTCGCCGGCCGACAGCGCGGGGAGTTCATAAGCCCGGGCCTTCACGGGTTGCAGCGTCTCGTGGTCGTACTGCTGCGCCCAGACGGTCTTCACGCCGTCCTGCACCCACTGGGTTTTGAGAATCAGGTCGATGCCCCGGTCCCACGAGGCCCGGATACGGGCTTTCAGGTCATCGCCGACCCACGCATAGTGGGGTTTTCCGGAGAGGACCTCGTTCCACGTCGAAAGCACGCCGTAGATGATGCCGTCGTTGAACGTCACGGCGTCGGCGTCCCAGCCCCGCCAGCCCCCGTTGGGGTACTGCGCCGAGAGCATGTACTCCATGCCCCGGCGGGCCGAATTGCGGTAGAGGGTGTCCCCCGTCAGCAGGTAGACGTTCGAAAGATACTCGACCTGCGTATAGACGTTGGCGTTGTCGAGCGTCGAGAGGCGGTGGCGCGGCTTGAGGGCCGCCTTCACCGAGTCGGGGTCGAGCCGGGCCAGCATGTCGAGGTTCTTGGGCCAGCCGCCGTCGGCGTTCTGGTAGGCGACGATGTTGTCGGCGATTTCACGGAACCGGTCGGGCTTATAACGCTCGTAGGTCTGCGCACCGTGCTCCTTGTTCCAATGGTTCACGGCATCGGCGAAACGGTCGGCGGAAACCGGCTGCTGCGCGGCTGCGGAAACAGCGAGGAACGATACGGTTAAGGCAATGATTCCCTTTTTCATAAGCCCGGTCATTTAACGGATCAGTTGAACAGCGCCTCGACCTTCTCCACGACGTCGTTTTCGTCGGGTTCGAGCGGGAAGACATGGCTCGGCTTGAGATACCACAGCTCCTTGCCCTCCTTGAAGTGCTCCTCGCCGCCGCCCGTGACATTGAGCATGACGGTGGCGTCCTTCTCGATTTTACCCGCGTTCACGGCATTGACGAGCGACGCCAGCGCAACGCCCGCCGCCGAATAGATGTCGACGCCTTCGAGTTCGTGGAACAGCTTGCGGGCCTTGCGCGCCATGGCGTTCGTGGCCACGAAAACCTCGCCGCCGGTGGCTTTCAGCGCATCGAAAAGACCGCCCGTGACGCTGTAAGGCGGACGGCGGTTCGAAAGCACCTTGGCGTCGATGATCTCCGCGTCGCGGCGCGCCTTGTCGTCGTCGTAAGGCAGCAGCTTGCGCGATGCCGCCTGCCAGGCGTCGTACATCGGAACGAACGGGGCGTTCTGCGCCACCATCAGCTTCATCGTATTCCGCCCGAAGCGGCCGTCCTCCACCAGACGCATGTTGGCCTCCCAGGCGGCAATGGCGCCCGTGCCGCTGCCCACAGCCTGGAAATAGTAGTCGGGAATGCGGCCGATGGTCGTCACGGCCGAAAGGACCGTGCAGGCCATGCCGTCGCGACGCGCGACGTTCTTGGCGCCGCCCTCGGCGTAGAAGCCGGGGCTTTTCAGCGCGATGTCGCTCAAATGGATGGCGTCGAAATAGTCGCCGCCCTTCTCGCACGAAATGAGTTTCACGCAGGGGTTCAGCGGCTGGTCGAACCACAGCGCGCCGATATTGTCGTAGGGAACCGAGAGCAGCAGCCTGATGTTATTGTCCGAGCAGACCTTGGCGAAGGCCCGGGCGGTGTTTCCGGCCGAAGCCACCACCAGCACGCGCCGTTCGTCGGCAGCGGCGCGGCCGCAGACCGAATAGGCCTCGGTCTCCTTGAACGAGCAGGTCGACATCGTGGCCCCGATGGCCGGATACCAGCCGTTGAAGGTGATCCAGAGGTTTTCCAGCCCGAGGTGCGCGGCGAGGCCCTTGCTCTTATAGGTCACGGGAGCCGACGAACCTTTGAGGATACGCCGCACGGGCATCCAGTCCGAGAAACGGTACAGGCCCCAGTCGGCGGGCTTCACGTCGATCTGTTTGCGGGCGTATTTGGTGCGCACGAGCGAAGGCTCCTTGCACTGCGGGTCGGCAAGCATCCAGCCGGCGTCTTCGAATTCGCGGCCCGTGGCGACGCATTCCAACGTGTAGGGGGTAGGTGTGAAATTTTCCATGAAGAGGTTTCGTATATCTGAATTCAATATTGTCTATGACATGCGGTTCCGGAAGTCCTCGTAGCCGAATTCGCGGATGACGTCGGTGCGGCCGTCGCGGCGCGCGATGACGATGGACGGATGGTGTACGCCGTTGAACATCGTGGTCTTGACCATCGTGTAGTGGATCATGTCCTCGAAGACGACGCGCTCCCCCACCTTCAGCTCGCGGTCGAAAGCCCAGTCGCCGCAGTAGTCGCCCGCAAGGCAGCTCGTGCCGCCCATGCGCCAGCGCTTTTCGCCGTCGGCAGGTTCATGCGCTCCGATGACGGCGGGTTTGTAGGGCATTTCGAGGCAGTCGGGCATGTGGCAGGCGAACGACACGTCAAGCATCGCCGTCGTCACCCCGCCGTTCTCCACGATGTCCTCGACGGTCGAAACCAGAAAGCCCGTGCGCCACGTGAAGGCACTGCCGGGTTCGAGGATCAGCCGCAGGTTCGGATGGCGGGACCTGAACGCCTTCAGCAGGGCGATCAGGCGGTCGCAGTCATACCACGAGGCCGTCATCAGGTGGCCGCCGCCCATGTTGAGCCATTTGATCCGGTCGAGATACGCTCCGAAATGCGTCTCGACGGCCTCCAGCGCCTTTTGCAGATGCTCCGGGCGCGATTCGCAGAGGACGTGGAAATGCAGCCCCTCGACACCCGCCGGAAGTCCGCCGTGAGCCGCCAGCTGTTCGGCCGTGACGCCCAGCCGCGAGCCGGGGACGCAGGGGTTGTAGAGGTCCGTCTCGACGGGCGAATACTGCGGGTTGATCCGCAGGCCGCAGGAAATGCCGTTGATCAGGGCTTTCTGGCCGAAGCGGCGGAACTGCGACAGCGAATTGAACGTGATATGATCGCTGCAATTGAGGATTTCGTCGATATTGGAGTCCGTGTAGACCGGGGCGTAGGTGTGGGCGGGACGCCCGAACTCCTCGAAAACGAGACGCGCCTCGGCGGCGGAACTTGCAGTCGCACCGTCGGAATGCTTCGCCAGCTCGGGAAAAATGCTCCACATGGCGCAGGCCTTCAGGGCGACGATAATTTCGGCGCCCGATTCCCGGCGCACACGGTCGACAGTCGCCAGGTTCCGGTCCAGCAGCTCCTCGTCGAGGACGTAGCACGGTGAAGGCAGTTTCAGAAAGTCAATCATCGAATTGTTTTTAGTTGGATTTCATCCTTCGTTTTCTCCGCTCGGCATAATCCGGGCAAGCCCGGCTCTGCCCTCGCTCAACGAAAACGTCCAAAACAGTTGCAAAAGTAGCAAAAACCTCCTGAAAACCACGCTGCGCAGGCTTGGTTTTCGGGAAAATACGCATTTATACTTATCGCTTGCGAAACCCGGTCCGGAAATAAGCATCGGAGCCGGTCGCCGGCAGGGGCATTTCGGGAAAAGCGGTTCTGCGGAAAACGATACGACAGTTTTGATTTTGGAGGAGCGGAAAATCCCGCTGCGGTTTTCGATCGGTGCGGTGCATCTGTCGTGCATCGTGAAAAATCCCCGGATGGGACGTACTTCGGCACTATCCATCCGGGGATTTTGAGGGATGTGCGGCATCTGCGCCGCAATCTTCAAAAACCTACACTTCGAGATTCACATCGAACAGCTCGTGCCACGGCAGGCCCTGCTCGCCCAGCTCGGCGAGGAACGGATCGGGATCGAACTCCTCGACGTTGAACACGCCGGCGCCGCGCCAGAGGCCTTTGGCCCACATCGAAGCGCCCAAAGCCGCCGGAACGCCCGTGGTGAACGACACGGCCTGCGTGCCGGTCTCCTTGAAGGCTTGTTCGTGGTCGCAGTTGTTATAAATATAGTAGGTGCGCTCCTTGCCGTCCTTCAGGCCCTTGATGCGGCAGCCGATCGAGGTCTGGCCGTGATAGTTGGCGCCCAGCGACTTGGGATCGGGAAGAACCGCCTTGAGGAACTGGATCGGGACGATCTCGACGCCGTTGTAGATGATCGGGTCGATACGCGCCATGCCGATGTTCTGGATCACGCGCAGGTGCGTCAGGTACTCCTGACCGAAGGTCATCCAGAAGCGCGCACGCCGGATCGTGGGATAGTTCTTCACGAGCGACTCCAGCTCCTCGTGGTAGATGACGTACGACTCGCGCTCGCCGATGCCCGGATAATTGAGCGGCTTGTGGATCTCGTGCGGCTCGGTCACCACCCACTCTCCGTTCTCGTAATAACGCCCTTTCTGGGTCACCTCGCGGATGTTGATCTCGGGGTTGAAGTTCGTGGCGAAAGCCATGCCGTGGTTGCCGGCGTTGCAGTCGACGATGTCGAGGTAGTGGATTTCGTCGAAATGGTGCTTGGCGGCATAGGCCGTGAAGATGGCCGTCACGCCCGGGTCGAAACCGCAGCCGAGGATCGCCGTGAGTCCCGCGGCCTTGAAGCGGTCCTGATAGGCCCACTGCCACGAGTATTCGAAATGCGCCTCGTCCTTCGGCTCGTAGTTGGCCGTGTCGAGGTAGTTGCAGCCGCATTCGAGGCAGGCGTCCATGATCGTGAGATCCTGGTACGGAAGCGCCACGTTGACCACGATGTCGGGTTTGAACGCGCGGAACAGTTCGCACAGCTGCGGCACGCTGTCGGCGTCGACCTCGGCGGTCTTCACGCGGTTGCCGCCGATGGCGGCCGCAACGGCGTCGCATTTGGATTTGGTACGGCTGGCCAGCATCACGTCCGTGAAGACGGGATTGGCCGCGATTTTCTGCGTCACCACCGTTCCGACGCCGCCGGCTCCGATTATCAGCGCTTTACACATAGAATTATTCGGTTTTAAAAGTTAGATTTCATCTTAACGCCTACAAAAATATCCTTTTATTTCGGCAAAACAAAATCCGCGCGCCAAATTTCACGATCCCGGCCGGCCGAAACCGCCGGAAGATGCCCGGACGCCTATCGCCTGCAGGCGGCATCCGGCAGCCGGAAAGGCAAAAAACACACTTTTGCGCAAAATTTGCAGGCCGGGTATTGGATTTTAAAAATAAATCCGTACATTTGCACCACCAAAACGGAAACGATTCCCATTTTGGCACACGGAGATTCCGTAGCTCAGCTGGTAGAGCACAACACTTTTAATGTTGGGGTCCTGGGTTCGAGCCCCAGCGGGATCACCAGAGAAAGGAAGGTCGAGGCCTTCCTTTTTTCGTTTTCGGGAAGGAGAGACCGGTTTTATCCGGCCGGTTCCCGCGCATCGGCCGCGTCAGGTCAACGCTCTCCGGAAAGCAGGTCGACGTATTCCCACTCCCGGCCGCCGGCACGTTTGAGTTTCGGAGGCTCGCTGCAACACTGGCTGATCGCCGAGCGGCTGACGCCGTATTTGGCGGCGGCTTCCCGAAGCGTGTCGAACACCTCACCGGTGGTGATGCACCTTACCTTCCGGCTTCGTCGTCGCAGCATCGCCCTAACGGAGCATTTCCGGCAGCCGGAAGAGCGGGATTTCGCGATGAGGCCATACGCCTGCGCCGACCATACATGGCCGCAGGCCCTGCACTCGAATGTCATGCGGGTCTGGCTGTTGACATACTCGGTCAGAGGGACGATCTCCGGATGCAACAGGTTCAATCTTTCGACGAACCGTTCATGCGAGAGTTTCAACCTGCCGGCACAGCTGGCGCATCCCGAACCCCGGCGCAGGGTCGTGGGCGCAACGGACCACTCGTGATTGCAGACCTTGCACCGCACCCTGATTTTATCAGAGGCCCTCGTGTATTCGCCGATAACCTCGATTTTATCATTGATCCCGGCCAGCTCCGCCCGGAATTCTTCGGTGGTCATCCGCCGCGAATCCAGTTCGGCCCTCCTCCGGATCGTCTCCCATTCGCCCGCGGCGAGGTTCGAATCCAGCCCGAACGCCCCGAAAAGGGTTTTCGTCACCGCAACCAGCTTGTCCATATTCCGGCGGGAGGCAAGGTCGCAGGGAGTCACCAGGCAATCGTCGAAAGGAACGGCCGTTTCATCATAATGGTCATATACGGTTATCAGCCGGATGCCTTTCCTTTCTCACAGCAGACGCTTTTCCCGATCCCTCTCCACCAGATTCCGGTGCCAGTACCACGAACCGGGTTCCACGGCCGCCCTCAAGGCGGGAATGCAGACGTCCAATTCGACTCCTGCCGCAGTCTTGTCCCGCGACAGGACTTCCGATTCGCCGAGCATGCGGACAAAGGCGTGGCGGATAAACTGTTCCGGAAAGGAGGTGCATGCCCTGTGGCAGTTCGGACAGCCGCCGCCGTGCAGAACATCGCTCGGCTTTACTTCGTACTCGTATTTGCAGGCGTTGCAGCGGAGAGGGATCGGCGTCGTATAGTTTACATATTTCCCGCCCTCCCGGACGACGAGATTCCGGTCGATTTTATGGAGGCGTTTCAAAAAACGCTCCATCGTCAGTCGCTGGGACGCTCCCCGGCGGGAATGCGCGCACAGCGGACATCCCCGGCCGTTAAGTATATGCGCAGGGGTCACGTCCCATTCGTGTCCGCATTTCAGGAACCGGAACCGGGTCTTTTCGAGCGCTTTCACATACGGGCCGACGATGATCACGTCATCCCTTCGGGATTTTAGCTCCTCCACGAACTCCGCGTGGGATTTCCGCATGGTTCCCGCGCACTTGGGACAACCGTGGCCGCGCAACAGGCTGCCCCCGACCGGCGCCCACTCCCAACCGCATACGTCGCATCTTACGGCAACCCGGGAGAGGCAGTTTTCGTATGTTCCGACGACCGTGATTTTGAGATTCCGCGCCTTCAGGGCACGCACGAATTCCGGGTGGCTCTTTTTCTTCATCATGCGATCGGGTTATGCGGTAAAACGGAAGAGCCGGCATAAGCCGGCTCCCGTCAGTGTGCGATGGATCGGGGACGTTTCAGGTGCGCCCAGGCCGAATGCACGAAGGCGCCGGCAAGACCCTCGTCGAAGACCAGCCGGTGTTTCCAGCGGTTCGCCCACCAGCGGCGGATCTTGAACCGGACCACGCGCAGCAACCCTTCGGGCTGCTCGCCGGAGAACGCCGGGGAGAGGATTTCGTCCAGCACCCGCTTTTCGAGTTCGGCGTCGCGTTCGAAATCCGGGAGCGACGGGGCCTCCAGCCCCAGGCAGTCGACGCAGAGGGCGTTGAGGCAGTTCAGGAACCCGACCATCCGGGTCTCCCGGGCCACGGCGTACAGAGCCGGCCAGTCGATCCGGTCGTGGCAGTGCGCGACGAAGACGCACCAGTCCAGAACATGCCGCAGGCCGATGTTGATCGCCGCGAAATGCACGGCGGCATGGCGCAGCAGGAACAGGGCGTTGAGCTGCTCCGAAGGCAGGTAGACGGCTACGCCCGCAACGGCGACCGACTCGCCGGGCTGCGCGGCATACTGCTTGAACAGCCGTTCGAGACGCGCGTTGGAGGCGTGCGTCTCCTTATTGACAAAGTCGTAATGGTTCTCGACCATGATGCCGTCGACGTCGAACGTCGTGTGGTGCTCCTTGTGCACGTCGACCGGAACGCCCCACTCCCGGGCGACCAGCTTGTCGGCCTCGGGCTGACGCCCGAAAAGCCAGATGTCGATGTCCCCGCAGGGACGGTGTTCCGGAACGGGATAGAAAAGGCTCAAGCCGTAGCCCTTGAGCAGCATCATCGGGATCGCATGCTCGCGGTAGAACGCCGCGAGGCGGGCGATGGCCCGCTCCTGCCGGCGGTAGACCTTTTCGATCCGTTCGACGTTGACGGCCCATTGCAGGCGCAGCGCCCTGGGCGGCCGCATCGCTTCGGGCAGGAGCTGCATCCCGTCCCACGCCTGGGCCAGCACGCCCTGCACCGAGGAGAGGTCGTAGATTTCACGCCACTGCGCCGCGTCGGTCCCCTCGAACAGCGATGCGTCGTCCATACGGTTGCGCAGCGTCGCCCGCACGAGGGCGAACAGTCGTTCGGCAGCCCGCGTCATCGCACCATGTCCTCCGGCGCCAACGGCGCATAGGGACCGTCCTTGACCTCGAACAGCACCGTGCCGCTTTCGAGAACCTCCAGCGTGTGCCACTGCCCTTTGGGGACGTGGATGCCGTAGACGCCTTTCAGCGGGTCGAGCGCGAAACGCTGCGTCTGGCGGCCGTGCTCGTCGCAGAAAATCACGTCGAAGCGGCCGCGCAGGATGACATAGGTTTCATCCGTGTGGGGATGGCGGTGCACGGGCAGCACCGTGCCCGGCTCCAGGGCGTTGAGCAGACGCTGGGCCTTGGCGTCGAGCGAGTCGTGAAGGTTGAAATTCATCCGCAGGCGTTCGCTCGTCTTCGCCCGGGCGGTCACTTCGTCCAGAAGTTTATCGTCGAGAATCATACTGTCTATGGTTTGAATTAGTCCCGGTAAAGATAGCGATACTTTGCAAAAAAACAGGCACGGAGATCGGATTTTCGCAAAAAAACCGTACCTTCGATCGAAATTATCCGCCCGAAGACCCGGAGAAAAGGCCCGCGGGCGACGTCAACGACGCAAGAAAATGAAAGGTATCGTATTAGCCGGAGGCTCGGGCACGCGCCTGTATCCCATCACGAAAGGTGTGAGCAAGCAACTGCTGCCCATTTATGACAAGCCCATGATTTATTATCCGATTTCGGCGTTGATGCTGGCCGGCATCCGCGAGATACTCGTGATCTCGACGCCGGCCGACCTCCCGGGATTCCGGCGGCTGCTGGGCGACGGCTCGGACTACGGCGTAAGCATCGAGTACGCCGAACAGCCCTCGCCCGACGGGCTGGCGCAGGCGTTTCTGATCGGCGAGGGGTTCATCGGCGGCGATTCGGTCTGTCTGGTGCTGGGCGACAATATCTTCCACGGAGCGGGCTTCACGGGCATGCTCCGGGAGGCCGTGCGCAGCGCGGAGGAAGCGGGCAAGGCGACGATCTTCGGCTACCGGGTCGAGGACCCCGAGCGGTACGGCGTCGCGGAGTTCGACGCCGCGGGCAACTGCCTCTCGATCGAGGAGAAGCCTGCGCATCCGAAGTCGAACTACGCCGTGGTGGGGCTGTACTTCTACCCCAACAAGGTCGTGGAGGTGGCCAAATCCATCCGTCCCTCGGCGCGCGGCGAACTGGAGATCACCTCGGTGAACCAGGCGTTTCTCGCCGGCGGAGCGTTGAAAGTGCAGACCCTCCAGCGGGGATTCGCATGGCTCGACACGGGCACGCACGACTCGCTGGCCGAAGCCTCGATCTTCGTGGAGGTGATCGAGAAGCGGCAGGGACTGAAAATCGCCTGCCTCGAAGGCATCGCCTACCGCAACGGCTGGATCACGGAGGAGAAGATGCGCGCACTGGCCGGGCAGATGCTCAAGAACCAGTACGGACGGTATCTGTTGAAGGTAATCGAAGAATCGAAACGATGAAAGCGATAAAAACGGAGATCCCCGGCGTGGTGCTTCTCGAACCGGAGGTGTTCGGGGACGCAAGGGGTTATTTTATGGAGCGTTTCTCGCAGCGGCGGTTCGACGAACTGGTCGGGCCGGTGCGGTTCGTGCAGGACAACGAGTCGAAATCGCGCTACGGAGTGGTCCGGGGCCTGCATTTCCAGAAGGGGGAATACGCCCAGGCGAAGCTGGTGAGCGTGGTCAGGGGCCGCGTGCTCGACGTGGCGGTGGACATCCGCCGCGGATCGCCGACCTTCGGACGGCACGTCGCCGCGCTGCTCGACGGAGAGAACAAGCGGCAGTTGTTCATCCCCCGCGGATTCGCCCACGGATTCGCCGTGTTGAGCGACGAGGCCGTCTTCCAATACAAATGCGACAACTACTACGCCCCCGGCAGCGAGGGCGGCATCGCGTGGGACGACCCCGCGCTCGCGATCGACTGGCGGCTTCCGGCCGGCGAAATACTCCTCTCGGAGAAAGACCGCCGGCACCCGAAGCTGGCCGACGCACCGGAACTTTTCGAATACGACAGACCATGAACATACTCGTAACGGGCGCCAACGGCCAGCTGGGCCGTGAAATGCAGCGGCTGAGCGCCGTATCGCCCAACAACTACACCTTTACCGACGTGGCGGAACTCGACGTCACCGACGCCGGGGCCGTCCGGCAGGCCGTGGCGCAGACCCGCGCCGAAGTGATCGTGAACTGCGCGGCCTACACCAACGTGGAGCGCGCCGAGGAGGACGAGGAGGCGGCCGACCGGCTGAACCGCGGGGCGGCGGAGAACCTCGCCCGGGCCGCGGAGGCGAACGGCGCGACGCTGATCCACGTCTCGACGGACTACGTCTTCGACGGCACGGCACACCTGCCCTACACGGAAGACGCCCCGACCGCACCGCTGGGCGTCTACGGGCGCACGAAACTCGCCGGGGAGCGGGCCGTCGCGGAGTCGGGGTGCAAATACCTGACCTTCCGCACGGCGTGGCTCTATTCCGAATACGGGAACAACTTCCTGAAAACGATGCTCCGGCTGACGGCCGAAAAGGAGCGTCTGAACGTGGTCTTCGATCAGGCGGGGACCCCGACCTACGCCGGGGACCTGGCCATGACGATCTTCTCGATCGTCGAAGGCGGCTATTTCGCCGGGAACGAGGGCCTCTACCACTTCTCGAACGAGGGCGTGGCGTCGTGGTACGACTTCGCCGCGGAGATCGCCGCCGCCGCCGGGCACGACAAATGCCGCATCCGCCCCTGCCGCACGGCGGAATTCCCGACCAAGGCCGCCCGCCCGGCCTACTCGGTGCTGGACAAAAGCAAAATCAAAGAGACGTTCGGGCTGGAAATCCCCCACTGGCGGGAGTCGATGCTCTACTGTCTGAAAAACATGCTGCGATGAAACGCAATATCCTGATCACCGGCGGCGCCGGATTCATCGGCTCGCACGTCGTGCGGCTGTTCGTCGGGAAATACCCCGACTATCGGATCATAAACCTCGACCGCCTGACCTACGCCGGCAACCTCGCGAACCTGCGGGACGTCGAGAACCGTCCGAACTACACGTTCGTCAAAGGCGACATCTGCGACTACGACGCCATGCGCAGCCTCTTCGCGGAGTACGACATAGACGGGGTGATCCATCTCGCGGCCGAAAGCCACGTCGACCGCTCGATCCGCGATCCGTTCACTTTCGCGCGGACCAACGTGATGGGGACGCTGACGCTGCTGCAGGCCGCACGGGAGCATTGGAACGGCGCATGGGAAGGCAGACGCTTCCACCACATCTCGACCGACGAGGTCTACGGGGCGCTGCCGTTCGACGGGACGCTCTTCACCGAGCAGACCCGCTACGACCCCCACTCGCCCTACTCGGCGTCGAAAGCCTCGTCGGACCATTTCGTACGGGCGTTCCACGACACGTACGGATTCCCGGCCGTGGTGACGAACTGTTCGAACAACTACGGGCCTTATCAGTTTCCCGAGAAGCTCATACCGCTGTTCATCAACAACATCCGCCACGAAAAGCCGCTTCCGGTCTACGGCCGGGGCGAAAACGTCCGCGACTGGCTCTACGTCGAGGACCACGCCCGGGCCATCGACACGATATTCCACCGGGGACGCGACGGCGAGACGTACAACATCGGCGGTTTCAACGAGTGGCGGAACATCGACCTGATCCGGGTGATCATCCGGACGGTGGACCGCCTGCTGGGACGGCCCGAAGGGGCTTCGGAGAAGCTGATCACCTACGTCACCGACCGGGCCGGGCACGACCTGCGCTACGCCATCGACTCGCGCAAACTCAAGGAGGAGCTGGGCTGGGAGCCTTCGCTGCAATTCGAGGAGGGCATCGAGAAGACCGTGCGGTGGTACCTCGCCAACCAGGAGTGGATGGACGACATCACCTCGGGGGAATACGAGCGGTACTATCAGGAAATGTATACCGGGCGGTAGACGCATATTTTCGGATCGTTTCACGATCCGGGGCTTATGTACTTTTTGATCGCAAAAAGTACCAAAAACTCTCCGACAGATGCCTTCGCCTACTTTGGGCGGCCTAACGCTGGCTCCGGGCGACTATTCGCGGGTTTGTAAACAAACCGCCCCCTCCGCTCGCGCTTTTAGGCCGCCCTGCGTTTCACGGCTGCGGCATCGAGTCGGGATCAGTCTCCGCTTGTGGCGGCGGGAAGCAGATGCGATAACTCCGTTCAGAAAAAACCACGAAAAACTCCGTATTTATCAAACCTACCCTTTGCGGCTGATCTCGGCGAACGTCGCCCGGACGCAGGCCGCCAGGTCCGAAGGGGCGACCTTGAGTTGCAGACCCCGCACCCCCGCACTGACATAGATGAAAGGCAGGCCGGCGGCCGTGGCGTGGATGTAGGTCGGAAAGGCCTTTTTCATGCCGATCGGCGAACAGCCCCCGCGGATGTAGCCCGTCACGGGCAGCAGCTCCTTCATCGGAATCAGATCGGCCTTCTTGTTGGCGGAGATCTTCGCCGCGGCTTTCAGGTCCACTTCGTGGTCGCCGGGCACGACGCAGACGAAATAGCCCGTGCGGTCGCCCTTCAAAACGAGGGTCTTGAAAACGGTCGCTATATCCTCGCCCAGCTGTTCGGCGACGTGCGTCGCGGCGAGGTGCTCTTCGTCCACCCGGTACGGAACCAGTTCGTATGCGATCTTCGCGCGGTCGAGCAGCCGCGCGGCATTCGTCTTTTCGACTTTGGGATGTGCCATATTGTTCCCTTTATCTTCTTATCTGCCGCAAAGGTAGTTTAAATTACCCGAATGTGTGCATTTTTGCTACATTTGCCCGATCATGACGCAACGGACACTCATATTTCTGGCAGGACTTCTCTGGGCCGCAGGCGCTTCGGCGCAGACCACGCGCGTACGCGGGCAGGTGACCGACGCCGCGGACGGAAAGCCCCTGCAATTCGTCAGCGTCGTATTCCCCGGAACCACGACGGGAATCACCACCGACGAGCAGGGAATCTACGCCCTCGAAACCCGCGACACCGTGAGCCGCGTGCAGGCCTCGATGGTCGGTTACGCCACACGGACCCTGCCGCTGACGCCCGGAACCTTCAACCACGTGGATTTCGCCCTCGAAGCCGTGGAGTTCGGCATCGGGCAGGTGGTCATCACCCCCGGCGAAAACCCCGCCTACCCCATTCTCGACGGCGTGATCCGCAACAAGCCGCTGAACGACCCCGAGCGGTACGACACGTACAGCTGCCGCACCTACACCAAGATGGAGCTGGACCTCACGAACATCAGGCCGCAGTTCCGGAGCCGCCGTCTCCAGCGCAACTTCGGGTTCGTCTTCGATTACGTCGACACCTCGGCGCTCACGGGCCAGGCCTATCTCCCGGCGATGATCTCCGAGTCCACGGCCGACCTCTACCGCAGCAGCCATCCGGCATTCAAGCGCGAGGTGATCCGCGCCAGCCGCATCTCGGGCGTCGAGGACAACTTCGCCGCGGCCCAGTTCACGGGAGGCATGCACGGCGACGTGAATTTCTACGACAACTTCATCGACATCTTCAACGTGCGCTTCGCCAGCCCGCTCTCCGACGGGGGACGCGCGTTCTACAACTATTTCCTGGTGGACAGCATGGTGACCGAGGGGCGCAAGATCTACAAAATCCGCTTCCATCCCAAGCGCCTCACCACCCCGGTGCTCGACGGAGAGGTCAACATCGACTCGGCGTCCTACGCCCTCCAGTCGGCCTCGGCGCGCATGCCCAAGGGCGTGAACGTCAACTGGATCAGGCACCTGATGCTCGACAACGAGAACCGTCCGGCGGACAAGGGCCGCTGGTTTCGCGTCCGCGACCGCGTGTCTGCGGAATTCTCCGTCTCGACGGCCGATTCGTCGAAACTCACCTCGTTCATCGGCACGCGCGAGGTGGCTTACAGCGATGTGCGCATCGGCGAGCCGATCCCCGACGAGGTGCTGCGCATGGACAACAACGTCGTGGTGCGCGACGAGGAACCCGGGCACCGCCGGGAGGAGTTCTGGGAGCAGGTGCGCCCTTACAGTTTGAGCGAAAAGGAGAAAGGCATCTACGCAATGGTCGACTCGGTGCAGCACGTGCCACTGTACCGCAACATCTACACCCTCATCAACACAGTGATCGTCGGCTACTGGAATACAAAATACATCGGCATCGGTCCCTACTACAAACTGGCCAGCTTCAACAAGCTGGAAGGCTTCCGCATGCAGCTGGGCGGGCGCACGACGACCGAAGTGAGCCGCACGGTGCGCGTCGGGGGCTACGTGGCCTACGGCACGCGCGACGAGGACGTGAAGGGCGGCGGCAGCGTCGAGGTGGCCTTCAACCGCCACCTCACGCGCAAACTGACCCTCACGGCACGGCACGACGTGATGCAGCTCGGCGCCGGGCAGAACGCGCTGACCGAGAGCAACATCCTCTCGTCGATACTCTCGCGCGGCGACCAGCGGCTCTCGATGGTCAACCGCGGCGAGGCGGTCTACGAACACGAGTGGTGTCACGGCGTGAGCACCTTCGCCGGCGCGCGCATGCAGCGCATCTTCGCCAACCGTTACGTGCCGATGCTGCGACCCAACGGTGTGCCCGTCAACTCGGTTTCCGACGCCGCGGTGCACGTCGGCCTGCGGCTCTCGAAAAACGAAACGGTCTACCGCATGCCCTTCGACAAGCAGTCGATGGGTTCGGTCTACCCCATCCTGACGCTCGGATTCTCGGCGGGGATTCCCGACGCGCTGCACGGCAGCTACGAATACTACCGCCTCGAAGGCGGCATCCGCTACCGTCCGGAACTGCCGCCCGTGGGGTATTCGGACATCACGGTGCAGGGCGGGCGCATCTTCGGCAAGGTCCCCTACCAACTGCTCAAACTCCACGAGGGCAACGGCACCTATTTCTACGATCCCTACGCCTTCTCGTGCATGAATTTCTACGAGTTCGCCTCCGACGCATGGGTGTCGTGGTTCTGGGAGCACCACTTCAACGGCGTGCTGCTGGGCCGCCTGCCGCTGATCAAAAAGCTGAAATGGCGCGAGGTGCTGGTCTGCAAGGGCGTGTGGGGCACGCTTTCGCGCGAAAACAACGGGTCGACGGCCGGAACGCAGGCCGACCTTCTCTTCCCCGCGGGCATGACCTCGGTGTCGGACCCCTATGTCGAGGCCGGATTCGGCGTGGAGAACATCTTCAGGCTCTTCCGCGTGGACTGCATCTGGCGGCTCACACACCGAAGTCCCAAACCCGGACAGGAGATTCAGAACTTCGCCGTCAATTTAAGCCTGCAACTCAAATTCTGACCGGCGCAAGCCGTGCGTGTCGGGGATTTTGCCTATCTTTAGGCCCTGAAAACGAAACCGACGATGAAGAAAGCAGCTATATTCGACATGGACGGCACGCTGGTCGCCAACTCCCCGATACACATCCGGGCCTTCGAAATCTTTTGCGCCCGCTACGGCGTCACCGACTGGAGAGAGAAACTCGCCAACGGGTTCGGCATGGGCAACGACGACATCATGCGGCTGGTGATGCCCGAGGAGGTGATCCGCGAAAAGGGCCTCGCGGCGCTGGCCGACGAGAAGGAAGCCATCTACCGCGAAATATACGCCCCGGACATCCGCCCGGTGGAAGGGCTGAAGGAGTTGCTCGAACGGCTCCGTGCGGCGGGGATTCCGTGCGCCGTGGGTTCGTCGGGATGCAAGGCCAACGTAGATTTCGTGCTCGACAGCTGTGCGATCCGGCCTTATTTCGATGCGGCGATCTCGGGCGACATGGTGTCGCGCTGCAAACCCGACCCGGAGATCTACCTCACGGCGGCTGCGGCGCTGGGCGTTTCGCCCGCCGACTGCGTGATCTTCGAGGATGCGCGAGCGGGATTCGAAGCAGCGAGGCGGGCCGGCGCAGGCCGGATCGTGGCCCTCACGACCACTCTGCCGCGCGAAGAGCTGGAGTGCGAACCGCAGGCCGACCGGATCATCGACTCATTCGCCGACATCGACGACATCGGCGCCCTGCTGGCCTAAAACAGCCGGGCGACGGCGGGAATACGCAGCACGCACCGCATCAGCCACGCCGGAACCAGCCGGCAGACACAGACGCAGATTTTCGTGAAAACACCCGGAATGCAGCTGCTACGGCCCCGGAACAAGGCCCGGAGGCCATGTTGCGCCACCCCCTGCGGCGCAGACATGACGCCCCAGCGAAGCAGCCGGCGGCGGCAGGCGGCGTCCAGATCGTACAGCGGCGTATCGACCGCCCCCGGGAAAACACCCGTCACGCGGACGCCGTATTTGCGGAACTCGAAATTCAGCGACCGGGCGAAGGTGCGCAGGAAACTTTTCGTCGCGGCGTAGGCCGCAATCGTCGGATAAGGCATCCACGCCGTCGCTGACGACATCACGAGGATATACCCCTCGCCCCGTCGCCGCATCTCCTCCCCGTAGAGACGGCACAGCAGCGCGGGCGTCGTGCAATGGAGCGTGACGATGCGGCCGATGCGTTCGGGCGGGGCTGCGGCCAGCGGACCGAACAGCAGGACGCCCGCATTGCAGACGAGCACCCCGATTTCGATGCCGCGCGCCGAGGTTTCGGCATGGAGTTTCACGGCGGCATCCGGTTCCGAAAGGTCCATGCAGAGCGGCAGCGTGCGCACGCCGTAACGCGCCGCAATTTCCCGGGCCGCGGCGCGATTCTCTTCGTTGCGATTGCCCGCCATTACCAAATCATACCCTTTTGCCGCCAGCTGCGCGGCATATTCGCGGCCGATTCCCGACGAAGCGCCGGTCACCAATGCGTATTTTCGCTGCCGGGAGGAGATCATATCGAATAATTTGCTACTTTTGCGCGGTTTAAAAATCTGTATCCTATGTTTCGGGGTCTCGCCACCGTTCTGCTGCTCGTCGTCTCCAACGCCTTTATGACGCTGGCGTGGTACGGGCATATCGCCTTCAAATCACGGCTCGAACGCTTCGGGCTGACGGCCATCGTTCTGTTGAGCTGGGGCATCGCGCTGTTCGAATACTGCTTCCAGGTCCCCGCCAACCGCATCGGCAGCGCCGAATTCGGAGGTCCGTTCTCGATCTGGGAACTGAAGGTGATTCAGGAGGTCGTATCGCTCTCGGTCTTCACCGTCTTCGCGCTGGTCTTTATGAAATCCGACACCCTGCGCTGGAACCACCTCGCGGGATTCCTCTGCCTGGTTTTAGCCGTCTATTTCATTTTCCGCAAATAGCGCCAGCTCTTCGGCCTTCCCGCCGCGGATCAGGGGCAAAGCCCGGCGGATCGTCTCCGCAGGCCACTCCCACCATTTTATCGCAAGCAGGCTTTCGACCGTCGCCGGATCGAAGCGGTATTTGATGACCTTGGCCGGAACGCCTCCGACGATGGCATAGGGCGGCACATCGCGCGTCACAACGGCCCGTGAGGCGACGATCGCCCCGTCACCGATCGTAACGCCCGCCATCACGACCGCTTCGTAACCGATCCACACGTCATTGCCGACAACGATGTCGCCCCGGTTGTCCCACGCCGAAGCCACCTCCGACTTGTCGATGCCCCACTCCTCGCCCCAGAAAATCGGGAACGGATAGGTGGACAGCGATTTGAGCGTATGGTTGGCGCTGTTGAAGAGGAACCGCGCGCCGCAGGCCAGCGAGCAGAATTTCCCGATGACCAGCCGGTCGCCGTTCACCGGATAGTGATACAGCACGTTGTTGCGTTCGAAATCGACGGGGTCGGCCGCGAAATCGTTGTAGATCGTCCACTCCCCCACCTCGATATTCGGGTCGCTGACGACCTCTTTCAGATAGACCGTCTGCCGGTCCCCCTCGCGGGGATATATCTTATTTTTCATCTCTTTTCAATTCTATGTTGGGTAAAAAGCCCGTGATGATGCCCAGCAGGGGCAGCAGGGTGCTGACCCGGAAAATAAATTCGATGCTCGTCCGGTCGGCCAGCCACCCGAAGAAGGCCGAGCCGAGGCCGCCCAGTCCGAACATCAGCCCGAAGAAGACCCCGGCGATCATGCCGACCTTGCCGGGCATCAGGTCGGTGGCATAGACCAGAATGGCCGAGAAGGCCGACGAGATGACCAGTCCGATGATGACGGCCAGCACGATGGTACCGGTCAGGCCGGCATAGGGAAGCATCAGCGTAAAGGGCGCCGCACCGAGGATCGAGCCCCATATCACATATTTACGTCCGATGCGGTCGCCGACCGGCCCGCCGATGAAGGTCCCCGCCGCCGAAGCCGCAAGGAAAGCGAAAAGCGCATACTGCGCTCCCTGCACCGACATCGAGAATTTGTCCATCAGGAAAAAGGTGAAATAGTTGGTCATCGAGGCGATGTAGAAATACTTCGAGAAGACCAGCACGCCCAGGATAATGAGCGCATTCCGAATTTTACGTTTCGAGAGTCCGGGCCCCGTAGTATCCGCCGCAACGGCGGGCCTGCGGGCTGCCAAAGCCAGTTGCCGTTTGTACCAGTTCCCGATCTTTACGAGGATGAAGATGGCCAGCAGCGCGGCCAGTGCGAACCAACCGATCGAAGCCTGCCCGAACGGAATCACGATCAGCGCGGCCAGCAGGGGCCCCATGGCGCTTCCGGCATTGCCGCCGACCTGAAAGATCGACTGCGCCAGCCCTTTGCGACCTCCCGAGGCGAGCTGGGCCACGCGCGAGGATTCGGGATGGAAGACCGACGAACCGCAGCCGATCAGTCCGACCGACACCAAAATCAGGGCGAAGCCGGGAGCGGCGGCGAGCGCAAGCAGTCCGCACAGCGTGAAACACATCCCCGCGGCCAGCGAATAGGGCCGCGGATGGAGGTCGGCCAGCCGCCCGGCGACAGGTTGCAGAAGCGACGATGTTAGTTGGAAAACCAGTGTGATGAGGCCGATCTGGGCAAACGTGAAGCCAAATTTCTCCTTAAGGAGCGGATAGACCGCCGGAATGACGGACTGCATCATGTCATTGAGCAGATGGGTGGCGCAGACCATCAGCAGGATCGGATAGACCGTCCTGCCCGCCCGGTTCATTTCCCGCGGTCCTTTCTCCATATCTGATACGAGTTAACGAAGTTCTGCCAGACGATGTACGCCGTGGGGGCGATCGAGGAGATCGGGTCGAGGAACGACTGGGCCATCCACACCGCGAGGACCGTGTTTTTCTGCCCGAGAGACTGTCCGCCCGCAGGAGCGTCGCCGTAACGGCGGCCCAGCATGCGCCCCACCTTGAACTGCCCGAGGCAGATAGCCAGCGCGGCGAAGGCCAGCCACAGTTCCGTCGCGAGCGAAGCGTCGCGCAGGTCGATGATGAAGGCCGTCGTGCGGCCGATGATGACCAGCAGCGACGCCAGCCACATATAGAACGAGATCTGGCTGTGGTCGCCGACCCATTTCGCCGCCTTCGGGATGACCAGCCGGCAGAACTGCGCCGCGGCGAACGGCATCACCAGCAGCGGCGCGATGCGGGCCAGGATCTGCGCGAAGGTGCACGCCCCCGTCCCCGTGAAGGTCAGGATCACGGGCGCCAGCAGCGCGACGGCCATGTTGCAGAGCAGGCTGTACGTAGCCATCGTGGCGACGTTGGCCCCCAGCATGCCGCCGATGACCACCGCGGCCATCGCCACGGGAGCCAGCACGCAGACCATCGCCCCCTGCGCCAGAATGAGGTCCAGCGGACGCAGCAGCAGAAAAACCCCGATGCAGGCCACCGTCTGAACCAGCAGCAGCCACACATGGAGCATCGAAGGCTTCATCTGGCTGGGTTTCACGCGGCAGAAGGTGACGAACAGCATCAGGAAGATCAGCGTCGGGGTGATCATCTGCCCCGACAGCTCCTCCAGCGCCGAGATCGGACGGCACAGCAACGCCCCGACAACCATGGCCGTCGGCATGGCGACGGTCTTCACGTTGCGGTGCAGGTGTTCCAGCAGGTGCATTTTAAGCCAGCAGCTCCCTAACCTTGGCCGAAATGTCCTTGCCGTCGGCGCGGCCCGCGAGCCTCTTCGAAGCCACGCCCATCACCTTGCCCATCTCCTTCATCGACGTGGCGCCGACCTCGGCGATCAGGGCCTTGACCTCGGCGGTCAGTTCCTCCGGGGTGAGCTGCCTGGGCAGGAACTCCTGGAAAACGGCCACCTGGGCCAGCTCCTCCGACGCCAGGTCGGGACGGTTTTGCTCGGAGAAGATCGCCGCCGAGTCGGTTCCCTGCTTGGCGAGCTTCGAGATGATCTTCAGCACGTCGGCGTCGGGCAGTTCGGCGATCTCCGGACCTGCGGTCTTGGCCTCGATGATGTATTTCTTCGCATTGCGCAGCGCGCTCAGGCGCACCGTGTCCTTGGCCTTCATGGCCTCCATGATTCCTTTCGAAATCTGCTGTTCCAACGACATGACTTTCTTATTTTAAGTTAAACAACCAATTTCTCACTCCGCAGGCCGCCGCACGACGACAATCTCGTCGAAACGCCGCTGCGACTCCGTTCCGACAACTTTCCCCTTCGCAGGCCCCCCCGGTCGAAAGCCTCGGCGGCGGAGGGGTCGATGTCGTAAATCGAATCCTCGACATAGCGCCCCCGAATGCCGGACAACGCACCGTCGTACAGTTCACAGACGTGCAGGGCCATGGCATACATGTTATCCGCCGTGCGGATTCCCAGCATCTCGGCGGGAACGAAGCCCTGATACAAATAATAATCCGGGTCGCCGCAGAGCAGCAAGGCCCGAAATCCCAGTTCCCGGGCCAGTTCGCGGGTCCGGGAGATCAGCCGGCCGCCGATGCCCTGACGCTGGCACTCCGGCAGGACCGAAATCGGCCCGAGGCTCAACACCTCACAGTCCGTTCCGTCGTCACCGTGGAGAACCGCGCGCAAGGAAACGACATTGCCCACGATTCGCCCATCGCGCTCGGCCACGAGATCCAACTCGGGCACAAACGCCGGACTGTCACGCATGACATGCAACAGGTAGTGCTCGCAACATCCGGGCGAATAGAGGTTCCAGAACGCCTCCCGCGTAACGTTCTCCGTCTCGCGGTAATCCGCAGGCTGTTCGGTTCTCAATTTCAGTTCCACTGCTTCCATTTTATTTATCGGAAAACAAAAACCGCAGCACGTCGCGCATCAGCCGGTCGCGCTGCACGCCGTCGGGGATCGACTCGAAGGGGAACCCCGCGACGAAAGTCCGTCCTCCGGCATCGCAGGCCACGGCCGCCGTGCGGCCGCTGTCGTCGTAACGCATCACGGCGAAAGCCCCCGCACCCGCGGGCTTCAGCGCATCGGCCCGCTCGACGACGTAACGGTCGCGGCGGTACTCGGTATTGAAGCGGTATTCGCCGCGCGAAAACGACGCGTCCGAAGTCATGACCCGCACCCGTCCGCGGTCCGAGGGATGTCCCCCGTCGGAGTCGATGCGGAGCACCTCCCGGGCGAACGCGCGCCCCTCCTCCGGGGTCCCTTCGGCCCAGAGGTCGGCCGCCACGTAGCTTCCCGATGCAAAAAGCCCTCCGCCGCCGGCCAGATAACGCCGCAGGACGGCCTGCAACTCCGGCGGAAAGGTCCGGAAGGCCGCCTCGCACACACCGCGGCCCAGCGGCGTGGTGCGCTGCTTGCCCAGGATCAGGTCGACGGCCGGATAGGCTTCGAGCGACACCTCGCCCCGCTCCACGGCCCGGGCCGACGCCGAGCAGAACGAGTAGCCCGCCGCCGCGACGGAACGCCCGTGCAGGGCCGGATAGTCGAACGTATTGCCGCCGATCACGTCGGTCTCCCAGTCGCACGCGCAGGCCCCGAGGGCGACGCTGTCGACGTTGCAGCGGGCCTGCGCGAGGTCGAAGACGCGCTGCGCTCCGATGAAGGCGATGTCCTGCCGGTCCGCAACGCCTCCGTCGAGGTCCATGCGGAATCCGGCCAGCGAATCGTTCCGTTCGCTCTGCGGGGCGCTCACGCGGTCGAACCCGTTGACGATCAGCACGCAGCCCTTTTCGTCGGGCACGCGGCAGGCCGCGAGCGTCTCGCTCGGGAAGCTCTCGCCGCCCTCGTTGACGGCGGTGACCCGGTAACTGTACATGCGCCCCGGTTCCTGCCGGACGGTCAGGCGGGGTTTGTCGACATAGCGGCCGTTGTCGAAACCGCCGTCGTCCACGCGCGTGTAGACCACATAGCCCGTCGGCGCGGCGGTCGCTTCGAGCGGGTCCATCGCCGGGCTCCACGAGAGCGCGACCTCGCCGGCGGCGGCGAATTCCGCGGCGAAAGCCTCGACCGGCAGCGGCTGGACCACATAGGGCAGATCGTATTGCGAACTGACATAACGCAGGATACCCTTGTAAACAGCCCGGCTCACGAGGAACTTGAAGCGCGGGTCGTGCCCCAGGCGCATGTCGGCGAAATTCTGGTGCGACAAGAGTTCGAGCAGCATCGTCGGGACGCCCGGCACGCGCGCTTCGTAGTAGGCGCGGTTCCACATCCCGCGGCGGCTCCAGGCCGGTTCGCAGGTGCGGCGGATATCCTCGACGATCTGCGTCTGCACGAGGTCCGTCAGGTCACGCGAACGGTAGCGGTCGGCCCCGCCCTGGAATTTGCCCTTGTTCTCGCGGGTGAAGAAGATGCCCAGCGTGCCGATGATGCCGTCGCCGTCGCGCACCCCGGCGTCGGAGTGGAACGCCAGCGCCATGTCGACCGGAATGCGCAGCCCCGCGGAGTCGGGCAGACGCTCCGAGCCGCCCATCAGGGCATTGACCCAATGGGCGCGCGACATGTAGTCGTCCTTGTAGTCGTCGGTGTTGTTTTTCGGCGTATAGACCTCTTCCGGAAATCCCGCCCACTGAAGCCAGTAGCGCGCACCCTCGCAGAAACGCGGGTAACCGCTGGTCTCCCCGGCATGCTCCGCGCCGGGCAGGCGCAGCGAGTCGCAGGACGTGCGGGCCACGTTGCCGTAGCCGCCTCCGATCTTCACCGCGTCGGCCGAGACGATGCGCCCGCCCGTCCGCGAACGGTTCGAAAGGGTCACGACCTCCTGCCGTCCGGCGGCGAAGGGAAAACGCCCGAGGTAAATCCACGTCCCGCCGCCCATCGTCTGATTGACGGCAAACGAGGTCTCGCCGCCGAGGTGGCGGACCGTATAATGCGCGTCGTCGGCGCTTTCGGGCGTCGATTCGTAGCTCACATAAACCGCATATTCGCCCCGCTCGGGAATGTCGGCCTGCCACACGGCACGGCCCGTGGCCCCGCCGGTCACGGTCCGCACACGGCGCGTCGTGCCGTCGCGGAAGGGATTTTCGCCCGTATGATAGACCTGCCGGAGGTGCGCGAAGCCCGCGCCGCCGCTCTCCCACGCCCCCTCCTCCGCATACTGCCCGGCGTTGTCGTTGTCGGCCAGCACTTCGTATTTCTGCACGTCGCGTTCGCGCGGCAGCAGCACGCATGCCCCGGCGTTTTCGAGCATCGGAACCAGGTACGGCAAGACATAGCTTTGCGTATAGAGGTCCTCGCAGGTCTGCCAGAGCGCCGAACGCTGCCATTTCCAGCGGTTCTCCGTCTGGTCGAAATAGCGTCCGTGGCTCTGCCACAGGGCGATATGGCGTCCCGAAAGTCCCCGTCCGGGGGTCTCGGGAGCCGAAAGGCGCGTCACGAGCGGACGCCCGGAGCGGTTGGTGAAAAGCACGATCTTCTTCTTATCGACCGCTTTGCGCAGCTGCGTGGCGTTGCGGCAGGCCAGCGGAATCAACTCGGAGGCCTCGCGGCCGTCGGTGTAAAGTTCGACGGCGGCCTTGCGGAACTCATGCGGCAGCAGGGCGCGCACCGAGTCGCGCATGGCCCGCAGGTTCTCCTCGCGGAAGGGATAGTTGGCCAACGCCGCCGTGGCGTAGATCCGCACCCGGCTGCGCGAGGCCTTGACGGCCTGAACGCGCACGGTGATCGGCTCCGGTTTCTGGTAACCGCTCGTCACCTCGCGCGAAACGATGCGCGAAAGGGTCCGGCCGATCTCCTGCCGCGTCGCGGAACCGATTTCCGCGGCGGAGACATTACCTAAAGCAAAGAGTGAGATAAGAGTGTATAAAACCTTATTTTTCATGGCGTTTCACAAGCAGCAGCATGCCGATCATCGTAAAGGCGGCATTGTAAATCAACAGTTCGAAACCAATCTGATAATCCCAGGTCTTCAGCGCCCACCACTGCACCAGCGCACTCAATGCCGGGGCCGCGAGGGCCACCAGCGGCATCCAGCGGTCGCGGACCTTCAGGCGCGTGAACATCCCGAAGGCGAACATGCCCAGAATCGGACCGTAGGTATAGCTGGCGACCTTGTAGACCAGATTGATGACGCTGTCGTCGGCCCAGTACTCGAAGGCCAGGATCACGCCGGCCATCCCGAGCGCCATCGCCACGTGGACCCCGCGGCGGATGCGCGTGAGGCGTGCGTCGCCATAGCGTTTCGTGCCTTCGAGCATATCCACCGTGAAAGAGGTCGTGAGAGCCGTGAGGGCCGACCCGGCAGCTGAATAAGTACTTGAAATAAGTCCTACAACAAACAGAATGCCAACGATAAGCGGCAATCCACCTTCGACAGCGACCAGCGAAAAGACCTGATCGCTCTTGGCGGGTGCGGCCATGCCGCTGCGCTCCATGTACAAATAGAGCAGCACGCCCAGCACGAGGAACAGAAAGATCACGAAAATCTGGCTCACAGCCGTCAGCACGATGTTCTTCTGCGAGTCGCGCGGCGTGGCGCAGCTCAAATTGCGCTGCATCATGTCCTGATCGAGTCCGGTCATGGCCACCAGCAGGACGATACCCGCGGCGAACATTTTCCAGAAATAGCGGCCCGAAGCGGGATCGTCGAAGAAGAAAATGCGCGACATGGGCGAAGCGGAAACCTCGCGGGCCGTATCGGCGAACGAGAGACCCAGCCCCCGCATGATGAAGACGATCGACAGCACGAGGCTCGCCACGAGGCAGAAAGTCTTGAGCGTATCGGTCCAGATCAGCGACTTGACGCCGCCCTGCCGGGTGTAGAGCCAGACGAAAAACATCGTGACGAGGGCGTTGCCCCAGAACGGGAAGCCGTAGTGCGAAAAGACCAGCAGCTGCATCACGGCACAGACCACATAGACGCGCAGCGCGGCGCCCAGCATCTTCGAAATGAAGAAAAACCACGCCCCGGTGCGGTGTGACTTTACGCCGAAACGGTTATCGAGGTACTCGTAGAGCGAGACGACCCGCAGGCGGTAGAACGTGGGAATCAGGACGAAAGCCACAATCAGCTGCCCCACCGTGAAGCCCGCGACCATCTGCATGTAGGAAAACGAGTCGGCGGCGACCGAACCGGGGACCGAAATGAAGGTCACGCCCGACATCGCGGCGCCGATCATGGCGAAAGCCGCCATGTACCACGGGGTGCGGCGGTTGCCGGTGAAGAAGCCGGCGTTGTCGGCACGGCGGCCCGAGGCCCATGCGACGGCGAAAAGGACGGCTATGTAGCCCAGGACGGTGGCGGTAACGGCGGCAGGAGTCATAACTTGTATTTGGGTTCGAATTACAAAGGTATAAAAAAAGACGGACACGAAGGCGGGTAAGCGCGGATTTTATAAACCCGAAAACAGGATGCGGAAGATCGTATGTCTTATTGGATTTCCGGAAAAAAACAGTTATTTTTGCTACTAATTATACATCAAACCCTTAAACGATATGGCATTTCTCAAAGAATTCAAGGAGTTTGCCCTCAAAGGCAACGTAATGGACATGGCCGTCGGCGTGATCATCGGCGGCGCGTTCGGCAAAATCGTATCGTCGCTCGTGAACGACATCCTGATGCCGCCCATCGGCGCGCTGATCGGAAACACCGACTTCTCGCAGCTGCGGCTCGACATCTCGAAAGTCCGCGACGTGACGTCGAACGCCATGCACTCCGTGGGCGACATGGTGACCGGAGGAGGCGATCCCGCGCAGGCTGCCGCAGCGGCAGAACCGATCTACTGGAACTACGGCGCATTCATCCAGCAGTGCGTGGATTTCACGATCCTGGCGCTCTGCGTGTTCCTGATGGTCAAGCTGATGAACCGGCTGATGAAGAAAAAGGAAGAGGCTCCGGCTCCGGCTCCCGCTCCCGAACCGCCCGCACCGACGAAAGAGGAGCTGCTGCTCACCGAAATCCGCGACCTGCTGAAAGAGCAGAAGAAATAAGCGGGAAAATCCCGGAACCAAACAGCCCGGCTTTTTGAGGCCGGGATATTTTCTTATATTTGTTTTCACCTTACTTGATTAGTTTGCAGAGGCATACAACCAACTAACTATAATTTATGATATGAACATTCCTTCGATTTTCTGGATCGTGCCTGCCGCGTCCGTCGTCGCCCTGTCCTTCGCATGGGCGTTTTACCGCCTGATGAAGCGCGAGGACGAGGGTACGCCGCGCATGCGCGAGATCGCCGCGCACGTGCGCAAGGGCGCCATGGCCTACCTGCGCCAGCAGTACAAGGTCGTCGGCATCGTCTTCGCGGTGCTGGCGTTGTTTTTCGCCTGGCTGGCCTACGGCGCCGGGGTGCAGAACGGCTGGGTTCCCTTCGCCTTCATCACCGGCGGCTTTTTCTCGGGGCTTGCGGGCTACTTCGGCATGAAGACCGCGACCTACGCTTCGGCCCGTACGGCCAATGCCGCGCGGCAGTCGCTGGACCGCGGCCTGAAGGTCGCATTCCGCAGCGGTGCGGTGATGGGACTGGTGGTCGTGGGCCTCGGCCTGCTCGACATTTCGTTCTGGTACGTCATTCTGAACCATTTCGTCGAGGTCGCCGGGCCGCAGAAGCTCGTGGTCATCACCACGACGATGCTGACCTTCGGCATGGGCGCCAGCTCCATGGCGCTGTTTGCCCGCGTGGGCGGCGGCATCTTCACCAAGGCGGCCGATGTGGGCGCCGACCTGGTGGGCAAGGTTGAGGCCGGTATTCCCGAGGACGATCCCCGCAACCCCGCTGTTATCGCCGATAACGTAGGTGACAACGTGGGTGACGTGGCCGGTATGGGTGCGGACCTGTATGAGAGCTATGTTGGCTCCATCGTCTCTGCCTCCGCCTTGGGCGTGGCGGCATTCAGCGATCAGGCCTTCAAGGCCATGGCTATTCCCATGGTCATGGCGGCGGTGGGCATCATCTGCTCCATCATTGGCTCTTTCTTCGTCAAGACCGAGGAGAACGCCGACCAGCGCACGTTGCTGAAAGCACTGTCCCGCGGCACCAACCTGGCGGCTATTCTGATTGCTATTATCTCCTTCTTTCTGGTGTGGGCCCTGCTGGGCATCGAGCACTGGGGACTGTATGTGGCCATTCTCTCCGGTCTGGTGGCCGGCGTGCTGATCGGCAAGGCCACGGAGTATTACACTTCTGATACCTACAAGCCGACCCAGGAGCTGAGCAGCAAGAGCCAGACCGGCTCCGCTACCATCATCATCGGCGGTCTTGGCCTGGGTATGCTCTCCACGGCGGTGCCCATCGTGATCGTGGCGGTGTGCATCCTGTTGGCGTTCTTCCTCTCCGGCGGCGCAGCCAGCACAGGTATGGGCCTGTACGGCATTGCTTTGGCGGCAGTGGGTATGCTGTCCACGCTGGGCATCACCCTGGCCACTGACGCCTACGGCCCTGTGGCCGACAATGCCGGCGGTATCGCTGAGATGGCTGGCTTGGAGCCGGAGGTTCGCAAGCGCACAGACGCGCTGGACTCTTTGGGCAACACCACGGCAGCTACCGGCAAGGGCTTTGCCATCGGCTCCGCCGCGCTGACGGCTCTGGCACTGATGGCTTCCTATATCGAAAAGGTCAAGGAAGTGGGCGCGAATGTCACCTTTGAGGACTTCTCCCTGATGAACCCCGTGGTGCTGGTGGGCCTGTTTATCGGCGCGTGCCTGCCCTTCGTGTTCGCAGCGCTTACCATGAACTCCGTGGGCCGCGCGGCCCAGAGCGTGGTGCTGGAGGTACGCCGCCAGTTCCGCGAGATCACTGGCCTGATGGAGGGCAAGGCAGATCCCGACTACGCGCGCTGCGTGGATCTGTGCACCAAGGCCAGCCTGAAGGAGATGGTGCTGCCCACCGTTATCGCGGTGGTGACGCCCATTGTGGTAGGTATGATCCTGGGTTTCAAGGGTGTGGTCGGTCTGCTGGCCGGTGCCACCGTTACTGGTTTCCTGATGGCTATCTACATGGCCAATGCCGGCGGTGCCTGGGATAACGCCAAGAAGTACATCGAGGCAGGCAACTTCGGCGGCAAGGGCAGTGATTGCCACAAGGCCGGCGTGGTGGGCGACACCGTGGGCGATCCCTTCAAGGATACCTCCGGCCCCTCCATCAACATCCTCATCAAGCTGCTGAGCATGGTGTCCATCGTGTTTGCTGGATTGATCGTGAATTATGCTATTCTGTAACGGGAAAAGGGGAAAAAACAAGCAGCACCCCCGGCTTCGCTCTCACAGATGCGCTAAGTAATTGATTTTTTTGAACAGGCAGGCAGTGGCGTGAGCCGCTGCCTGCCTGTTCTTTTGTTGTTTTTACTATGCGACTGTGGGACTTCCTCAGGTGAGGCCATCGCTTGGAGTGAGGAG
>OOCQ01000277.1_pt1 | contig 45878 bp, 34 predicted proteins | sample 1671121 | NCBI WGS metagenome assembly OOCQ01 (sample SAMN06348124, study PRJEB24527) | human gut metagenome | biome: human gut; feature: ankylosing spondylitis patient; material: feces | host: Homo sapiens | place: China | collected 2015-10 | reverse complement strand
CAATGCGGTCCGGTCCGGAAGTTCTCCGCTCCGGCGGTCCGGGATGGTCCGGCGGGCGGCTCTGAAGCGAAAAAGCCGGACGACACGACTGTCGCCCGGCTTATGAACGGAGGTGCGCCGACGTTATTTCATCACCACCTGCGTCTGGCCGATCAGGCGGCCTTCGCAGTAGAGCTGTATCTGGTAGGTTCCGGCGGCGAATCCCGTCGAGTTGTAGTAGATGCCCACTTCGAGGTCCTGGTTCTGGTAGTCGACCTCGCGCATGGCCGAGTAGCTCAACCGTTCGCCCTCGAATTCGAAGGTCGGCATGGCCTCGGTGGTCAGCACGTAGCCGTCGGGCGAGGTGATGCGCACGTAGACGGCCTTGTTGCCCGGGGTGGCCAGCTCGTTGGCCGCGAGCACGAAGTCGACGCGCAGGCGTGCGGCGTTCTTGACCCGCGAAACGGGCTTGCTGCGGTCGTTGAGCGCCGAGAGGCGGATGTCGCGGGCGCGGAGCACCGAACCCACCTTGACCTTGTTGTCCAGTTCGGCGGCCTTCTCTTCGGCCATGTCGGCGCGCAGCTTGGCCGACGAAATCTCCTTGCGGAAGCCGACGTTCTCCTTGATGAGCTTTTTGTTGAGCGTATTGAGCGAGTCGATCTGCTTCACGTAACCTTTCATAATCGTGCGCAGCGTGCCGACCTCCTTTTCATACTGTTTGATCTTCGCGAGGTTCCACGAACGCTCCTTCTTGAGGCGCGTCATCAGCGAGTCGGCGCGTTCGCGTTCGAGGGTCAGCCCGGCCGAAATCGAGTCGTTCGAGATGCGCAGCCCGTCGTAGTCGGTCATCAGCCGCCCCAGGTCGTTCTGGATCGAGTCGCGGTCGGCCTGCAACAGCTCGTTGTCGAGCATCTGCTGGCGGTGGATGCTGAAGTAGAGCACCGAAAGCGCTGCCAGGATCACCGAGAGGATGATGATGACGATGCGGTAGCCGCGGATGGATTTGCCCGCATCGGGCTGCGGGGTGGTGTAGTCGTCGTCTTCGAATTCCGAAGGATCGTATCCCTGTTTGTTTTCCATAGTGATCCGTTTTTATTACAAAGATAGTACGAACCGGGGTGCAACGCAAATTTATTTGCTATGCCGGGAGCGCCTATCCAGGCAGGTGGTTATCTTTGGCAAAGATAGGAAAAAATATGAAAATCCAATGCGGGATAATGACATAACCTTATTGTTTTCGGTCTCGTCCGATGATGGTCTCGTAGTTTCCGGCGGGTTCGAACCCCATCAGCAGCGGTCGGGGGCGGGTGGTGTCGAAACGCTCGCCGATCAGGCTGCGCGCCGGGTCGTACCATCGGCATCGGATACCCGCCAGGTCCAGCAATAGATGGGAAAGGTCGTCCGCCGAGAACGGCCGGTCGAGCGCCCCGGCGACCTGTGCCGCTACATCGGGGCGGTTGCGGCGGTAGGTGTCGGACATCCAGATCATAAACGGGATTTCGAACTGGTATTTGCAGACCTCGGGGGTGAGCGGCAGGTCGTGCGAGCGGCAGAAGAAATCGCGGTAGTCGTAGACCTCTTCGCCGTGGTCGGAGAGGTAAACAGCGATGGCGTCGCGGTCGGTAAAACGTGCCAGGATCGCATCGACGACCTGGTCGTTGTAGCGGGTGGCGTTGTCGTAGTCCGCGACGACCTGGCGTTCCTGCTGCGTCAAATCCTCGCGGCGAATATCCCCGGGCGTGAAATACGCCTCCTCCTTGGGGTAGCGGTCGGAATAGCTGACGTGCTGTCCCATTAGGTGGAAGACGACCAGTTCGGGGGTGTCGTCACGGGAGGTGAGCCGGTCGTAGTCGTCGAGCAATTCCAGGTCGTAGGGATGGCGGTTCTCATTGTGGACCGTGAACAGGAGCGGTGTGCTGCGGGCATTGAAAAGCGCTTTCAGTCCGAGATCGTGGTAATCATAGTCGTTTCCGGCGGCCTGGTTGTCCAGGTGACAGGTGGTGTATCCGGCTTTTTTGAAGAGGGCCGGGAAAAGGGGGCTGTCTTTCCAGGACTGTCCGGAGCCGAGGCTTGCAGGCGAAAAGAGGTTTGACAGCACGGACGTGGTCAGATTCGCCGGGGAAACGACATCCCGGAAAACGAAGAGTTCGCCCCGCCGAAGCCGCTCTTCGAGCCGGGGGTTGGTCGGCAGCGGATAACCGTAAAGGCTCGAATGGTGCTTGCTGAACGACTCTCCGATAATGATGACGATGCAGGGCGAGCGGAAAGAGCAACTCTCTATTTCGACCGATTCGAGCGTGCGGAGCAGTTGCTCTGCGTTTTCGGCGGAGAACTCATGCCGAAACCAGAAGAGCGATGTGTGAAGCCGTTCGAAGGGGGTGAGGGTTGCGGTTTGGCGCATCATCTCTCCCGGAAAATCGCCGGTCCGGGTGAGCGCATACTGAAAGTGCAGCCGGCTGACATAGAAGGCGCCGCTGCCGGCCAGCAGGAATAGGAGCGATATGCGTACCTTGCGGCTGTGCAGTTCGAACCGAATCTTCCGGTGTTCCGCCAGCAGATACCCTGCGGTCAGCAGGACGCATGCGGCGGCCGGAAGCAGGAATGCCGGAGTCGTACAGTAGGTTTTCAGAAATTCGAGGCTTTCGCGTCCGTCCGTTTCCCAGAGAAGCTGGATGACGGAGAACGAAAAGGGCGTTCCGAAACGGATCAGCAGAAAACTTTCAGCCAGCGAGAGGAGGCCGAGGCACGACAGGACAAACACGCGATAGATCGCTTCGGCGATCCGGACTGCGAGAATCTCCCCCCCCCCTGTCGTGCTGTCGCAGGCATAGCGGCAGTACCAGCAGCCAGGCCCGGAAGAGGGACAGCAGGGTTCCGTAGAACAGGTTTCTTCCGGGCACGAACGACATTTCGTTCAGGAAGAAACGAATGATGTCCGGGACCAGCGGCAGGAGTGCCGTGAGGACCAGAAATGCCGGGTACTCGCCGAAAGGCCGCACGAGAAACGCGGCAATATGTTTTGCGAAACAGGAGGTTGCGGAGCGTTGCATGGAACAGTGACGTTTTTCTCCGCAAAGATAGGGGAAATTTCCCGTGTTGGTGCCCGATGAAAATCCGGCGTCTATTTCATCAGGCTCGACACCGGGTATTTAAGTCCCTTGTAGCCCGAAATGTAGGCGTTGATGCTGCCGATTTTGACCGGCGATTCGATGTAGAGGGGGATTTTGTTGTCGTCGTCCGAAATCCAGATCGTGAAGATCGTGCCGTCGGTGAACGAGTAGCCTTCGGTCGTCCCTAACTGGCACTCGAACTTGAGCGTGCGGAAACGCCCCATGTTGCGGATCTTCTTGTTTTCGCGCCCCAGGTAGCGGTAGTGCAGGTGGCGGATGGTGTCTTGCAGGACCATTTGAAGCGTCGCCGGCTCACCGACGCGGAAATTCTCCGCTTGGGCCGACCGCAGGTTGAAGAAGAGCGCGATGGGGTCCATGCTCTCGGCCGTCAGGGCCATCTGCTTCTCGCTGAAAGGGTTTTTGCGGCTCCGCCAGCGGGTGTGGATGGTCGAGTCGGGCCAGAGGTAGGTGTAGTAACTCTGGAAGGTGTAGTCGCCTTCGCGGATGTCGCTCTCGAAGCGCACGGGGCGCAGCGACGCGGTGTCGATCCACACGGTGTAGACATCCTCCAGGTTGAAGAACCAGCGGTAGGTGGGCAGCGTGCGCCCTGCGCCTTCGACCTTGTAGTAGGACTTGCCGTCGGCCGTATCTTCCGAGGTCTTGACCTCCACGGTCCCGACCTCCGTATTGGGGAACATCTTGGCCTTGTAGCTCACGCGGTAGAAGAGCTGTTCGCCCGGATGGTAGAGCTGCGCGGCGAGGGGCGAGAGGACGCCGAGCAGGAATATGGTGAATAGAAACCGTTTCATCGGACAGGGTTTTAATGGGTTAACGTTTTTTCGGGACGGAATATTACGAAATGCGTGAAAAATCAATCTCTTCGCGGCCCGAGTAGCGTCGCCGCAGAGCTTCGAGACCCCGGTTCTGCGGGTGCGCCAGCGCCGGGTCCGCGGCGAGTATTTCTGCGGCCGCCTCGCGCGAGACGGTGAGTATCTGCACGTCGGCCGTGGGGCTGGCGATCTTCAGATCAAATGCCATGCCGCTCTGCAACGTGCCGTTGATGTCCCCCGCGCCCCGCAGCTTGAGGTCAAGTTCCGCCAGGCGGAACCCGTCGTTGGTCTCGCACATCGCTTCGAGCCGCGCCCGCGACTCGCGCGAGAGTTTTTCGCCCGACATCAGGATGCAGTAGGACTGCTCGCCGCCGCGGCCCACGCGCCCGCGCAGCTGGTGGAGCTGCGAAAGCCCGAAACGCTCGGCCGACTCGATGACCATGACCGTCGCGTTGGGCACGTCGACGCCCACCTCGATCACCGACGTGGCCACGAGAATGTGGGCTTCGCCCTGTTTGAACTGGCGCATCGACTCCTCCTTGTCGGCGGGCTTCATCTTGCCGTGGCAGATCGCCGTGACGTACTGCGGCAGCGGGAAGTCGCGCGAGATGGCTTCGTAGCCGTCGGTGAGGTCCTTGTAGTCCATCGCCTCCGACTCCTTGATGAGCGGATAGACGACGTAGACCTGCCGCCCTTTGGCGATCTCCTGCCGCATGAAGCCGAACAATTTGAGCCGCGCGGCGTCGGTGTAGTGGAATGTCTTGATGGGCCGCCGTCCCGGAGGCAGCTCGTCGATCACCGACACGTCGAGATCGCCGTAGAGGGTCATCGCCAGCGTGCGGGGGATCGGCGTGGCGGTCATCACGAGGATATGGGGCGGCTGGAGGTTCTTGGTCCAGAGCCGCGCGCGCTGCTCGACGCCGAAGCGGTGCTGTTCGTCGATCACGACGAAGCCCAGGTTCGAGAACTGCACGCGGTCCTCGATCAGCGCATGCGTGCCGATGAGTATGTCCACTTCGCCCGAGGCGATGCCTTCGAGCGAAGCCCGGCGCTCCCTGGCCTTCGAGGCGCCGGTCAGGACGGCCACCTTCACGTCCATTCCGTCGAGCATCTTGCAGACGGTGGCGTAGTGCTGGCGGGCGAGGATTTCCGTCGGGGCCATCATGCAGGCCTGGAAGCCGTTGTCCACCGCGAGCAGCATCGACATCAGCGCCACGAGGGTCTTGCCGCTGCCTACGTCGCCCTGAAGCAGGCGGTTCATCTGGAATCCCGTCACGGTGTCCCGGCGGATCTCCCTGATGACCCGTTTCTGCGCCCCGGTGAGCGGGAAGGGGAGTTTTTCGGTGTAGAAGGTGTTGAACACGCCCCCGACCCGGGTGAAGAGGAAGCCGTTGCTTTTCGCGAGGCGTTCGGTGCGCCGCTGCTGGATGTTGAGCTGTACGCCCAGCAGTTCGTCGAACTTCAGCCGGTACTGCGCCTGCCGCAGGGCCTCCTGCGATTGCGGGAAGTGGATATTGTAGATGGCGTCGCGCAGGCCGATCAGTCCGTACCGGGTGCGCACGGCCTCGGGAAGCGGGTCCGCGATGCGGTCCTTCACGAGCGTCCAGGCGTTGCAGATGATCTGGTACATGCCCTTCGCACCCAGCACATTGCCCAGCTTCTCGGTCGAGGGATAGATGCCCTGCATGCCGCTTTCGGCCTTGCGCGAGAGGGCCTGCTCCATGGTTTCCAGCTCGGGATGGGCGACCGACAGTTCGCCGCGGTAGAACGACGGGCGGCCGAAGACGAGGTATTCGCGTCCGACCTCGATCCGTTTCTCGATCCACTTGACGCCCTGAAACCACACCAGCTCGGCCTGTCCCGTGGGGTCCTGCGCGAAGGCCGTGAAGCGGCGTTTGCGCCCTGTTCCGGCATAGGCGACGCCCGTTATGCGGGCGCGGAACTGGACGTAGGACAGGCCTGCGGCCTCGGTGATCTCCGAGATGCGGTAGGTGCGTGTGCGGTCGATATAGCGGAACGGATAGTGGCTGAGCATGTCGCCCAGCGTGCGGATGCCCAGCTCCCGTTCGAGGAGTTTTGCCCGGGCCTCGCCGACGCCCGCTACGAATTTGATGTCGTTATCGAGTGTATCCACCCGGCAAATATAGTGAAAGTAGAGCGCAATGCCAAACTTGTTTGGGCATTGCCGAGACGCATCCTATGTTCTGTAAATATAGTGAAAGCCGGGCGCAATGCCAAACTTGTTTGGGCATTGGCGGGGTGCGTTTTTCCGTCCCGGGAGACGTGCTGGTCGGGAGCAGGGGCTACTCCTTCTCCTCGAGGGCGATGTCGACGCCCGATTTGGCGAATGCCCCTTGATCCCAGTCGCCGTCTCCTTTGGCCGTGCGTTCGGCCTCGGTGAATTCGATGTCGACGGTCTTTGCGGCGAAGTCGCCGCCGTTGGCCGGGCCGTCGGTGTCGGTGAGGGTGACTCTTGCCGTGTTGCCGACTCCCTTGCCCGAAAGATCATAGGTTCCGTCGGCTGCGGTCGTCGCCTCCGGTGTCGGCAGGTAGGCGTTGCTCCGGACCTCGATGCCCTTGATCGGCCGTCCGGCCTTGTCGGTCACCTTGCCCTTGATCTTGTAGTTGTTGTACGGGACCCCGTACATAGATACCACCTTCGGTTGATCTTCCTCGTTGTTGCATGCCGTTGCAAATCCGAGCAGCGCGGCGGCTGCCAGCAGTAGTTTCTCTTTCATGGCGTTCGCATTTTAGAGATGTCCCGAAATATAACGATTATTTCGCCGTTCGCCAAATCGTTGCTATCTTTGTACACTGTACCGGCTGTCGAGAGCGTTCATTTTGCCGCTGCTTCCTGAATCTGTTGCGGGGTGATAACGGCTCTCGGTAGTGGGAGGCAGTACGTTGTACTGCTGTCCGATGCGTACGCCATCTCCCTCCCTGGGGGAGGGCTGGGGTGGGGTCGGATTTGTAAACGTCGCCGAAGGCGGCGATAACGCCGCCCGACAGCGGAAAGTGATGTGAGGAAGTGTGTAATTACCTAATTGATAAACCGATGAATCTTTCGAAATTCATGCGCCGGACAGCGTGCGAAGTGCGCATCGGGCGGACGACGATCGGCGGCGGGCATCCCGTCGCCTGCCAGTCGATGACCAATACCGACACCAACGACACCGCCGCGAGCGTGGCCCAGATCGAGCGGATCGACCGCGCCGGGGGAAAGATCGTGCGCCTTACGGCGCAGGGCCGGCGCGAAGGTGAAAATCTGGAAAACATCGTCCGGCAGCTGCGTGCCGACGGTTTCCGGACAGCCGTTGTGGCCGACATCCACTTCGTGCCCGAGGTCGCGGCCATCGCCGCCAGGTATGTGGACAAGGTGCGTGTCAATCCGGGAAATTACCGCCTCGACCGCGGCGATCTTCAGTCGCTGATCGCGCAGTGCCGCGAGCGGGGCGTCGCCCTGCGCGTCGGCGTCAACCACGGGTCGCTGGCGAAGCGCGTCTTCGACGAGTGGGGTGACACGCCCCAGGGCATGGTGGTCTCGGCCATGGAGTTTTTGCGGGTGTGCCGGGAGTGCGATTTCGATCAGGTGGTGGTCTCGATGAAGTCGTCGAACACGCGCGTCATGGTCGCCGCCTACCGTCTGCTGGTCGAGGCGATGGATGCCGAAGATATGCACTATCCGATCCATCTGGGCGTCACCGAGGCCGGGAACGGCATCGAGGGGCGCGTGAAGAGCGCCGTGGGCATCGGGGCGCTGATGGCCGACGGCATCGGCGACACGATCCGCGTCTCGCTGACCGAGGCCCCCGAAAATGAAATCCCCGTGGCGCAGCTGTTGGTCGAACACTTTGCCGACCGTCCCGGCGAGTTCGAGGTGCTCCATCCCGAGCGTTACTTCCCGACCGAATACCGCCGCCGTTCGAAGGTGACGGTTCCCGTCGTGCACACCGAGCCGCTGGAGGGTTTCCGGGTGCTCGAAGCCCTTTCGGGCAACCCGACGGCCGAGTTGCGCGCCGCGATCCTGAATCTCGACATCCCCGACGAACCGGTGGTCGTGAAACGCCGCTACGAAGAGCGTTCGCTGGAGACGCTCGCCGTGAAGGCCGCCGCCGACCTGGGGCCGCTGCTGCTCGACGGCCTGGCCGACGGCATCTGGATCGACGCTCCGGGATTTGCCGAAAGCGAAATCCGCGACATCGAGCTGATGATCCTGCAAGCTGCGCGCGTGCGTTTTTCACACACCGAATACATCGCCTGCCCTTCGTGCGGGCGCACGCTCTACGACATCGAGAAGGCCCTCGCCGACATCAAGGCCCGCACGTCGCACCTGAAAAACCTCCGCATCGGCGTGATGGGCTGCATCGTCAACGGTCCCGGCGAGATGGCCGACGCCGACTACGGCTACGTGGGCGCCGGACCGGGCCGCATCACCCTCTACAAGGGCCGCACGGTCGTCGAGCGCAACATTCCGCAGGAGGAGGCCCTCGACCGGCTGGTGGAGCTGATCAAAAAGAACGGGGACTGGACGCCCGCCTAAAAGGCGCCGGCGTAAGACGCCGGTTTTAAGAGGCGGCAGGAAGCTTCGTTCTGCTTCCGCTCCTGTTCTGCGCTCACACGCATAAAAACGGTGTTTTGCGTCGGCAGGCCGCAGTTCCGTCCTGCGGAGGTCTGCTATTGCGCGTCGCTCCATAGCAAAGCCCTGCGCGCTGCCGCCCGCCCGAGAGGCGGGGTTCACCCGATTCGACCGCTTCGTTTCAGGTGATTTTTAATTTTGAATTTTTACTTATGTCTACTATACTGCCTCTTGCATACCTTCCTTCGGTGGAGTATTTCACGCACCTCCTGCGCGGCGGCTGCGTCGTGGACCTCGGCGAGCACTTCGTGAAGCGTTCCGAACGCAACCGTGCGCGGATACTGGCTTCGGACGGCGTGATGGAGCTGACCGTGCATGTCCGCAACGCCAACCGTCCCCGGCAGCCCGTGCGCGACGTGCGTCTCGACTATTCCAAACGCTGGCAGCACCAGCATTGGGGCGCGCTGGTGGCCTCCTACCGCTCGTCGCCCTATTTCGATTTCTACGCCGGGCGGTTCGAGCCTTTCTACCGCCGGGAGTGGGAGTTCCTCGCCGATTACAATCTGGGTCTGCTGGAGGTGTTGTGTTCGCTGGCCGGAGTGCCGATGCCCGAACTCTCCCGGACGTATGTCGAGGCGGCCCCCGGAGACCTCGACCTGCGCCCCAAACGCAAAGAAGGCCTGGCGCTGATCGCCGAGCCTTATTTCCAGGTCTTCTCCGAAAGGATGCCTTTCGTCCCTAATTTGTCGTTTGCGGACCTGCTGTTCGCCGAAGGACCTGCGTCCGTTTCGGTTTTAGGACGTTGCCGACAAGGATAGTCACGCTGTCGCGCAGATCCCCCGCCGCCGCTTTCACCTCAATCATCCCGTGTATGGCCACCGAGTCGGACCGGTACTGGAAGGGGGCGTATTCGCTCATCGCCAGCGTGTCCCGGCCGACGATGAGCGTCGGCGTCCCGGCCGACGAGTAGACGCGGAACGCCTGCTTCTCATAATCGCGCAGACGCCGCCGTTTGTCGACGATATGCAGCGTCGGCTCTGCGCCGTTCCACATCGCCTTGTACAGATAGTAGGCGTCCTTTTTCTCGCGGCGGTTGAGCGTCACGAGGCCTGCGCCGTTGATCCCGTAGGGACGGCGCGAGGAGCCGTAGTCGAACATGTTGTCGATCCACGCGCCCCAGAACAGCGAGTCGTTTTGCAGGTTTTTGGCATACTCCTCGTGGAAACGCGTCTGCTTCTCCTCGGGCATCCAGTTCGAACGAGGCTCGGACTGCGCCGTGTAGCTCTTGTGTCCGAGGAATCCGCTGCCGCCGTAGCAGACGCCCGAACGCAGGTGGGACCAGTTTTTTTGCAACTGGTCGCGCCATACGATCACGTCGTCGGTCGAGCCGCGCCGCCAGCCGACGTCCTGCTGCCAGACGATCAGGTCGGTGATGAAATTGATGTCGCCGTTCTGGTCGCTGCAAGCGACCGTCGGGCGCGAGGGGTCCATCGTGCGGGCCGTCTCGTTCAGCCGCCGGATGTAGGGCGTCACGTCGTCGCCGCGCATCCAGAGACGCGAGAAGATACCCCACATCACCACCGACGGGTGGTTGATGTTCTGGGCTACGATCTCCTGCAACTGGTCCAGTCCGTTCTGTTCGAAGGCGGGCGTGGCGAAATAGGAGACGTCGCCCAGAAACGACGAGCGGTGCAGCGGGGCGTCGATCCAGACGAGCATTCCCTGTTCGTCGCAACGGTCGTAGAGGTACTGCGCGTGCGGCATTACCGCCGAGCGCAGGGCGTTGGCTCCCATCGTGCGGATGATCCGCAGGTCGGCGTCGTAATCCTCCGGAGTCAGCGTGCCGCCCGAAAGGGCGTTGTCGTGGTAGAGCGTGACGCCGCGGACGGGGGTGCGTTCTCCGTTGATCGTCAGCCCTTCGGCCGTGCTGGCGCCGATCGAGCGGAAGCCCGTGCGGACGGCGACGCGGTCGGTGATGCTGTCCTCGCCGATGGAGGCCGTCACGGTGTAGAGCGCCGGGTCGCGCAGGCTCCACAGCGTCGGATTGTCCACCGAGAAGGCCACGGAGACGGGTTTGCCGTCGAGGCGCGCCTTCTGGCGTTTCGAGAAGACCCGCTCTCCCCGCGGACTGGTGATGTCGACGTTCAGCGTGCAGCTGTTGTCGCCTTTCGAGGTGATGTGCACCTCGATCTCGCCCTCGACCTTTTCGGGACCGACCGTCTGCGGGTGTACGAGCACGCCGTCCGACCCGAGGTAGAGCGGCGAAATGGCCGTGCGCTCGGTGAGGATCAGTTCCGCCTCGCGGTAGATGCCGCCGTAGAGGTTCATGTCGGTCGAGGTGGGCAGCACGTCGTCGCGGCTGCTGTTGCTGACCACCACGAGCATCGAGTTGTCGCTTCCGAAACGGATTTTGTCGGTGATTTCGAACGTGAAGGCCGTGGCGCCGCCGCGGTGCGTGCCGACGTGATAGCCGTTGACGAAGAGGTCGGTGACCGACTGTACGCCGTAGAATTTCACGAAAAGGCGTTTCGAAGCCCATTCGACGGGGATATACATGCCGTTCTGGTAGCTGCCCGTGGTTTCGAGCCAGTAGCCCTGGGCCAGCGGATCGGTGTTCCAGCTGTGGGGCAGGGTTACGTGGCGGGCGTTGTCGGAGGTTTTCTCCGACTTGAAGAAAAAGCGCCACCCTTCGTTGATCGGGAAGACCTCGCGGGCGCTGGCCGTCATTGCGACGACGTTCAGCAGCAGGAGAATCGTTAGGTATCTTTTCATGGCAGAGCTGGTTAAATGCTGTATGATGCAAAGATAGTGCAAGCCGGGTGCAGAACCAAGCGTTGCTTGGGGTTTGCCGTGGCGCCGCCTATCCGTGCGGGGGTTTATCTTTGGCAAAGATAATACAAGCCGGGCTGAAAATCAAACTTATCTGTCTTTGCCGTTGCGTCGTTTGTGTTCCGAAGGGGAAATGCCCGCCGGGCGCAAAGCCGGAACGGGGTCCGGTTTTACGCCCGGCGGGCATCGGGGCGGCAGGTACGAAAAAATGGCGGACCGCGCCTCTTCGGTCCGCCAAAAAGCAGGGGATGGGTGTGAAACTTGTTAACTAAAAAACAACTCCTTGGGGGTCATCCCCTGCTAAGGATCGCTTTTGCGGAGCCGGCACAGCCGGTTGCCGTGCCGGACCGCGAAGCGTGTGAACTTTAGCGTTTGATGGTAATCGTCATCTCCTCGCCCGTGATCTCGCCGTACTGGTAGGTGAAGCTCGGCGTTACCTTGATGATGATGTCCTTCAGCAGCGTGGCGCTGTTGTTCTCGTAAGTCAGCGTATTGTCTGTGATTTTGATATATGCGGAAGCATCCTTGTCGCTGGCAGGGGTATCTGCATACTCGGCCGATTTCATCTTGAATACGATACCGGCGGTATTTTTCGCTGCTTCGGGTTTTGCCTGGAATACGTCGTAGGCCGTCTTGCCGTCGCCTACCGTAACGGCTTCCCAGGCCTTCGTGTCTTTGTTGTATTCGATCCACGACTTACCGTCGGCGTCGATCAACTGGAGGTTCTCGAACATATTGGCCGTAGTCGCCTCGTTGGTCTTGTAAGCGACCTCGATAGCCTTGGTCTGTGCCAGCGTCTTGATCGGGGTCTGGATCTCCACGCGCAGCGGCAGGGAAGCTACCTGGATGTTCGTGTCCTTGATCTTAACGACAGCCTTGATGTCGACATAGTTGCGGTTTGCTGCGCTCCAGTCGAGTTTGTCGCCCTTGACGACGGCGTATTTGTCGCCCTTGTTCGGTTTGCCGTCTTTGGAGGTCACTTCGAACGTAAAGTCGTACTTCTCGGCGTCCACCTCGTTGAAGTAGGTCGGCAGTGTGATGTTGGGCCACTCCCAGAGGTTGGTCGTCCCGTTGACCAGACCTTCGACTACGGTCGTCATCACGCCTGCGATGTCGGTTACGTGTCCGACATTGTACCTCAAGTCGAAGTCGGGGATCGTGACATTGTAGTTGAACGTTACGGAAATCTTCTGGCCGTACCAGGTCGTCCATTCGGCTTTCTGCTCGAACTTGTCGCCCGTCGCGGTGATGTCCTTGGCATTCAGCACGCCCTTCAGGGTCGATGCGGTGACGGTCATTGCCGTGCCGTTGGTGTTCTCGATCACCGTGCCCTTCTCATTTGCTTTGTTGAAGAGTTTCGTTACGCCTGCGGGCGTTGCGGGATCGGTCGTAGCTGCGAAGATAGCCTCGGCGAACTCCGCTTCGCTGGCGAATCCGGCCTTGTTGGCTGTGTAAACGTCCTTCCACGTCTTGCTGACGCTCTTCGTCTCGTAGCCGATGGCGTTGTCGACGATGTAGTTGACGGGCGCCGGGGCGGCTCCGAAGGCGATCTGGCCCTTCAGTTTGTAGTCGACGTTCTGGTATACATAGACATACTCGATGTCATAGGCCTTGCCCCACTCGTATGCATCTGCCTGAACGGAGGCTTTCACGCCCATGGCGATCTGGCTGGCGAATGCGGTGAATCGGATGCCGAGATCGTTGTCGACCTCCTTGCCGGCGACCTTGACCGTCGAACGGTCCGTGTCGAGGTTGCCCAGCGTGATAATATCCTCGATGGTGACCTCCTTCGGCAGGTCGATGTCGTTCACCAAAGCGATTTCGCCGAAGATGTTATCGGAGATTTCCGGAGTGGCGGTCTGCCCGGTGATGCCGTTCTTGACGAACGCATAGCTCCATGCCAGCGGTTTGGGAGTCTCCTTGAAGGTGAAGGTCGCGCCGGCCTGGTTGGTGATGATGTAGGTCTGCGGCGCCTCGATCGTTGCCGTCGTGGCTTTCCCGTCGACGTTGATCACGATTTTGTGTGCGCATACGACGTTCTTGCCTACGTCGCCGGAAACGCCTGCTGCACGGAAGTCCACCGTAGCGAGTTTCGTGTCGTAAACGAGTTTCGAGTTGTCGACGCGCAGGATGAATTTGCCGATCTCGGTTTTGTCCGTAATCTCGGCCGACTGGCTGGCGTCGGCGTAGTATTTGGGCGTTACGGTGTAAGCGCCGATGCTGATTTTCGAGCCAAGCAGTTTGTTGACGTTGTCCAGCGTCATCAGGGTCTTGCCTCCGTCGAGCGAAGCCAGCAGCTGCGTATTCTCCAGCAGCGTCTTCTTGCTGACGGCCTGCTTGTTGAACGGCATTTCGATGGTGGCGTAGTCGTAGGCGACCGGCTCCTCGTCCTTGGTGTAAACGCCGAGTTCGATCTCTTGGGCTTCGTCGGGCATGATGCTGGCGAAGTTCGACAGCACGTTGTTCGTTACCTCCGAGGCGGTTTCGTCCTCGGCGCCGGTTCCGGGATTCACGGTGTTCTCGATCGAAAGGGCCAGCGTGATCCATTTCTCCTCTTTCTCGTAAAGCTCACCAAGCTCCTCCGCCGACATGGTGGCGGTTACGGCGAACTTACCCTCCTCGATAAACCGAACGTCGGTGATGGTGGCTGCGGGAGTTGCCGTTGCGGCACGGGTTTTTATCTGCTCGGAGACAATAGCGAACGTCGCTTTTCCGTTAGCATAGGCATCTACGAGGTCTTTGGCCAGCGAGGCCGGCGTGACGCGGTAGGTCAGCGTGACCATTCCGTTGCCGATGGGGGTGGCTCCGACCTTGTAGAAATCCATCGTAGTATAGGATCCGCCTCTGCCAACATACATGGTTCCGGGAACGTTTACCAGCGACTGGATGCGGTTGATCAGCGCAGTGACATCGGCCTGAAGTTGGGCGATGGCCTGCTTGAAGGCGCCGAGTTCCGCAGTCAGGTCGCTCTTCTTCAGGTAGCCCTGCGTCGAAATGAGGCTGATGATCTGCCTGCTCAATGCGGATTCGGCGTTCTTTACCGCTTCGGCGGCTGCCGAGTTCACGTTCTCGATCCAGGCTTTGTTGTTGACGTCCATGTATTCCTTGACGAATTCGGAGGCCTCCTCGCCGGCGATTTTGCTGATGGCGGTCTTGATGTCCTTCACGGCCGGGTCGTTGGTGATGGCGGCCAGGACGGCTGCGACAGCCTGATTCTTCACGGCAGTGGTCAGCTCGCTGTTTTTGGCCAGCTCTTCGAGGATGCCTCTCTTGACCTCGCCGCCGATTTTGGACCAGAGGTCAGCGGCTTTGAGCTGATCCTTGATCAGTTCTTTCACCTGCACTTCGTTTTGCAGGCCTTTGATCAGCTCCTGCACCTGTGTCACGGTCTGGAACCCGAGGTCTCCGACTTTCTTTTTGAGGTCGGCGTCCTTGACGTAGGCTGCCAGCTCCTGGCTCAATTCGGCATCGGTGACGAATTTCGAGAAATCGACATCCTTCAGTTTGTCTGAAATTGTCTGAAGGGCGGAAGCATCGGCCTTCAGTTCGACTTTCGCATTTAGATCGTCGATCTTTTTGTTGATGTCGTCGATGTCGTCGTCGTAGTCCTTACACCCGACACCGGCCAGCATGGTTCCGGTTAAGAACAATGCCAGGAATTTTCTAAACAAGTTGTTGTTTTTCATAGTAAAAATGGTTGAAATAAAGATGTGTTTGTATGTAGTTTTCAATTTGTTATCCGGGCGACCCTCTTTTTGTTGGTATCATATATGATACGCATGGTGCAAATATATATATAAAAATTTGCACAGCAAAATTTTTGTCCAAATTTTTGAAATGGGAATGAACTATCAAGATGAAATCCTTTATATCTCTACGAGGATCAAGGAGTTGAGGAAGGAACGCAAGCTGACTGTACAGGAGCTGGCTTACCGGTGTGACATGGAAAGATCCAACTTGAGCCGCATCGAGGCGGGGCGGACTAATCTTACCGTAAAAACCATTTGCAGCATCTGTAATGCGTTGAGTGTTAATATGCGCGATGTAATACGTTAGGACGATATACCTATATTTATATATATTGCGCCTAATCGTTCGTTGTATGCTTTTTTTGGGCCGTTTCTTTAAAATTCGTATCTTTACGGTGATAATTTAACGGCTTATTGAACACGCTTGATTTAATCGTCTGCCTCGTGCTGGCGCTGGCCGTCTGGAACGGATGGCGCCAAGGCTTCGTCGTGCAGATATGCTCCCTTGCAGGGATTGTGGCGGGCATTTGGATCGCGGCGCGTTTCGGCGCGCAGGTCGGCGGATGGCTGCGGCTCGATGACGAAGTGGCCGCCGCGGGCGGTTTCGTCACGGCGCTCGTCGTCGTGATCCTCGTCGTGGCGATCGCCGGCAGGGTGGTGCGCAAGGTCTTTCACTTTGCGGGACTGGGCGTTGCCGACACGCTGCTGGGCATTGCCGTATCGGTTTTGAAGTACCTGCTCGTGTTGAGCGTGCTCTTCTCGGCCTTCGATGCGCTGAATGAGGATTATTGCCTCGTGGGGCCGCGGACGATCGAGCGGTCGAAAAGCTACAAGCCTGTCCGGTGGCTTTCCGAATCCATTTTCCCTTTTCTGGAGTGGGTCGGCGAGCGAGTTCCCCGGCAGGAGGAAAAAACGGGGACCGATGGATAGAAAGTTTACAGCCACAGTGGTCCGGGCGACGGGCAGTTGGTACGACGTGCTGCACGACGGTGAGACGGTGCGCTGCCGCATCCGGGGCAGACTGCGCCTGAAAGGGGTGCGTTCGACTAATCCCGTGGTGGTGGGCGACGAAGTGGCGTGCGAGGCCGACGAGGGGGGCGACTATGTGATCGCCGACATCCTGCCGCGGCGCAACTACGTGATCCGCCGGGCTTCGAACCTTTCGAAAGAGTCGCATATCATCGCCGCCAACGTCGACCAGGCGCTGCTGATGGCGTCGCTGCGTTCGCCCGAGACGCCCACGGAGTTCGTGGACCGGTTTCTGGTGACCTGCGAGGCCTACAAGGTCCCGGTGACGATCCTCCTGTCGAAGCTCGACCTGCAGGACGCGGAGGCCGTCGCGGAGTTCCGCGCGGTCTACGAGGGGGCCGGCTACCGGGTGCTGGAGGTGTCGGTCCGGGAGGGCCGGGGCGTGGAGGAGGTGCGCGAACTGCTTGCGGGGCGCACGACCCTCGTTTCGGGAAATTCGGGCGTCGGGAAGTCGACGCTGATCCAGGCCATCGACCCCTCGCTGGACATCCGCACGGGCGAAATCTCCGAAAGTCACCACAAGGGCCGCCATACGACGACATTTTCGACGATGTACCCCCTGGCCGGAGGCGGCGCGGTGATCGACACGCCGGGCATCAAGGGGTTCGGACTGATCGACATCGACGAGGCCGAGCTGTGGCACTATTTTCCCGAGATGATGCGCGTTGCGCCCGCCTGCCGCTTTTACAACTGCACCCACACCCACGAACCGGGCTGTGCGGTGACCGAAGCCGTGAAGGCGGGCGAAATCGCCTGGCCGCGTTACGAAAGCTACCTGAAAATCCGCGATGAAGATGAAAAATACCGCAAATAACGACTCCCCGGGACCGGACTTCGATTTCGGCCCCGATGCCGCACACGCCGCTGAGCGCATCGCCTGCCTCGCCGGGTTTATGACGTCGGAACGGTATGCCGTTTTGCGGAAGACGGTCTCCATGCGCACGCGCTACATGACGGTGCTGGCCGAGAACATGTACCACGGGCAGAATGCCGCGGCGCTGATCCGCCATTGCGAGGCGTTCGGCGTGCAGGAGATGCACACCGTGGAGACGCTCTGCCCGTTCGAACCCAATCCCGACATTGCGCGCGGCACGCACCAGTGGGTCGACGTGCGCCGCCACGCCTCGACGGGCGAGGCCGTCGCCGCCCTCAAGGGGGCGGGCTACCGGATCGTGGCCACCACGCCCCACCGCGAGGACGCGACGCCCGAGACGTTCGATGTCGGGCGGGGACCTTTCGCGCTGGTCTTCGGGACGGAACACGCCGGGATTTCCGACGAGGTGATCGCTTCGGCCGACGAATTCCTGCGCATCCCGATGTGCGGCATGGTCGAGAGCCTGAACGTCTCGGCCTCGGCGGCGATCCTGATCTACACGCTCTCCGAGCGCATGCGCCTCACGGTCGGCAACTGGCGGATGTCCGACGCCGAACAGGCCGAAACGCTCTGCCGCTGGATGCGGCGCAGCGTGAAGGATTCCGAAGCGATTTTGCAACGCCGGGGTATGGTCCCGGATTTATAGGCGGCTTCGGCGCTCCTGGCCCGAATCCGCGCAAATGGATAAAATAGTATGATTCTCCGCAAACAATTTCTGGCGCATGTCGCCCAGACCTCCCCGTCGCCGATGCTGGTGGAGGTCGCGCGCGCCGAAGGCTCGTTTTTCTATACGCCCGAAGGCAAGCGTTATTTCGACCTCGTGGCCGGGGTTTCGGTCAGCAATGTCGGTCACGGCAATCCGGCCGTGGTGCGCGCCGTGCAGGAGCAGGCTGCGCGCTACATGCATGTGATGGTCTACGGCGAGCTGGTCGAGACGCCGCAGGTGGAGTATGCCGCCAGGATCGCGTCGCTGCTGCCCGCGCCGCTCGAAAGCGTCTATTTCGTCAACTCGGGCGCCGAGGCGGTCGAGGGGGCTTTGAAACTGGCGAAACGTTTTACCCGGCGTACGGAGATCGTCTCCATGCGCCGCGCCTACCACGGGTCGACGCACGGCGCGATGAGCATGATGGGTGCGCCCGAGGGCGAGGAGTGGAAGGGGGCGTTCCGGCCCCTGCTGCCCGACGTGCAGGCCGTGGAGTTCAACGATTTCTCCGAACTGGAGCGCATTACGCGCCGCACGGCCTGTGTGCTGGCCGAGCCGGTGCAGGGCGAGGCCGGCGTCCGTCCGCCCCGTCCGGGTTATCTGGAAGCGCTGCGCAGACGCTGCGACGAAGTCGGCGCGCTGCTGATTTTCGACGAGATACAGACCGGCATGGGCCGCACGGGCCGCCTGTTCGCCATGCAGAAATACGGCGTCACGCCCGACATCGTCTGTCTGGCCAAGGCCTTCGGCGGGGGCATGCCCCTCGGGGCGTTCGTCGCGCGTCACGAGGTGATGGACACCCTGCAGGAAAATCCCGCGCTGGGGCATATCACCACTTTCGGCGGCCATCCGGTCTGCTGTGCGGCGGGACTCGCGGCGCTGAATTACCTGGTGGACAACAAGGTGGTCGAAAGGGTCGAAACGAAGGGCGCGTTGTATGAAATGCTGCTGAAGGATCATCCCGCCATGCGGGAAATCCGCCGCAGCGGCCTGCTGCTGGCCGTCGAGCTGGGCGAATCGGCGAAACTTTACCGCATCATGGAACTGTTCCGGGAGGCGGGCATCTTGAGCGACTGGTTCCTGTTCTGCGACACGGCGTTCCGCATTTCGCCGCCCCTCACGATCTCGGAGGACGAAGTGCGCGAAAGCGCCGCGCTGATCCGCAGTTGTCTGGACCGGTTGTAAAAACAAAAGGGAGGCTCCGAAGCCTCCCTTTTCTATGCCTCTTCGGCAAACGCCTTCAGTTTGGCGATCTCCTCGCTCCAGCGCGCTTCGTCGGGGGTTTCGAGGATCAGCGGAATGCCGTCGAAACGCTTGTCGGAAGCGATATAGCGGAAGCATTCCATGCCGATCATGCCCTCGCCCAGCGGCGTGTGGCGGTCGACGCGGCTGCCCAGAATCTTCATCGCATCGTTCAGGTGCATGCCTTTCAGGTATCCGAATCCGACGACGCGTTCCAGCTCGGCGAACGTGGCGTCGCACGCCTCGCGCGTCCGGAGGTCGTACCCCGCCGCGAAGGCGTGGCAGGTGTCGATGCAGACGCCCACCCGCGATTTGTCCTCCACGCGCTCGATCAGATAGGCGAGGTGCTCGAAGCGGAATCCGAGGTTCGAACCCTGCCCCGCGGTGTTCTCGATCACCGCCGTCACGCCGTGCGTGCGGTCGAGCGCCATGTTGATCGACTCGGCGATCCGGTCGAGCGACTCCTGCTCGGTGATCTTCTGCAGGTGGCTGCCGGGATGGAAGTTCAGCCGGTCGAGGCCCAGCAGTTCGCACCGCTGCATCTCGTCGAGGAACGCCGCGCGCGATTTTTCGAGCGGTTCCTTCTCGGGATGTCCGAGGTTGATCAGGTACGAGTCGTGGGGCAGAATCTGTGCGGGCGTGTAGCCGTAGCGTTCGCACGCCTCGCGGAAGGCGTCGATCTCGCCCGCGGCGAGCGGTTTGGCGACCCACTGCCGCTGGTTCTTGGTGAAAAAGGCGAAGCCCGTGGCTCCGATAGCGTGTGCGTTGGCCGGAGCGTTCTCCACGCCGCCCGCAGCGCTTACGTGCGCTCCGAAATATTTCATAGTTGGTCCTTTCCGTTTAACTTTCAGACAAAGTTAAAGTTTTTATAAATAAATTCATAAATTTGTAGATTGAAAATCAAATACAATCGCTTCGTTATGAAACATTTTTACCTGATTCTCACGCTGGCGTCACTCGTCGGGGCCTCCGTTCCGGTCTCGGCCCAGATTTCAATCGACGAAGTCAATGCCGAACGGCGGAACGTGACGTTCCGCGACCGGCTGAAGTCCACGTCCGTCGATGCCGATTATTTCAGCCTCGCCCGCTACAAGGCCGAGCGCGCCGCAATCCGCAAGGAGCGCAACTACCTCGAATTGGGCGGCGGCCTGCAGGGAACGCTGACTTCGTACAACGACCCCTGGATCTCGGTGTCGGGCGGTGACAACTCCATTGCGCTGGTGGCGACCTTCAACCTGCGGCATATCTTCAAGAAGAACCTCTTTTCCATCGAAACCAAGTTCAATGCCAAGCTGGGTTACAACCGCATGAAGGTCGAGACGCAGCGCGTGGGGCCGGACGGCAAGCCGATGGTCGACGAGAGCGGCAACAAGATCATGGACAGCGAAGGCGTATGGTTCAAGAATCAGGACGAGTTCGTCATTTGGGTGAACCCGGCGTTCGAAATGGCGAAGAACTGGACTTACGGTTCAATTCTGCAATTCCGCAGCCAGTTCGTCAACGGTTACAAATCGCGCTCCGAGCAGGAGAAGAAGCACCTCAAGAGCAAGTTTATGACTCCGGGTTACCTCGACATTTCGCTGGGTATCACCTACAAAAGCCCTCAAAAGAAATTCCCCATCACGGTCAACATGTCTCCGCTCGCCTTGAACGCCACCTTTGCCGAAAGCGACTGGATCCGCATGCGGCAGGTGGGCGATGACGGCAAGGAGATCAAGCCGGCCTATCCCTATGGTATCGAGGACCCCGAGAAGACCTCGAAATACGAGGGCGGTTCGTCGGTCGAGATCGGTTTCGACCGCACGTTCGGCAAGACGGGCTACCTGCGTTACATCACGACGGTCTTCTCCTTCTACGGCTGGATTACCGACATCGGCCAGAAGAACAAGATCAGCGACTACACCAAGTACCTGGAGGCCTACGACAAGTGGGCCGACAAGGAAGATACCAGCGTCGGGCATGACATCAAGGACAAGCCCCGCCTGCCGATCCATCCCACGGTGCGTTGGGAAAACACGCTCGAAATCAAGGCGACGAAATACCTCTCCACGAAGGTTAGTTTCCAGCTCTACTACAACCGGGCGCAGAACGTCGACGTGCAGACCCGTACGCTGTTGCAGGTGGGTCTCACCTATACTTTCAAAAACAAGCCGAAACCCTGATAAGTTTTAAATACCGAACCGGCGTCTTTGGCGCCATCATACGATGTACAAAAACTCGAAACACACCGTCCTCTTCCCGCTGCTGCTGGCCGCGGGAGTCGTTCTGGGCCTCGTTCTGGGCCAGTATCTGGGCCGCAACACCACCACGTCGCAGCTCAAGGGCATGCTCAGCCGCATGGCGCTGCCCAACAACAAACTCTCCTATACGCTCTCGCTGATCGAGAACCAGTATGTCGACTCGGTGTCGATGGACTCGCTCGCCGAGCACGTCATCCCGATGCTGGTCAAGGAGCTGGACCCCCATTCGGTCTATATCCCCGCCGCGGAAATGCAGGCTCTGAACGAACCTCTCGAAGGGGAGTTCGACGGCATCGGCGTGGTCTTCAACATGGCCACCGACACGGTCATCGTGCTGAACGTCATTCCGCAAGGCCCGAGCGACAAGGCCGGCGTCAAGGCCGGGGACCGCATTGTCGAGATCGGCGATTCGCTTGTCGCCGGGCGTAAGATTCCCCAGAACAACGTCGTCAAAATGCTGCGCGGACCGCGCGGCACGACGGTCCGCCTCGGTCTCGAACGGCAGGGCATCTCCGACCTGGTCGAGGTCGAGGTCGTGCGCGGCGTCATTCCCATCAGGAGCATCGAATCGGCCTTCCGCATCGCCGACGGCGTGGGGTACGTCAAGCTGGGGCAGTTCGCGCGGACCACTTTCGACGAATTCCGCAAGGCGCTGGCATCGCTGCGCGCCGAAGGGGTGACGAAACTGATTTTCGACCTGCGGGGCAATTCCGGCGGGTTCCTCGATCAGGCGATCGCCGTGGCCAACGAGTTTCTGCACGAGGGCCAGCTGATCGTCTACACCGAGGACCGCCGTCACGAACAGCTGCGCGAATACGCCGACGGCAAAGGCTCGGCGCAGAACATGGAGGTCGTGGTGCTGATCGACGAGGGAAGCGCCTCGTCGAGCGAAATTCTCGCCGGAGCGTTGCAGGACAACGACCGTGGTACGATTATTGGTCGTCGTTCGTTCGGCAAGGGTCTCGTACAGCGTCAGATACCGTACAGCGACGGATCGGCCCTGCGGCTGACCACGGCGCGCTACTATACGCCGACGGGCCGCTCGATCCAGAAGCCCTACACGATCGGGGACGACGCGGACTACGAGGAGGATCTTTGGAACCGTTACCGGAACAACGAGTTTTTCTCGGCCGACAGCATCCATTTCGCCGACTCGCTCAAGCGGGTGACGCCGGGCGGAAAGGTGGTCTACGGAGGCGGCGGCATCATGCCGGATGTGTTCATTCCGGCCGATACGACCGACGTGACGAAGTATTTCGTCGAGGTGGCGGGCCGCAACATCCTCTACCGCTATACGATCGAGTATGCCGACCGTCACCGTGAGGCGCTCAATGCGGTGAAGACCATTGATGAGTTGCAGGCGCTGCTCGACAGCGACAAGACCCTTGTGGATGATTTCGTCCGCTATGCCGCCCGGAAGGGCGTTGCGCCGCGCTACGGCGACATCGCCCGTTCGTGGAGGCTGATCGAGGCCCAGCTCCGGGCCTATATCGGCCGCAATACGGCGTTGGAGGACAATGGTTTTTACGCAAACATCTATCCCGTGGACAACGTCGTCGTACGCGCCATCGGGATCTTAAAGGAGGAGAATGAAAATGATTAAAAAACTGATCGGTATTATCGTGGCCGTGGCGGTAGTCGTCATTATCGTCGTTGCGGCCATCCGGCGCGACAACTTCCAGTCGATGGTGCGGCGCGATGAATTGTTGAACGGCGTCGAGCTGGCCGCGGAACCTCCGCACCTGATCTCGCCCGCCGAACTCGACGTTCCGGCCGAAGGCGTTCCGGCTGCGGGGACGGTCGATTCGTTGAGCGTCGAAATTACGGATTCGCTTCCGTAAGCCGGGATCGGTATGTATGCAACGGCGGCCCCGCAAGGGGCCGCCGTTTTTCGTGCGTCGGGGCGGGGCGGTCCGAGAGAAACGGTCCCGCAGATCTCCGCCAGCCGGTTTCGTGCCGGTTAGAAGTATTTGACCTCCGAGCCTTCGATGGCCGAAAGAATGTTGTTCGCGGCCGAAGAGGCTCCGATGCGGAACAACTCCGTCGTGAGCCACTCTTTGCCGAGTATCTCCTCGACGATCGTGTAGTAGAGCGCGGCGTCTTCGGCCGTGCGGACCCCGCCTGCGGCCTTGAAACCGACCTTGCGGCCCGTTTTGTCGTAGTAGTCCCGGATCGCCTGGCACATCACCACGGCGGCCTCGGGCGTTGCGGCCACGTCGATCTTGCCCGTCGAGGTCTTCACGAAATCGGCCCCTGCCAGCATCGACAGCAGCGACGCCTTGCGGATCAGCTCGGGGGTTTTCAGCGCTCCCGACTCGATGATCACCTTCAGCACCACATCGTCGTCCATCTCCGTGCGGATCACCTCCACCTCGTTGGCCGCCTCGTCGTATTCACCCGTGAGCATGCGCCCCACATTGAGGACGATGTCCACCTCGTCGGCGCCGTTCTCCACGGCCATCGCCACTTCGAGGGCCTTCACTTCGAGAAAGGTCTGCGCCGCGGGAAATCCCCCGCCGACGCTCGTGATCTTCATCGGCGTGCCGTCCACGGCCAGCCCCACGGTCTCGACGAACGAGGGATAGATGCAGATCGAAGCCACGTTGGGAATGTGGGGGTATTTTTGGTAGAACTCCGCGGCCTTGCGGGCGAATTCCGTGACGGATTTCACCGAATCGTTGCACGACAGCGTCGTGAGGTCGATGGCCGAGTAGCAGAATTTGTAGACCTCGGTGTTGTGGTTGCGGGCCTCTGCGGCCTTGCGGATGCGTGCGACCTCTTCGTCGACTTGCGATGCGCTCCACGCCGGGGCGTATTCTTTCAGATGGTTGGCGTATTCCATACGATCGTGTTTTTTACAAAATTAGAAAAATTATTCGATCCCGCATCGTTTCCGGATCAATTATTTTAACGGTGTCCGACATCGGCCGCCGCCCGGACGCGGCACCGGGGATGGCGCCGGGCCGTTTCTCCGAAAAACGGATACACCTGCGCTTTTGCTGCGGGGCACACCGGGCAGGATGCAAAAAAAGAGCCTGAACCCTCTCGGGCCAGACTCTTTTTTATCCGATGAAGCCGATTACTTCTTCAGCGCCTTCAGGTTGATGTCCTTGGCGGCCTTCTGGGCCAGCGCGGGATTCTTCGAAACAGCGCTCTTCAGCTGGGCCTCTGCGGTCTTCAGGTCGCCTTCCTTGGCGGCGATAACGGCGCGCAGGTAGTCGGCGTCGGCCGAGTTGTCCTTGGCGATGGCCTTCTTGGCGCCGGCCAGGTCGTTCGACTGAACCAGGGCGATGGCTGCGTTGTAGCCTTCGAGGTTCTTGGCGGCAGCCTTGTAGTCGCCTTCGGCGGCAGCCATGGCAGCCTTGGCCTGGGCGTCGGCGGCAGCGGCGTACTTCTTGGCCTCTGCCGTGTTGCCGTTAGCCAGGTTGGCGAGCAGCAGGTTCTTGCTCAGCTCCTTCGACGAATCCAGCTTGGCAGCCTTCTCGAACGATTTCAGAGCGGCGGCCTTGTCGCCGGCCTGCGTCTGGGCAACGCCGAGGTTGTTCCATACGCGGGCGTCGTTGAACTTCTTCGAAGCGGCGGTCAGGATGGCAACCTGCTCCTCGGCTCCGTTGGCCAGCTCCTGGGCGGCATAGAGGTACTGCTCTACGGTCAGGTCGCCGCCGTTGCGGTATGCAGCCATGATCTCGGCGTCGGTCAGACCCTGGAGGTCGGTGCTGTTGACGATCTGCGAGCGGCGCAGTTCGGGAAGGATGTCCTTCTTCAGCTCGTTGAATACGGTCGACATGTTCTTGATCTCGGTCTCACGCTCTGCGGGCGAGTTGTAGAGGCTCAACACCTGGAGAATGAGGTTCTTGTCCTTGATGTCCGACTTCTCGACCAGCTCCTTGAAGCCGTCCCAGTCTTCGCCGTAAGCGGCGGCGTCGATGTCCAGACCGGCGTCCTTGAGCAGCTTGGCAACGACCTTCTTACCCGATTCGCTGCGCTTCTTCGAAAGCGTGTCGTTGAACTTCACCGGACCGTCGGGCGAAGCGTAGCCCTTCACGGCGATGTTCTGCGTGGCGCGGTCGTTCGTGAGGTTCTTGTCCACGTTCTCCTTGAATGCGCCGAGGTTGGCGTTCTTCTCGTTCTTCTTCGTCACGACCGACGAGTTGATGGCGTAGAGCAGGTCGGTCTTGTCGACTACCGTGGTGACCTTCTTGTAGTTGTTGGCCATCTGATCCATCAGGTCGCCGTACTTGAGGTCCTTCTGCAGGGTGTTCAGACCGTAAGCTACCGTCAGGCCGAATTCCTTGGCGATGGCAGCCTTGGCAGCGGCGTCGTTGCCGGCCAGCACGGCAGCCTGCTCCTTGGTGGGGATGGCGCCGGTGTTCAGGTTGACGAGCACGAACTCCTTGGCCTTGCCTTTCGGGCACTTGATCTCGGCGCGGAGCTGCAGGGCGCACTGGTCCATGCGGGGATCGTACGGGAACTCGACGTGCTGCGTGTAATTGCCGCCTTTGCTCATGTCTACGACTGCATAGTTCTCGTCTACCTTCGAACCCTGGTAGTATTGGGTGGCGCCGGCCACTTCGCCGCCTTCGAATACGATGACGGGAGTAACTTTGATGATAGCTTTCTTGTTGAAATACTCAACGGGGAAGGTTACATTGATGTCTGCGGCAACCGTGCCGTTGTTCAGCGTCAGGATCTCGGGGGTGACCGTCAGCTTGATGTCGTCCCGGTTCTTGGCCATCTTCTTGAAGCAGTTGCAGCTCGAGAATGCCAGTGCGGCAGCTACGAGCACAACGCTCAATTTCATTAAGTTTTTCATAATAGGTAAAAGTTAATGTGTTTATTTTGAATTTGTTTGCCTCTTTCGTTCGTTCCGCCGCCTTTCTGTCCGCCCGCTGTCCGTTCTTCGTTGTCCGTCCGTGCAGGCGCTTGCCGGGCTGCGGAACAGTGCAAATATAGAAAACTCTTGCTGATTATGCAATATTCCGGACGGAAATCAACGCTTTTTTCCGTCCGAAATATCCACATTAACAGTCTTTTTATTCCTCTTTGTGCTCGTGGCGCTCCCGGCGTTCGCCGCGGTCGCGGCGTTCGCCACGCTCACCGCGCTCGGGACGCGGACGGCGCTCACGTTCCACATAGCCTTCGGGCTTGGGCAGAAGCGCCTTGCGCGACAGTTTGAGCTTGTTGGTCTTGGGGTCTACGCCGATCAGCTTGACGTCGATCTCGTCGCCCTCTTTCAGACCCGTCTCCTCCATGGTCTCGAAGCGCTTGTAGTCGATCTCCGAGATGTGGAGCAGGGCGTCCTTGCCCGGCATGATCTCGACGAACGCGCCGAAGGCGACGATCGAGCGGACTTTGCCGTGGTACGTCTCGCCCACTTCGGGGATGGCTACGATGGCCTTGATGCGGGCCAGCGCTCCGTCGAGGGCCTCCTTGTCGATGCCGAAGATGTCCACGATGCCCTTGTTGTCCACCTCCGTGATGGTGATGGTGGTGTTGGTGGTCTTCTGGATGTCCTGGATCACCTTTCCGCCCGGGCCGATAACCGGACCGATCATATCCTGCGGAATGACGATCTGCACGATGCGCGGCACGCAGGGCTTGTAGTCCTCGCGCGGCTCGGCGATGCACTCGGTGAGTTTGCCGAGGATGTGCATGCGGCCTTTGCGGGCCTGCTCCAGCGCGGCGGCCAGCACCTCGTAGGAGAGTCCGTCGACCTTGATGTCCATCTGCGTGGCGGTGATGCCGTCTTTGGTTCCCGTCACCTTGAAGTCCATGTCGCCCAGGTGGTCCTCATCGCCCAGAATGTCCGACAGCACGGCCCATTTGCCGGTCTCGGAATCGGAGATCAGACCCATGGCGATACCCGACACGGGTTTGCGGAGCTTCACGCCGGCGTCCATCAGCGCGAGGGTTCCGGCGCAGACCGTGGCCATCGACGACGAGCCGTTCGACTCGAGGATGTCCGACACGACGCGCACGGCGTAGGGGTTGTCCTCGCCCAGCGGAATCATCGGCTTCAGGGCGCGCCATGCCAGGTGGCCGTGGCCGATTTCGCGGCGCGAGAGGCCGCGGGCGGCCTTGGCCTCGCCCGTCGAGAAGGGCGGGAAGTTATAGTGGAGCACGAACTGCTCGGTACCCTGCACGAGCACCTCGTCCTTGACCTTTTCGTCGAGTTTCGTGCCGAGCGTAACGGTCGTCAGCGACTGCGTTTCGCCGCGGGTGAAGATCGCCGAGCCGTGGGCTGCGGGCAGGTAGCCCACCTCGCACCAGATCGGGCGGATCTCGTCGGTCTTGCGGCCGTCGAGACGGACGCCTTCGTCGAGGATCATGTTGCGCATGGCCTTCTTCTGCACGTCGTCGTGGAAATATTTGTGGATCAGCGGCGCCTTCTCGATCAGCTCCTCTTCCGAATAGCGGGCTGCGAACTCGGCTTCGAGCGCGTTGAACTTGTCTTCGCGCTCGTGCTTCATCGTGCCGCTCGTGGCGATGGCGTAGGCCTTGTCGTAAAGCTCTCTGATGATCGTCTGGCGCAGTTCTTCGTCGTTGACCTCGTGGCAGTAGGTGCGTTTCACGTCCTTGCCCAACTCCTTCGACAGCTCGATCTGTACGGCGCAGTGCTTCTTGATCTCCTCGTGCGCGAACTTGATGGCGCCGAGCATCACCTCTTCCGAAACCTCCTTCATCTCGCCCTCGACCATCAGGATGTTGTCGATCGTACCGCCGACCATGATGTCCAGGTCGCATTCGGGCATCTCCGAATAGGTGGGGTTGATGGCGTATTCGCCGTTGCGGCGTACGACGCGGACCTCCGAGATGGGGCCGCCGAAGGGAATGTCCGATACGGCCAGCGCCGCCGAGGCGGCCAGACCGGCCAGCGCGTCGGGCTGAATATCCTTGTCCGCCGAGATGAGGTTGACCGTCACGTAGACTTCGGCGTGGTAATCCGCGGGGAACAGGGGCCGGAGGGCGCGGTCGATCAGGCGGGCGACGAGCACCTCGCTGTCGTTGGCGCGCGCTTCGCGCTTCATGAAACCGCCGGGGAAGCGGCCTACGGCGGCGTACTTCTCCTTGTATTCGACCTGGAGGGGCATGAAATCGGTGTCGGGTTTTGCATCCTTTGCGGCCACGACGGTTCCGAGCAGCATCGTGTCGCCCATCTTGACGACGACCGAGCCGTCGGCCTGCTTGGCCAGTTTGCCCGTCTCGATCTCGATCTGGCGACCGTCGGCCAGCGTGATGATCTTGCGGACTGCGTTGTACAGCTTCTTTTCTTCCATAAAAATTTTAAACCTATAATGTTTTCGAATTGTTTTTCGCAACGAAAATGAAGGCAACCCCTCTCGGGAATTGCCTCCATTTCTTCCTCGGGACTACTTGCGGAGATTCAGCGTCTTCACGATTGCGCGGTAGCGCTCGATGTCGACCTCCTTCAGGTATTCCAGCAACGCGCGGCGCTTGCCGACCAGGCGCAGCAGTGCGCGCTGGGTTCCGAAGTCGTGCTTGTTGCTTTTGAGGTGTTCCGTAAGGTGGCTGATACGGTAGGAAAACAACGCGATCTGACTTTCGGGCGAACCCGTGTCGGTGTTAGACTTGCCGTACTGGCCGAAAAGCTCCTGCTTTTTCTCAGCTGTTAAATAAGCCATTGTGTAAATTTATTTTACGTTCCACTCTACGACGCATCCCCCTTACCGTGGATAACGCCAGAGCGTTCCGCAAAGGTACGAAATAATTCATAATTCATAATTCATAATTCACAATTATTTTCAATTTGGCGTCTAAAAATAACAAATTAATCGAGAAAATCGTATTTTTGCGGCTAAACAAGTGAAAATTATGGGGAAAACGGGTGTGCGCGGAACTTTCGCCGCGCTTGTCGCCGCGGTGTTGTGCGGCTGCGGGAGCGAGCCGGATTTCGTCACCGTCGACGGGACGATGCTCGGCACGACGCTGCATGTGGTGGCCGACGTGAAGGGCGTCTCGCGGCAGCGTCTCTATGCGGCCGTCATGGAGCTGGACCGCGAGGCCAAGGCGTCGATGTCGATTTACGATTCGACGTCGCTCGTGAGCCGTCTGAACCGCAACGAGACCGACAGCGTCGACCGTCATATCGCCTTCAACCTGCATCTGGCCGACAGCATCGGCGCGTTGAGCGACGGGCGTTACGACGTGACCGTCAAGCCGCTGGTCGAGGCGTGGGGCTTCGCCGGCCGGGAGCGCGTCGAAAACCCGAACGTCGATTCGATCCTCGAATTCGTGGGCCGCGAAAAGGTCCGTGTCGAGGGAGGGCGGCTGGTGAAGGACGATCCGCGCGTGCAGCTGGACTTCAACTCCGTGGCGAAAGGCTATACGGTCGATCTGCTGGCCGGACTGGTCGAGAAATACGGGGCTGAAAACTACATCGTCGACATCGGCGGCGAGGTCCGCTGCCGGGGACTCAACCGGCAGGGCCGGGCGTGGCGCATCGGCGTCGAAACGCCTTTCGACGGCAACATGTCGGACGGTGAATACCTCCAGAAACGGATTCAGATGACCGGCGGCGGGCTGGCCACCTCGGGCAACTACCGCCGTTTCTACCTCGACGGGGAGGGCAACAAGGTCGCCCACACCATCGACCCCCGCACGGGGCGCAGCGCCCTGTCGCGCCTGCTGTCGGTGACCGTCGCGGCTCCGACCTGCGCCGAGGCCGACGCGCTGGGGACCATGTTCCTGGCGATGGGCGCCGACGATGCGCTGGCGGCCGTGGAACGGATGCCCGGCGTGAAGGCGTACTTCATCCTGGCGGGTGACGGCGGAGAGTACGAGGAGTACGTCTCGCCGGCCATGGAAGCGTTGATTCTGAAATAGCGAGATAAATGAAAACAGCGGTATTCCTCTACAATCCCGAATCGGGCAAGGGCAAAATCGCCCGCAACGTCGGGTGCATCAGTACGATTTTTCAGGCCTACGGCTACGACGTCACGCCGCAGCGGATCGACTTTACGGCCAATCCGTTCGACGGCAACGAGACCATCGACCTGATGGTCGTCGCCGGCGGCGACGGCACGGTGAACTATGCGGTCAACGCCATGAAACGCAAGGGGCTGGACATTCCCATCGGCGTGATTCCGGCCGGTACGGCCAATGATTTCGCCGGGGCGGTCGGCATGTCGCGCGAGCCGCTCGAAGCGGCGCGGCAGATCGCTTCGGGGGCTGTGGACCGGGTCGACGTAGGCCGGGTGAACGACCTGTATTTCGTCAATATCTTTTCGTTCGGCATCTTCACGACCACCTCGCAGCGCACGCCCGACGAACGCAAGCACAAGATCGGCAAGCTGGCCTATATCATCGAGGGGGTCAAGGAGTTCCGCACGATGCACGCCGTGCCGCTGGAGATCGAGGCCGACGGCGAGCGGTTCGACCTGCGGTCGCTGATGGTGCTGATCTTCAACGGCGAGACGGCGGGCGGTTTCCACCTGGCGCGGCGGTCGTCGATCAAGGACGGGCTGTTCGACTGCATCCTGCTGGAGAAGAAGAATTTCTTTCGTTCGACGCTGGCCATGTGCCGCTATCTGGCGGGCGGCAGCCCGAAGATCGTCCGCCACCTCCGGGCGCGGCGGATCGACATCCGTTCGTCGGTCAACGAACCCACGGACGTCGACGGGCAGAAGGGCGCCGAATTCCCGCTGCACATCGAGTGTCTGGCGGGCGGCCTGCGCGTGATGTGCGCCAAACAGGCCTCGGGCAATTCCTGATTTTTACGGTCCGGCTTGTTTGATTCTGTGAAAATTCATACTTTTGCCGGAAAAATTACGACGATATGGCGGATAACGGCAAAACGGCGCGCAGCGGAGGACGCGAAAGTTTGCGCAAGGTCTCCATCTCCCGGATCAAGAAGGAGATGAGCGACGTCTTTTACCTTTCGGACGATCTGGTGATTTCCGCACTCACGGCCGACAAGAACACCACGGCCGATTATCCGACCTCGATCGACGGCTTTACGGCCATCATTATGATGACGGGCGAGGCCACCGTGTCGATCGACATGCAGAATTACAGCATCAAGCCCAACACGATCGTCTTTTTCAACCCCGATTCGATCATCCGCACAATCAAGTGTTCGTCGAACGCCGCGGCCTACCTGCTGGCCTTCTCGAAATCGTTCGTCAACGAGATCCAGATCGACCTCTCGACCTCGCTGCCGGTCTATATGCGCTTCGGCAAGGCCCCCGTGCTGGAGGTCACGCCGCAGGACGTGGACGAAATCCGCCAGTTGTTCCAGCTCATCAAGACCATGCTGCGCAGCGACAAGGAGCGTTACCGCCACGAGATCATCCGCACGCTCTTCACCACGGCGTTCTACATCATCACCGAGATCAACCAGCGCGAGCAGCCCGGCGAGATGAAGCAGGGGCGCTGCGAGGTGCTGTTCGACGAGTTCATGTCGCTGCTGCAACAGTACAACAAGAGGGAGCGCAACGTGAGCTTCTACGCCAAGCAGCTCAATATCACGCCCAAATACCTCTCGTCCGTGGTGAAGGAGGTGAGCGGCAAGACCGCCGCGCGGTGGATCGACGAGTCGGTGATCCTCGAAGCCAAGGCCCTGCTCAAGTATTCCGGAATGAGCATTCAGGAGATCGCCTACCACCTCAATTTCTCGACGCAGTCCTTCTTCGGCAAGTATTTCAAACAGCACACCGGAACCTCGCCCTCGCGTTACAAGCGGAAAGGATAGTTTTCGATTTTACAGGGCCTCTTCCGTCCTGCCTTGTCCGGCCCGAACGGAAAATACGTTTGTATGTCCCGTCCGGGTCGAACTGTGTCAGGACAAAATCCGCTCCTCTAAAATCAAAAAACCGAACCTTGTTTTTCAGGTGGCGGCTCGCGGGTGTCCGCTATGACACGCCGCTATTTCAGCGCTTCGACCACGCGGCCGATCATCGCCGGGATGGCGTGCTCCTCCTGCGCGGTGAAGAAATTGCCGTCGATTTCGAACGGGGCGTCCGTCGCCACGGGGCCCGTCACGGCGGCCTTGGCCATCGGGTGCACGGCGACGCGCCGTCCGGCGGCGACGCCTGCGAATCCGAACATCATCCCTGCGGCGCAGTGGCCGATCATCGGTTTGCCCGTCTCCCCGAAGGTTTTCAGCACCTCCATCAGGTCCCTGTTCCAAGGCTCGCCGGCATGCTGCGCGAAGACCGGCACGGCGTCGCCGCAGGCGAACACCAGAGCGTCGTACTCCTCTTCGTGACCCTTGAGGTTGGCGATCACGTCGTCGGCCGTCAGGCCGATGCCCGAGTTGGTGCGGATCTCGCGGCTTTCGGCCACGGCGAACACGGTGCAGGGAATCTTGTTTTCGAAAAACGTTTCCAGATACTGGAACAGGCCCATCCCGTTCACGGGATTCACGGCCACGACAGCTGCTTTTTTTGCCATGATTGCAATTCGTTTAGTGGTACAATGGTTATTTTCGGTAAGTTTGTTATCTTTGCGTACAAAGATAGGGCAAACAGCCCGTAAAAACAATAACGCACTTAAAAATGAGATGGTTACATACGTGTAACCATTGCTGGATACCAAACGGATGGAGCCGGAGAAAAAATTGAAAAATTTCACGCCCACGGGTTCCTGCCCGGTCCGGGACGTGCTGTGCCGCCTGGGGGACAAGTGGTCGATGCTGGTGTTGCTGACGTTGAATGCCAACGGCGTGATGCGTTTCAGCGAGATCCACCGCACGCTGGGCGACATTTCGCACCGCATGCTGACCGTCACGCTGCGGATGCTCGAAACCGACGGAATGATCCGCCGCGAAGTCTACGCCGAGGTTCCGCCGCGGGTGGAATACCGTCTTACGGAGCGGGGCGGGAGTCTCCTGCCGCATATTTTCGGACTGGTGGAATGGGCCGAGGCGAACAAGGAGGCTATTCTGGACGGCCGCAGGAGGTCTTGAACGACATCCGCCGGGCGTCCGTGCCGTCGGGGTAGTAGCCGCGTAGCAGTTTTCCGGGGCGGAAGCCGTTGCGGGCGTAAAGCCTTATGGCAGAGTCGTTATCGGTGCGCACTTCGAGCGTCACTTCACGCAGTCCGAGCCGCCGGGCCAGCGCGATAGCGGCGTCCAGCAACGCCTGTCCGGCTCCGCAGCCGCGCGCCGCGGGGTCCACCGCCACGGAGTAGATGCGGAGGTTTTGCGCCGTGCGCCGCATCAGCAATGAAATGTAGCCGACGACCGCACCGTCGCGGGTGGCGGCGTAGGACGCTCCCTGCGCATGCGTCAGCAGGTAGCGCAGCTGCCGCCGCGTGAAGGCCTCCCCTTCCGGGAATGAACGCCGCTCGATGCACTCCACGGCGTCGAGGTCCCCGGCCGTCGCGGGACGTATTCCGACTGCGGGGTTCATTGCGCGTGGAGGCGGTTGAGGCAGTGGACGAAGTGGTTGAGGATGCGGTAGTAAAGTTCGTCGCCCAGCACGGCGTCCTCGACTTCGTGGTCGATCGACGGGTTGTCGTTGATCTCGATCACCACGGCCCTGCCGTTGATGAGTTTCAGGTCCACGCCGTACAATCCCTTGCCGATCAGCGCCGCGGCCTTTACGGCGGTGTCGAGCACTTTCTGCGGCGCCTTGTAGATGGGTACGGTCTCCCATGCGCCGCACAGGTTGCGGCCCGTGTCGTCGTGGGCGTGGTTGTAGATCTGCCAGTGGCCCTTGGCCATGTAGTATTTGCAGGCGAACAACGGTTCGCCGTCCAGGAGGCCGATCCGCCAGTCGAACTCCGTGGGGATGAACTCCTGGGCCAGCAGCACGGACGAGTGGCGGAACATCTCGTCGAGCGCCGCGCGCAGCTCTTCGTCGCTGGCCACCTTGTGCATGCCCACCGAGAACGATCCGTCGGGAATCTTGAGGATGAAAGGCGCGCCGAGGCGTTCGCTGATCTCGCCGAAGGAGTATTCGTTGCTGCGGAACAGCAGCTGCGAGGCCGGGGCCGGGATGCGGGCCTTTTCGAAAAGCTCGCAGAGGTAGACCTTGTTCGTGCAGCGGATGATCGACTCGGGATCGTCGATCACGGCGATGTCGTTCATCGCGGCACGCTGCGCGAGGCGGAAAGTGTAGTGGTTGAGCGCTGTGGTGGCGCGGATGAACAGCGCGTCGAACTCCATCAGCCGCGTGGCTTCCTCCTCGGTGATCAGCTCCGCGTGGATGTTCATTTTCCGGGCCACTTCGAGGAACTTGTTGAGGGCGTCCTTGTCGCTGGGCGGGAATTTTTCGTCCGGGTCGTAGAGGATGGCGAGGTTGTAGCGTGCGGGCTTGGCCGAGCGCGGCGAGCGCCATACCTTCTTGTTGAAGCAGTCGAGCGCATTGGCGAAATCGTCCTGCCCGCTCTCCGAGAGCTGGCGCAGCGAAAGGGCCTGCACCGACTCGATCTGGTTGCGGGCGTGGTTGTTCATCGTCACGCGCAGGATCGGGCAGGGGTAGTGGTCGAAGATGAACCGCGCGATCTTCTCCAGACCCTTCTCGCGGCAGGTTCCGAAGTAGATGTTCAGCTGCCAGGTTTCGTCGGTGATGCGGTTGCGTTCGATCCACTGTTGGCAGAGCTGTTGCAGGTTGCGGTTCATGCGGATTCCGGCGCCCGATTCGAGCTTGTTGAGCGTCTCGACGCCCGGCAGCACCCGGTGTCCCCGGGCCTGGGCCAGCAGCGAGCAGTAGTAGCCTTCGGAGTTGTAGCCGTATTCGTCGCTCAGGTTGATGACCAGCTTGGGCGTCCGCTCCCCGTAACGGTGTTCGAGGTAGTCGGTGACGGTCATCAGCGAATCGGTTTCGCAGTAGGGTTTCCAGTCGTTGAGGCTGTTCAGCAGGATGAAGACGCTATTCATGCATGTGTGTTTTCGATGCGCCAAATGTAAGCAAATAAAGCATCCGTTGTACATGCCGCGCGCCGTTTTGCGAAATAAAAAAACGGGCCTCCGCAGAGACCCGTTTTCCGGTTGTCCGTCGGGGCGTCAGGCCCGTTTTTTCGCCGCCTTGGCAGCCACCGCCTTGTCCAGCTCGATGATGAAGTCCGAGAGGACGTTCATGTAGTTGATGAAGGCGTCGTAGGCCGAATCGTAGGGGTTGAAGTAGGAGTGCACGTCGCCGTCCGACAGCCACTTGGTGGCCATGTAGTAGAAATGGTCGGAGGTCTGCATGAAACTCCAGACATAATCGAAATCGGGATTTTTCAGCGCTGCGACCTTCTCCTTCTGGGCATAGAGCTTCGAGAAAGCCTCGTTCTGCAATTCGTTGCCCAGCCAGGCCGTCACGTCGCGCTCCTCGTCGGCCCACGACATCACGTGCGGACAGTGGAGCACGGCGACGGGCTGGTGCTTCTTCGCGGCCTCGGTCACCGTGGCGAACTCCAGGCCGTTCTTCCTGGCGAGGATCGCCTTGGGCAGCGCGCGCATGAATTCGAAGATGCCCGTGTCGGCGTTCTGATGCTCGCCGAAGGTCTCGTAATCCATGAACAGGTTGATGACCTCGCCCGGCGTCTCGTCCGAGGCGAGCCACTGCACGTACTTGTCGGCTGTCAGGGGCCACTGGTCCCAGCTCTTGTTCGAGAAGCGGAAAGCGATGTCGTCCGAGAGTTTGTAGTTGCGCAGCAGCAGGCGCAGTTTCTGGTCGATGGCGTTGGCGTAGACGTAGTTGGGCGATTTCCACCCCAGCACGTGCTTGGCTCCTTCGGCCAGCATCGTGCGGAAGCCCATGCCGGCGACCATCGCGCCGATCTCGTCCGAATAGATCAGCTCCGTGTTGCGGAAAGCGGTGGGTTTCACCCCGAACTCCTTTTTGATAAGGTTCGTGTGCAGTTTGACCTGCTCCGTGAAATCCTCCTTCGATGCCAGCGATGCCAGCGAGTGGGAGTAGGTCTCGGCGAGGAACTCCACGCAGCCCGTCGCGGCAAGCTCCTTGAACGAGTCGAGCACTTCGGGGGCGAAGGCGCGGAACTGTTCGATGGCGATGCCCGTGATCGAGAACGAACAGCGGAACTTGCCCTTGTTCTCCCTGATGAGCTTGAGCAGCAGGGCGTTCATCGGCAGGTAGCACTGGCGGGCGACCTTCTGCATGATCGAACGGTTCATAAGGTCGTCCAGGTAGTTGTGGTCCTTGCCCATGTTGAAGAAGCGGTATTTCTTCAGACGCCAGGGCTGATGCACCTGAAAATAAAGACAGACGGTTTTCATGCGGGTTGCTATTTTAATTGTTTCTTATTCTCTTCGATCACGGCTTCGTACACCGATTTGATCTTCGCCGCGGCGTCGTTCCACTTGAGGTTGGTCACCTCTTCGAGACCCTTCGAGGCGAACATGCCCGACAGGGCGGGGTATTTGATCAGTCCGTAGATGGCGTCGGCCAGGGCGTCCACGTCCCAGTAGTCCACCTTCACGGCGTAGTCCAGCACTTCGGCCACGCCGCTCTGCTTGGAGATGATCACCGGGACGTTCGAGCGCATCGCCTCCAGCGGCGAGATGCCGAAAGGCTCCGAGACGGAGGGCATCACGTAGACGTCCGACAGCTGGAACATCTTGTGCACGTCCTCCCCGCGGAGGAACCCCGTGAAGTGGAAACGGTCGGCGATGCCGAGCCGCGCCACGCGGCGGATGACGTGGTTCATCATGTCGCCCGAGCCGGCCATCACGAACCGCACGTCGGGAACCCGCTTGAGGACCTTGGCGGCCGCCTCGACGAAGTAGTCGGGGCCTTTCTGGTAGGTGATGCGTCCCAGGAAGGTCACGACCTTGTCGGTGACGCCCCGCTCGGGAACCTTGCCGCTGTTCTGGGCGAAGCGCACGGCGTTGTGCACCGTGACGATCTTTTCGGCGGGAACGCCGTAGCGGTTGATGACGATGTTGCGCGTGAGGTTCGAAACGGCGATCACGCGGTCGGCGGCGTGCATGCCGGCCCGCTCGATGGCGTAGACCTGCGTGTTGACGTTCTCGCCCGAGCGGTCGTACTCCGTGGCGTGCATGTGCACCACCAGCGGCTTCCCGGAGACGCGTTTGGCGGCGATGCCCGCGTAGTAGGTGAGCCAGTCGTGGGCGTGGATCACGTCGAACTGTCCTTCGAGGTCCCTGGCCACCTGCGCGGCGACCACGGCGTAGCGCGCCACCTCCTCCATGAGGTTGGCGCCGTACTTGCCCGAGAAGGTGTAGCGCTGTTTCCAGGCATCGGTCGTCGACCAGGTCTTCCGCCCCGACTTGACGTACTGCTCGTGGTAGGACTCGTACTCCTCGGGGGAGATATAGGGGACCATGTTCGAGTCGATGTGGATGAACGACATCTTCTCCAGAATGTCGTCCGCGCCGCTGCCCGTCGAACCGTACAAGGCCTCCACGTCGCTGGCGTTCACGACGTGCGTGAAACGCTGGTCCTCGTCGCCGTAGGCGTGCGGGACGATGAAAGTGACGTCTACGCCGTTGCGCGCCAGTCCGCGGGTCATTCCGTAGCAGGCCGTTCCCAGCCCGCCTGCAATGTGGGGCGGAAACTCCCATCCGAACATTAAAACTCTCATACCTTATCTTTTTGTTGTTTCATTTTGCCGCCTGTGCGCTTCCTCTCCGCATCCCTTCACGGCGCCCGGCCGTGTCCGTAAGTCAGATTCCGCTTCGAACCCCTCCCCTCGGAAGGAGCCTCGCCATCCGGCACAACTCTCTTTCACATTGTGCGCCCGGGCCGTATTCGTTATTTCGTTTTTTCCGTCGTTTTCTTCTTCGTTGTCTTTTTGGCGGCCGTCCTCTTCGCGGCGGCCTTTGCCGCGGGTTTCACGGCCTTCGCGGCCTTCGCGGCAACCTTCTCCTTACCAACGTTTTTTGCGGCCTTCGCAGTCTTCGGATTCGCTTTTTTTGTGGGTTTTTCCGACTTTCCGGGCGTCTCTTTCGGTTTGCGTGCGAGGATCATGCCGTAGATGTCCAGCACGGCCGCGACGCTCCACGCCTGCGAAATGGCTCCGCGCGGCGCGAACGGAGGATCGGCGTCGAACAGTTCGCCGATCGAACCGATGCCGTAGGTCTGGATGTCCTCCTCGAATCCGGCGAGAATCTCCTCGGCCTGCGGCAGAAAGGCGTCGCCGTCGATGTCGAAGCAGGCGCTGACGTAGAACGACAGCAGCCACGGCCATACCGACCCGTTCTTGCCCGCGAAGTCGCGTTCGGCGGGCGTACCCTCCTGCGAACCCTTGTAAAGCGGGTTGCGGGGCGAGAGCGAGCGCAGGCCCTTCGGCGTGAGGAGGTGCTGCCGCACCGTGCGGATCACCTCCAGCTGGGTCTGCTCGTCGAGCATCTTGTAGGGCAGCCCGCAGGCGACGATCATGTTCGGCCGGATGTCCGTGTTGGCGCCGTCGCAGCCCACGCAGTCGGCCAGGTAGCCTTCGGGCAGGCGGAAGAGTTCGTTGAACGACGCCGCGGTGCGTTCGGGCAGTTTCTCCCACGCCTTCACGAACTTCGTGTCGCCCGCCTCGCCGGCCAGCCGGAGAGCGTAGCGGACAGCGTTGTACCACAGGGCGTTGACCTCCACCTGATAGCCGTTGCGCGGGGTGACGGAACGGCCGTCGATCACGGAGTTCATCCACGTGAGGGGAACCTCGTCGGACGAGGCCCACACCAGCCCGTTGTCGTTGAGCACGACACGGCCCGCGACGCCCCGTTTGTACGACTCGAGCACCTGTTTCATGGCCTCGCCGTAGTGTTTCCAGATCTTTTTCGCGCCGATCTGCGCTTCGAGCCGCTGAAGGGTCCAGAAGAACCACAGCGGGGCGTCCGCGGCCGCTGCCGCCGAAGCGTTCCCGGCGAACATGCCGTCCTGCATGCCGCGCACCTGCGTGTCGAGGGCGTCGATGCAGTCCTCCTTGTGGTTCTGCCACAGGGTGATGCCCGGCAGCGAGACGAAGGTCTGGCGGCCCGAAACCCCGTGCCACGGATAGCCCGAGACCACCTCCGTCCGGTTGCCCGGGCGGCGGATCACGAACTGCCGCGCCGAGTGTTCGAGGCAGCTGATGAAGTCGATCTTGTGCGTGCGGCGCGCGATGGAGCCGCCGAAGACCTCCTCGATGGTTTTCGTCGAGCCCATTTCGTCGAGCGACGCCGAGAAGATGATGCTCTCGCCCTTCTTCAGCTCGGTTTCGAAATAGCCCGTGGTCATCAGGTCCTCGTAGCCGTCGTAGCCGCGGGCGATGTCCTGCCGGTATTCGAAATTGTAGTACCAGTCGGGCGCGGGCACGAACTCCGCGCCGGGTTTGCTGGTCTGGAGATACAGCCACGGAAACGAACCGTAGAGGCGGCATTTCACGCCGTTGACGGCCGGATAGGAGTGCCCGTCGGCCTCCATGTTGGCATGCGTCAGCGCATGCTTGTCGCGGAAGGCGAGGAACGGGCGCAGCCGGAGGCGCGTTTCCGAATGGGCGTCGACGAGCGTGTAGCGGATCATCAGTTGCGTGCGCTTGTGAATCCAGAGCATCTCCTTCTTGAGGATCACGCCGCCTACGCGATAGGTGATCGTTGGGGTCGGAGTGTACTCGAAATCGGTGATGTACTTGTGGCCGCGCGGCTCGTAGGTCCCCTGGAAACGGTGCAGCGCCAGGTTGAACGTCTGGTCGTGCTGGATGATCGTTTCGTCGAGCGCCGACAACAGGACGTAGGTCCGGTCGCTGTCGTCGATCGGGGCCACCATCAGGCCGTGGTAACGGCGGGTGTTGCAGCAGACGATGGTCGTGCTCATATAGCCGCCGATACGGTCCGTTGCGAGCATTTCGCGCTGGAGCGAGTACTCCAGATTGCCCAATTCGCTTTTGTCGAAAGTAAGTGCTGACATATCGCTAAAAAATACGGTTCGTCCTTTAAAGATATTGAAATTTTCGAACAGTTACAACTTGTTATTGTTAATTATTCAAATTTAATACCTTCTATTGGCATTAGGCCCACTTCACCAGCGCGAAGTCCATGCGGTGGGGCAGGAGCGGGTTCGAGGGGTAGATGCGCAGCGCCACGTCGAAAGTGCCGGCTTCGTCGGGCGTGTAGTCGAGCGAGTAGGTGACCCGGCTTCCGTCGGCCTTCGTGCGTTCCAGCTGGATCGTGCGGGTGACGTTGACGGACTGTCCGCCGACGATCTGCCGCGCGACGACCATCTCCACGCCGATGTCCTCGGGCCGGAGGTTGGCGATGTCGAGCGTCACGGCGAACTGGTACTTCTCGCCGACGCAGACGGCCTCCTTGTCGATCTTCACGCGCTGCACGTCGACGATGCGCACCTGGTCCCATGCGGCGGAGACCTTGCGCTTCCAGGCCGCGATCTCGCGGGCCATGCGGTAGGCCTCGGCGCTCATCTCGCGTTTGCGCGCGGCGAGCTTGTCGTAGAACCGGTTCTCGTAGTCGGTCAGCATGCGGTTGGTCGTGAAGTTCGAGGCGATGTCCGCCACGCACCTCTTCACCGACGAAACCCACTCGTGCGGGATGCCGTCCGTGTCGCGGGCGTAGTATTTCGGGGCGATCTGCTCCTCGATGGTGTTGTAGATCATCTCGGCGTCGAGTTCGTCCTGGTAGTGCTGGTCGGCGAAGGTGCGCTCCATCGGAAGCATCCATCCGGCGCCCTCCTTGTAGCCCTCGACCCACCAGCCGTCGAGCACGGAGAATTGCAGCACGCCGTTCATCACGCACTTCTCGCCCGAGGTGCCCGAGGCTTCGAGCGGCCGCGTGGGCGTGTTCAGCCATACGTCGACACCCTGCACCATGCGGCGGGCGAGTTCCATGTCGTAGTTTTGCAGGAAGAGGATCTTGCCCACGAACTGCGGCATGGCGGCCACCTCGACGATGCGCCGGATCAGGTCCTGTCCCGGCTTGTCGTTGGGGTGCGCCTTGCCCGCGAAGATGAACTGCACGGGACGCTCCTTGTTGTTGACGATCGCCGCCAGACGGTCGAGGTTCGTGAACAGCAGGTAGGCGCGCTTGTAGGTGGCGAAGCGGCGTGCGAAACCGATGGTCAGCACGTCGGGCTTGATGCCCTCGATGACCTGAAGCATCTGGCGCGGCGAGTCGAGGCGCACCTGCCGGGGGTCGCTGTAACGCCGGCGGATATGCTTGATGAGCTTGTTCTTGAGCTTCATGCGCTCCTCCCACAGCTCCGCGTCGGGGATGTCGTGGACCTTCTGCCAGGCCGGGATGTCGTAGACGTGGCCTTCGAATCCGTCGCCGAAGTAACGGGCGTAGAGGCGGCGCAGCGACGAGGCGATCCACGTCGGGAAGTGCACGCCGTTGGTGACGTAGCCGATGTGCAGCTCGTTCTTGAAGTAGCCCGGCCACATGTTGCCCAGGATCTCCTTCGAGACCTCGCCGTGGAGCCACGAAACGCCGTTGACCTCCTGCGAGAGGTTGCAGGCCAGCACCGACATCGAGAACTTCTCGTTGGGGTCGTTGGGATTGGTCTTGCCCAGGTTGATATACTGCTCCCAGGTGATGCCCAGCACGTCGGGATAGTGCGACATGTACTGGCGGATCATCGACTCGGGGAATGCGTCGTGGCCTGCGGGCACGGGGGTGTGCGTCGTGAAGAGCGACGACGAGCGCACCACCTCCAGCGCCTCGGAGAACGAGAGCTTGCGGTGGTTCACCAGATCGCGGATGCGCTCGACGCCGATGAATGCGGCGTGGCCCTCGTTGCAGTGGAACACGTCGTGCTTGATGCCCAGCTGACGCAGCGCGCGGATGCCGCCGATGCCCAGCAGGATCTCCTGCTTGAGGCGGTTCTCCCAATCGCCTCCGTAGAGGTAGTGGGTGATCTGGCGGTCCTCTTCGAGGTTGTCCTCGATGTCGGCATCGAGCAGGTAGAGGTCCGTGCGGCCCACCTGGCACTTCCAGACGCGCGCCGAGAGCGTGCGGCCCGGGAAGGCGATGGTGACCGTCACCCAGCCTCCGGCCTCGTCGCGCACGGGCGAGATCGGCAGTTTGTAGAAATTCTGCGCCTCATAGGTGGCCTCCTGCGCACCCTGCGCCGAAAGGCGTTGGGTGAAGTAGCCGTAGCGGTAGAGAAGGCCCACGGCGGCCATCGGAACGTTCTTGTCCGAAGCCTCCTTCAGGTAGTCGCCGGCCAGGATGCCCAGGCCGCCCGAGTAGATCTTCAGCGACGAGTGCAGGCCGTATTCCATCGAGAAGTACGAAACCGTCGTCGCCTTCGGGTCGGGCTTCTCGTTCATGTAGTCGCGGAACTGCGTGTGCACGGCGTCGAGCTGCGCCAGGAAGTTCGTGTCTTTCTCCAGTTCCTTCATCCGCTCGACGCTCATCTTGTCGAGGAAGGCGATCGGGTTGCGGTCCGATTCGGCCCACAGCGCGGGGTCGATGCCTTCGAACAGGTCGCGGGCGCCGGGGTTCCAGCACCACCAGAGGTTGCGCGAAAGCTCTTCGAGGGCGTGCAGCCGCTTGGGCAGCGTCTTGTCGACCATCATGCGGTTCCAGACGGGTTTCTCGACGAAAAGCTGCTGGCGCACGAAGTTGATCTGCTCGGTTTTCGTGCCGCCGTCGAGCACGGCGCGGTTGGTGCGGACGATCGAACTCTCGACCGCCTCGGAGTAGGCCTGTTCGTAGGCCGCGAAGAGGTGCTCCCAGAGCGCCGTCAGCGAGATTTCATAGGCCGAGGTGTGCTGTTCGTTGACGTGTTTTTCGTCCAGCAGGCTGAAACGCAGCAGCGTATCGGCGATCTTCGCCTCGACCTCCTTGTCGTTGTAGTCGTCGCGGCGGATGACCTCCACGCCGGCGTGCTCGCGCTGCTTGTCGACCCAGATGCCGAACCCGGCCAGCGTCGTGGTGACCGTCGGGATGGAGAAGGCCACCGACTCCAGCGGGGTGTAGCCCCACGGCTCGTAGTAGGAGGGGAAAACCGTGATGTCCATGCCCACGAGCAGTTCGTAGTAATCCTTGTGGAAGATGCCGTCGGCCTTGTTGAGGTACGTGGGGACGAAGATCACCTTCACCTTCGATCCGGGATCGGTGAGGTTGCTGTTCTTCAGCGCGTTCACGATGGGGTCCCACGTCGCGTTTTCAAGGTAGTGGGTCGAATGTCTGTACTGGCCTGCGTCGATGGGCTTCGACGGGTCGGCCAGATGAGCCTGCAAATCGAGGCGCGGGCCGCGGTTGCCGGCCGGCACGGTGATGTAGGCCAGCACCTCGCGCCGGAGACGGTCCGAGGCGGCGAGCTGCTTGAGCGACTCGATGAAGACGTCGATGCCCTTGTTGCGGAATTCGTAGCGGCCGCTGGTTCCGACGATCAGCGGGTCGCCCGTGAATTTTTCGCCCAGGCAGGCCTCGGCCACCGAGATCATCGCCCGGCGGGCTTCGTCGCGTTTGGCGTAGTACTCCTCGCCGGCCCATACGAAGTCGTTCTCGAAGCCGTTGGGCGTCACGCCGTCCGGTTCGCGCCCCAGCAGGTATTTGCATTCGTTGGCCGTGATGTCGCTCACCGTCAGGAATGCGTCGTGGTAGGCGGCGGCCATCTTCTCGATCGAGTGTTTGGCCGTGACGTTGAACTGGCGCGCCAGCTCGTCGGCGTTGAATTTCGGGAGGTCGTTGTAGAGCGGCAGGCGGTTGCCGGCGATGCAGCGGCCCATGACCGTGGCGTGGGTGGTGAACACCGTGGCGATGTAGGGGGCGTGTTTGCGCAGGTACAGCCCGCCCGCGGCGGTCATCCACTCGTGGAAATGCGCGACAGCCTTCTCGGTCGGCGTGCCGAAGGTCTCGACGTAGGAGGCGATCACGACGCCTGCGGCCCATCCGAACAGCACCGGCTCGATGTAGTCCCACTGGCCCGAGATCGAGTCCACGTGGTACGATTCCCAGAGGCTTTTGAGTATTTCGTCCTTGCGGGGGATCAGCGACGAGAAATCGACCAGCACCACCGTCGGCTCGCCCTTGATTTTCCAGCGGCCGACGCGGACGCGGATGCCTTCGTTGTAGAGGCTCTGGCGCCAGGCCTTCAGCTGGTTGGGGTCCTCCTCGAACTCCGGGTTGACGCCCTCGTGCGAGAGGTCGGGACCCAGCAGGACGTAGCGGTCTGCGAATTTGCGGGTGACGGTCTGCGCTTTGGTCGAAATGACGGTGTGGATGCCGCCGACCTTGTTGCATACTTCCCAACTTACTTCGAACAGCAAATCGGGGGAGTGTTTGGCATTGCTCATATACTTATGCTAATTTGTAATTTTCGTGACGAACCGAAGAAGAATTCGGCCGCAAAGGTAACACTTATATTTATATTAAACAATCGGAGTCGGGGGTTTCTAAAAATATTTAATAATAACTTAACATTTCAGTTTCACTTGGTTGCGGTGTCCGGTTCCGTTTCGAAAAACGTTTCGATCACCGCGTCGGAGATCAGCATCCGAGCCGGCGGGACGGCCATCCGTCCCGCTGCGAGAACGAGCGTGCGGCTCTTCAGCCACGGTTCCGCATCACGCAGGACCCGTGCCGCGCGCTCCTTGCCGAACAGTCTTTCCGCCTCCCGCAGGTCGATGCCTTCGGCCGTGCGCAGCCGGGTCATCACGTATTCGTTGAAGCGGTCGCGGTCGGTGAGGGTTTCCGCTTCGGCGGGCGCGCCGCCGATGTACTCCGTCACCGAGGCGACGTTCCAATGGCGTTCCCGGCCGTCGAACGAATGGGCTGCGGGACCGATGCCGAGGTACTTCACGCCGTGCCAGTAGGCCGCGTTGTGGCGGGCGCGGAAGCCCGGCAGGGCGAAATTCGAAACCTCGTAGTGCTCGAACCCCGCTCCGGTCAGCGTTTCGTGCACGAGGGCGTATTCCGTTTCGCTGGTGGCTTCGTCCACCGGGGCGAACTGTCCGCGGGCGGCCCGCCGTCCGAAGGCCGTACCGGGTTCGACGGTCAAATGGTATGCCGAAATGTGCTGCACGCCCAGCGCGAGGGCGCTGTCGAGCGAGCGGCGCAGCGTGTTGTTCCCGAAACCCGGGACGCCGAAAATCAGGTCGACGGTGATGTTTTCATAACCTTCGCGCTGCGCGCTCCGCACGGCCTCGACGGCTTGCGCAGCGTTGTGGCGGCGGTTCATCAGCTTGAGACACGCGTCGTCGAACGACTGGATGCCGACCGACAGGCGGTTGACGCCCGCGCGGCGCAGCGCGGCGAGGTAGGCGGGGGTGAGGTCGTCGGGATTGGCTTCGAGCGTGGTCTCCTCCGCCGCAGTGCAATCGAACAGCGTTGCGGCATGGTCCAGCAGCCCCGCGATGGCCTCCGGGGCGCACAGCGAGGGGGTGCCGCCGCCGAAGTACACGGTGTCGACCAGATGGCCCGCCGCGAAGGGGGCGGTCTCCGCCAGATGGGCGCACAGGGCATCCGTGTAGTCGTCCATCCGGCTCTCGGACCGGGGCAGGGAGTAGAAGTCGCAGTAGACGCACTTGCTCTTGCAGAAGGGAATGTGGATATACAGGCCCAGCGGGGCGGGCATGGGTCTCATGGGGATTCCTCCAAACACACAAATCTTCGGGCAACAGTGTACTCCCTTCCGCGCAGGTTTGCAAGTGCGTATAGTTTCCGAACAAGCAGGAGACCCTATGGGAAAATGGCCTGGAGGGGATTTTCAATGAATATGACGCCGCAGGAATACCAGCAGTATGTGAAGCAGAAGGCTCCCAAGTCGCCGCTGCTGAAGGATACGGTCCTGGCCTTTGTAGTGGGCGGGGCCATCTGCGTGGCGGGACAGCTGCTCATCGACCTGACCGGCCTGA
>OOCQ01000275.1_pt1 | contig 46148 bp, 32 predicted proteins | sample 1671121 | NCBI WGS metagenome assembly OOCQ01 (sample SAMN06348124, study PRJEB24527) | human gut metagenome | biome: human gut; feature: ankylosing spondylitis patient; material: feces | host: Homo sapiens | place: China | collected 2015-10 | reverse complement strand
CAACGATGAAACGTACCTTCATACGTGTATCCTTGTGTGTACCGCAGAAACCATCTACTACGAACAACTTCTTGTTAGAAAGCTCCTTCTTAGCGATCTCCTTAACGGCGTTCCATGCCTCTGGAGTTGCCTTGTGGTTATCGTTGTGATACTCCTCAGAATCCCACCATACTGTGTCGTGAGATGTAGCATCGTCAACGATGAACTTGTCTTTAGGAGAACGACCAGTGTAAATACCAGTCATTACGTTAACTGCACCGAGTTCAGTCTCCTGACCAACTTCAAAACCCTCGAGACCTTCCTTAGTCTCCTCATTGAACAATACCTCATAAGAAGGATTGTAGAGAACCTCAGTTGTACCTGTGATTCCGTACTTTGCTAAAACTGACTTATCAAACTTTGCCATTTTGCTTTAAATGTATTTAAGTTGTGAATAATTTCTCTTTACTTTGGTTGGCAGAAGAAACCATCATTCTCCCAAAACCGCCGCAAAGGTACGAAAAATATGTTTTATAGCAAAGATTCTTCTTTATAATTAATGTAATTTTAATATCTTTTTAGGTTAAAGAATATAAAAACCAAAGATTTCATCTATAATTTGCCACGTTGACTTTGCAAATATTCCGGCTAATCTGCTTCTATATGTGCTTTGCTTTCCACCTATTATATATAAAAGGAGAATATATGCCATATACAAGAGAGAATATACGCCATATATATAAGAGGAGAAGGAGGCTTTTGATGCTCCCCGAAAAAAAACAGAAAAACATTTTGTAGTTTCCGCATTAAATCGTATCTTTGCAGAAATTTAGCAATAAACAAGCAAGTTTTAAGATATAACGAGAAATAAAAATACTACAGCTATGGAGATTATCAATCTGAGCGAGCATAACAGCATCATCAACAGATACCTGGCAGAGATGCGTGACTGCGACTATCAAAAGAACCGACTCCTCTTCCGCAACAACATCAAGAGAATCGGCGAGTATGAGGCTTTTGAAATTTCAAAGACCCTCAATTATCAATCTAAAGAGGTGACCACCCCGCTGGGCGTGGCACAGGTCAATCTTCCTACCGACAAGATTGTCATCGGCACTATCTTCCGTGCCGGTCTGCCTTTCCACGAGGGTTTCCTGAACATCTTCGACCATTCGGGCAATGCCTTCGTTAGTGCTTATCGCGAATATACCAACAAGGAACATACCGAGATTGGTGTTCACATTGAGTATCTGGCTACCCCAGACCTCACCGACAAGACGCTCATCATCGCCGACCCTATGCTTGCCACCGGCATCAGCATGGAGATGGGTATGAAGGCGTTCCTTACCAAGGGCACCCCTAAGCACATCCACGTGGCTTGCGTCCTCGCTTCGCCCGAAGGTATCGAGCACGTAAAGAAGACCTTCCCAGAGGATAAGACCACTATCTGGTGCGCTTCTATCGACGAGGGATTGAACGAACAGAAATACATCGTACCAGGATTCGGCGACGCCGGAGACCTCTGCTACGGCAACAAACTGTAAAAGAGGGTGAGTCATTATTCATCGGATTACGCGGAATAAACGGAAACTTAACCGCCTTCATCGGATTACGCACGGATTTTAAACGGAAACTCGACCTGATGGTCGTGGCGATACCCCTTAAAGCTGGAAAAAGCCAGCCTATACGGCGCTAGCCCAATGGCCGTAAGGCCAAATCCGTTTGAATTCCGTGCGTAATCCGATGAAGGCGGTTAAGGCTCCGTTTATTCCGCGTAATCCGATGAAGAAAATCTATGAAGAAACGAAAAAGAGGAACACTACACTCCATCTTTTTAATAATGGAACGAACTGCCGCCCAGGAACTCTCGCAACAGGGATGTTGGAGGCAGATTATTATAAGGTATTCCCTTGAAATACTTCAGGAACTTGAGAAGGCGATATGCCTCGGCATGCTCCTCGCAATTCTCCGGAACCTGCTGCAACAGCGGTTCTGCCTGCATCTTGATAACCGACAATTCATAAAGCATCGCCGTGTTGAACATGGCATCGGCATTCTCCTGATATGGGAATATCCACTTGTTCTCACCTGCCCTTACCGAAGGCCAGCGATGAATCGTCTCCTGCGCCGACACACCCCTATATTTATAGTCGCGGATGATGCGACGGAGCAATCGGTTGTCGGTGGTAGGGATATAGTTATGATTATCCAGCAGAATGGTGGTCAGCGCCGACGCATACACACGATAAATCTGCTCCTGCGGAATATGAGCCGTCAGCTCCGGATTCAAGGCATGGATTCCCTCTACTACCAGCACATTGTTAGGCTCCATCTTCAGTTTCTTTCCACTCTTCACACTCTTGCCCGAAGGGAAATCATATTTCGGCAACTCCACCTCCTCGCCACGGAAGAGAGCGTTAAACTGCTCGTTCAGCAGATCGAGATTCAGGGCATAAATGCTCTCAAAATCATATTCGCCGTTGTCATCCTTCGGAGTCTTGTCTCTGTCCACAAAGTAATCGTCCAGCGAAATCTGCAGAGGCTTCAGTCCGTTCACGGCTAGCTGGATGCTCAATCGCTTGCAGGATGTGGTCTTGCCCGAAGACGAAGGACCAGCCAGCAACACGAGCTTCACACCCTGACGGTTCGCAATATCCTCGGCAATATTGGCTATCTTCTTCTCCTGCAGTGCCTCACTGATGTTGATGATGTCGGTGGCATGCCCCGCATCTATCGCCTGATTGAAGTCGCCCACGGTTCTGATGCCCAGGATGTCCTGCCAGCGATGGTGCTCCTTGAAGATATCAAACATCTTATCCTGCTTCGTCATCTCGCCCAACACATCGGGATTCTTGAGCGAAGGAATGCGCAGCAGCATGCCATCGTAATACTTCTCCAATCCGAAGAGATAAAGCCCCGAAGTATTGGTAAGCAGCGTGCCGTAATAGAAATCCACATATTCACCTATTTTATAATAAGTGGTATAGATGGAACCGGAAGTCTTGAGCAGTTTTACTTTTTCCACATCTCCCTTTTCCTGAAACAGGGCGATGGCATCCTCGGTAGGCACCATGTATCGGCGTATCGGCATCTTGGCATCGATGATTTCCTGCATGCGGCGACGGAGGATGTTCACATCCTCTTCCACAACCGGGCGACCCAGACGGATATCCACATAGAAGCCGTTGGATACGGGGATATCAATCACCACATCCGTGTTGGGATAGATATCCTGCACCGCCTTGCACAGCACAAAGAAGAGGGTTCGGGTGTAGGCGCGCGAACCGGAAGAGGAGGCCATATCAAGAAACTCAACATCCTTGGAGTTATAAACACGATAATGCATGCCTTCAACCTTATTATTTACCCTTGCAGACACCGGTCCGTGGGTCATTTTGAGGTCAAATGCAGAAAAAACATCAAAAAGTGTGCTCCCGATTTCGACTTTCTGAGTTTTTTTATTATTTTTGCAACGGATTTGAATCATTTGTTTCATTTGTATTAAAATGATGTTACAATGTTATACTAATCTATGCCTTTTGAAGCCCTGCTAAAGACACTTCTCAGGCAATGCCTGCCCGCAATACTGCGGACTAGGCTTACAGAGCGTAAAGTTACGAAAAAAATCGTGAACTTGGTGAACTTGACAACATTAATTAAGTTATAATATGTCGATTTGGATATTTTTTAGGCTTATTGGAGCACTCGCCTTACTTATGTTTGGTATGAAGACCATGAGCGACAGTTTGCAGAAGATGGCAGGACCACAGCTCCGCCATGTGTTAGGAACAATGACCACCAATCGTTTGACGGGCATCCTCTCGGGTACGCTCATCACCGCTGCGGTGCAGTCTTCTACAGCTACGACGGTGATGACCGTATCATTCGTCAATGCCGGTCTCCTTACCCTTGCCCAGGCGATTTCCGTCATCATGGGCGCCAACATTGGAACCACGCTCACCGCCTGGATCATGAGTGCGGGTTTCTCGTTCAACATCACGGATTTTGTATGGCCGGCGTTCTTCATCGCCATCATCCTCATCTATAGTAAGAAGCGCAAGATTATCGGCGACTTCATCTTCGGTATATCCTTTATGTTCCTGGGCTTGGGTACGCTTCGCCAAACCGGCATCGATATGGATTTGGCTCATAACCAGCCAGTTCTCGATTTCTTTGCAAGTTTCGATCCCCACAGTTTCCAGACCACCATCACCTTCCTGCTCATCGGTAGCATCCTGACCATGTGCGTGCAGAGTTCGGCAGCCGTCATGGCGATTACGATGATTCTCTGCTCCACTGGCGTATTGCCTATCTATCAGGGTATTGCGCTTGTGATGGGTGAGAATATCGGTACCACGGTTACCTCTAATGTGGCAGCACTCACCGCCAACACCCAGGCACGAAGAGCGGCGATGGCGCACATGGTGTTCAACATCTTCGGCGTGCTGTGGATACTCTGCGTGTTCCGTCCGTTCATCCATCTGGTTTGCGGCTGGGTAGGTTTCGACGATATGATGGAGAAGAACGATCCTCATTTCGTTGCCAATGCAGCCAAGCTGTCGTTTGTGCTAGCCGCCTTCCATACTACGTTCAACCTCTCCAACACCTTTATCTTGGTTTGGTTTATCCCTCAGATAGAGAAGTTGGTATGCAAGATTATCCGTCCTAAGAAGAATGCCGACGAGGACGATTTCCGTCTGCGTTTCATCCAGAGCGGTATCATGAAGACTCCGGAAATCTCAGTATTGGAGGCTCAGAAGGAGATTCACTGTTTCGCAGAGCGCATCCAGCGTATGTTCGGCATGGTGAAGGAACTCCTGGGCGAGACCAACGACGATAAGTTTATCAAGCTCTATACCCGCATCGAGAAGTACGAAGGCATCTCCGACAACATGGAGATTGAGATTGCGAAGTATCTCGACCAGGTGAGTGATTCTCATCTTTCTGACGAGACGAAGGCGAAGATTCGCGCCATGCTGCGTGAGATTTCAGAGATTGAGAGTATCGGTGACAGCTGTTTCAACATCGCCCGCACCCTGAACCGCCGCATCCGTGGCAAGGAAGACTTCATTCCTTCTCAGTATGAGCACATACATCAGATGATGGAGCTTGCGGATAATGCCCTCACCCAGATGAACATCACTCTCGTAGGTCATAAGGGGGACAACGATGCCAACCTCTCTTTCAACATCGAGAACGAGATCAACAACTATCGCAACCAGTTGAAGAGCCAGAACATCAACGATGTAAACAACCATCTCTACACCTACGCCATCGGTACGATGTATATGGATATCATCCAGGAGTGCGAGAAGCTCGGCGACTACGTGGTGAACGTAGTGGAGGCACGAATGGGTGTAAGACAGCATGAAGCTTGATTTTTAGTTAAGAGTTAAGAGTTTATAGTTAACAGGGCTTGAATATAGTTAAGAGTTAACAGTTTATAGTTTAAAGGGCATGAAGTTCACAAACGTAATCTCCATGCCCTTCGCTTTTCTTCATCATCTATACTTTTACATTCTATTCTTTTGCAGTTATTCTTTTGCACGTACTCTTCTTTTGCATTCTATTCTTTTTCACGTGCATTCTCCTGGGTTGCATTTTCCTTTTCCAGGAGACTCCATTTGATGCCTCCGTTCTGTCCTGCCACATAATTGCAGAGCGGGATGCCGGGATGATGCAGATTGGAGAGATAGAGAGGCTCATCGGCTACTAACTGATGGCACACGAAGGTATCGCCCACCGACAACTTACTGTTCACGCTTTCCATCACCTCGAAGCGGTCATCGCCACAGTATTCTATCACGAGGAGCCTTCCCGGGTTCCATTTCACCTTCACCTGTTCCCCCAGGTTGAGTGCTTCCGCCACGAGCTTGCTTTTCACGAAGAATCGGCTCGAAGAGTCAGCATTCTTTCCTGCCACAAACGATTCCCAATCGGGATATCCCACCATACGGGAAAGGAGATTGAGGTTATATACGCTTGGTTTGCAAGATGTTACTACATATCCCCACATACGTTTCAGGGTACTCACCGAGATGGTTTCGTTGGTGTATCCCTGAATCTGACAGGTGAGGAACTCAAAATCCTTTGGTGACATGATGGTTCTTCCCACCAATGTTTCCACCTCGTGTTTGAGTCGTTCGAAATCTTCTTGATTGAAATGTTCTACCATATCACTTTCTTTTTTCTAGTCCGGTTTATACAAATAAGCCATTTACGGCGACAAAGATACACATTATTTTCCATTCATTCCTCATTTTCTCTCACTTTTTTTTGCAACTAGATGAAAATGAATCAAAATGAACCAATTTTGTAGCAGGAAAAGACACATTTCAAGCATCAGAAAAGCTCGTATTTAGTATTAAGAAAACTCATTTCAAGCATCAAGGAATGTCCCCCGAGGCTTTGCCCAACTTTGCCCGGAGCTCTGGGCACTTTTAACCGGGATTGTCGGTTAAAAGCACCCGCGTTCCCGGTCATGGTTGCTCATGTTCCCGGGCATAAGTACTCATGTTCGTGGGCACAAAGTGGTAAAAGCGTGGTATCGTTTTTACCACTTATTTATAGCACCCATTCCAACCAATTCTCTGGTGTTACAATGGCTTTTTCCTTCACATCGTATGCAGTAAGAAAGGTATTCGGAAATTGAGTGTTGGCTCTCTTGGGATTCCACTTCATCTCAAACAAAGAGAATTGTCCGTCACACTCCTCTATATAATCTATCTTCTGCTGCTGGTTGGTTCGCCAGAAATAACTGTTCACATATCTGCCGGCATACTGATTTGCCTTTAACCGCTCACTGATGAAGAAGTTCTCCCACAAGGCACCAACATCCTGGCGAAGCGAAAGTGGAGCAAAGTTCTGCAAAATAGCATTGCGGATACCATTGTCATAGAAATAAAACTTCTTAGCCTTCTTTAATTCCGTGCGAAGATTGCGACTGAATCCGCTCAACTTAAAGATGATATAACATTTCTCCAACAAATCAATATATTTCTCCACCGTCTTGTTGTCTGTTCCCACCGTTTGTGCCAACTCATTATAAGAAACCTCGCTCGTTACCTGTAAAGCCAAAGCAGTAAGCAATTTGCCCAACAAAGCAGGGCGACGAACGCTTTCTAAATTGAGCAGGTCTTTATAAAGATAACTGTTAGCCAGATTATAAAGCAGCTCCTTCGCATCTGCGGCATGATTAATGACATCAGGATAAGACCCATATATAAGTCGATTTTCCAATGTCTGCTTGACACCCAACAGCCCCTGGGATTTGAGCAACTCTCCAGTAGAAACAGGGAAGAGATGGTACTCAAACTTACGTCCGGTCAACGGCTCATTAAGTTTGTTCTGTAATTCAAACGAGGAAGAGCCGGTTACCAGTAGCTGCACATCGGGAAAATTATCAGTGATTCTTTTCAACACCATTCCGATGTTTTCTACTCGTTGTGCTTCATCAATGACAACAATCCGATGATGTCCGATCAGCAGTTTGAGTTCGGCAGAGTTAATCTGCGACAGCATCTGTATTACCTCCGGCTCATCACAATTCAAAGACAGAGTTGGTTCGTCGTGCTTTCCAAGAATCATTTTGAAAAGCGTACTCTTTCCCACCTGTCTCGCTCCAATCAGGATGATAGCCTTTCCAGCAAACATCCGTGACTCTATCACATCTTGCAGTTGACGTTGTATCATATCATTTAACCCTTTCTATTATTAATAAAGTTCTTTGTTTCAATTCCGGCACAAAGATAAGAAAAAATATCCTAATCCCAAAATTTATACTGATTTTTGGGATTGTAATCCCAAAATTCCATATGATTTTTGGGATTAGAGGCAAAAAAGGTTGAAATGAAGCCTTTTTTTGAAGCATCAATCTAACTGCAAAACCATGGTTCCTTGTATCATCTAAACTGGGGGTTGGGAAACATACATCCGGAACCACAGGAAAATTTTCCCTTAAGGCTAAATATATTTACCCTTAAGGCTAATTATTTTTTGCCTTAAGGGTAAATAAAATCCAGTAGCCATAACTATGCTGATAGTGCTAGTTATGGCTATTATTTTACCCATGCCATTGCCTTTTAAGCTTTTTTTGCACTCAAAAATGAAATTGAACCAAATTGAACCAATCCACTCTCAGAAGATTTTTGTAATTTTGCCGCCGACAACAATAAAAAACAAATGATAAATGATAATATAATTAGATAATATAATTATGAGAAAGATTATGATCATGATGGTGGCAGCCCTGGCACTAGCCTTGAACTGCACCACAGCACAAGCACAGAATTCAATCTTGGAGAAACAGCTCAAGAAAGAGTACAAGGTGAAGATGAAGCAATTCAAGAAAGAGAAATGGCAGATCTATGCCTCTTCACGCTCCCTGGAAGTTGCACTGCTCACCCATTACGACAAACTCGCCAAAGGAGGTGACAACGCCTTCGAAGTGGTTGGCTATGCCTCTAAGTTCAAATCAAAGAACCTGGGACACCAGATTGCCGTCAACAATGCCTGCAACACATACGCCCGACAGGCTGGCAGCAATATCCAAGGCAGAATCGTGAGCGACATCGCTACCAGCGACAGCCTGGAGAAAGACCACTTCTATGCTGCTTACCAGTCGCTCGTGGAAAAGGAAATCAAGGGCGAGATGCAGGAAAGCTTCAGCATGATCCGCGACCTGGGTAACGGCACCTACGAGATGCAGACTTTCTTCATCGTTAACGAGGATGCAGCTACCAAGGCACGCCTGGCAGCCCTGGAGAATGCGGCAAGAGAATCTGCTGCAGCCCAGAAATATGCCGACCTCGTCAGCAAATTCGTAAAAGAAGGATTTAAACCGGAATAACTTTATATATCAATAACAGGAAACCTCTAAGAACCAAGCTCTCCATCCTCTATAAATGAGGGAGGAGGGCTTTTTGAATAGAGAAAGAAAACATAAAAAAGATGTAAGCAAGCAACAACAAATGATAAACTTCAAATAATCAGATGATATGATAAGACGACTTCTACTCTTCTGCTTCTTCACCCTGATGGCAGGGGCTCTGTCGGCACAGAACAATCTGGTGATACGAAACTTCCAGTATCAGCAGTACGACCAAGCCGCCAACCTGAAAGGTACCATGAAGAAGGACAACAACGGCAAGACGGCTGCCTTGCTCAAAATAGAAACGAATCTCGATGACCTCGCCTTCGATGGCGGTTCCTACGGCATCGTTACCACCCAGCACAAAACGGGTCAATGGTGGGTCTATGTGCCTGAACGTGCACAGAAAATCACCATCCGACATCCTAAATACGGAGCCTGCGAGTTTTACTATCCTTCGGAAATCAAGGCGGCACGCACCTATACCATGCAGCTCACCCTGGAAGGTATGGATGTTGCCCTAGAAGCTTCCGTTGCTGGTTCAACCATCGTAGTGGATGACGAGGAGGTGGGAAAAACACCGCAAACGGTGTACCTTACCTATGGCATCCATCATGTCACCGCCCGAAACGGTAACATGTACTATGATGAGAACATCAACATCACGAAAGGCGGCAACAGCCGCTATCTCCTGCAGATGAAGGATGAAAACGAACTCTATGGCACGGTGAACATCACCGTGGCTGATGGTGCCGACATCTACTTCGACGGCAAGAAGGTGGGTATCGGTTCCTGGTACCAGCGCCTCAAGGCGGGCACCTACGTGGTGGAAACCCGCAAGCAGAACTGCGAGAGCCAGACCACTTCGTTCAAGGTGGAAGGCAAGAGCGACAAGACCATCGAGGTGAAGGCGCCTATTCCCTATACCGGTTCCCTCACCGTGATGACCACCCCTAAGGTGGTAGGCATGTATAGCGATACCCGACTTCTCTCGGAAAGCGGTTTTGCCAAGCTGCCTGTAGGCAAGAACGAAATCACCTATAAGCACGAGGGTTACCGAAGCATTACCCGCACCTACGACATCCAGCGCGATGCAGAGGTCAACGATACTATCAAGCTCAAGCCGCTCACCTATATCAAGAAGAGTGGCATCTATGCCGGCGTTGCCTTCACCTATGGAGGAAGCACGATGGGTGTAACGGGAACCCTGGGTTTCAGCATCGCCAACTTTGATGTGCAGGCTTCCTATACGATGGGTATGGGCGAGAGCGACCCCGTGTTCTGGTATGCCAACGAAACCAATGTGGAACAGGAGGTGGATACCTATAAGCTCAACACCATCAGCGTAAAACTGGGTTACCAGTTTGCCCTCAGCATGCGAGTAGGTCTCACGCCGCAGATAGGCTATATGAGTCAGACCTTGTCGAGCAGCGGCGAGTATGGCGATGGCGCCAACTGCGGTTCATTCACGCTCGGTGCCAAACTGCTGATAGCTCCGGTTCCTCATCTCTGTCTGATGCTGAATCCGGAATTTGCCATTCCTAACAAGAAGAGCGACACCTACAAGAGCATCGTGGATGTGGGTGGCTTTGCCGAGGGCGGTTTCTATGCCCATGCCGGCATCGTGGTGAATTTCTAGGATTCTGCCATCCTCTTCCAGTTCTAACATTATATATATAATAAGGTATATGAAGAAGAAACAATTATTGATACATTGTCTGGCATTGGCAGGTATTCTGGCTTTGCCTCTGGGCGCTTTCACCTCTTGTTCGGAGATGGAGGAGACGGAAGTCCATGCCTCCAAGGAGCTTTCGCTGCAGATGACGCTGACGCCAACAGTGGTGAGTATGCCAGCCAAAAGCAGTTCGCAGACCATCACCATCAGTTCGAACACGGCATGGGGAGCCGCTTCTGACGTAACCTGGGCGAAGCTGAGCGCAGCCAGCGGTATGGCAAACGGAACGCTTATCATCACCCTGGACGACAACACCTCCACTTCGCCCCGCCAAGCCACGGTAACCTTCTCCTACGGCAAGGAAAAGCAGACGGTGAGCATCACCCAGGAAGCCTCCTCGCCTACCAAGTTCGAGAAGGTGCAAGCCAGCAACATCGGCAGATACCAGGCAGATGTTTCCGGCATGTTCTCAGCCGATTTCGAAGTAAACGAGTATGGCATCGTATATTCCAGCTCTGAGGAAAATCCCAACATCAGCATGAGCGACAGCAAGGTTACCGTTGTCAAGGTGAGCACAGAAGCTACCACCAAGGACATCGTTTCTGCCACGCTGAAGGACTTAAGAGCCGGCAACAGATACTACGCAAGGCTCTATACGTCAGGACCTATGGGTGTGGAATACAGTGACGTCATCACCTTTACCACCTCGGGTGGAGCTCCTGATGCAGGAGACAATCCAACACCGGGATATTAAGGAATACAACATTTGAATCATAACAAAAAATATAAGAACATGAAAAGATTATCGCTTTTAATAACCATGCTTGTGCTTGCCATCTCACAGATGTCAGCACAGGACAATTCAAATCAAGGAACCATCACCTTGTCACACAATGGCAAGGAGTCATTTTTTGCATACAACAAGATGGGTGACGCTGTGGAAGCAGCAGCAGATGGAGACACCATCTATCTCAGTAATGGAGAATTTGAGGGTGACTTCCGATTAACCAAAAAGATTGCGTTTATCGGAAGCGGAGCCGATGGCAGCAATGGCACCGGCAGCTATACCCGTTATTACAGCGGAAACATCGTTGTAGCCATGCCAGAAGGAACCAAGCTTACCGCCCGCCTCTTTGATGGTATTTACTTCGACAACAGCATTACGTTTCAGAATTCCATTGAAAATGTAATCTTCAGAAAATGCTATACCCCTTGCAGCTTCAGTATCATTGCAGATATGAATAGTCTCTATTTTGACAGATGCTATATATCATGTGGTGGTAATGTAATGAGCAACTACCTCAAGAAACTTGTAGCAAGAAATTGTCGAATTTCCAACTTATCTATGTCCGGTTCTAACTATAATGAAATAGCAGCCAACTGGCAATTCATTCATTGCACAATAGATCCTAGCGAATGGGAATCTACTGATAACGAAGGAAATTATTATGATTATACTTATCTTCGCGGAATCTTTACCAACTGTATCATTGACAATGATGATAATAACCAGCAAGGATATGAACTCTACTATCCGCAAGATTCAGAGTCATACACTGCAGCTTATATCAATTGCCTTTTCTACAAGCCTGCAGAAGGTAGAGAAATCTTTAAAGGAGCAACTATTCAAAACGATATGTATTTCGATGCATCGGGCTTAGATAATTACGAAGAAAATAAAATTCGGAATTTTACAAAAGAAAAACTCCAGGAAAATAATTTCTTAGGAAATGATGGTACTGTGGTAGGATGCTGGGGAGGCAAGAACCCATATACATTAAAGCCCAACATACCAACTGTATCTTCAAGCAAAGTACATTTGGATAGAGAAAAGAAACAAATCCAAATCAACATCAAACTTTCATCACAACAATAAAAGCAGACAATTATGAAAAAGATATTATTTATGATAGCTTGCTGCCTGATGGCAACAGCACAGAATGTTTTTGCGGACGACTATGGAAAAATTTTCCTGCAGCACAATGGCAATATCACAGGCGTTTTTGACGGCAGTGATATCAGTAAATCCATAGAAGCTGCTGTAGATGGCGACACCCTCTTTCTTAGCCTTGGCCGCTTCTGCAGCGATTTTACCATCAACAAATCAATCTGTCTCATTGGCTGTGGAGCTGAAGCAGGAAACGATTCGCAAAGATCCACTTATATAGATTGGGGTAGTAATCCAGGAATTAATGCAGGTGATGGCAAGACTCTTTCATCTGTAACCATAGAGGGAATATACTCTGGTCCAGGCTTTTATGTTCAAGGCAAAATTGAGAATCTGGTTTTCAAAAAGTGTTACTTCAATAACACCTTAAGAATCAGCAATAACAGCTATGGTGGCTATACAAAAAAGGCAATAATTGACAGATGCCGTTTAGATAATATTTCCACAGATGGTAACATCCAGGATGCTACCATCAAAAACTGCAAAATTCTCACTGCTTATGGACAAGGTGGACAGAACATTTCTTCCTGCAAGTTCATCAACTGCAATATACGCCAAGTAAATAGTAACACAAAGGCTATGTTTGTGAATTCCATCATCAACCAGGTAAATGATGGAACAGACAGCTATTTGTCTTCCCAATCCTTGCTGGTAAATACCCTGTATCATAACATGATCGGATACGACCCTATGCAGAATTGCTCACAACAAGACTGCTGGTCTTCAACGGAGACACTTATCCCTAATACAGATGATTGTTCCTTGACAGCCGACCAACTTAAAGAAGCCGGTTATTTGGGCACAGACGGAACCATCATCGGTTGCGAAGGTGGCGTCAACCCATATTCCCTGGTACGTCATGCACCCGTCATCACCCAAAAGGGAGTTAAGGTGGATCTTAACAACAAGAAAGTAATCATCAACGTAAATGTTACTGCAAAATAAGAATGAAAGCGTATGCTGAAACGTTTATTATATTTTATAGTATTGGCTATCATCCAGCTACTGGTACCAGTAGCTGCACTGGCTGCTGATACCCCTAGTCTTGAAGAAGACATAGAGGAACAGCCCGCCAAAGCGATAGCCTACCGCTATTGGATAGATGACAACGTAAATGCCAAAACGACGGAAGCCTATAATGGAACCGATATTCTACAAAACATAGATATTTCATCGCTCAATACTGGCGTTCATGTTTATCATATCCAATTCAAAAGCGAAGAATCAGGATGGGGACCTACCCAGGATGTCACTTTCTATATAAGTACCCCAAATTCTGATACAAAAGAAGAAGATGCCATTGCTCCGGTCACCCAATATGAATATTGGATGAACCAAACTGACAGAAGCAATCCTATCAGATATGAAAAAGCCGACATCAGGATAGAGGCTAATACAGCCAATTTACCCGCCGGGAAAAACAGCTATCAGATCTGTGCTATAGACAGCAAAGGTAGAAGAACCTTTTACGCTGGCTCTTTCAATGTATTTTATCCTAATAGCGAGGAAGAAGACATACAGGAAGAACCTGCTCAGGCTGTAGCCTACCGTTATTGGTTAGACGACAACAGCAATCAAAAGCAAGAAGCAAGCATCGGGAATCCCGAGGATATTTCCTGCCATATCGATGTTGCAAATCTTGCGCAAGGGGCTCATACGTTCCACCTTGAACTGAAAAGCAATGACAACAGATGGTTTACGGGAAACGATATCTATTTTTATGCTGGAGAAGGTAACCAAGACGTAAAAGAAGAAGCTTCTTCCGTCATAAAATACGAGTATTGGTTTGATGATCTAACCAAGCATGCTACCAAGACGTTCGAAAAACCAGACATGGCTATCGAAGAGAATCTTTCTGAGTTCGCAGCAGGTAATCACACCTTTACAATCTTTGCCATCGACGATAAAGGTATGAGAAGTTATACAGAGGGAAGCTTCTTTACTTTTGATATCAATATCGATGACAAGGAAGAGGCTGCATCACAACCTGTCATCTACCAATATTGGATAGACAATGACAGGGAGCATGCTACCAACGTAGCTTACACTACAGAAGACATCACAACACTGATTGATGTAGCATCCATCCCTGGTGGTGCCCATACCTTCAACCTACGCATCAAAGATAGCGACAACATTTGGGGACCAACCAACCAATATGCTTTCTACACATCATCAGCCAACAGCACGGAGCCAGTAGAAGTACAGCAACCAATCACAGGCTACCGCTATGGTGTGAACGGCAAGAGCGTAACCAAGGAGCTGACAGAAGTGGATAATATCCCATCCCTGTCAGTGGAAATTCCATTCCCTACCGCCCAGGAATTTACAAGCGTAGAGAATTATGAGTTTACCACTGATAATGCATCTATGGAAGTGGGGGTAAAGCGAATGGGCAACCTCTACTACTTCATCCAATTCAAGGACAAGGCAGGAAACTGGGGTGGACCTGTTACCGTCGACTCCCTCGCCTCCGACTATAGCATCCGAACTGCCAAGGAGCTGCAGCTGCAGCGCACACTCGGTATCCACAAGCTGGGCATGGGCGACTACGACATCGCCAAGTTTACCATCACCGACAACAACGCCTACTACTTCGGCGCTTCGGAAAGCTGCAACGTGATGCTTTATCAGGACAACAACCGCCTGATGACCCTCACACCGGAACAGATGTTGAGCAACAAGACCACCCTGCTGGCACCAGGCACCTACTTCGCCATCATCTACAACCAGAAGCAGGATGGAAGTATCCGACTCACGGGCAGCAAGGATTGGGCAAGCGACCCTGTCTTCAGCTATGCCGACCATCAGCTGACCATCAGCAGCGATACGCCGGGGGCACAAATCCACTATACATTAGACGGAAGCATGCCTACCAGCGAAAGCACTATCTATACAGCTCCGATAGAGATGACCGGAAACACCCGCATCAGAGCCATGGCATGTGCCGACGGCATGAGCGACTCTTTCATCAAGAGCTATCTGGTGGGAGACTTTGACAAGCAGGATTGCGCAGACCCTATAGCCAACTACGACGGTAGAAAGGTGACGCTGACAACCAACAGCCAGAATGCCGACATCTACTACACCCTGGATGGCAGCACCCCTACCACCCAGTCGCAACTCTACAACATAGATGCCGGAATCGCCGTAACAGAAGCAGGAATCATCAAGGCTTTCGCCACCATGGACCTGATGAACGACTCCAAGATCACCACCTTCGAAGTGCCTTCTTACTACGACGGCAACGAGAAGGTAAGCATCAAGACCGCAGGAAATCTTGCCACCGCCTTCGACTGGTGTGGCGGAAAACCGCTGCGAGATACGCTGAACGTAACGGGACAGGTGAACGATGCAGACATAGCAGTACTTGCCAAGATGAGCAACCTGAAGATACTCGACATGAGTGCAGCCAAGCCAGAAGGAGGCACAATAGGCGACCAGGCACTCGCCGGCACAAACCTCGTTTATGTCAGCCTGCCAGCCAGCCTCACCACCTGCGGCAAGGAAATCTTCGCCAACAGCAGTAAACTGGCTGCCGTGAGATGGAACACGAACACCACCCTGCCAGCCAATATGCTCGACGGAATCAACAATCCGAACCTGCTGCTCTATGTGAACACCAAGAGCGCAGTGCCTGCGGGCATCGGCAACGTCATAGCCAGCGGCGTGGCAGAGAACATCGTACTCTCAGTGCCGGAAGGTGAGGAAACGGGCAACTTCTTCTGTCCAAAGGCATTTACTGCCCAGAAGATTTCCTATACCCGAAACTTCACCCAGGAGACAGAGGTGGGCGTATGCCAAGGTTGGGAGACCCTCACCCTGCCATTCAACGTGGCAACCATCACCCACGAGACCAATGGTGCCATCGCTCCATTCGCCAAGGGCAGCAAGAGCGACAAGCCATTCTGGCTCTACGAGCTCTCGACAGAAGCAGGATTCCGTGCCGCATCCAGCATCAAGGCAAATACACCTTATATTATAAGCATGCCTAACTCGCAGGCTTATTCGGATGAGTACATCCTGAGCGGAAAAGTAACCTTTGCTGCTACAAACGCCATGGTATCAGCTACCACGGCTGCAAGCAGCAAGAACGAAAGCCGCGAGTTCGTGGCCTGCTACAACCAGACTAAAAAGGCTGAAGGCATCTATGCTCTCAACGTGGGAGAAGAATACCAGGGCTACCGACCAGGAAGTATCTTTGCCGAGAACTTCAAGCAGGTGAAACCGTTTGAGGCTTACCTCACCACGGCACAGGCGGCACAGACATTCAGCAGGCAGTTTGGCAGCAGTACCACCGGTATCGGAATGATTCCGCTGAAGCCAGTCTACGGTCTGAAGGCATGGAGCCACGGATCAACCCTCTATCTGCAGAGCGACAAGGCACGCAGCGTGATGGTATTCAACACCATGGGCATGCTGATGAAGAAAGTAGATGTAGAAGCAGGCGAAACTACCGCAGTCACCGACCTGCCATCGGGCATCTATATCGTGAACAACAAGAAGATGGCCATCAAATAAATGGTCATCCCTTGAGAATACAAAAACTAGAAAACGGCGTTTTCCGGACCCTCCGGGAAGCGCCGTTTTAGTTTTTCCTAACATATCAGGACTTTTTTTTCGATTTATCGCTAATTTCCTGAAATTGAACCAAAATGAACCAGCCGAGTTTCGATTTTTTTTCGTAACTTTGCGCCCGAATTTAAAGTTAATGATAGAAAGTAAACAAAAAACAAATACGAGACAAATGAATAAGATTATCTTGATGATGATTGCCCTGCTGTCGATTCTGCTTCCCAATACAACGATGGCGCAGACAGTGGCAGAAAGAGCTGAACAATTAAAGACTAATAAGGAATACATCTGCGGAGAAGGATGGGGTGACACCTATAACTCGGCAGACCAGGCGGCACTCGCCGACCTCATCAGCAAAATCTCTCTCAATATCTCCAATTCCTTCGAAATCAAGGAAGAGGAGTTCAACACGAACAGCAACTTCGATTCGAAGACGGCGGTGACTTCGGTGATGAACAGCTATGCTCAGGCTACCCTCACCAACACCAACAACCTCGTTATCAGCAATACTCCTCAGACCCATGTGCTGAGATACATCAAGAGCAGCGAGGTGGTCAAGATCTTCAACGAACGCAAGGAAAAGGTGTTCGACTATGTGAGGTCGGCGATGAGAGCCGAGGAAAAGGCGAAGATTGACGACGCCCTGCGCAACTACTACTGGGCTTTCGCTATGGTGAGAAGTCTGCAGTATCCCAACAGCGTGAAGATGGACATCAACGGCGAACAGCGACTGCTCGTAACCTGGATTCCACAACAGATAGAAGAGATCATGAGTAATCTATCAATCAAAATAGCAGGCAAAGACGGCAACGACATCAATCTCTTCATCAAATACAAGGGCGAACCGGTGACCAGCATCGACTACACCTACTTCGACGGTCAGACCTGGAGCAACCTCTACAGTGCCAAAGACGGCATGGGAATCGTGGAACTGCGCCCAGGCGTTGACGTGAACAGCCTACAGCTGAAATACGAGTATGAATACGCCGACCAGTGCCAGATAGACAAGGAGCTGGAAAGCGTGATGCAGCTCTTCAAGGGTACACCGTTCAAGAACGCATCCGTATACATCAGCAACCTCGACAAGAAATCGGCGGTATCCAGCGAAGCCAGGAAAGAATTCGAGAAATCGGTGAAGACGGAATCGGCTGCCAACCTGGAAACGCTGAGCAAGGTGAACGACGAGAAACAGCTCGCCGGAATCATGAACCGCGTGGTGAACGCCATCAAGACCCGGCAATATGACAGCGTAAACGACTGCTTCTCTGCCGACGGTCTGGAGATGTACAAGAAGCTGCTCAACTACGGACAGGCACGACTGCTGGGCAACCCGCAGTTCTCGTTCTACACGATGGGCAAGCGCGTGGTGTGCCGCAGCATACCGATGGCATTCTCCTTCAAAAACAACAAGCGCAAGTTCGTGGAAGACGTAACCTTCACCTTCGGCGAGGATAGGAAGATAGAATGCGTGGCATTCGGACTGGGCAGCCAGGCAAAGACCGACATCTTCAACAAGGGCGTGGGTGCCTGGAGCGACTATGCCAAGATGGTGATAGCCACCTTCCTGGAGAACTACAAGACTGCCTTCGCCCTGAAGCGACTCGACTATCTGGAGAGCGTATTCGACGACAATGCCACCATCATCACGGGTCATGTGATCAAAAGGAATCCAAGACTCAGCATGGAGGATCAGGCATCAACCTTCGGCGACAACAAGCCGCTGATAAAATATACCCGTCAGACCAAGAGCGAGTATCTGAGAAAGCTGAAGATGTGCTTCCAGAGCAACCAGTTTATCAATATCCGCTTTGCCGACAACGACGTGGTGAAGATGGGCGCCGGCGGCGAGACCTACGGCATCCAGATTAAACAGGATTATTATTCATCCAACTATGGCGATCATGGCTACCTGTTCCTGATGGTGGATTTCAACGACCCGGAGAATCCATCCATCAAGGTAAGAACCTGGCAGCCAGACCGCAACCCAAACATCAATTCGAACCTTCCACGTTCGAACAGAGATTGGGGTATTATCGGGCCAGGTAACTTCTAAGAACTATACTGTCAGGCTCTCTATCCCAAAAAATAATGGGGTAGAGAGCTTTTTTTTAAAAGAAAACTTTGACTATAAAGAAAAAAATAGTATCTTTGCAACAGATATCTATCTTTATAATAGTGTACAACATAAAAAGAGCTTATGAAAAGAATATATCCTACACTCAGCATGATACTGTTGCTTAGCTTGCAAGCAACACCAACCTTTGCGCAGAATGATGACTTCGTGAAGCAGTTCCAGCAGGCAAGACAAGGCATGATGGACGACTACAACAAGTTCCGCAACACCATACTTACCGACTACGATAAGTACATGCAAGGTGTGTGGAAAGAGTATAAGAAATTTAAGGGAGATATACGCTCGCAGGTTCCTAAGCCAAAGACTCCACCTACCTATACGGAGCCTAAGCAGCCGGAAAAGCCGGTGACCGTGAAGCCAAAGATGCCGGTGAGTCCGATTGCACCTAAGGTGCGCCCTACCATCGACCCTGTGAACAAGCCGAAGCTGCCGGAGGTGAAGCCGGATATTCCAGATATCGAATACACCGGTTCGGGCATCGATATCCCTGAAGGTGGATTGGGCGACATCAACAAGAAGCCAGACCTTACCAAGGTGCCTGCGCTGCCTACCGACCCACTGGCAAAAGTGCCTACCAACAAGAAGAATCCGAAGGCACCTACCATCCGTCCAGGCGTTGACCCTGTAAACAAGCCGAAGTTGCCGGAGGTGAAGCCGGATATTCCTGACATCGAATACACCGGTTCGGGCATCGAACTCCCGCTGATGCCAGCCGTATCTGCCATCCCTGTGATGCCGGCACTGCCGAATATCGGACATGTGAAGGTGCCAGTGAGCAAGCAGACCATCGACGTGGATTACTACGGAGAGAACATCCAGTTCCAGAAGGCCATATTGCTGGCAAAGAAGGACATCGCCTCTACCAACGACGTGGTAGCTTACTGGAAAAGCCTGAAGAAATCAGACCTCAAGGAGGTGACCCAGGCTTTCGCCACCGAATCGCGCAAGATGGGACTCAGCGACTGGGCTTCTGCCATGCTCGTAGAGAAATACATCAACGCCGTGATGCCGAACGCCAGCCAGAACGAAAAGATTGTGGCGGCACAGTATGTACTGGTGAACTGCGGCTACAACATCCGTCTGGGTATGAACGACCATCAGGTGGCAATGCTCGTGCCTTACGCCGAGCACGTGTTTGAGAAATCATACATCAACATTGACGGCAAGAAGTACTATATCTATCCGAACATCGACGACAGCGGCGCTTTCCGCACCTGCGACCTGCCTAAGGATGCAGAACTGGGTAAGGACATGGAGCTGAGATTCACCGGAAAGACCGTGATAGGAAGCGGCACCAAGCCATTCAGCTATGAGGCGGCGGGCATCACCCTGAAGGGCGAAGTGCCTACAGGCATCATGCCGTTGCTCGATGAATATCCGGTGATAGATATTCCTACCGTGGCTTCCAGCGTGGTAGACAAGAAGTTCCGCAACGAAGTGGTGGAGCAAATCCGCACCCAGGTGGCAGGTTTGGACGAACAGGATGCTGCCAACCGAATCCTGAGATTCATACAGAAGGGTTTCCCATACGCCACAGACGATGAGCAGTTTAAGCGCGAGAAGTACTTCTACTTCGAGGAGACGCTCTATTATCCGCTGTGCGACTGCGAGGACCGTGCCATCTTCTACGCCTATCTGGTGCACGAGATTCTGGGTCTTGATGTGCATCTCATCCAGTTCCCTGGTCATGAATGTACTGCCGTGGCTTTCAACCAGCCAGTAGCAAACGGCACATCTTACGAATACAAGGGCAAGACCTACTACATCTGCGACCCAACTTACATCGGCGCAAGAATAGGTAGATGCATGCCAAGTTACGCAAAGGAATCTCCACAGATTGAAGTGTGGTACTAAAGAATAAAAATGCAAAAGGCACCCATCCTGGATGAGTGCCTTTTGCATTTTTATTCTTTTTTGTCTTATATTTCCGTCTTATCTTATTCATATTCCTCAATATGCCGGAACCTGCCCCAAGGAGATTTCCGATAGGCATCAAGGCTGCCCTTGGGAACCATCAGCTTTACCTTTTCAAAGCAAGGAGCCTCGAATACATCCGTGATTTTGGTTTTCCAGATGGCATTGCCTATAATGGGCGGCTCTACACTGCGAAAACAGATGCTCTGAATATGCGGACTGCCGGTAATCATGCCACGCATCACATGAAATCTGGTATCGGGGAATACCAGCCACTTCAGAACGGCATGCCGGGCAAAGGCATTCTTCTCTATCTCATCCACCTTATAGGTCATGCCCTGATAAGTCACCGTCTTGGGAACCTCGATGCAGGAATCCTTTTGGTTGATAGCCTTCACCGAAACAACACCGCCGCCCCAGGAAGTACACAGAAAGTTGCCTGCCCTGAATTGGTTCACCACATCATAGATACGCTCCGGCTGGTTCACCTTATTATATATAGCACCACCTACGGCACCCACCAGCAACAAAGACAGAACTATCCAAAGCGCCAGCAGAGAATGGTGGAGCATCAGGATATGACGGCGCAGGGCTGCTACATTAGGATAACGCCTTTCGAGGGGACAAAGACAGTGCCTGATGGAAAGGCGACAAGACAAGCCGAGCTGCAGCTTATCCAGAATGATGCCCAGACTGTAGATGTCGTTTCGCACATCGGTGGGACCACCCTTCTGCTGTTCGGGCGAGATATATCCCTCGGTACCCGCAGGCGATTTCAATATGGCATAGTAATCGGCATCCGACAATCCGAAGTCTATCACCTTCACCACACAGCCGCTGCGCGTAACCATGATATTCGAGAGTTTCAGGTCGCGATGCACCACCTGCTGGCTATGCACATATTCCATCACTTCGAGCAACTGATGAGCCACCTGCTGGCGCTGCGACCGGGAATGCGGCTTCTGAAGCCATTCATCCAGCGTCACCCCATCAATCCACTCCTGCACCAGGCATTCTCCGTAACCATCCACCACTTCGATGCCCTCCACGTAAACCACACCCGGATGCTGAATCTTAGAAAGGATATCATATTCCTTATGCAACAGGTTTCGGAACACTTCGTTATGGCGTACATCGGGTGCCAGCGCCTTCAACACCCACCATTTGCCATCACGCTTGGCACGAACGAGGATATTAAAGCCACTAACCGAGATTTCCTCCATTTCCGAGAAACCGGAGGAAGTCTGACCAGAAAGAGGGAAATAGAATCCCGAAACTTGTTCCATACTGCAAAGATACTACATTTTTATACAAATACGACAAAGAAATTAAATATTTTCGTCATATTTCGGAAAAACATGCATGATAACTCATTTTTTTGTTGTAATTTTGCAGCGAAATTGCAATTTTACATAATTAATTAATGAAGATTCTAGTAACGGGTGCGTCGGGATTCATCGGCAGTTACATCGTGGAAGAAGCCTTAAGACAAGGCATGGAGACCTGGGCGGCAGTACGCCCCAGCAGTTCCAGGAAATACCTGCAAGACGATCGCATCCATTTCATCAATCTCAATCTTTCTTCAGAGGAAGAGTTGGAGAAGGAACTCGCCCCGCACGAGTTCGACTATATAGTGCATGCAGCCGGCGCCACCAAGTGCCTGCATGCAGAGGATTTCTATAAGGTGAACACCGAGGGTACCAAGCACCTGGTGAATGCCATCCTGCATCTGGGAATGCCCATCAAGCGATTTGTATTCGTCAGTTCGCTCAGCATCTTCGGAGCTATCCGTGAGGAACAGCCCTATCAGGAGATAACCGAGCACGATACACCTAAGCCCAATACGGCTTATGGCAAGAGCAAGCTGGAGGCAGAACGCTATCTAGACAGCATCGGCAACAACTTCCCTTACATCATCCTGCGCCCTACCGGCGTATATGGTCCTAGGGAGAAAGACTACTTCTTGATGGCAAAAAGCATCAAGCAGCATGTGGACTTTGCCGTGGGATTCAAGCGCCAAGACATCACCTTCGTCTATGTACAGGATGTGGTGCAGGCTGTGTTCCTTGCCCTAGACCATGGCATGAACGGCAGGAAATACTTCCTCAGCGATGGCGAGGTATACCAGTCGGAAGCCTTCAGCGACTTGATTCAGAAGGAATTGGGCAATCCATGGATGCTGCGCATCAAGGCGCCTATTTGGGTATTGCGCATCGTAACCTTCGTGGGCGAATACCTGGGAAGAATGACCGGAAAGATGTCGGCACTGAACAACGACAAGTATAACATCCTGAAGCAGCGCAACTGGCGATGTGACATCGAGCCTGCCATGGACGAGCTGGGCTATCATCCCCACTACCCTCTGTCAAGAGGGGTAAAGCTTGCCATCAAGTGGTACAAGGATAACGGATGGCTGTAATTTAGTTAATAGTTAAAAGTTAATAGTTGATAGTTGATAACGGCTACACCGCATAGCGAGATTGCCCTATAAACTGTAAACTATAAATTATAAACTAATAAGAACCGTGATAAAAGATTATTTTAAGATAGACAAGAACCCAAAGAAGGGACTCCTGCCACTGGAATGGGCGATGCTGGGCTATATGGCCATCACCGTGATTACCATGCTCTTCGCCTTTACCAAGGTGGTGAACCCGGAATCGATGCTTTGGGGACGATTGAGAATTCTAGTCATCACCCTCGCCCTTTGGGGCGTATACCGCATGATTCCATGCAGGATAACGAAGATGGTGCGCATCATGGCACAAATCGCCCTGCTTGCCTGGTGGTATCCAGACACTTACGAGATCAACCGCATGTTCCCCAACCTGGACCATATCTTCGCAGGCTGGGAACAGGACCTCTTTGGATGCCAGCCCGCCCTGCTCTTTGCCAAGGCGTTGCCGTGGGCGGTGGTGAGCGAGCTGATGTCGATGGGCTACTTCATGTATTATCCGATGATAGCAGCAGTGGTGCTCTACTATTTCTTCTGCAGATACTACGAGGCAGAAAGAGCTAGCTTTGTGCTGCTCGCCAGCTTCTTCCTCTACTATCTCATCTACATCTACGTGCCGGTGGTGGGACCTACGTTCTACTTTGATGCCGTGGGTGTGCAGGATATAGCCAAGGGCATCTTCCCGGCATTGGGCGATTACTTCAACACCCATACCAACTGTCTGCCTACCCCGGGATATACCGACGGAATCTTCTACCAGCTGGTGGAGGATGCCAAGGAAGCCGGAGAGCGACCTACCGCCGCTTTTCCGAGTTCGCACGTGGGCGTAAGCACCATCTGCATGCTCCTTGCCTGGCACAGCAGAAACCGCAAGCTGCTCTTCACCATGCTGCCATTCTACATCTTCCTGTGCATGGCCACCGTGTATATCCAGGCACATTATCTCATCGATGCCATCGCCGGGTGGATCTCTGCCGTGGTATTCTACTTCCTGCTGATGGCAGCATCGAAGAACATGAAATGATAACGGCATCGGGGATGCTAAAAAAGAAATCATAGTTATACATTAATATATAAATTAGAATTCATCTAGAACAATGAAGAAACTGTTTATTGAGACTTATGGCTGCCAGATGAACGTGGCAGACAGCGAGGTAGTTGCCTCTGTGATGCAGATGGCAGGCTACGAAATTTGCGAGAAGGAAGAAGAGGCTGATGCCATCTTCCTGAACACCTGCAGCATTCGTGAGAATGCAGAGAACAAGATTTACCATCGCCTCGACACCCTGCATGCTGAGCAGAAGAAGGGAAGAAAGGTGATTCTCGGCGTATTGGGCTGCATGGCTGAGCGAGTGAAGGATGACCTCATCCAAAACCACTATGCCAACCTGGTCTGTGGACCAGACAGCTATCTCAATCTGCCGGATTTGATTGCGCAGTGCGAGATGGGTACCAACGCCATCAACATAGAACTTTCAAAGACCGAGACCTACCGTGACATCGTGCCTCAGCGCATCGGTGGCAACAGAGTGAGCGGTTTCGTAAGCATCATGCGTGGTTGCAACAACTTCTGCCACTACTGCATCGTGCCTTATACCCGTGGACGTGAGCGCAGCCGCGATGCCGAGAGCATCCTGCGTGAGGTGCGCGATTTGCAGCAGCGTGGCTTCAAGGAAGTTACCCTGCTGGGACAGAACGTAAACAGTTACGGTCTCTCGCCATCGGGTAAGCGCGAGGAAGGCAGTCTTTCCTTCGCCGAACTCCTCCACATGGTAGCCCAGGCTGTGCCAGACATGCGTGTACGCTTCACCACCTCTAATCCAGAGGATATGACCGAGGACATCCTCCAGGCCATCGCCGATGAGCCAAACCTCTGCAAGCACATCCACTTCCCTGCCCAGAGCGGAAGCAACAAGATTCTGAAGTTGATGAACCGCAAATACACCCGTGAGGAGTATCTGCAGCACATCGCCGACATCAAGCGCATCATCCCAGACTGCGGCATCACCACCGATATCTTCGTGGGTTATCACGACGAAACCGAGGAAGACCATCAGGAAACCCTCTCGCTGGTGAAGGAAGTAGGCTTCGACAGTGCCTTCATGTTCAAGTATTCAGAGCGCCCAGGCACCTACGCTGCCAAGCATCTGCCAGACAACGTTTCTGAGGAAACCAAGATAGCCCGCCTCAACGAGCTCATCAAGCTGCAGACCGAGGTGAGTGCCGAGCAGAACAAGAAGGACGAGGGCAAGGAATTCACCATCCTCATCGAGAACTTCAGCAAGCGCAGCCGTGAGCAGATGATGGGCCGCACCGAGCAGAACAAGGCGGTGGTTATCGACAAGGGCAACCACCATATCGGAGAGTTCGTAAAGGTCCGCATCACCGGTTCTACTTCTGCTACCCTCTTCGGAGAGGAAGTGAAAGAGTAAGGATGCTTCTTTGAAGAAAAACGGAGCAAAAAAGACTCTTCTATAAGAAAAAACTGAATAAAATTCAAGAAAGACCGCCAAAAGTTTGGCGGTCTTCCTTAAAAACACTATATTTGCACCTATGAAGGAATTTTTGCAAATCTTACGCCGATTCGTCCCTCCATACAAGAAGTATCTGGGGCTTTCTGTTCTGTTCAATATCCTGTCTGCGGTATTGAACATCTTTTCGTTTGCAGCCTTGATTCCTATCCTGCAGATTCTCTTCCAGGTAGATGGCGGCATCCGTGCCAACGACTATATGGAATGGGACGGAACGCTGGGCAGCATCAAGGAAGTGGCAACCAACAACCTGTATTATTACATCCAGGAGTTCATCGTGGCGCACAGTGCATCGCTGGCTCTGCTGGTTATCGGCTTGTTCCTTGCCTTCATGACATTCCTCAAGACGGGAGCCTACTTCCTCTCGTCAGCCACCATCATCCCTATCCGTACGGGCATTGTGCGTGATATCCGCAACCAGCTCTACCAGAAGATTACCTCGCTTTCGCTGGGCTTCTTCAGCGAGGAGCGCAAGGGAGATATCATCGCCCGAATGAGCGGTGATGTGCAGGAGGTGGAAAACAGCATCATGTCGTCGCTCGATATGCTCTTCAAGAATCCTATCCTCATTCTCTTCTATTTCATCACGCTCATCTGCATCAGCTGGCAGCTCACCCTCTTCACCATCCTCTTTGTGCCGGGCTTCGGTTGGTTCATGGGTGTTGTAGGAAAGAAGCTGAAGGCGCAGAGCACCGAGGCACAGTCGCTCTGGAGCGACACGATGAGCATGGTAGAGGAAACCCTGGGCGGATTGCGCATCATCAAGGCGTTCTGTGCCGAGGATAAGATGAACTGGCGTTTCAACCAGGTGAACAGCAGCTATCGCGACAATATCATGCGTGTAAATATCCGTCAGCAGATGGCGCACCCGATGAGCGAGTTTCTGGGAACCATCCTCATCGTGGTGGTATTGTGGTTTGGCGGTATCCTGGTTCTGGATTACGGCAGAATCGACGGTCCTACCATCATCTTCTATCTCGTGATGCTCTACAGCATCATCAACCCGCTGAAGGAATTCTCCAAAGCGAGCTACAATATCCCAAAGGGATTGGCAAGCATGGAGCGTATCGACAAGATTCTACAGGCAGAGATAGAAATCAAGGACAAGGAGAACCCTGAGCATATCAGCAGCTTCGAGCATCAGATAGAGTTCCGCCATGTTTCCTTTGCCTATACCGACCATCAGAATGATGAACTGGTTTACGTGCTGAAGGATATCAACCTGGTGATTCCTAAGGGAAAGACCATCGCACTGGTGGGTCAGAGCGGTAGCGGAAAGAGTACGATGCTCGACCTGATTCCTCGTTACTACGATGTACAGGAGGGCGAAGTGCTCATCGACGGCATCAACGTGAAGGACCTCTGCGTGCACGATCTCCGACAGCTGATAGGTAATGTAAACCAGGAGGCCATCCTCTTCAACGCCAGTTTCAAGGACAACATCCGTTTCGGCAAGACCGATGCTACCGATGAGGAAATAGCCAATGCAGCGAAGATTGCCAATGCCTACGAATTCATCACCAAGTCGGAACATGGCTTCGATACAGGTATCGGCGACCGTGGCGGCAGACTCTCTGGCGGTCAGCGCCAGCGTGTGAGCATCGCCCGTGCCATCCTCAAGAACCCTCCTATCCTCATCCTCGACGAGGCAACATCAGCTCTTGATACCGAGAGCGAACGTCTGGTGCAGGATGCCTTGGAGAAGCTGATGAAGACCCGTACCACCGTGGCTGTAGCCCACCGACTGAGCACCATCAAGCATGCCGACGAAATCTGCGTATTGCACGAGGGCAGGATTGTGGAGCGTGGTACCCACGAAGAGTTGATAACAAAAGACGGATATTACAAGAAGTTGCATGACATGCAGCAGGTGTAATTGAGTAAAGAGTTAATAGTTAAGAATTTATAGTTTTACAGATGGTTAAGATTGTTTATGCATTCTTTTATGCAATATCGCTGCTGCCTTTCAGGCTGCTCTATTGCATCGCCGATTTCGAGTACTTCATGATGTATCACGTCATCAAGTACCGCAGGGGTATTGCGCGTAAGAATCTCACCAGCTCTTTTCCTGAGAAATCAGAAGAAGAGATTATCGACATTGAGAAGAAGTTCTATCGCTGGTTCAGCGATTACTTCTTCGAGGCTGTCAAATTGCTCAGCATCAGTGACAAGGAGTTACGCCAGCGATTCCAGGTCATCAACAGCGAGGAGGTGGAGCAATGTTTCCAGGAAGGTCAGAACGTGGCAGCTATCCTGGGCCATTACTGCAACTGGGAGTGGCTCTCATGCGTGGGTATCGAACTGCCCAAGTCACGCAAGATAGGCCTCATCTATCACCCTCTGCGTAACCATGCCTTCGACGAGCTCTTCAAGCGCATCCGTTCTCACGAGGAGAATGGCGTGGTGGTGCCCAAGAAAGAAATCCTCCGCTATCTGGTGGATTACAAGCGCAAGGGCATCATGAGCATCTTCGGCTACATCAGCGACCAGGGTCCCAAGTGGGAGAACATCCACCTGTGGCTTCCTTTCCTCAACCATCCCGAAACCCCGGTGTTTACGGGCGGCGAGAGAATCATGAGAAAGATGAACGATGCCGTGTTCTATGTAGAGATGTCGCGCCCGAAGCGAGGCTACTATACGGCAACCTACAAGCTCATCACCCGTGAGCCCAACACTCTGCCGGAGCACGAGATTACCCGTCGCTTCTTCCAGATGCTGGAAGAAACCATCCGCAAGAATCCACCTTATTATTTATGGACGCATAACAGATGGAAGCGAACCAAGGAGGAGTTTGACAAGCGATATGAAGTGGTGAAGGGGAAAGTTGTGCCAAGAGAGATGTAATTCGATACTATCACAAGGAACTAATCAATAGGCTATATGAAGGAAAGAAGATTATGTTATATCAGCCGCACTTATTACAATCAGACAAGTGCTGGCAACAAGGCAAAGACAGATTACGAAAAGGTGCTGCACTCGATGGGGGCAGCAAGTATCGGCTTGCCTTGCAAAATCGACAACAATAAATTCCTGGCCTTCTTCTATAACCTGGCGAGTACCCTCATCGCCTGCTCTCGCATTCAGAAAGGAGATGTCATCGTACTGCAATATCCCGTAAAGAAATATTTCTCCTTCATCTGCAAGATGGCACACCTCAAAGGAGCCAAGACCATTTCCCTGATTCATGATTTGGGCAGTTTCCGACGAAAGAAACTAACCGTAGCCCAGGAATTGAAACGCCTGAGTCACACCGACTATATCATCGCCACCAACCAGGCGATGAAGCTGTGGCTTGAGCAGCAAGGCTTGGAAAAGCTTATCGGAGCCCTGGGATTCCATGATTATCTGTCGCCATCCGTTGCAGCAGACAAGAAGCACCAGCCCAACGAGGTATGGAATATCGTATATGCCGGCTCACTCAACCTGCGCAAAAACGCCTTTATCCTGAAGATGCAGGAACTGGATTACCAGTTTAAGTTTCATCTTTATGGAAACATGGAAGATTATGATGCAGTGGCAAAAGACAAGAACATTGTATGGCATGGCTTTATGAATGCCGACGATTTCATCAAGCAAGTGCATGGAAACTTCGGTTTGGTATGGGATGGAGATTCCCTGGAAGAATGTCATGGCGACTTCGGAAGCTATCTGAAATACAACACCCCACACAAAGCATCCTTCTACCTGCGTGCCGGATTACCTATCATCGTATGGAAAGAATCTGCCATTGCTCCGCTTGTAGAAAAGAGAGGAGTGGGATTTGCCATCAACTCCCTGAAAGAACTTCCGGGGTGCCTAGCCAGCATTTCGGAAGAAGAATATGCCGATATGCTTACCCAAACAAAACAGATGGCAATGGCCATCAACAACGGAGAGAATCTGAAGAAGGCTATACAGGAATGTTCAATAGTATAGTTTATACTCTCCCAATAATTGCACATAGTAAGATATGCCCTTCTCACTTTTTGAAAAGGGCATATTTTACTACATGCCATAAATGCTTGACCTTAATCTCGATGAATCGTCCCAATTTTCTCTTTCGCCAGCTACCCGCTACGCGATGCACTCCAATCGTCTCACTATCCACAGGATAATGATTGTTGGGAGCAACAAAATGCGTAGGATAAACCGTCAACCCAGGCACCACCTGCTTTTCGTCCTTCATCTGCCATCCGAAAGACTTCGCCACAGCCGACATGGTATAAGGCGAAATCGTATCATTGAAAGAGCCATCTGGATTCTTGAAATGGCGGTTCTGATAATATTCAAACATCTTCTGGCAGAACGCATTGCCCGCAGTACCCATAAAGAAGGCTGCCTGCAAGCCAAACTCCTCCTTATCCTTCTCGTTGAAAGTGGCAAAGCCATCCTCTGGAAGAATCTCGTCGAAACGGCGATGCAGATAGATGTCGCTATCCATATAGATGCCGCCTTCCTTATATACGGCATAGAATCGCACCACATCGGCAGCGAAAGCCCATTTTCGGGCCTCCAGAGCCTCATCGATAAAGGCACAGCCAATAGACTTTGCCGCAGTATAATCCCAAACTTTAACTACATAGTCGGGCATCAGGCGCTTCCATGTATCCAAACAAACCTTTATCTCTACAGGATAAGGGTCATTACTGAACCAACACAAATGTATTACCTTTGGTATCATATTCTTTTATGCTTATATCTAATTATCCTTTTCCTCCAAATATCTCTCAAACTTTTTCTTGTCTAAGATTTTAGACTCATTAATACCTAAAGTATAAGGCAAATTATGCAAGAAACGATGTATTTTCGATAATGGTTTCTGCAAACGAGAATAATCATCGAATGGAGTCAACTTCTGATATTTGAAAAACAAGTCTCTCATCGGATGAATACAATTATAATGCCATGGCTTTTTACGGTAGCAATAATGCAATATACCAATATCACCAGCAACTGCAAGACATTTATTCCTCAAGTTTATATCTGAATAATGTTTTGTCAAGAACACATCTATTTGGACATTCCATTTCATATCCAACATCTGTTTTTCTTTATATAAAACCGCATTCATAATGTCTTGATCGTTACGAACAACTTTATCTAAATTGGCTCTAAAATATTCTTTAAGACGATTTTCTACATTATGTTTACGCCAGTAATCTAAATTGATTAACAACATACCACCATTAAAATATCCATATTTACTATCATATCCTAAACGGCTGAAATATTCCTTAGGAGTTTCCAATAAGTCTTGTACACCTGCCACTGCAATATTTTCCATTGGCGTATTCCACAAATCTCTTAATGATTGCAACACCAACACATCACAATCCATATAGACTACTTTTCCTATAGTTTCCGGTAATATGGTAGCTAACAAACATCTATAAAAGACTGTCATAGAAAGACGCTTATGCCCCCATTTAAGTTCATAAGCTTCGAGCAAAAGCGATGGCACAGTATAAAAACTCACTAAAGCTTTACTGTTTTTAACCTGATCAGATATAATTGTTTTACTATTACTCGTTAAATCATTAGCTACAATATGGAATGTGATATCATCCATTTTGTTATTTTCCAAAATAGAAGCCATCACTACAGTACAATAACGTACATAATTTTCATCTATGGTAAGCGCAATATGTATCATTTTCAATTTATTTGTTGCGCAAAGGTACGAAAAAAAACAGTAAAACAGCAAAAAATACAAGAAATATTTGTGATACTCAATTATGTTTAGTACCTTTGCACCCATACACAATATAAGCTTTAACATTTATTGTTTATCTCGCATGCAAGATTATGGAAACAAGGATGTTATAATATATAGAAAGTAAGAAGTAAAGAAAGAACAAGAAGTAAAAAGAAAGTAATATAAAAGGAAAAAAGCAGTTATGAATAAGAAGCAATTGAAAATTGTAACAGGAGTAGCTATTGCAGTTCTAATCATATCCATCATTCCCATGTTATGGATAAGCCAGTATCTTCATCCATTTGCGGATGATTATGTCTTCGGTGCAGAAGTATATAAGATTTGGAATGAGACCCATTCATTTCCGGCTTGCGTTCAGACAGCCTGGAATGTAGCTATGACGATGTATCATACATGGCAGGGCACCTATTCCGCCTGCTTTCTCATGGCTCTACAACCAGGAGTATTCGGCCAATATTGGCTTGGAACATTCATCTTGATTTCCAGTTTGGTGACCTCCACTTACACCTTATTATATATGGTTATGCGAAAATTACTCCATTCGTCCAGATTGGAATATCTCTTCGTATCTACCCTCTTCGTTCTGATGACCATCCAGTTTACATGGTCATACTACGATGCATTCTATTGGTATAACGGGGCGATGTACTACACTTTATTCTATAGCATGTCTCTGTTTTTAGCATCTCTGCTCATAGGATATCAATTAAGTAGTTCCAAGTTCAAGAAAGCCCTTATCGGAGGGGCTTCCATCGTTCTATCCATCATCATTGCCGGCGGAAACTTCGTATCAGGACTTGGCATGGGAGCGATTCTGTTTGCAGCCATTCTCATCATGAAGATGGAACAAAGAAGATGGCCACGTTTATATATTACTATTCTCACCATCTATGGCATCGCCTTCCTTTTCAGCGTGTTGGCTCCTGGTAATGCGTTCAGACAAGTTACCATAGAAAGCAAGCCAAATGTTGTCGTTGCATTCTTCATGGCAATAGGAAAGAGCTTCGAGTTCTTATCAGAATCCATCAATATCGCTCAAATTCTGATGTTGATGCTTCTTAGCCCTACCCTTATCAAGGCGGCAAGTAGCTCGAGATTCAAGTTCTCTCACCCTTGGCTATGCATCCTGATTACCGTTACGCTTTACAGTTCATTCTTCTTCGCCCACAGCTATGCCATGGGAACAAGAGGACCGGGCAGAGTACAGAATATCTATTCGTATATACACCTGTGGCTCATCTGCATCAACATTTATTATCTTTCTGGAGCTGTTCTGAGAAAGGCTGAGGCAAAAGCGCCATTAAGTTCTGCCATTATAGATTTCGTAACGGCATCTAAGAAGAAATATGCCAACTCGCTACAGTATGCGCCATATTGTGCCATTGCCATCTTGATATTATCCGTAAGTCTCAAGGAAAGGACAACCAACAGAACCGTTTCACTTATGCTGAAAGGAACTGCCGTGAAATTTGACAAGGAAATGAACGAGCGTGAACTGGCACTGAAGACGAATACCCAAAGTGCCATAACATTGAAGCCTCTTACGGTAAAAATGCCTTCGGATGCATTCAATGACATCATGATTTATCCAGGATATTGGATCAATCAGGGAATGGCCCGATACTACGGCAAAGATAAGATTGTAGCCTCACCAGCCGCAAACATGCAAGAATCTCCAACCATGCTTCTTGCACGTTGCAAAAGAGACGTAGGACCAGGTAATTTGAAATTTGTATATATAAAATAATTGAACTTTCGCATGTAAGCTCCACACGCCCTGAAAGGGCAGAAGCTCCTAGCCCAGGGCGTATGGAATTTACTTGCAAGAGTTTAGCTACTTATAGCTCAGGCTTAAACTTGAGAAGTTGCTTATGGCTTAAACTTAATTCGTTTCCTATAACTCCAGCTTAAACTTGATAGGATGCTTCTTGCCATAGCGGGTCCAGAACTTGGCGCGTTCCTTCATCACATAATCCACGGCCTCATCCACGTTGTAATCTCTTACCTTGGCATATTCAGAGACCAGGATTCGGATGAATTCCTTAGGTCCCCAGAACTTTCGGAGATTATAGAGTCCTTCCTTGACGCTGATTTCTCCAAACTTCATGCGGTTGATATCCACGATGATGAAATGGAAGCCTTCTTCATCCTGCTTCCACAGCACATTGCCCGGCGTGAAATCCTTATGCAGAATTTTCTTGTTGTGCATATCAGCTGCGAAATGCGCCAACGCCTTAGCCAGCTTTTCGTAGGTACCAGGGGCTGCATCACCCACTTCGTAAAGGGTATGCAGGTTATCACACTGCAGGGTGATGAGATAGGTATATCCCAGGAGTCCGATGGCATTACGCTCTTCAATGAGTGCAATAGGCGCAGGGGTTCCGATGCCTTTCTTCTCCAATATCATCGGATATTCAAAGGCACGCTCTCCCTTAGGCTTTCTGATGCCCCAGGAATAAACCAGACTGTTAGGTCCCTTTGGCACATGATAGCGCTTTACATTAATAAGGGTTCCATCAGGAGCCTCCATCACCTTAATGAGATTGCGACCCGTGTAAATCACACGTCCTTCCTTCTCGAACACATCCGGGATGCGTTCGATAAAACTTCTCATCTCTTCGTATTTTGGGTTTATCTTTATCTTCATTTCTTTACTATACTATACTTCTTATTTTATATTTACTTTCTTGTATTTCTGATTACTTGCTGTAGGATTATCAGGATTAGTCATCTGCAGATATCCTGCTGCGACAAGAGACGTGATGTAACGTTCACGATTCTTTGTCTGATTCGAAACACCTAATCGTTCCATAATTTCTAGTGATGTACGTGGTACAGAACAGAAATTGATGATATCCTTCTGCTTGTTTGTCAAAGTCACTTTTTTAGTGTTATAGTCTTCGACTTGGTTACTATTTCCACAGACTTCGTTACTAACTTGGTTACTTTCAACTTCAACTTGGTTACTTTCTCCTCTCCAAACCGTAATGACGAATTCCTGTGCCTTGTCATTATTCGTAAATGTAACATTGACATCTTCATCAAGTGATGCCTCATTAAAGGTGTCACCTATCAATCCTTTCTTCTCCAATACTCTATCAAAACGATTGCCCAAAAACTGCTTGATGGTCGTTTCATCAAGGTCGTTAATGGTTGCATCCCTAACACCAGCCTCATCAGGAGCAAAACTTCCGCAGTCGGTCATCATTTCTGCCAGTTCGGCATTATCGAACACCTTACGCTTGTCGGCACCATTCTTCACCCATACGATTCCCTTGTTGTCGTGATAAGGCTTGTTGAGCCCTTCCTTTACTGTTGCAATAACCAAGTAGCCATCTTCTACTTCAACAGTATCTATCTTTATCAATATAGAGGGTACTACATTTTCTGAAGCCATATCGCTCAACAGGTTAGTAGTTTCCTGTACCTCGGAATACGACAAGGCATTGGTTTCTCCAGTCTTGTCCTTTATACCAACTACCAACTTGCCACCACGTGAATTACTGAAAGCCACCAACTCACAGGCAATATCATATTTGTCGAGAATGCGTTCCTTGAACTGCACTCCCGACACCTCGCCAGCCTTTATCTGTTTCTGTATATCATCCATCATTCTTTGATACATTCTTGTTCAACAACTCGTTATTAAATATAGGTGAATACCCTTGCAAAGTTACAACAATATTTTTAAATAAAGGTGAAATGCTCTCAAAAAAGTTACGGAGACTGCAAAAAACAAATTAAACAAGGTTGTTTAAAACAAAGTTGTTTAAAATCTGCAACTTTTTTACAGAAATTGCTATTAATCAACGAATTACGCTTAATATTAGAAAAGGACAAACGGGGCGATTTTTAAAACACGGACAAATTGAATTTGTCCGGATGGTTGTCCAGCAGGCTTGTAATCATAAGAAATTCAAGAAGTTACAAGCCTCCGGACAATTTGTCCGGACAAATTGAATTTGTCCGTGTTATTTTTTTAAGAGATAGGAAAAAGAAGCCAATTTGTTTCACTCATCGAAACACCTTGTTTCTATAATAGAAACACCTTGTTTCAAATATAGAAACGAAGTGTTTCCATGATTGAAACTAAAACCCGATAGCAGAGAAGCGATAAACAACAAGCCAGAATACATTAGGCAAAAAGCTAGAAAGCATTAGACAAAAAGCTAGAAAGCGATAATCAACTAGCTAAAAGGCGATAAAACATCAACCAAGAAGCTATGACTTTCCAACCAAGAAACTATGACTTTCGACCCACAAAACTATGACTTAGATTTTTTAACACAATTTGCCCCAAATGGCTGCTGAATTTCGGACCTTATCACCAGCCGAAATTTGGCGGTTACAAAAGATTGTTGTATTTTTGCCCCCGATTACCGGATAGTCCGGCAAACTAACAATTTAAACACTAAAATATCATGGTTAATTTCACTTTAAAAAATGCTGAGAATCTTTTGGCTGCCCAGGCTAGTACCCAACCACTTAACGACTTCCCTGTTGATCAGCTCCCACTCGGACTCCGTGACTCGCTCTCTGGCGTAGCCCCTGAGGCACGTGTGCCTGCCCTCTTCTCTGCCCTCCCCATTGCCGCTGCCTACGCCGACGGTCTGAAGGCGAAGTATTGCGACGGCAGCGAGACTCCGATGGCACTCATGTCTATCATCATCGGCGAACAGGCTTCGGGCAAGGGCGTGTGTCGTAGAATAGAGAGCATCTGGGCAAAGAAGATGGATAAGGACGATGAGATTCCTCGTGAGGACGAAGCCTGGTATCAGCAGAACAAGGGCAAGAAGGGCGTGATTGACCCTAAACCTTGCATCCGTCACATCGGAGATACAATCTCGAAGTCGGCTTTGATGAGACGTCAGCTCTGTGCCGACGGCCACACCATGTATATGTTCAGCGAGGAGCTCGGTTCGATGAAGAGCGTATGGAAGGTGTTCGGTGACTACTTCCGTAAGGCGTTCGACCTGAGCGAGGTGGGCCAGGACTACATCACCGCCACCAGCGGCGTAACCCACGCCCAGCTCAACTTCACCGGCTGCTGCACCCAGAATATCTTCCAGAAGTTCTTCACCGATGACAACATCGAGGACGGCTCCTCTTCCCGCATGATGCTCGCCAAAATGCCAGATACATCTTTCGCACCCCTCAGCCAGCACCACGGCTATACCGAGGAGGAGCAGGCCAACATCCTCAAGGCGGTAAGTCTGCTGGAGCGTAGTCACGGCGTGATGGAGCTGCCCCGTATGTGCGAGGAGTTCTGCCAATGGATCGAAGCAAAGAGACAGCTCGCCCTGGCGAATGCCGATCGTGTGATGGATGTGTATCGTCGCCGTTCCGCCGTCATCGGCTTCCGTTGTGGCATCATCTTCCACATTCTGGAGCAGACCGAAGAGGAGACTGATGCCTGCATCCGTTTTGCCAAGGCTGTGGCCGACTATGTGCTCGCCATGCAGATGGAGCTGTTTGGTCTGCGTCTCGACAAGCAGCAGCAGTTCAACGAGGCCATCCCGGTTTATAAATCCCGTAACACCCTGCTCTTCGCCCAGCTCCCGGAGCAGTTCACCCTCTTCGATGCCAGCCGTGAGCGTGGCGACGGAGCCAGTCGTGAAACCATCCGTAAGATGATAAGCCGTTGGACCAAGCGTGGTCTCTGCAAGAAGCTGAAGGGTGGCGACACCGAAATCTGGCAGAAGCTTACCCTCTCGGCATAAAGCACATCTACACTTTCTGTATAAAGCATCTATAGCTCCTTAAAACAGTTAATCCCCCATCACGCTTTGGCAGCGTGATGGGGGATTACTGTTTCTGATGATATCACCATTTCATTGCTGACAACACTCGAAAAAGAGATAATGATGAAAATAAAAACATAAAGTTTCATAAATTATACCCTAGGGTATAATACCTTTGGGTATAATTTTGTAACTTTGCAGAAAATCAAGACTTTAAGTATATGAACAAGATACCATTTGAATATGGTTCTATCGCTGAAAATGAATATTTCATTGATAGAATCGAAGATAGAAGAGACCTCAAGACTTTTCTTGGAGGAGGCATCAACGTGATGCTGATTTCTCCAAGAAGATGGGGCAAGTCTTCACTTGTCAAAGCCGCAATGGAAGAGCTGAAGCAAGAACAGAAGGATGTGCGAGTATGCTATCTGGATGCCTTCAAGATTTTCTCTGAGGAAGAGTTCTACAACAAGTTTGCAAGTGCAGTACTCCAGGGCGTTTCTTCCACTATGGAAAAGAGATGGGCCGACATCGTAAAGTTCATCCAATCCATATCTCCAAGCCTCACCATCAACAGCGATCCAGTGAATGCAGTAGAAGTAAATCTAAACTTCAAGCCTTTGAAGGAAAGTGCCGAGGAAATACTCAATCTTCCAGAAAAGATTGCCAAGGCTAAAGGCATCCATGTCATCGTGTGCATTGATGAGTTCCAACAATTGGCAAACCTGCCCGACTGGAAGCGCCTGGAAGGAACCATGCGTTCGGTGTGGCAGGGACAACACAGTACGACCTATTGTCTCTATGGCAGTAAACGCCACATGATGATGGATATATTCGGCAACTCGAAGAATCCATTCTACCGTTTTGGACAGATGATGACATTGAAGAAGATAGCCAAGGAATACTGGAAGCCTTTCATCCACGACAGTTTCTACAATCACGGCAAGTCTATCAGCGATGAAATGATAGAGCGAATCTGCAATGCCGTGCAATGCCACTCCTGGTACATGCAGCAATTCTGCTTTCTCATCTGGACACGTACGGCAACAGAGGTGACAGAGGAAATCTACCAGTCACAGCTTACCAAACTTCTGGATACCAATGCCGATATGTTCATTACCGATATTGATGGCATGCCTGCCTCACAGATAGCATTCCTGCGTGCCGTCTGCATGGGAGAGACTCATTTCAATGCCCAACAGGTTGTAGCAGAATATGGACTCGGTGCTCCACGCACCATCACCAAAAACAAAAAGACTCTTGTAGAAAGAGACTTCATTGAGAAATCGGGCGATGGCTTCAAGATGGTTGACCCCGTCTTCGAACTGTGGTTCAAACGGGAATACTGCAACATCTTACCTCAATAAAAAATAGAAAAACTATATAAACAGTTAATCCCCCATCACGCAGCCAAAGCGTGGTGGGGGATTACTGTTTCTGATAATATCGTTTTTTATTGCTGATGTCGCTCAATATACTCCGCAGCCTGGATATTCGAGAACACATAGTTCTTCAAATCCTGGAACTTAGACTCCTGCTTGGTTTCCTTCAGATTGCCATTCGGCAACACATCATAGCAGAAACTGCGGTTCATCGACGGATTATAGACGAAGCAACGCTGATGGTCTCTTGCCACAATCTGGTTATCTGCCGAATAGAATACCATCGGGCGCTGCTGCTTCAGCAGATCCACGCCGAAGCCCTCGTACTCATAATTCAGATTCATCAGGCCGAAAAGCGTAGGCATTACATCTACCTGCATACCCAAACCGGCATACTGCTGCTGCGGAACACCCGGACCGAAGATGATGAGCGGAATGTGGTTGTACGACTGAGGCAACTCGCCCTCGCTCTTACCCACCAACTTGCCATGGTCTGCCTGAATCACGAATATCGTGTTCTTATACCAAGGCTCCCGGCTTGCCTTCTTCAGAAAGTCGCCTATCGCCCAGTCGGCATACTCCACAATCTGCGTTTCCTTCTCCTTGGTCTTCGGCTTGAAGAAATCAGGAATGATATATGGCGGATGATTGCTCACGGTGAGGATGGTAGCCATGAAAGGCTTGCCCGTCTTCGTCTTCTGGTTGATGGTGTTGAGGGCATAGCCCATCTCGAAATGGTCGCTCACGCCAAAGCTGTTCACCACCTCGCTCTTAGGATAGTTCTCCTGAGAGAAGATGTCATCGTAGCCATTGGTCTGGAAGAAAGCCTTCATGTTGTCATACTGTGCCTCGTGGGTCATAAAGAACATGTTCTCGTAGCCATACTGCTTCAACACCGTGGCGATACCCTTGCGGCGCGGAGTTACCGTTCCCTTCATCAGGTTGCGGAACATGAGAGCAGGGAAACTGTAGAGCGTAGCCGTCATGCCATGGTTGGTATGGATGCCGGCACTATAAAAGTGGGTGAACGCCAGGGAATGATGATAGAGCGAATCGAGCGTTGGGGTGAGCGGCTGCTGATTGCCGAAAGTGCCCAGCAGGTTTGCCGACATAGACTCCATCAGTATCACCACCACATTAGGATGATTCTTCTTTGCAGGAGAAGTATTTGCATTCTTCGCAAGCGAATGCCCCGCCTTCATCACCAGGGAATCGTTCACCACCTCACGCTTCAGAATATTTGTGCTATCCACCTTTCCCGTGATATCCAGCCACTGGCGGGTATTCGTAATGGCCTCAGCGTATGGCATGAGATGCAGTTCCTTGTTCTCCTTGCGCATATCATCGAGCGCCGAAGTAAGGAGATTGAATGCCGGGTTGATGCCAAGCTGGTTGAGGAAGGAATCCTCGCAATAGTAAGCCTGGCTCACCTTGATAGGGTTATAGCCCATTCTGCCACGGATGCCGAAAAGGCAGGCACCTATCATCACCGCAGAAATGAGGAAACGGCTTACCACCAACACCAGGTGCATATTGTCCTTTGGCAACAGGAAAAGCCCCTCGAAATAGCGGCGCAAGCGGACGAGCGCATAGATAAACGCCCCCGTGAACACGAAATAGAGGGCGATATAGAGCCAGTAGGAAGACTCCTGCAAGAGCATGCCCGATGTGGTAGCCACATAGCCGAACCATCCGAAGATGCTGGAGTTGATGTTCTTGAAGAAATACTGAAAATAAGGGGTATTGGCTGCCGAAGGCATGAAGGCGATGGCAAACCATGCCGCATACCAGATGTTGATGCCACGCAGCAAACGGCGATGACACCACCCCAGGCTGGCAGCAACAAGGAGCACAGCCACAGGCAATACCGAAATATAACAAGCAATGACATTGTCGAACCATACACCCTTGACAAACGCCATCACCCTACTCGCCTCTGCATCTACTATCATGCCATGCAGGGCTATGAATTCCACCAATCTGAAAAGAGTCATCACCAGCAATGCCAATACATGCACCGAAAGGAGATACCCCAAAGCCTTAAAATATCGTTTCATCTTTATTCTACTTTAGAAATCGGGTGCAAAGTTAATAATTATATCCCAATAAAAGCAAAAATTCCTGCCTTATTCTGTCTATAAACAAATAATTATATGTAACTTTGCAGCCAAAATAACATAATAAGACTTCGATAAGACATGAACATCAAGTACAACAAAGCCCTATGGCTCATCATCATCCTGGCTATCGTGATGATGACTCCATTCCTCGGACTCACCGATTTCAATACCAAGGGAGAACCTCGTGAGGCGGTGGTTGCCTACACCATGCTGGAACATGGCAACTGGATTCTGCCCATCAACAATGGTGGTGACATCCCCTACAAGCCACCTTTCTTCCACTGGTGCATCGCCTTCTTCAGCCTCATCGCCGGCCACGTGAATGAATATACCTCACGTCTTCCATCCGCTGTATCGCTGGTTTTGATGACCATCGGCGGCTTCGTATTCTATGCCAAGCGCAAGGATACACAAACCAGCCTCATCGCTGCCATCCTCACGCTCACCGCCTTCGAGGTGCACCGTGCGGGCATAAACTGCCGTGTGGATATGGTGAACTCCGCCTTCATGGTGGGAGCTATGTATCTGCTCTACCGCTGGTGGGAGAAGGGAAAGCACCAGCTGCCTTGGCTTGCCATCCTCTGCATGAGCGGTGCCACGCTGACCAAGGGTCCTGTGGGCATCATCCTGCCTTGCTTCGTGATGGGCGTATTCATGCTTACCCAGCGCGAGAACTTCTGGGGCATCGTATGGCGCATGGCTTTAACCGCCCTACTCTCGCTCATCATCCCATTCTGCTGGTACTATGCAGCCTATCTGCAAGGTGGCGACGAGTTCCTGCGTCTGGTGAAGGAAGAGAACATCGACCGATTCATGGGTAAGATGGCATACGAATCGCATGAGAACCCGGCGTGGTACAACCTGCTTACACTCGTGATGGGTTGGGCTCCTTATACCTTATTATTACTGTTCTCGCTCTTCATCCTGCCATGGAAGAAGTTCTCAAAAACCCGATTCCTGGAGAATGCGAAGAAGGCTACTCCACTGCAGGTGTTCACCTGGCTTGCCTTCCTCCTGGTACTCTTCTTCTACTGCATCCCAAAGAGCAAGCGCAGCGTCTATCTGTTGCCATGCTATCCGTTCATGGCTTATCTCATCGCCGAATACATCGTCTGGATGATGAAGGAGAAGATGGGAGCCATCAAGGTATATGCCGGCGTGATTGCCTCGCTGGCCATCATCCTCGTGATTGCTACGCTTGTTATACGAGCAGGCGGCATACCAGATACCATTTTCCATGGCAAGCATGCTGCCGACAACATCGCCATGCTCCATGCCATAGGAAAATCTACTCATGGTATCCTATTCTACGTATGCAATGTGTTTCTTATAATAGGAGCTTATCATATATTCAAGGCACTCAAGAAAAAAGAGACAAGCCAAATGATGAGATATACATTGGTGATGATTATCGCAATTTTCATCACACTCGACTCCACCCTGCAGCCTGCCGTGCTCAACACCAAGGCAGACAAGCATCTGGCACCGGTTATCGAAAAGAAGTTTGATACCAGCAAGCTCTATTCTTATATGTCGGTAGAAATGATGCACTTCTTCAGCCTCAACTTCTATCTGGGCGATAAGATTCAGCAGTTTGACAAGGTTCTGCCACAGGATGGCGTGCTGATGATTCCTGAAAGCGACGTGCCAGACTTCAAGGAGAAATTCGGAAGGGACTATACCTTCCAGAAGGTTTGGGAAGTAAAGAGACTCGTAGAATGGCATCATCCGGTAGGCTTCTATCGGTTTGTGAAGACAAGTGCCAACATCGCACAGAACAAATGATTAATGATTAGTGATTAGATACAAAAATAGCATCGGAACTCGTAATCCCGATGCTTTTTTTGTATCTATCAAATTGATATTCTTCTTATTTATTTTCTTCGATAAGATTATACTCTTTCTTCGATAAAGTATCGAGGACGGCGCTTCACCTCGGTATAAATCTTGCCGATATAGACACCTGTGATGCCCACACCCGTGGTGATGATGCCACCGATAAACCACATGGAAACGAGCAAGGAGGTCCAGCCCTGGATGGTCTTGCCCTGAATATGCTCCACCAAGGCAAAGATAATCATGATGAAGGCTACTAAAGTCATCGCCAGACCCAGGAAGGTGATAAACCTCAAAGGGGCTACGGAAAACGAGGTGATGCCATCGATGCTGAAACTCAGCATTTTGGTTATCGGATACTTACTCTCGCCTGCCTCGCGAGCCTTGCGGTCGTAATAGACGAATCCCTCTCGGAAACCCAACTGGCGGACGATGGCTCTGAGGAAGAGATTGCGCTCGGAATATTGCATCAATGCCTTCAGGGTGCGGTTGGTCATCATGCGGAAGTCGGCATGGTTATACACCGTATCCTTATCCACGCTCTGCATCAGCTTATAGAAAGCCTGGGCGGTGAATCGCTTGAAGAAGGTATCGGTCTTACGCTCCTTGCGCACACCATAGATGATATCCTTGCCTTCCTGCACCTGGCGCACCATATCCACAATCACATTCTCATCGTCCTGCAAGTCGGCATCGATGCTTACCATCGCATCACAATGATCCACAGCCGCCTCCATTCCTGCCCAGAGGGCATTCTGATGGCCGCGGTTATGAGATAACTTGATGCCATGCACATACTTGTGCTCCTTGGCAGCATCCGAAATCATCTGCCAGGTATGGTCACGACTTCCATCGTCAACAAGGAGCAATCCCGTGTCGGCGTCAGTCTCTTTCTTGATAGTCTTTATCAGATTGCCAAGCACCTCCAGGGTCTTGGGCAACACCTCTTCCTCGTTATAGCAAGGAATTACTATTAATATCTTCATCTCTTCTTCTCTAATGTTCTTTCTCTAATATAACGGCAGTTTTTTCATTATCTTGCATCATATTTGCCAAAACTTCACCATTTCCACTTCATCTGTATCTCCAAATCCGTCTGATGCGAGGTCGCTATCTCCTGTAATCCGGTAGAGATATGGCTTCGGTCGAAATAATTGGTAGAACCCAATTTAGCAATAACCAGCAGATGCTTACCTATTTCCGAACGAGCCACCAGGGCACAGCGGATGCCCTCGCCATAAAAGCTGCTGAAGCTCATCTGATAAAGCAGGCCGGGTTCGTAGGCATAGATGCGACTGCTGAAATCCTGCGTATGGAAATAAGAAAAACTGCCCGATAGCCTCAGCCAATGCCAGCGATAACTCAGGTTCTCGTTCAACAAATACCCCTGGCTGGGGTTCGCATCATCAGCCTCTTTCTGGCTTGACTTCTCGCCCATCTCCTTGCTCACCGTATAATCCACGCTCGTCTTGGTGCTCCAGTTTTTCTCAGCGAAAGTGGCATAAAGGCGCCATCGCCCGGTGGTGGTTCCCGCCTTCTCCTTATAGCGCAATCGGGTGCCTAGAGTCCATCTTTTATTAGGCTGATAAAGGATATTGAGCAGATGGTCCCAGCATTGCGTGCTCTGCTTGGTATGATACTTGGGCCACACGAAATAGGCAAAGTCGCTATAGCCGGTGATGCTCCAGCGATGAGCCGGTATCCACGTAAAGCCCAGATAGGCTCCATTCTCATCCTGCACATCGCTCCCCTCTGAAAAGCTGTTGCTGAAAAGCGAGTAATAGCGGGCGGAATAGAACCGCTGCAAGGCAAGCAGCGAGAAATGATCGGTAAGGAGATAGGATGCGGCATTGAGGGTGGCGATGGCTCCACTATTGCCCGTCGCCGTTTCGCCTGCGATGGTCCAGCGGTGGGAAACATAGCCATAATCCACACTCGCATTCCAGAAGTTATTGCCTTGAGGGGCAAATCGCTTATACAGCTGCGACTGGTTGGGCGTAAGCGGAAGGGAGAAAGAGGTATAAAAGCCGGTTGCTCCAACATGCCAGCCCTGGTTGCGATAGTTGATGTTTCCCCCCATCAGGGTATTGGAGGCGATGTTCTGCTTTGCGATTTCCTTCACCGTGCGATGCAGACCGGTCTTCATGATGGTCCGGATGCCGCCCTGGTCGGAGAGCGTGGCATCTATCTTGCGATAAGAGAAGAAGGCGGTGAGGTCGAGACCTTTCAATAAGGTATAGGTGGCTGCTGCTCCCTGCAGATAATTGACTGAAGAGCGGGAGGAATGAACCCGGATTCGATTGGAGGCACTTCCCAGGGAGGAAAGCACCGAGAGTTTGCCGAAGCTGAAATCGTTGTTGAGTATCAGTCCCAAGCCTTCGTGCAGGCGGTATCTGCCCAGGGTGATGTTCTTCCAGCGCCCCAGTTTCTTTACTTGCAGATAGAAGGAGTAGAAATCATAGCCCAGGTTGTTCTTGCCGGCACCAAAGGGTTCGCCCGCATCCTGCGAACCCACTACACCCAGCTTTACATAGTCGCCATACCTGAACTGATAGCGCAGCCAGTGCTTGTATTTATAGCCCAGATAGCCATTGGTATCGCCCTTTCTTTCATAGAAAGGAACCTTCAGCATGCCCATCGCCTCATGCTTTCCATATTTGATGATTTTCCTGATACTGGGGAAATCAGACTTCTTCTGGTCAGCATCTACATAGAAGAAATGCTCCATCAGTTGTCGCTGATACCAGCTGATGCTCGGAATCAGGGTGAGTTCCGTCATGCTTTTCATTCCGCCATAACGATAAACGTAAGCCTGGATGTCTTCCACCTGCGAAGGGGTAAGAAAGGGCAAACGCTCCATCTCCTCTCGGGTAGCCGCATTCAGGTTTATCGGATGCTGCGCCCATTCCTCCAGATCTTCCTCGTAGTCTTCCCAGGAAGCATGCTCGAAATCCTCGGTTTCCGAAAGTTCAGAAAGTAGCTGCTGCCACGACTGGGCACTTACCGAAAAGGCATGGAATAGCAGGGAACTGCCTACCAGAAACAGTTTCAACAAGAATTGGGTTATGGGCTGACAATGTTTCATCTATAGGCAAACGATTATTAAATTTCTTCAAAGTTACAATGTTTTTCTGAAAATGAGTAAGAAAAAGGAAAGAATCTTTCTCTAAATGAGAAATAATCTGTAATTTTGCGGCGTGATTAGCAAGATAGAGGGGCTTACACCTTATTATATATAAGTAGGGTGTCCAGTTCTATGTTCCAATATTAACTCACTTGTTTGAGAGTTTTGGT